>OIWT01000227.1_pt1 | contig 81419 bp, 73 predicted proteins | sample 1587701 | NCBI WGS metagenome assembly OIWT01 (sample SAMEA3888904, study PRJEB22519) | human gut metagenome | biome: human gut; feature: human-associated habitat; material: faeces | place: Denmark | collected 2009
TCAATGTTCCTGTCTTGTCTTCGAGATAGGCATTGATAAGCGGGTCGATTCTGTGATAAACCTCAGGACGGCCGGCAGACGGATCTGAGATGGATCCTGTAGGGTCGCTGAAAAGATAAGAACCGTTACGTGATTCCCTGAACATGGTAGCGAACTCGTAGGCGTCCAGCATGTCGATTTTCTTGGATACGTTGGATACGCTGAACTGGCCGTCGTATGAAATCACCGGCTTGTCGCCGCTGCCTCGTTTTGTCGTGACGATGATGACACCGCATGAGCCTCTGGAACCGTAAATGGCTGCTGCTGAGGCGTCTTTCAATACCTCAAGGCTTTCGATGTCGTTTCCGTCGAGGTTCGCGAAAGCGCGGGAATCGCAAGGGATGCCGTCAATGACATAGAGCGGGTCATTTCCGGATGTCGCAGACTGGATACCTCTGACGCGCACTGTGACATTGCCGTCAGGCTGGCCGCCGAGGTTGAGGACCTGGACACCAGGCATCTTGGCTGCCATTGACTCACGGAAGTCAGTTGTCGGGGCATTTGCGAAATCTTCGGCCTTGATGGATGCGACTGAGGTGGTCACGTCTCTCTTGTTCTGCACACCGTAACCGATGACTACGACATCATCAAGTTTGATGGCTTCCTCTTCGAGGATGAAGTCCGCCTTCGTCTGGTTTTCTGTCAATGCTGATGTGATGGTGTTGTATCCGATGAGGGACACTTCCAGAGTAGCGGCACCCCTGACTTTGAGTGAATAGTTACCGTCAATGTCAGTGCTGGCTCCGTTCTGTGTGCCTTTCTCGATGACCATTGCTCCGATGACCGGCTGGCCGTCCTTATCGACAATCTTTCCCGTGACTGTCCTCTGGGCTACCGGCTGCGTGGCACTCTGGACTGATGATTTGGATGCCGCAGGCTTGTTGCTGAGGAGAATCTTCTGGTCCTTGAATTCGACATTGACACCGGGAAGAACTTCCTTTATGATGGTTTCAATGTCTTTGTTCGTGGCTGATACTGTCACTTTCCTAGTCAAGTCAATGTCGGTGTCGACATAGGCGAATGTGTAGGTGCTCCCCGCCTCGATGGCTCTGAGAAGCTCCTTTACTGTCACATCCTTTACATTCACATTGGCCTTCCTGTCCTGTGCGAACACGTTTGACGTGATGCAGAGGGCGCATATTATGCTGAGGCCTATGCGGGTGAATGAAGGAAGAATGTTAGAGATTCCTTTCATTATTAATGTTTTTTGGTTTTGTTTTCAATTATGATTTCCGCGCCCTGATATCTCCATCTTATAGGGAGCAGAGTTGTCAGGATGTCAAGGATGTCCTCGACGGATTCATCCCTGATTGTCATTGACATATGCTTGTCCGCCAGATTCCCGACATTGAGAGAAATCTCTGTCTGGTATTTGTGGGAGAGGTTTTCAAGTATGTCTTTGAGTTTTACGTTGTCGAAGACAAGTCTGTGCTCGAACCATCTGCAGCAGTTCATTGCATTGACGGATGAAATTTCTGCCGTTCCTTCGTTCCAGGTGAATTTCTGATTAGGTTTCAGGATGGCATATTCGTTGCGTCCGTTGTCTGAGACCTGTACTGAGCCTGAGCGCAGAATGACTTCTGCCTTGTTCAAGGAAGGGTAATTGCATGCGTTGAATGTGGTTCCCAAAACCTTGATGTCCAGGTTGTTCTGCATTTTCACGATGAATGGTCGCCGCTCGTCCCTGTTGACTTCGAAGTAGCCTTCTCCTTTGAGAGCCACCTGTCTGGTCCGTTTTCCGAATTTTTGGTTGTAGGTGAGCCAGCTGTTTTTGTTCAGCCATACTTTCGACCCGTCCGGGAGCGTGTAGGAACTGATGTTTTCCGACGATGCCATCAGGACCGTTTCCTGTCTTTTCCCCGTCACCAGTTCGGATGTTGCTGCGCCTGTGAGGAAGATTGCTGCCGCGGCAGCTGCTGCAATGCAGTATTTCAATGCCTTGCTGCGGAATCGTTTTCTTCCATCTTTTTCCGGTGAGCCGGATAATTCGCGGCTGATTCCCGGGATGGCATTGACCTTAGCCTCGGCGATGGAGTCGTTTGTATTTTTGTCAATGCTGTTTCCCGTTCTGAGTCTGGCCATCAGTTTTTCCAGTCCTTCTGTGAGGTTGAATTCGGGTGCGGCTGACGAAACTTCATTCCAATATTCTTCGAGCAGGGCTTTGGTTTCCGGCTCGTTTCCATGTATTTCGAGCCATCCGAAAAACTGTTGTCTTAGTTTTTCGGGAATCTCCGCTCCGCTGAAAAAGAAATCGAAAATGCGTCTGTAGTCTTCAATTATCATTATCTGCCGGCTTGCGTAAATATGTAAGTGCTTGTGTATGAGCCTGCTTTGAGTTTGATAGTGCCTTTGCGGTCTTCTCCGGTGTTATTAGGCTGTGTGGTGATTGTGGATTCGCTGATACCCTGTGCGCCTGATGCCGGTTCGATGGTGAACCAGTCTTCGCCTTCCAGTGACCAGTCACATGTTGCGGCAATCGTGATGTTGTCTTCGCCGCCCGTGACTTTAGTGGCTGGCGTTCCGGATGTCAGCTTTGTCTGGATTACGACAGTGTCGTGAATCTCCGACTCGCTCTGCTTTTGGCAACCTGTCGCTGCCACCAGCAGTGTCGCTGCCATTGCGGCAGCTGTTATGAAATTCAGTTTCATAGTGTGTATAAAAATGTTTTGTATGAGTAAGACAACTGAATTCCCCGATATGCTAAATTGTTTTATTAAAAAAATGTTTCAAAGTCCGGTGATATGGCTTACACTGTATGGCTGTATGGCGAGGTTAGGGCGCATATAGGAACAACTTGTCCGGAAATGCATAGGCTTTTCCGGACAAGTTGTCAGCTCTTTTAAAGATCTATGATCTGTTAGTAAACCAGAAGATAAAGTCCTGCTGCACAGGCTGCTCCTGCGAGAGGACCCAGTACGGGAACCCAGCTGTATCCCCAGCCGCTGTCACGTTTGCCTTTCAGAGGAAGGACGGCATGGGCGATGCGTGGAGAAAGATCCCTGGCAGGATTCATGGCGTATCCGGTAGTGCCGCCCAGAGACATGCCCAGAGCCATAATCAGACAGGTCACAGGGAACGCTCCGATACCGCCTACTGAAATGGTGCTGCCTTCAAATGAGGCCGTGTTGCCTGACGTGCCGAGAGCCATGATGCAGAAAACCAGTATGAAAGTTGCAATCAGTTCGCTGAGGAAATTGATGCTCTTGTGCTCGATGGCCGGCATGGTGCAGAATGTCCCGAGCATGCCGTCAGGATTCTGAGAAGAGGCCTTGTAATGATCATAATAGAAAACATAGACCAGCAGAGCTCCGGCAAAACCTCCCAGCATCTGTGCTGCGATATACGGAAGGACGGCATCCCATGCGAAACCGCCGGCTATGGCAAGACCTAGAGTGACGGCAGGATTCAGATGCGCACCGGAGTACGGACCTGCGATGAAGACGCCGCACATGACCGCAAAACCCCAGGCCAATGATATAACGACCCAACCGGCCCCTTTGGCCTTAGACTTTTCGAGAGTACATGCCGCGCAGACACCATCTCCCATGAGAACCAAGACAAGTGTTCCGAGAAACTCGAAAATGCACTTGGTGAACAGTGTAATTTCCATATTGTCAATGATTTAATGTATAGAATCTTCGGTCAGAGTCCTGCCGATGGCATTGGCCCAACCCTCTTTCAGTTTCAATACCTTTTCAGCCGGAGCGAGAGGCTCGAACACCTTGTCGGCATTCCATTGGCGCTTGATGTCGTCCAGGGAATCCCAATATCCCGTCGCAAGACCGGCAAGATAACATGCTCCCATTGCGGTCGTCTCCGTAACCTTAGGACGGATTACCTTTGTGCCAAGGATGTCGGCCTGGAACTGCATCATCAGGTTGTTTCTCGAAGCGCCGCCATCGACCTTGAGTTCGGCCAGCTTTATGCCGGCATCATGCTCCATGGCATTGACAATATCCATTGTCTCGAAAGCGATACCTTCGAGCGCCGCGCGTGCGATATGCGCCGCCGTCGTGCCTCGGGTCAGGCCGCAGATGGTGCCCTTCGCGTACTGGTCCCAATAAGGAGCACCGAGACCTGTCAATGCAGGTACGAAATATACTCCGCCGTTGTCCGGGACCGTCATGGCCAGGCTTTCAATCTCCGAAGAAGACTTTATGATGCCGAGACCGTCTCTAAGCCATTGGACTACAGAACCTCCCACGAAGATGCTGCCCTCAAGTGCATAATTGACCGTATCGCCGATTTTCCAGGCGATGGTGGTGAGCAGATTGTGTGATGACGTGATTGGTTTCGTGCCGCTGTTCATGAGAAGGAAACATCCTGTGCCGTAGGTGTTCTTGACGGAGCCAGGTGTCGTGCACATCTGGCCGAACAGTGCGGCCTGCTGGTCTCCCGCAATGCCCGCAACAGGGACCTTGTGCGCGAAAATCGTAGTCTTGGTGTATCCGTAAATCTCTGAAGATGAATGAACTTCAGGCAACATTGACATAGGAATCCCGAAAAGCTTCATGAGGTCCTCATCCCATTTGAGGGTGTGGATATTGAAAAGCATTGTCCTGGATGCATTGCTGACATCGGTCATGTGGCACTCGCCGCGGGTCAGGTTCCACAGCAGCCATGTATCGACGGTTCCGAAACGCAGTTTCCCTGCTTCTGCCCTGGCTCTCGCACCTGGAACATTTTCCAGAATCCAACGGATTTTCGTCGCGCTGAAGTATGCGTCGATGATAAGGCCTGTCTTTTCCCTGATGAATCCGGTAAGATTCTGCTCCTTGAGGCTGTCGCAGTATTCAGATGTTCTTCTGTCCTGCCAGACAATTGCATTATAGACAGGCTCTCCAGTTTCGGCATCCCATACGATAGTCGTCTCACGCTGGTTTGTGATTCCGATTCCGGCAATGTTCAATCCGTTGATGCCCATAGATGTAATGGCCTCGGCAATCACTGACGCTTCGGAAGACCAGATATCTTTGGGGTCATGCTCCACCCAACCCGGTTTAGGAAAATGCTGTGGAAACTCTTTCTGTGCAGTGGCGCAGATGCGACCTTCATGGTCGAAGACTATTGCTCTGGATGAACTTGTTCCCTGGTCAAGTGCCAGGATATATTTCTGTTCCATGACTAGATTATGTTTTAGTACTATTTAAACGTTATATATGCGATATTAGCGCACCGGAACCCTGCTTTCACAATTATAATGCCGAGTGTCAATGACAGTGAACGGAACTTAAAGCTCTTTTCTGAGGCGAGCCTTGGGGATGCCGAGCTGGTCCCTGTACTTTGCGATAGTCCTTCGGGCTACCTTGTACCCCTTCTCATTCATGATTGTGACAAGTTCGTCATCAGTAAGCGGCTTCTGCTTGTCCTCATTGTCCACGCATTCCTGCAGGACCTTCTTGAGTTCCCTGGTGGAAACCTCTTCACCCTGCTGATTCTCAAGACCTTCCGAGAAGAAATATTTGAGGGGGAATATTCCGAAATGAGTCTCGATATACTTGCTGTTCACAACTCTGGAAATGGTGGATATGTCGAAGCCTGTCTTGGCCGCTATGTCCTTCAGGACCATAGGCTTGAGATGTGCCTCGTCTCCATCCATGAAATAGTCGTGCTGATAATCCACTATGGCCTGCATCGTACTCAGAAGAGTATTGTGCCTCTGTTTCAATGCCTCCACGAACCACTTTGCCGAGTCCATTTTCTGCTTTACGAAAGTGGCGGCCTCCTTCTTCTGCCTCTCAGATGACTGGGCGGCATCCATAAGAAGCTGTGCGTAATTCTTGTTAATCCTGATTTCAGGTATCGAGAACCTTGGCATTGACAACTGCAGTTCCCCGTTTTCCATCGTAAGGATGAAATCAGGCACAATCTGCTGGGCCTGGTCATTATACGAATCGTCAATCTGTCCTCCAGGGGACGGATTCAGTTTCGTAATCTTGCTCATCGCCGCTTTCATTTCCTCCTGCGACAAACTGAGTTTGTTCATAATCTTTTGGAAATGCTTGTTCGAGAATTCCTGAAAATAATCAGAGAGAATCCTTTCGGCATTGACAACATCCCGGGTCTGTTTCAGTCCTTTCAGCTGAATCAGGAGACACTCCTTCAGATCGCGTGCGCCGATTCCCGCCGGGTCGAACTGCTGGATGATATGCAGCATCTTCAGCACTTCCTCCCTTGTGGTGGTGATGTTCATGCGGAACGCCAGGTCATCCACGAGACTGTCAATGTCTCTTCTGAGATACCCGTCATCGTCCAGACTGCCGATTATAAAAGCGGCTATATCATGCTGATGCTCAGTCAGATCCCTGAAGCCAAGCTGGTCCATGAGACTCTGCGTGAAGCTCTCTTTTACGGAAAACGTGTTGTACTGCGGCCTCTCGTCCTTGCCGTAGTTGTTCACATGCAGTTTGTATTCCGGAATGGAATCATCATCCTTCAGTTCAGAAAGAGAAACCTCTCTTGGCTGCTCGTCTCCGTCCTCCTCCTTGCTCTCCGGTGCGCTGTCATCCAGAACCGGATTTTCCTCCAGTTCCTTGCGGACTCTCTGCTCAAGTTCCTGGACCGGAAGCTCAATGAGCTTGATGGTCTGGATCTGGAGAGGGGAGAGCTTCTGCGTCTGCTTTAATGCGATTTCCTGTTTGAGCATATTGTCTAGAGATTAGCGACGGGTCTATAAACTGTTACGGTGTCGGTCACATAATTGTGCTCTTTATCCACGGCAGGGAAGTTTATGCCTTCCTTTACCACAAGAGCCGACGTGTATGAGGATTTGATCTTCTGCAGGAACTCCATCGCTTCTGACTTTGTCCTGAAATCACCCACGACAACTCTGAAAAACGGATTCTGGTAATTTCTGTATGCGGGAATTCCGGGATATGTAGCCTTGAAAATCTTCATGACATTTTCGGAAGCATTTCTGGCAGTCTTGCTGTTGTCGAAGAAGATTCGGACCCTGTATCCTGTAAGTTTTCTGGAACTGTTGGACGCAATCTGCAGCTTCATGGCATTGACAATGCTCTGTGACTGATGGATTTTCACATCGCCCTCTCCGTACGGATGACTGGAGAGCAGACCGAAAATCGACTTTCCGACGAGGGTGGAATCCATTGCGGCAGCCTGACGGTAAACGACGGAATCCGCCTGGGCCATGTCTGAATTATAATCTTGCCCCCATGAAATTACGGGCAGTGCCAATGCTACTATGAGTATTGCTAACTTTTTCATTGTCAATGTCTTTATAATTATTCCATAAAGGTGCTCAGCGGCATGTCCTTCCTGGAGATTGTCATTTTTATGCCCTCAGCCTTCACTCTTGCCGACACATCTACTGTATATGAATCAGCATTCAAATCTTTCAGCAGGGCCAATGCGGACAGCAGGGAAATCTCCGGCCTCAGTTCTGCGATTCCCGAAATGCGGTGCTTGTCGTCAGACTTTTTCTGCACCTCAAATCCGTTGGCGGTAAAGTCAATGATAGCCGTGCCCTTATGGTAAACTGTTCCCTGGATGTCGGAAACGGCAAATTTGAACACCGGATTATGGATTCCTACCAGAAACACCCCGTTCAGGCTTCTCAGTCCCGAAGGTGATATGGATACGATGTCGCAAGATGTTATCGAGATATCCTTGATTTTTCCGCAACCTGCGAGGCATACAGTCATGATGACTGTCAATGTTGTCAATATGAATCTTTTCATTTCCAATAATCCTTTTGTCTGCCGGGCCATACATTTTTGCTGATAGACTTGATTTACAAAAGTAGTGAAAAAATAATAAAAGTCATATCTTTGCAGGTGAAAAGGTACGGAATGTGCCACACAGTGCATTCCGGGCGCGTGCCAAACTGGTACGTGATGTACAAACAGACTTAAATCCGCGGAACTTTGCGGAAAATCAGATAAAAATATGGCAAGCAAGAAAGTATATATCGAGACCTACGGATGTCAGATGAATGTCAATGATACCGAGGTGATTTTCTCGATTCTGAAGAAGGCAGGCTACGACAGGACTGAGAATATGGATGAGGCTGACGTGATCATGGCCAATACCTGTTCGGTCCGCGACAATGCAGAACAGCGTATTTGGGGACGTATTGACCAGTTCTACGGTCAGAAACGTGTTCACGAAGGCGTCGTTACCGGTATCGTCGGATGTATGGCCGAGAGGCTGAAAGACAAGCTGCTGGAAAGCGGACGTGTCGATTTCGTGGCAGGTCCTGATTCATACAGGTCTCTTCCGCTACTTCTTTCCAGAATAGCCCCGGGAAGGCCGCAGATCAATGTCGAACTTTCCAGAGAGGAAACATACGGGGACATCGAGCCTGTCCGCATTGACAAGAATGGCGTGTCCGCCTTCATTTCCATTATGCGCGGATGCAACAATGTTTGTTCATATTGCGTAGTCCCTTATACAAGGGGTGCTGAACGCAGCCGCGACCCTCACACGATTGTCAGGGAGGCCTGCGATGTCTTTTCCCGTGGATATAAGGAGGTTACACTCCTCGGTCAGAATGTGGACTCATACCTATGGAAGAATCCTGAGGACGCTTCAGATGTCACTGATTTCGCGGACCTTCTTTCCAAGGTGGCCGAGATCAGTCCGCTCCTCCGCGTGAGATTCTCCACATCCCATCCTAAAGACATCAGTGACAAGGTCATAGATACGATGGCGAAGTATGACAACATCTGCCGTCATATCCATCTGCCGGTACAGTCCGGAAGCAATGCCATGCTCGAGAAGATGCGCCGCCGCTATACCCGCGAGTGGTATCTCGAGAGAGTGGCCAGAATCCGCAAGTCAATGCCGGACTGCGCGATCACTACTGACATCATTGCCGGCTTCTGCGGTGAAACGGAGCAGGACCATCAGGACACTTTGGATATAATGCGCAAGGTCGGTTATGACTATGCCTATATGTTCCAGTACTCCGAGAGACCCGGAACTCTTGCCGCACGCAACTATCCTGATGACATCCCTCTTCAGGAGAAGACCAGGCGTCTGAACGAAATCATTTCCCTCCAGAACGAACTGAGTCTTGAAAGCAACACCCGTGATCTGGGCAAGGAGTTCACAGTCCTCATTGAGGGTACATCGCGCAGAAACCAGGAGGAACTTTGCGGAAGGACCTCGACCAACAAGATGTGCGTGTTCCCGGCTCTTCTTTCGTCCGGGACGAACCCTGCTGACGGAGTGAAGGTTTTCAATGTAGGTGATTATGCCAAGGTGCGTGTCGTGTCATGTACCTCAGCAACACTTATTTGCGAGCTGTCATAGATCATCTGGTCCGCGAAACTGTAATAGCCGGAATCTGAGATTATTACGTGGTCCAGCATCGAGATGCTGAATGTTTCAGCCGCTTTCTTGAGCCGTTCCGTCTCCACGACATCAGCCCTCCCTGGCTGTGGATTTCCGGACGGATGGTTATGGACCATGATTATACCGTCGGCTTTCTTTTCAATAGCCTTTCTGAGAATAGAATTGGTGTCTATCGTAGTGGATGAGAGTCCGCCGATGGACACTTTTTCCTTATACAGGATATGATTGGCCCGGTTCAAGTAGAGAATCCAGCATTCCTCATGGTCGATTCCCTTCAGGACAGGAAACATTATTGAAAATATCTGTGACGCATTGGTGATGGCGCGGCAATGCGGGCGGGACCCTTCGGCCGCGAATCTGCGTCCCAGTTCGAATGCCGCCGTGACGGTCGCAGCCTTGTTTTTCCCTATGCCTCCGATTGCCTGCATTTTGTCAATGGACATGGCGGACAGTTCCGTAAGGCTTCCTGCAGCAGCAAGCAGTTCATGCGACATCTCCAGCACGTTTTTGTTTCCGCTTCCTGTCCGGAGCAGGATCGCCAGGAGCTCGGCATTGCCCAAAGCGGAGCTCCCTTTTGCAATCAGCCTTTCCCTAGGTCTTTCTTCAATGTTCAGTTCTTTCAGTTTCATGGTCTTTTATGGGATTATTATTCTGCCTGTCAATGCAGGTCTCGGTCGTGCCCGTCATGTGGACCCGTTCAGTCTCAGGCTCGTAACCGGCTGCAAGATAGGCCTATGAAACTGGAAAATCTGCAGAAAGTTGCTCGAACTCCTGCAGATTTTTATGATTTTTAAACTTTTTGTCTGTTTTTTTAATCCCGGACCGCTGATTTGTCGATTCCGGACATCTTCTGACAATTATTTCTTAGCTTCCAGAATCAGGTCTCCCAACTCGCGGATATCCCTTGCTATCATATCAGGAGGGAAAAACTCCGGCGCCGGATTTGTTCTGGCATCCTCTGCGACCTTGAGAGCTGTTTCGACAGTTGTCTCACCTGAAAGTACAAGCACGCCTATGGCACCTGCATTGTGAGCCATGGCGGTGTCAGTGTATATGCGGTCTCCCACCATTGCGATTTCTTCCGGTTTCAGACCATGTCTGTGCATGATTCCGTCCAGCATTGTCGGGTCTGGCTTTCCGAGAACGATGTCCGGGCGACGTCCGGTGGCATGTTCTATACATTTCTGCAATGAGCCGCAGTCCACGAGGACAGTAGGCTGGTCGGTAGGGCATACCCTGTCAGGATTTGTCGCGATATAAGGGACTCCCTGGCTTGCCCACCATGCGGCACGGCAGAGGCGCGGATAGGTGAGAGTCGTGTCAAATGCCACTACGAGGACATCAGGAACGTCATTCGGATCATCCGCGCATGCTTCGAAGCCGGCTTTCTCGAACTGGCTGACCATACTTGGAGTACCGAGCATATAGAGCCTCTTTGCCTGAGGATATTTCTCTTTTATATAGTCAATGGCAGCGAGTGAGGTTGTGTACATGTTGCCTTCATCGGCATTGATGCCCATTCCCTCAAGTTTGTGGAGGTAGTCGGCTACGGATTTTGTAGGATTGTTCGTGAGGAATGAGTAACCGATTCCGGCATCTGTCATGTCCTGCAAAAAACCCTTTGTAAAAGGGAACAGATTGCTCCCCATATATATTGTCCCGTCCATGTCCAGAGCAATGTGCCTGATTCCGGACAATTTCTTTTTCAACTCCGGTGTGAGTTCTTTGTTGTAGTTTGTACTCATTGCTGTATTTTCATTTGTTTGCAAATTTAGCAATGTTTCTCTAAAGTAATGCTATCTATATTTCATTTCGTGTGTTTTCTTTCATTTTTCTTCCGGCTTTCCACCCGTTTGGCCAAGTGGAACCGGCATTGATGTAAATTATATTAATTCAAAATTAAAAAATCTTTGCAATTATCAGAATTTGGATTAAATTTGTGGTAATTAAGTTTACGTGTACTAATCGGTTAATGCGCGGCTGTCAATATGAAGAAGCACACACATACTGCACCAGGAATAGAAGAATTCAAGAAACTGCTGAAGAAACATTCGTTGAAATCTACACAGCAGAGATTGGCTGTACATAATGCGATGCTGAAGCTGGGACATGCTTCAGCTGATATGGTAAAAGAGGAAATCAGGAGTCAAGGCACTACCAATGTTACCGTAGCTTCGGTGTATAATATACTTTCACAGATAGCTTTGCTTGGAATATATGACCACAGGATGAGTGCCAACAACAAGATGTATTTCGATGTGAATACTTTCAGGCATATCCATCTGTATGATTATGTGAACAATACATTCAAGGATGTCATTGATGATGACTTCATGGACAATCTCGACGCATATTTTGCCAAGAAAAAGTTCAAGGGATATCGTGTCGAGTGTGTGGATGTGCAGATAGTCTGCCGTCCGAGCCGTTCATACGTAAAGAAGAATACGGCAGAGAAAGTAGCTGAATAACAGCCTGTTGCCGCTTGCCTACATAAACTTTGACCTTATACACTATGCGCTTTAACCTGACCATAAAGACTATTGCTGCTGTCATTGTGTCTTCTATGTTTGCTGTTTCATGCAGCAAAACTTCTTCTGTGCCATATGTGGATTCTTCCATGGGCTTCGTCACGGGTGACAACCTGTTTACAACTGATGCCGGAATGACCTATGACTTTACCACGGCGGAGCAGTTCAATTATGAGTTCGGGACCAGATTGTTCGTGTCCTGCGAGGTGGGGGATTGCATTGATCCTGCAAAGAATCTGTTTTCCGCAAATCTGGTGAATTGCTCGGTTCCTGTTACCGGTGCTATCGTGAGGCCAGGGACTTCGGGATTCGACAAGTCGGAATGGAAAGATCCTATATCTGTCAATAATGCTTGGATATCAGGAGGTTATATAAATCTTTATTGCTCTTGGACAGGACATAAGAATTCAGGTGTAGTGCAGCGTTCCGCATTCGTGTTCGAAGGGACCTCCACCGGCATTGACAATGCTCCTGACACTTTGTCTTTTTCTCTCGTCCATGATTCCGAAGGTGATGGGTTTTCTTCCGGAGGCGATGTGACCAATCTTGTGATGATAAACAAAATGGCCACATTCCCTGTCCAGGAATTTCTTCCTTCCGGGAATGCGCTCATAAGATTGTTATGGACATGGCACCGGTCTGACGGACATTATATCTATCCGGAGACCGAAAGCCATAGCATGATTTACGATTATTCTGCTGCAGCCACGTCAGCCGAGCCTTCTACGAAGGCGATAATCTCGCCCTTTACGACATTGGCTCCCTGAGTTCCGGTAACTGCTACAACCCGACCGTCAACAGCAGGAATCACGTCTTCCATACCATAATAGGTCTGAACGTAGCCCATTGCCTTGCCGGCCTTCACTTCTGTGCCTGCGATAGGTGCCGTAGATTCGTCATCGACATCCAGCTGCCACATGAGCTGTCCCTTTGCCGGTGCCTGTACAGGTATCGCATGAGGATATTTCTTGGCATACTCTTCGACATTGAATTTAGGCATTTCCACTACCGGACGGACAACCGTGATTGGCGCCCCTGCCTTGGCCTTCAAGTCATTGAGTTCAGCATTGAACCTCTCCTTTGCAACGCCGCTCTTGTAGTCGCGGTACTGTCTCTCATGCATTGCGAATTCGAAGAGTTCCTCCTGATCCTGTCCCTCGTCCCAGCCTTCGTCTTTCATCATCTGGCGGAATTTAGGAAGTTCGTCAGGATACATGTCCTGAGGATTGCCGGTGTAGAATTCCATTCCCTTCTCTTTCGCAAGGTCAATGATTTCCGGCGCGAGTTTTCCAGGGAGCTGGCCCATCCTGCCCAGAATCATGTTCCATGTGTCCTTGTCAATGGTAGTCCATCTTGGCTTTCCATTGAGGACATTGAGGAGGTTCATGAGAGAGGTGTTCTTTACGTACTGGCTGAACGGTGTCACCAGAGGCGGATAGCCGAGTCTTGGCCATACATACTGGACTTCATCGAAAAGCTTCACCATGAGGGTGTCAAGGCTGATTTCAGGACGTCCGTGAGCGCGCTCTGAGGCGTTGATTGCAGCCTGGAAACCTTTCAGGTCGGCCATCATCGAGCCCATCATTCCGCCCGGGAGACCGCAGCCTACGAGGAGGGAGGACATCAGTTTGTTGGCCGGATTGATCCAGTAACCGAGGAAGTCGTCAATGAATTTCTGCGTGAGCTTGCGGACTTCCATGTATGCGTCCATGTTCAGGTCTTTCACGAGGAATCCGTCTGCCTTCATCATTTCCCTGATGGTTATCACATCCGGATGGATTTTGCCCCAAGAGAGCGGTTCTACCGCTACGTCGAGATAGTCCGCTCCCGCGCGCGCCACTTCCAGCATTGATGCAGGCGAGAAGCCCGGGCCTGTGTGTCCGTGGTACTGGACGATAAGGTGCGGATATTTCTTCTTGATGCAGCTTGTGAGCTCGGCGAGGAATGTCGGTCTGCCGACTCCTGCCATATCTTTCAGGCAGATCTCGTCGCAGCCGTATTCTACTACCTTGTCAACGATGCCCATGTAGTATTCGACTGTGTGGACCGGTGAGTTCGTGATGGACAATGCCACCTGTGAAATCATGCCGGCTTTCTTTGCGAATTCTACTGACAATTTCAGGTTCCTGTGATCGTTCAGGCCGCAGAATGATCTTGCGATGTCTGTTCCCTGAGCTTTCTTCACTTTGTACATCAGTTCCCTGACGTCTGCCGGAACCGGGTTCATTCTCAATGCGTTAAGTCCGCGTTCAAGCATGTGTGTCTGGATGCCCGCCTTGTGGAAAGGTGCCGTCCATCTTCTGACTGCAACGTTAGGGTTTTCTCCGAACAGGAGGTTTACCTGCTCGAATGCTCCACCATTGGTCTCGACTCTGTCGAAACAGCCCATGTCAATGATAGCGGGGGCGACTTCCTCAAGCTGATCCACTCTAGGCACATACTTGCCTGAAGACTGCCACATATCCCTGTAAACCAGAGAAAATTTGATTTCTCTTGCCATTTTTAACTTACTTTATTTTGTTATAACTTGTTCGTGGTTATCCGGCAAATATAGTGATTATTCTTGGAACATGTTTTGAAAACCGGTCATGAATTTTTCCGGTGCATATACAAAAAAAGAGTCAATCCGAAGACTGACTCTTTTCGCAGGGTGAACGGTGGGGCTCGAACCCACGACAACCAGAACCACAATCTGGCGCTCTACCAACTGAACTACGCTCACCATGTTTAGGATTGCAAAGGTATGAATATTTTCTTACAATCCAAAATTTTCTGCAAGAAAAAAGAAAATTTTCGTTTGTTGGGCTCTTTCACTATATTTGTAGGTTGGAATTTGTATCAGAAATGACATTGTCATTGACCTGAGATAAAATTCTTCAGGACAAACGATTGGGATGCTTTCGGCGGCATTGGAAACTCCGGCGGAACATCGGATGAAACACAAAACAGATATTCGGAAAGTTATGGAAAATATAAAATGCCTTATTGTCGGCTCCGGTCCTGCCGGCTATACTTCGGCCATCTATACTGGACGTGCCGGAATACAGACTGTTCTTTACGAGGGAATGGAACCGGGAGGACAGTTGACCACGACCACGACGGTGGAAAACTACCCTGGATTCGAAAACGGAGTCGATGCAAATATGCTGATGGCATCAATGAAAGCTCAGGCTGCAAGATTCGGGGCTGAAATCCGCAGCGGAAGAATCGCATCGGCCGACCTTTCATCCAGACCATTCAGGCTGACGGACAGCGAAGGCAGGGAACTCGAAGCGGAGACATTGATCATAGCCACAGGCGCGACTGCGAAATACCTCGGCCTTCCGTCAGAGCAGAAGTTCAAGGGACTTGGCGTGTCGGCTTGCGCTACCTGCGACGGTTTCTTCTATAGGAAGAAGGATGTTGCCGTAGTCGGCGGGGGAGACACTGCGTGCGAAGAAGCGACATATCTGGCTAACATCTGCAAGAAAGTATATATGATTGTGAGAAGGGATGTTTTCAGGGCTTCCAAGGCGATGCAGGAAAAAGTTCTGAACACTCCAAACATTGAAGTTCTGTGGAACTGCAACACTCAGGAGGTTCTCGGAGACGCGAACGGCGTTACCGGAGCTAGACTCGTCAGAAAAGATGGTAAGGTTTTTGATATCAGCATTGACGGTTTCTTTCTCGGCATTGGCCATCATCCGAATGCGGATCTGTTCAAAGAGTGGATTCATACTGATGAGAATGGCTATATAATCACTGAAGGAAAGTCTTCACGCACTTGTGTGGATGGCGTTTTCGCGGCGGGAGATGTGCAGGATCCTCATTACAGACAGGCAATTACAGCAGCCGCCTCAGGTTGCAGGGCTGCCCTTGATGTGGAAAAATTCCTCAATAGCCTGAAGTAATTGGGAAACGGACCGGGCCTCTGGCCTGAAACCGGACAAGATAATTTATTAGAATATGAAAATAACAACTAAGGTAATTCTGGGAGTGTTCGCAGTATTGGCGGCTTCTTCATGCAAATCGCAGTACGATACGCTGCTGTCCAGCAATGATGTGGACACCAAATACAAGGCGGCATTCGATTATTTCAATAAAGGAAAGTATCAGAAATCTGCTGCGCTGTTCGAGTCAATGTCAGTGCTTACGGATGGTACGGAGCGTGACGACACTGTCCAGTATTACTGGGGCCTGAGCAACTACCGTTACAAGGACTATGTTACGGCAGAGGCTAATTTCAGCCGTTTCGTGAATAACTTCCCGAGGAGCCCGTTTGCTGAGGAGGCCAGATTCCTGAGAATAGACTGCCTGTATAAATCTACATACAGATATGAACTCGACCAGGCACCGACAAAGGTTGCCATTGCTTCTATCAATGAATATGAGAAGGACTATGGCTCGAATCTCCACAAGGACGATTGTGATGCCATGCTTAAGGACCTGAACGGAAGACTTGACAGAAAAGCATTCGAGGGTGCCCGCCTGTATTACAACATGGAAGACTATAAGGCTGCCAGAGTCGCTTTCCGTAACACATTGAAGGCTAATTCGGAAAATATCTATCGTGAAGATATCCTGTATTACATTGCAAAATCTTCATACAAATATGCGCAGCTCAGTATCGCTTCCAAGCAGAGAGACCGTTATCTTACCTTCATGGACGACTATCTGAACTTTATGAGCGAGAATCCGCAGTCAAAGTATTCCAAGGAATTGAAGACTCTTTATAATCGCGCCCAGAAGGTTCTCGGCCACTACACAGGCACCGATGAAGATGCCGATGTGAAGGAAAAGGTCTTCGAGAAAGAGAGAAAGGCTGCCGAGAAGGCCGACAAAAAATCCAGATAAGTAATCCTTAAAAAATAACTTGGTAATCTTTGCTCGTCTTTCCGGTCTATATTTCTTTCCTCATCAGTCGTGTACGTCCAGTACACTCCTTCTTCGAAAAGGAATCTATCCTCGAAAATCCATCACAAATCTTTACCAACTTATTTTTTCATGCTTACTAAAAAAGTTTTGAAACAATCTTCGGCCGGCTTCAGTATATGTTAAATGGAGGCCGATGATGGCAGAGGTTGCCATATGCCCGGCCGATTAGATGACAATTTAGAATAGTAAAAGAATGGACAAGAAGAATGTACCTCAGAACACTATCACAAGGGATGTGAAGTATCTCGCTGCCCCTACAGGCAACATTTACGAGACAGTAGTTATTCTGTACAAGAGAGCTAACCAGATTGCCCTTGCTGAGAAGAAGGAACTTAACAAGAAACTTGAAGATTTCAAGAACGACCGTGACTCGATGGACGAAGTATTCGAGAACCGCGAGCAGATCGAAATCTCAAAATACTATGAGAGGCAGCCTAAGCCTGTTCTTGTTGCCGTTTCAGAGTTCGAAAATGGCGAACTGACTTACAGGATGGCCAAGAACGAGTCTGCTTCTGAGGCTGCACAGCCGGAGGCTACTGCCAAGAAACAGAAAAACGTCGAAGAGTAGGCAATGATTTGCTGATATGCTCAAGGCACTTCATATAAAGAATTACGTTCTGATCGACTCGCTGGATATCGGATTTCCGGCGGGTCTCGTGATTATTACGGGGCAGACCGGTGCCGGAAAGTCTATACTTCTCGGTGCCCTTTCTCTCGTAATGGGCTCACGTGCAGACTCTTCCGTAATCGGCGCCGCAGGGGACAACTGCGTCGTGGAAGCGGAATTCGAGGTCAATGATGAAGATGGTTCCTTGAGACAATATCTTGACGAAAACGAGATTGACTTCGACCCTGTCGAGGGTAAAGGCCAATTGACAATCAGGCGTATTCTGAATTCCAACGGCAGGTCCCGTTCCTTCGTAAACGATTCGCCGGCACCTCTGAAGGTGTTGTCAATGCTGTCGTCACGTCTCATTGACATACACTCCCAGCACGAGACTATGTTGCTGCGCGACAAGCAGTTCCAGATGTCGATGCTGGACCACTTCGCAGGCGACAGCGGACTTCTGCAGTCCTGCAGGACCAGATGGGAGCGCCTGGCGGGATTGAAAAATGATCTTGATGAGGTCAATGCCAATCTGAGCCGGACCAATGCCGAGAAGGATTATAATCAGGCCCAGTTCGAAAGACTTGATTCCGCTCATCTGAAAGACGGTGAACTGGAGGAACTGGAAACCGAGCAGAAGCAGCTTGCCAATGCTGAAGAAATCAAGTCTTCACTTTATCAGGTGGAAAACTATTTTTCACCATCTGGAGATGATGCACAGGATGACAGGATGTCGATAGACTCCATGCTTAAGGATTCTTCCAGAATCTTGGACAAACTGTCGTCATACATCCCTTCCGTATCTGCTCTTTCCGAAAGAATCGAGTCGGCGAGACTGGAACTTGATGATGTCCTGTCGGAAGTGTCTGATTTGGAATCAGGTACGGAAATTTCGGATGAGAGGTTACAGGAAGTGGAAGAAAGGTTGTCCTTGCTTTATGACCTTCTGAAAAAGTATTCCTGCACTCAGGTTTCCGAACTTATAGAACTAAGGGACAGGCTCTCTGAGTCTTTGGCTGACACCTGTGTGCTTGAAGCCAGAAAATCAGCCCTTGAAAAGGAAATTCGGGAGGCGGAGAAAGACTTGGCTGCCGCATGTTCTGATTTGCATGACGCAAGGGCCAAGGCAGTGCCGAGTTTCTCTGAAAATATCTGTAACTCTATCCGTTCACTGGAACTTGAACGTGCCGTGTTCGTCGTGGTTCTTGAACCGGGCAAATCCGGACCGGACGGCTCGGACACCATCCTGTTCCGCTTCTCTTCTACCGGAAAGTCCCCGGTGGACGTGGCAAAATGTGCATCAGGTGGTGAAATGTCGCGTATCATGCTGTGTCTCAAGGCGATGATGGCCCGCTACACGAATATGCCGTCAATGATTTTCGATGAAATCGATACCGGAGTCTCCGGTAGCGTCGCCGACAAGATGGGCTCAATGATTTGCTCAATGGGGGATTATATGCAGGTCTTCGCCATCACTCATCTTCCTCAGGTTGCGGCCAAGGGTGATGCGCATTATATCGTCACCAAAGAGTTTGACGGTGATAGAGCCATATCATCTATCCGCAAGATTTCCGGAGAAGACAGGGTTATGGAAGTGGCCAGAATATTAAGTGGCTCCAGAGTTACCCCTGAAGCCATCGCAAATGCCAAATCTCTACTCGGCAAATAACCCTACCGCGTTCTCCATACGCGACGTTTCAGCCATAGCGCCAGAATCGGATCCGATATTTCGAGTTTTTTGGGTGCTGTCAATGTTATCAGGTCTTTTTCCGTCAATGCCTTTTTTAGTCTTGAAATGTTCGCAGCTGTTCCAAGTTGGTAGTTGTTAAGTATTTCGCTTCTTGTAAAACCCGTAGTGACGCCATCTGTCAATGCTCGCAAAAAATTCATCTGATATGACGACAGGCTTTCCGTCTGCTGTATGAACAGTGGTTCGCAAGCGTCAAGCATGTGGTCAATGCCGTATTCGACGTCTTCTTTCGTGGCTTGGAAATCAGTCCGCAGCCATACCAGCCAGGATAGTTGTTGAACATAAGATGAGTACCGGTCCGTAACAGTACATATTTCAGTTGCCAGTTCAGGTGAGATTTCCTTTCCTGTTACGTTAAACCTGCCGCATATATATTCGACCCAATCAGCTTCAGAGATTTTGTTCAGATATAATAAGTCTCCGAATCTGTAGAATGGATGGCTTTGGCTCTGAAACATTGTTTCCATCATATGCTTTTTGCTCCCATACAGGCAATATGACACATTGCTCTGGAGTTGCCAGATGCCGCGCAGCTTTTTCTGGAATGTGAGAGAATCCGGGAAATCAGCAATCTGCTGGAATTCATCGATACAGATTACGATTTTGATACCTTTCTGTTTTGCTATTGTCTCCGGCAACTGAAGGATATCTTCAGTTACAGTATTGGAGTTGTTATATTCCAATGCGATTGAAAACTCCGAAAGAGGGTCCTGCCCGATGCTTATTTTCGGAACGAATCGGCTGAGAAAGGTTTTGGCGTTTTCCATCCATTCCTCCCATTTGGTGGATGTGGCTCGCACGACTGCAGTTGCAAAGGCGTTTATGAAATCGTGTTCCGACCTGCAGCCGAAGGCATCAATTTTAGCTATTTTCAATGACTCGCTCTCCACTAAGGAACAGACTTTTTCCACCAATGATGTCTTGCCCATCCTTCTCGGCGAGATCAATATGGTGTTCACTCCGTATAAGAAGTTCATTTTTAGACGGTTAGTCTCTTCTTTCCTGTCTGTAAACGTGTTCCCTTCGACGCGCACGCCGAATACAAAAGGTATCTCATTTTCGGTAGCCATAGCCTCTACGTTTTCTGCAAAGATATACAATCCTCCGAAATTTAACAACCTTGTTTAAAACATGTTTGTTAAATTTCGGAGTCCAAGTAGGGATTGTTATTTCTTTACAATTCGGATTGAGTAGTCCGGTCCATAGACGATGCGTCGCACGCCCTCATTGACATAACCACCGTTGCCAAGTTCTCTGAAGAGGAAATCTGTCTGCATCATTGCGGTATTGCCCATTCTGGCGACATTCTCCATCCATTTTTTGCCGTAAGTTGACTTCATCTTTATGAAGAAGTAGGCGAGGTCATATCCCTGGAAAGAGAACTGTGTGGGTTCCGTGTTGTAGAGCGCACGGTATTCCATGAGGAAATGACGGACCTCAGGAGATTCATAATCAATGAAATATGATGTCGATACCCTTGTCTTCAGATTATGGAGGTTTTCAATGTCGATAGTCTCGAATGAACGGATCTTTGACGGGCTGTAAAGCACCACGTTATATTTTCTATAGACCAGCATGTCGAGGTTGCGCACGGCATCATTGACAAAAGCCTCGCTCTCGGAATTGATGATGACGCGGTTGGTTCCGGTTTTTGTCATCAACGCCGCAATTGCATTGGCCGCGTTTCTTCCTTCCAGAATGTTGTACGAGTATCTTGCGCAGGAAAGTGATGCGTCGCTGATGACTTCATTCATCAATGTTACCGAAGCATTTGTTGCTGCACTTTTCTCGCTGATTACCAGTACTTTGTCTCCATAGTGGGTTTCGCTCTTAAGCCATTTCACCAGGTCTCTGTATTGTGTACCCTGTGAGGTCGGAGCCTGGATCATGTTACTGTGTGACTGGGCCAGACCGGCTGTCCTGTGGTCGAGAGGGGAGATGACGTAAGTTCCTTCCGGGGCGATTGCCAATGTCTTGGAAACTGCATCTGAATTGACAGGGCCGATGGAAAAATCGCTTGCACTTAACCTGTCTGAAGTTACTGGAATGTTCGTGCCTGAGACATCATAGACACTAAGGTCGGTACTTATGCCTTCCTTGCTCAAGTCCTTGACAGCCAGAAGGACACCGCTGTAGAAATCCATATTGCTCTCGCTAGGACTGCTTGTGGAAGCCTTCATCGGCAACATCAGCAGGGCATTGACAGTAGCATTGGAAAACTTCAGATTCCATGAATTATTGTTTTCCTCCTGGACTGTCTCGTGTGTTGTTTCTGCCTTTTCCGTCTTTACGGGCGCTGTCTCGTGTGTCGCGTGGCTGTACTTTTTGGACGCCACCATTTCATTGACCTTTTCAGCTGAAGGTATGCGTATTTTCTGGCGGCTCTTGAGTTTCGGACTTGAAAGACCGTTGTAGGCCATGAGAATGTCTTTCGGAACCGAATACTTGAATGCGATATCTTCAATGTCTTCGTACCATTTTGCCACGTGGATCGTGTAGTCGTCCTTCTTTTTCTGGTCTGCTTGTCTGGTATCCTGGTTCTTGGTGTCTGCAGGTTTTGCGGCGGTTTCCTGTTTTGCTGCAGTGCCGATGACAGGAATCAGAAGTATGGTATTCTTCTTAAGGCCTTCCGTCTGGAGATGGCTCTCCGGATTTGCCTTGCAGATATCATCGACAGTAACCCCGTATGCCTTGGCAATGGAGAACAATGTCTGTTTCTCCATCACTACATGAGACCAGTATAATTTCCCGTCTCCGCCTCTGACCTTTTCCTTGGAAACTGTTACTGGAGTCTGCACATAAGTCTGTGCAGCAGAGTGGTTTGCTGCTGTAAGGCTGAGCACGCACACGGCGGCTGATATGATTGTCTTTTTATTCATTTCGTCTATATTTTTTCAGCGAAACCGAGCAGAGTCCTGCTGAATGAAGACCATGACAGTCTCTTCTTCTCCGCCCTGATCCTGTCTATGCAGCTTTCCCGTATGACAGGATCTCCGAAGTACCTGACTATTTCTTTCCGTATGCATTCAGGAGTCACTTCATCAGCGACAATTCCCGTTCCGGTATCCCCGATGGTGCTTTTCAGTCCTCCCACATCAGTGACGATCATCGGTACTTCGAAATGATATGACACTGAACTGATTCCGCTTTGGGTCGCGCTTCTGTACGGAAGCACAGTCACGTCGGCGGCTGAAAAATAATCCTTGACTTCCGAATCCTTTATATATTTCGGGAAGATGTGGATCCGGTCTTTTCCTTCGATGGTGTCAATAATTTTCTGATATGGTTCGAATGAACCGTATGGCTCACCTGCAATGATGAGCTGATAGCTGTCATCCAGATTCTTGAATGCCTCGAGAAGGATATCAAGCCCTTTGTATTGTCTTATGAGGCCGAAGAAAAGAATGTTCTTCTTTCCCGGCTGCAGCCCAAGCTGTCTTTCCGCGTCCTCTCTTTTCAGTTTTGCTCCGAAATGCGAGTAGAGCGGATGCTGTTTCATTACGTATTTGGCATCGGGCTTCATTTCCAGCAAGTCCGACGTCACTGCGTCGCACATGGTGACGAAGCCGTCGCATCCTGCCAGAAAATATTTTGTAAAAGGAGTGTCGAAAAACCGCTCTTCATGAGGAATGACATTGTCAAGTATTCCTATCACCTTGCACCCTTTGCCTGCATGTCTGGCGACATATCCCAGTGAAGGGGCGAAATATGACATCCAGTATCTCATTATGAGGATGTCCGGCTTCCATTCGCGGATGGCTTTGGCTGTCCGTATCCATGAAAGCGGGTTGGCAGTGTCCAGCAGGGCTGTGGATTCCACAGGCATTGCTTCATCGTCGGGTGTTACGTACTGTGTCTTACCCGGGAAAAGGAAATCCGGATACTGTCTCGTGAAGTTGAAGGCACGGACATTATCAGATTTGCCCAGTTCATTGTACAATGCTGCATTGAACTGGGCAATTCCTCCTCTGAAAGGATAAAAGCACGATAGAATCGCGATTTTCACGATCGTCTATGTTTAGTATTATTTGGAATCGTCCTTCTTGGAGCTTCCTGAATTCTTTGATTTATCCTTTACGTAAGCCTCGTTGAGCTTTACGATGATGTCTTCTGTTACATCGAGGCTGCTGTCACCGGCTGCTACCGGAGCAGGAAGGATGTCTCCCTGAGTTGCGAGAATCATCGCGTAGTGGTTCTCAGCTGCATATGCGTCGAGGAACTTCTTGATGGCGTCACCGATGTTGTTCATCATAACCTGCTGCTCTTCAGCGATTTCCTGGTTCTTCTGATTTGTGAAGTTATTGAAATCGTTTCTCTGCTGCTCGAGTTTCTCGCCCTGAACCTCAGCGACTGAGCGTGTGATGAGACCTTTGTTGATCTTCTCCTGGAAAGAATTTACATCATTCTGAAGCTTGTTTCCACGTCTGTTGACTTCTTCCTGAATTCCCTGTGCCTTGGACTCAACTACTGATCTGAGGTCATTGGCCATGTCGTACTCGCTGAGTACTTTGTCAAGATTGAAATAAACAATCGCTCCGCTTTCTGCTGCAACTGCGCTATCTGTTCCTGCCTCTCCCTTCGCTCCTGATTTTCTGTCAGAAAAGTTTACGATTGTGAGCGCTGCCACAGCAACAAGAGCTATGACGCTGAGAATTAATGGTGTGTTCTTCATTGTTATTTAAAAATTAATATTTGCTATAAATTCCGCCGTCCGGAAGACGGCATAATGACGCAAAGTTACTAAAATATTTTAATCTTCGACAGGTATGCCTGAATAGTTTTTTCAAGCCCCATGTAAAGTGCGTCGCAGATTATCGCATGGCCTATGGAAACTTCGTCTGTCCAAGGGATTGTACGGATGAAATATTCCAGATTCTCGAGATTGAGGTCATGGCCGGCATTGAGTCCCAATCCGCATTCCTTCACTTTCTCCGCTGTCAGCAGATACGGCTTGATTGCCTTTTCTCTGTCTGCCCTGTAATTTGTCGCATATGCCTCAGTGTACAACTCCACCCTGTCAGCGCCGCAAACCGCAGCGGCTTCCGCCATCGCAGGGTTCGGGTCAATGAAAATGGACGTTCGGATGCCCCTGGCCTTGAACTCCTTGCAGATGTCCGTAAGGTAATCCCTGTTCTTTATCGTGTCCCATCCGGCATTGGAAGTGATGGCATCCGCGGCATCAGGGACCAGTGTCACCTGTGACGGTACGATTTCATTGACAAGATCGATGAATTTAGGGATAGGATTTCCCTCGATGTTAAGTTCGACATTGATGAGAGGCTTTATCTCTCTCACGTCGTTGTATCTGATGTGTCTTTCGTCAGGTCTCGGGTGTACGGTTATTCCTTCTGCGCCGAAACGGACGCAGTCCACTGCAGCTTTCTCCACGTCAGGGAGATTGCCGCCTCGGGCATTGCGCAGAGTTGCGATTTTGTTTATGTTAACGCTTAATTTCGTCATAGCAGTAACGTATATATAGACAAAAATATATATTATTGTTCAAATATTGTAAAGAAAGTACTAATTTTGAGACTTTCAAAGCGAAATAGCAATGCTTTTAGGCCTGTTTTTAAGAAATACAAGTCTGGTCGGTAATCTGCGTCTCCTTGATATGTTGAAAAAACTTGGAAAGGCGGGTTGCGATTCATATTATATATATGATGACGATGAGGTTCGCGACGGAACAGATATGGTGCTCAGTATCGGTGGTGACGGAACATTTCTGTCGGCATCCAAGAAAGTGGCCGGAACCGGAATCCCGGTCCTGGGAGTGAATCTCGGAAGGCTTGGCTTTCTTTCCGAAAATCTTCCTGAGGATGCGGCAGATGCCATCTTGTCGGGACGCTATGAACTGGAAGACCGCACGCTGTTGCGCGTTTCGGTTTCAGACCAGAAGTTGAACAAAGACGTGGGGTTCTGCCCATATGCATTGAACGAAGTCACCATCCACCGCAGTGGGGCTGCGATTCTCGGCATCAATGTAAGGATGAACGGGGATAAGTTGCCGACTTGCTGGGCCGATGGCCTTATCGTTGCGACAAGTTCCGGTTCGACGGCATATGCTCTCAGTGCAGGCGGCCCGATATGCAGCCCGGATGCCAAGGTCCTCATTATCGAACCGATTGCACCGCACAACTTGAATGTGCGTCCTCTTGTGGTCCCTGAATCTACGGATATCAGCATTACAATTTCGTCTAGGGATGATGAGGCCGTCCTTACGATGGACAACAGAAATTACACCATCAGACCTGATGCTGAGGTGAAAGTCTCTGTGGCACAGTTTTCGCTAAAACGTGTACGGCTTCCGAAATCCAGTTTCGTGAAGGCTCTCAAGAGCAAGCTATTCTGGGGTGAGGATATCAGAAATAACGACGATTGATAATCAGATTTGCATTCAATGAATGAGGATAGAAGAATCCCTGCGCATGTTTCCATAATAATGGACGGAAACGGCAGGTGGGCCCGTGAACAGGGACATGAAAGAGTTTATGGACACAAGAAAGGTGTGGAAAGTGTCAGAGCTGTGACTGAGGCTGCCGCAGAAGCGGGAGTCAAGTATTTGTCTCTATATGCTTTTTCAGAAGAGAACTGGGGCAGGCCCAAGGAAGAGGTGGATTTCCTGATGCATCTGATGATGGATTCCATCGCTGCGGAAGTGGAAGCTCTCATAAAGAACGGTGTGCGCTTCCATGTCCTCGGAAATATCGCACGTTTGCCTAAGGCTCTTCAGGAGGCTATCGCCATGCTGGAAGAAAAGACGAAGGAAAATACTACCGTTGACCTTATTCTTTTTGTAAGCTACAGCGGCAAGTGGGACATCTTCCAGGCTGCAAAGAAATTTGCCGAGGAATACGGAAAAGAGGAACTTGACAAGATAGAGTCCATTGAGGACATGAACGCATTGTCGAAATACCTTGTCACGGATGGAATTCCTGACCCTGACCTTATAATCAGAACTTCAGGAGAGGAGCGTATCAGCAACTACCTTTTGTGGCAGGGAGCGTACTCTGAACTGCTTTTCGTCAAGAAAATGTGGCCGGATTTCGGAAAAGAAGATTTCTTCGCGGCGCTTGACGAATACGCTGCCAGAGACCGCCGTTATGGAAAAGTGAAATAAATACCTTATATTTGTCAGATATTTTATTGGAGAATGAAAATTTTTAACCGGATATTATTCTGCCTGGCTGCGCTTATCCTTGTCCAGACCGTGGCTTTCGGACAGCAGAAGCACAGCTCGATAGAGGTGGATTATAATAACCCGCGCAAATATATTGTAGGCGGTATAAAAGTAGAGGGTAACCGAGCTTTCGGAGACAAGCAGATTCTGCAGCAGTCTGGTTTGAGGAAAGGAATGGAAGTGACTATTCCAAGTGATGACATTTCTTCTATCGTCACCAGGCTTTGGATGCAGAGATATTTCCAGGACGTGGCTGTCTATGTGGATTCATTGTCGGCTTCGAAAGATACTGTTTTCCTCCGTCTTGCCATTCAGGAACGTCCGCGTGTGTCACGCTGGACTTTTACTGGCGTCAAATCCGGTGAAAAGAAAGATCTTCAGGAACGTCTGAACCAGAAACGAGGCGGCGAATATTCCGACTATGTCGCCAAGACTTCCGTAGATATCATCAAGAGGTATTATCAGGGAAAGGGATTCCTTGATGTCCAGGTGGAGCCTCAGGTTCAGAAGGACAGTATCATCAAGAACGCAATCCGTGTCAATTATGCTGTTGACCGCGGTCCGAAGATTAGAATCAAGACTATCAATTTCATCGGCAACGACCACGTGAGCGACTACAAGCTTGCAAAGTCAATGAAAAAGACCAAGTCTGCCAAGATCTATAACTTCTTCAGCAGCAAGAAGTTCAATGAGAAGGAATATCAGAATGACAAGAAATCTGTCATCAGCGCCTTCAATGAGGCCGGTTACAGGGATGCCCGACTTATTAAAGATTCCATCTATACGGTGAAACCGGGCCGTCTCGGCATTGACTTTACCTTCGATGAGGGAAAGAAATATTATTTCAGGAACATTACCTGGACAGGTAACTCCGTTTATACTTCTGACGCTCTCAATACCATCCTTCAGATTCAGAAAGGTGACGTGTATGACGTCGTTACGATGGAGAAACGACTCCAGGGCGGCGGAAAGCAGGGGGATATGGACGTGTCCAAGCTCTATAGGGACAACGGATACCTCTTCTTCAATGTCCAGCCGGTCGAACTCAATGTCGCAGGTGACTCCGTGGACGTGGAGATGCGCGTCGCGGAGGGAAAACAGGCAACATTGAACAATATCATCATAAATGGCAATGACCTTACCAATGAGAGGGTAGTGCGCCGTCAGGTGTTCACCAGACCTGGCTATCTCTTCAGTCAGAGTGATTTCGAGAGGTCAATCCGAGAAATCGCATCTCTCGGTCAGTTCGACCCTGAGGCAATCACCGACCCTACCAAGGGTTACTCTATCCTGCCTGACCAGAACAACAATACTGTAGATATAGTATATAATGTTACTGAGAAGCCTTCCAGCCAGCTGGAACTTTCCGGAGGTTGGGGCGGCAAGACATTCGTCGCAACTGTCGGCGTAAGTTTCAACAACTTCTCTACCAGGAGGATGTTCGACAAGTCGGCATGGCGTCCGGTTCCGCTCGGAGATGCCCAGAATCTTGCTTTCAGATTCCAGACCAGCGGTACCTACTACTCTTCGCTCTCGGCAAGTTTCGTGGAGCCTTGGCTGTTCGGAAAGAAACCTACATCGCTCAGTCTCTCAGCTTATTACAGTCGTCAGACGAACTCATACCTGATGTGGAATATTCTTAACAATGACAAGCAGTTCGAGGTGTATGGTTTCTCTGCCGGTATCGGAAACCGTCTGAAATGGCCTGATAACTATTTCGTATTGTATAACCAGCTCAGCTGGCAGACATACAAGCTGAGAAACTGGTTCTCCAACTACTTCATCTTCGATGACGGAGTTTCCCACAACCTCAGTTATACTCTCGGAATTTCCAGAACTTCCACCGACCAGCAGATTTATCCTAGACAGGGTTCTGACATTTCGTTCTCTGTACAGCTTACCCCTCCATTCTCTCTGTTCAGGAAGAAGGACAAGGGCATCCTCGATGCGCAGGGAAATCCTACGAAGGTCGGCAGCTGGAGAGACATTAACTATAACAACTGGTCTTCACAGGACAGATACAAATGGATCGAGTATCACAAGTGGTCATTCAAGGGCTCTCTCTATACGAAACTTGTCGGTGACCTCGTGCTCATGACAAGAGCCCAGTTCGGTTACTTGGGCTATTATAACAGAAAGTGGGGCTATTCTCCATTCGAGGGCTTCCTCGTCGGAGGTGACGGTATGTCCGGTTACAACTCTTATGGTTCTGAGGTCATTGCGCTCAGAGGTTATGAGAACTACTCATTGACTCCTACCGCCCTGACGACCTACAGTTCCAACGGATACTCTTACGCGGGTAACGTTTATGACAAATTCACTGTCGAACTCCGTTATCCTGTTGTAATGCAGCCGCAGTCGACTATCTTTGTACTTGCATTCCTCGAAGGAGGTAACTGCTGGTCTGATATCCGCGATTTCAATCCGTTCCAGATCAAGCGTTCTGCCGGTGTCGGCGTGAGGGTTTATCTTCCTGTCATCGGTCTCCTCGGAATCGACTGGGGATATGGATTTGATGACAAGGTCAACGGAAAGGGCCAGTTCCACTTCCTCATCGGACAGCAGTTCTAGATGACTGGCATTGATTTGAAGAAAACAAAAAATTTGATAGATATGAAAAGAATCATTTTGATCGCTGTAGCTGCATGTGCAGCTCTTACAGCATCCGCACAGAACCTCAAGTTCGCGCATGTTAATTTCAATGAGCTCGTTATGCTTATGCCTGCAGCTGACTCTGCAAGAGCACAGATTGCCGCTTCTCAGCAGGAGGCTCAGGATACATACAAGAGCATGACTGATGAGTTCCAGGCAAAATACACTCAGTATCAGCAGAAGAGTTCTACCTGGACACCTGCTATCCGTGAGAGCAAGGAGAAGGAACTTACCGACATCCAGAACAGAATCGAGGAGTTCAACCAGTCTATCCAGCAGGAACTTCAGCAGCAGCAGAACCAGCTCATGGCTCCTATTCAGCAGAGAGCTATCGAGGCTGTAAACAAACTTGCCAAAGCCGGCGGATACGTCTATGTGTTCGAACAGAGCTCAATTCTTTATGTTGATCCTGCACAGAGCACCGATCTTACTCCTGCAGCAAGAAAGGCCCTGAATATCCCTGAGGGAAGAACATTGGAGAGTCTCCAGCAGGAACTCCAGGCTCAGGCACAGGCTGCACAGCAGTAATGGTCCCGACGGCTGAGTCCGATAATTGAAACATCACAGAGGGTATCCTGAACGCATGTTTGGGGTACCCTTTGCATATTATTTCCATTTTCTTACGAATTATTATTGATTTAACGTTTTTTATTATTAGATTTGCATTGACGGAATGAGTTTCTTTAATAATTATAAGGAAAATCATGACGTCTGTTAGTTTCTCTCATGTCAGGTCTGCTTTTTGCGGTCAGATGTGAAGAACGGGACGAAACAAGTTATACCAAAAACCATAATTAGTAATACAATGAGAACAGAAGAATTAATGGCCAAACTTCAGGCCAAGTACCCAACAGAGAAAGAATATCTCCAGGCTGTACGCGAAGTGCTTGAGTGCATTGAGGATGTTTATAACCAGCATCCGGAATTTGAGAATGCCAAGATTATCGAGCGTCTCGTAGAACCGGACAGAATGTTTACATTCCGTGTTACATGGGTAGATGACAACGGAGTTGTTCAGACCAATACAGGATACAGAGTTCAGTTTAACAATGCTATCGGACCATACAAGGGAGGTCTTCGTTTCCACCCTTCAGTAAACCCTTCAATTCTTAAATTCTTGGGCTTCGAGCAGACATTCAAGAACTCTCTTACAACATTGCCTATGGGCGGTGGCAAGGGTGGTTCAGATTTCAACCCTAAGGGAAAATCAGAGGGTGAGATCATGAGATTCTGCCAGGCATTCATGCTTGAGTTGTGGAGAAATATCGGTCCTGACATGGACGTTCCTGCAGGTGACATCGGTGTCGGCGGACGTGAGATTGGCTTCCTCGAGGGAATGTACAAGAAACTTACACGCGAACACAATGGTGTGCTCACAGGAAAGGGCATTTCTTTCGGCGGTTCACTTATCCGTCCTGAGGCAACAGGCTTCGGCGCTGTTTACTTCCTCCAGCACATGCTTCATAACCACAAGGCTGACCTCGACATCAAGGGCAAGACCGTTGCAGTTTCCGGTTTCGGTAACGTATCATGGGGTGCCTGCGTAAAGGCTACTGAGCTCGGTGCAAAGGTTGTTGCAATTTCAGGTCCTGACGGAGTTATCTACAACCCTAACGGAATGACCAAGGAGAAACTCGACTATATGCTCGAGCTCCGTGCAACCTGCAACGACGTTGTCGCTCCATTCGCAGAGAAATTCCCGGATGCAACATTCACTCCTGGCAAGAAGGCTTGGAGCATCAAGTGCGATATCGCCATGACTTGCGCATTCCAGAACGAAATGTCCAAGGAGGATGCTGAAGAACTCATTGCAAACGGAACATGGTGCTGCGTAGAGGTATCCAACATGGGTTGCCAGCCAGGAGCTATCGAGGCATTCCAGAACGCCAAGCTGCTCTTCGCACCTGGTAAGGCTGTGAACGCCGGTGGTGTTGCAACATCAGGTCTCGAGATGACCCAGAACGCAATGCACCTCAGCTGGACAGCTAAGGAAGTTGACGAGAAACTCCATGGCATCATGGACGCTATCCATACCTCTTGCGTTAAATATGGTACTCAGCCGGACGGCTATATCAACTACGTTAAGGGTGCCAACATCGCAGGCTTCATGAAGGTTGCTGAGGCTATGCTTGCACAGGGCGCTATCTAATAAAGTCATAGGGCAGGAAATACAAGTCCTTCCGATATGACAACAGTATAATGTGATGGGGGCATTTCAGAAGAATTGTCCTCATCATCTTTTTTATGACTGTTAGCTTTTGTTATATCTGCAAAAATTCCTAACTTCGTACTTTGTTGTTGCTGAAACCTTACGGGTGCAGCGAACCGCATAACTGACAATAGTATTATTCAAAAACACAAGATGTCAACTGAAACAGTTAAACCAGCTGCGGCATTTCCTGTAAAGAAGCTCATAATGCTTCTTCTTACCATTGCCGTATTTCTTTTCTTCTGGTTCGTTCCAAGGTCATTCTTTGGCGTGACTGACAACGGAACACCTATCCTTTCAATTATCGAGCAGAGAACAGTCGCGATTTTCGCACTGGCAGCATTGATGTGGATGTTCGAAATCCTCCCGACGTGGGCAACGTCCGTGACTGTCATCGTCGTTCTTCTGTTCACCATCTCGGACAGCTGTCCATTATTCCTGAGGAATGTGGGTGCTGACCCTGCTGACATGGGAACATTCGTAAGCTATAAGGCCCTTCTGGCCGCATTCGCCGACCCTACCATCATGCTGTTCCTCGGAGGATTCCTCCTTGCGATTGCAGCGACGAAGGTTGGTCTGGACGTACAACTCGCGAGAGTCCTTCTGAAACCGTTCGGAACAAAACCTAAGTTCGTCCTTCTCGGATTCCTCATGGTCATCGGCGTATTCTCAATGTTCATGAGCAATACGGCAACTGCTGCCATGATGCTTACCTTCCTGGCACCTGTCCTCAAGACTCTTCCTGCCAGCGAGAGAGGCCAGGCCGGTCTTGCATTGGCAATTCCTGTAGCTGCCAACCTCGGAGGTATCGGAACCCCTATAGGAACCCCTCCTAACGCGATTGCCCTCGGATACTTGACAGAGACAATGCATCAGAGCATCGGTTTCGGCGAGTGGATGCTTATCATGGTTCCTTACGTTATCGTGATGCTTCTTTTCGCATGGATTCTCCTTCTCAAGCTTTTCCCGTTCTCATCTGACAAGATTGAACTCAAGATAGAGAATACCAGGAAACCGGATGCGAAGACATATATCGTTTGGGTAACATTCGCAGTGACAATTCTCCTTTGGGTGCTCGACAGATACACCGGCATCAATGCCAATGTCGTAGCCATGATTCCGGTCGGCGTATTCTGCGCGACAGGCGTCATCACTAAGGAAGACCTCAAGAACGTGGAGTGGAGTGTCCTCTGGATGGTAGCCGGCGGTTTCGCCCTCGGTATAGCATTGAACAAGACAGGTCTCGCTGAGAATCTCGTCCAGTCTATTCCGTTTGCATCATTCAAGCCGCTCGTTATCCTTATCCTTTCAGGTCTGCTCGGATACGCGATGTCCAACTTCATCTCGCACTCGGCAGCTGCCAGCCTTCTCGTGCCTATCCTCAGTGCGGTAGGTGTCGGAATGGGTGAGATGCTCGGGCCTATCGGCGGTGTCAAGGCACTTCTCGTCGGAGTTGCACTTTCTACTTCAGTTGCGATGCTTTTCCCAATCAGTACACCTCCAAATGCGATTGCACATTCTACAGGTCTTATCCAGGTGAAGGATATGACGAAGGTAGGTGCCATCATCGGTGTCGTCGGACTTGTACTTGGTTACGCAATATTGATTTTCATAGGATTCTAATGAAAAAAAGTTTTATTACACTGGCAGCCGTTGCTCTTCTTGCACCGGCTGCTGTGGCTTTTGCTTCCGAGCCAGCTGTTGAGACAGCCAAAACAGAGAAGCCAGCTCATTTCAAGTTCTACGGTTTTATCCGTAACTACTTTGCCTTCGACTCACGTGAAAGCAAGGCCGGAAACAAGGATCTGTTCTATTATCTCCCGTTGGACGAGTCTCTCAATGCCAACGGAACTGATATCAATGCCAATCCTTCTTTCCGTTTCCTCGCCATCACTTCCCGTCTCGGACTTGACGTTAAGGATTATCAGATCGGAAAGACCAAGGTCGGCGCCAAAGTGGAAACTGACTTCTATTGCATGAACGGCAATGTCGCAGTTCTCCGTCTCCGTCAGGCTTATGCCACATTGGGATGGGACAATCTCGGAAACGACGGAACCCAGAGTACTTCCCTCAAAATCGGTCAGGCATGGCATCCGATGGCTGCTGACCAGCCTTATGTCATTGACCTTGAAACAGGTGCTCCTTTCACTGCATTCAGCCGTACCCCTCAGGTGATGGTCGATCATAACTTCTCGAAGAACTTTGCATTGACAGCAGGCGTTCTTTGGCAGATGCAGTATCTTTCTACAGGTCCTAAGGGAGCTTCTGATACTTATATCAAGTATTCCTGCACTCCTGAGTTTTATGCCGGTCTGACAATGAAGACCAATCATGGCTTCCTCGCACGTGTCGGTGCTGATGTGCTCAGTATCAAGCCTAGAGTGAGAAACTCAGAAGGTGAGAAAGTTTCTGACCGTATCACCACTGTGAATCCTTATGTATATGCAAAGTATGACTCCCGCGATTTCTCCATCAATGCCAAGGTCATCTATGCATCTGCCGGCGAGCATTTCAATATGCTTTCAGGATATGGTGTGACCAAAGTGGATTCTGACGGCTCTTGGGATTATGCTCCGCTTCACAGCACTGCTTCCTTCCTTTCTGTGAAGTATGGCCGCAAGGTTCAGGTTCAGGGTATGATCGGATATATGAAGAATCTCGGAACATCCAAGGCGCTCTATGAGGACGCTGCTCATCCTGGATATACCAGCACCAGCAACGTATATATCAGCGGCAATGGTTTCCATAACCTCAACCAGCTTATTCGTGTGACCCCTACTGTGGTCTATAACCTCGGCAAGCTTTCGTTTGCCCTTGAGTATGACATCACTGCTGCACAATATGGAAAGTATGCTGTGGCCGGTCATGTGAACTCTTCCAACGGACTCGTTGACGGTGACCTCCACTGGATTACCAACCATCGTCTTCTCGGAATGGTGAAATTTACATTCTAATCTGATGGACAAGGAACTTCTGATTTCCAGTATCCGGTCGATTCCGGACTTCCCGAAAAAAGGCATCCTCTTCAGGGATGTCACGACATTGTTCAATAATGCAGATGCCTTCAGGGAAGCTGTAGATGCCATTTATGAACTTTATAAGGACAAGGGCATCACCAAGGTGGCGGGTCTCGAGTCCCGTGGATTCATCTTGGGTGCAGCATTGGCCTACAGATTGGGCGCCGGTTTCGTTACGATACGTAAGCCGGGCAAACTCCCTTGCGACACATATTCTGAGGAATATATGAAGGAGTACGGAACAGATACTCTTGAAATACATACAGATGCATTGACTTCGGACGATGTGGTTCTGCTGCATGACGATCTGCTGGCTACAGGCGGTACTGCCGTGGCCGCATTGAACCTCATACGCAGATTCTCTCCGAGGGCAATATACGCGAACTTTATAATAGAATTGGCGGAATGTGACGGAATGTCGGCGATGCCGTCTGACATTGAGACAACTGCCTTGTTGAAATTATAGTTTGGGGGCTGGCTGGAGTTGTATCTCGGTCAGCCTCAAATCATTCCGTGGCTCCGGAGTGAAATTGCCGCCAATGACGGATTAATTATCAATTCATACAAACAAACTTATGTTTAAAAAAACCTTTTTTGCTGCTGTTGTAGCACTGATGGCGTTCTCGCAGATGGCGAAAGCGCAGACTAACCTCCAGATCTTTTACGACTTCGGCCGTGATCGTAAACAAGTTACCACTACCCTTGAAGGCTTCTATGGGGACAAATGGGGTAACACATTCTTCTTCATTGACTATGACTACAAGGCAAAAAAGGAGGATGGCAACAAAGCACCATGCGGAACTTATTTCGAGATTGCACGCTGCCTGAATTTCTGGCAGGACAGCAAACTCGCTCCTCTCAGCCTTCATGTGGAGTACAACGGCGGAGTATATAGCGCATATAACATCAACCACGCCTTCCTCGGAGGTCTCGACTGGTTCATCCACAGCAAAGATTTCAAGAATACATTGAACCTCAAGGTTCTCGGCAAGTATATCGTCTATGACAAGGCTACCGACGGAAGCAGACCTCACAGCAAGGTGCCTATGCAGTTCACCGCTGTTTGGGGCATGCAGGATCTTTTCAATGTCAAAGGACTCAGATTCAGCGGCTTCGCAGATTTCTGGTGGCAAAACCACTCAGTAGCTAAGATCGACGGAAACGGCAACTTCAAGATGGATACCTGGAAGACTTCCGATATCGTGTTCATCGCCGAGCCTCAGCTCTGGTATGCTGTCGGACAGCACTTCGGCGTGGACAACCTCAATGTCGGTACCGAAATCGAGCTCTCTTATGACTTCGGTTCAGGCAGCGGTTTCTGGTGCCGTCCATGTCTCGGTGTAAAGTGGGTATTCTAATCATTGACAGACAATGAACTCGTTCATACAGAAGACTTTCGGTATGGATCCTGCAAAGCACAGCATCCGTACCGAGATTATCGCGGGAATTACCACATTCCTTACGATGGCATATATCCTTGCTGTCAATCCTAGTATTTTCGGGGCGCTCGCTACTCAGGGAATGCCAACAGACGCAGTGTTTACTGCTACCGCACTTGCAGCCATCGTCGGCTGTCTGGTAATGTCCATCTATGCCAAGAAGCCTTTCGGACTCGCTCCGGGAATGGGCCTCAATGCTTTCTTCGTGTTTACCGTCTGTCTCGGAATGGGACACTCATGGCAGATGGCATTGACAGCGATCTTCCTCGAAGGTATCCTTTTCATCCTGTTGACAATTACCAATGTACGCAAGCTCATCGTGGATGCGATTCCGATGAATCTCAAGCGTGCCATTGGCGCGGGTATCGGTCTTTACATCGCTTTCATCGGCCTCAAATCTGCAGGTATCATTGTCAGCAGTGAGGCTACATCCGTTACTCTCGGACCTCTTTCCGACAATACGTCTATCCTTGCGATAATCGGTCTCCTGCTTACTTCTGTACTGGTTATCCTCAAGGTCCGTGGCGGAATGCTTCTCGGAATCCTTGTGACTACAATCATCGGTATACCTATGGGTGTTACCCATTTCAACGGCCTTCTTTCTACACCTCCTTCCATTTCCTCGATTTTCTGCCAGTTCGAATGGTCTCAGATTTTCTCGTGGGACATGGTTGCCATTGTGTTCACCTTCCTCTTCATTGACATGTTCGACACCATCGGAACTGTTGTAGGCGTGTCCGTAAAGTCCGGAATGGTCGATGAGAAAGGCAATGTGGACGGCATCAACAAGGTGCTCATGGCCGATGCAGTAGCCACAGTAGCCGGTGCCATGTTCGGTACCAGTACTACCACAACATACATCGAGAGTGCTTCAGGCGTTTCAGAAGGAGGCCGCACAGGCTTGACTTCATTCACGATCGCCGTATGCTTTGCAATCGCCCTGCTGTTCTCGCCTTTGTTCCTCGCCATCCCTGGCGCTGCTACAGGTCCGGTCCTCTTCATCGTAGGTGTGATGATGGCCGCTCCTGTCAAGGAAATCGACTGGGAGGACTATTCCGAGGCTATCCCTGCCTTCGTGACAATGCTGCTCATGCCTCTCGCATACAGCATTTCCGACGGAATCATGCTCGGTATGATTTCATACGTAGTGATCAATGCCCTCACAGGCAAATTCAAGAAGGTTTCAGTTACGATGTGGATACTTGCGGTTCTCTTCGTCCTGAGATACGTACTTATGAGATAATAACGTACAGTTCGATATTCAGCCCGTTGCGCACTCCAATCAGTTTGCAGCGGGCTGATTTTTTTGTATATTTGTCTTGATAACACCCTAAAATGCTATAGCCATGTCAATACTGAAGAAAATGCTCGTCAGGCTTCCTGTCAAGAAATCTTATCTCAAGATGGCTTGGGATGCGACTGCAAAAGGCCAGCGGGAACTTGCACTGCATCTCTTTAAGCTTGCTTACGAACAGGAGACCGATTCTGAAAAGAAGGCCGAAGCCGCATGGAATGTCTATGTTGACTGCAAGAACAATGAGAAATATCACGAGGCTTATCTGTGGTGCGAAAGGACTGCAAGACTCGGTTTCGTGAAAGCGATGCGAATTCTGGGAAAGGCATATTTCTATGGTCTCGGGATTGTCCCGAACTATCGTATTGCCGCGAAATGGTTCAAGTCAGGGGCTGACCTCGGGGATGCCTCCTGCATCAGACTTTTGGGAGAGTGTTATGTCCAGGGAAAGGGCGTAAGGACCAATGAGAAAAAGGCTTATGAGTATTTCAGCAAGGCCTACGAACTTGGTGAACCTGGCAGTTATTATTGGATGGGATTGGCGTACCGTTTCGGCGGAGCAGGTTATGATGCAAATATCCCGAAGGCCATGGAAATATGGCGGGAAGGACAGTCCAACTCGCGTTGCCTCAATGAGTTGGGTAAGTGCTACTTCTGGGGTGACGGTGTGCCGAAAGACAAGGATATGGCTTATCAGTACTTCAGGAAAGTCTCCGACCAGGGAAAGGATTTCGCGGATGATTACCTGTCTCCGGACAAATTGTCCCTTAGGAGTGAGGCTGAAGTGGAAGCCTTGATTAATTACCGATGAATATTTTCAATCCGGAACACGACTTGTGTATGGCCAACGGTGACGCGAACTTCGTGCCGCCGTTTTCTGCATTGGAATTCGGCAGGGATTGTGCCGGACTCACTTCATATATCCAGAAGGCAGGCGATGGTGAAATAGTCCCATGGGGCTGGGATGCCGTCCTTAAACAACGTCTTGTAAAACAGGGAGTTCCCGTGTCGTCCCTTCCTTCGGACGAGGCTCTCGATGAAATCCGCAGGCTGTCGCGCAGAGGAATTGCGGCTGCCGCCGGGGCTTTTGTCAATGCCAATGTCCCGAATCCTCTGATGAGGCCGGACGGCTTCGTGAAAGAGGTCTCCAGTGTGGAAGATGCCGTCTCGTCTGTGGAAGAGTTCTCCGATGCTGTTTTCAAGGCTCCGCTCTCAGGCAGCGGCAAGGGCCTCAGATGGGCCAGGCGAGGCGAATTGTCAGCCAGTGATTTGGGCTGGTGCAAGAACATTATCGCCAGACAGGGGAGTCTCATGGTGGAAAAGCGTCTCGAAGTCGTGCAGGATTTCGCGATGCTGTTCCATGTGGGACCTTCTGAAGATAGCGGGAATTCCGTAAACTTCGAAGGGTATTCCTTATTTTTCAATGATAACGGAATCTACAAGGGAAATGTCCTTTCCGATGACGCGCAGATACTTTCCGAACTCTCAGGATACGTTCCGGAAACGTTGATTGTCAATGTCAAAGCAGCCTTGACCTTATTCCTGGAGCGGGAATTTTCGGGCCGGTATTCCGGTTTCGTCGGTGTCGATATGTTCATTTATCGGGAGGCGGGACAATCTTCTTTCCGGCTTGCGCCGGTGGTCGAAATCAATGTACGTATGACGATGGGACTTCTGGCGAATCGGGTTTACAGGCGTCTCGGACGTGATTTCGGGGACGGGCGTTACGTCATGACTGTGGAGTTTTCGTCACGTGAGGGCGAACTCTATTCCCGAAGGTCGTCATATCTGTCGGCATTGACAAAAATTACTCCCTCCACAAAATACGCCGTCGTCGTGAAGGAATGTTGATGTGGAGGGTGTGAAAGATTCCCGTTTCCGGGTCTGGGCCGCTAGTCTTCCGGATATGGAGCGAAATCTGATTTCTGGGCTCCGCAGACCGGGCATTTCCATGAGTTAGGGATGTCCTTGAAAGGAGTCCCAGGTTTTATCCCGCCGTCGGGATCGCCCTCAGCCGGATCGTAAATCCATCCGCATCTGAGGCATTCGTACTTCATCTGTTCTTTAGCCATAATGGATTTGATTTTTGTTAATGTGCTTAAATATAGGCAATTAAGATGAATTATCCAAATTATCGTAGAATTTGCAGGTGATATGGACGTTCGGTGCAAATGTCTTGTGTTTTTGCACTTTACATGAAAAATCATATCTTTGTCTTTATCGGGGACACTTTGTCTGACCAAGTGCGTGTACTGAACCTGTCGCAGAATGGTCTATAACCCCCTTGTATAATCGCCTTATCCCGGCAACGGAGATTGGCATTGACCGAAGCCTTGAACGGAGACTTTGGTGAGACTTAATTGACTAAACAGAACAGAATGGGACGATTGTATGACCTCCTTATGAAGGACTACCGCTTGAAGGAAGGCCTGAATGCATGTATCAACTGCGGTACCTGCACGGCCATCTGTCCTGCGGCTGAGTTCTACCGATATGATCCGCGCAAAATCGTGGACATTGTCCAGAGCAAGGATGATGAAGAAATCGAGAAACTGCTGAAGAGTGAAACCATCTGGTATTGCGGCGAGTGCATGAGTTGCGTGACAAGATGTCCGCGCAAGAATGCGCCCGGTCTCATTGTCATGGCTTTGCGGAACTTGTCCATAGAATTGGGCTATTTCGTGGAATCTGAAAAGGGCCGTCAGCAGTGCATCCTGACTAAGGACCTGTGTGCGAATATCCTGGATTATGGCTATTGTGTCTATCCGCGCCGTTTCGATTATGCGGGACATCCTGAGGCGGGAAGAGTCTGGGAATGGGAGGAGAAGCATCTGGATGACGTGTTCGAAAGGCTTGGCGGAAATCTGGATGGAAACGGTCCGGGAGCCATGAGGCGTATTCCGCAGGAAGACCTTGACGAACTCAAGCGTATCTTCGACGAGACCGGAGCCACGGAAAGAATGGAAAAAGTACGTGCCGCCGGATTGAGAAAGGCCGCGGAGATGAGCCTTACCGAAGAAGAATTTATGCAGAAAATATATACGGATAGCGATCCGAAACACTTAAACCGATAGCCCTCAATGATTTACGAAGGCAAACAAAAAATCTGGTCAGACTACCAGAAAGACATTCCGGACGATCACTATTTTTACGTCCGCAGTTGCATCAGACAGAGTTTTTTTCCGGCTTCCGAGGCGGCCTTCCTGAAGATTACCAGACAGGAACTGGGCAAGGATATATTTGAGACAGAGCATCATACGACATGTGGAGGCATTGCCTATCACTCGGATACCATCCCGCATGAAACAGCGATGACAATCATAGCACGTCAGTTCGCATTGATGGCGAAATACGGCTATGAAAACTATGTCTGCTCCTGCATCACCTCCTTCGGACTCTATTGCGAGACGATGGAGACCTGGCGCGAGTTTCCTGAACTGGAGGCAAAGGTGCGCGAAAATCTTTGGAAGACCTGCAAACTCGAATTCGCCAAACCTAAAGTCCTCGTCCACGCCAGCGACCTGATCTACAAATACCGCAATCTCATCGCTGCGCAGGCGAAGCATAAACTTGTCAATGTCCATACGGGGCGCCCTCTCCGCGTCGTGGAGCATATCGGCTGCCATTATTCCAAGATGTTCCCTTCCAAGGGTGTCGGAGGAGCTGAATATCCTTATGTCCTTGTCGGAATGATAGAGGCATGGGGAGGCGAAATCATTGACTATCCGGAAAGACGTCACTGCTGTGGATTCGGTTTCCGCCAGTATCTCGTAAAGGGTAACCGCGGATATTCATTGTCCAATACCCACAAGAAATTCGAGAGCATGGAGCCGTACCAGCCGGACCTTATCATTACCAACTGTCCGGGATGCCCTTATTTCCTCGACAGATGGCAGTATGTCATCGCCGAATCCACCGGCAAGACCTATGGAGAGAACGGACACGGAATTCCTGTTCTGACCTACGAGGAGGTTGCAGGACTGGTGCTCGGATATGATCCGTGGGATCTGGGCCTTCAGACCCATCAGGTCGGCCCGGAACCGCTTCTGGACAAGATGGGCATCGAGTATGACCCTGCCCGCAAGTTCCTCGGCAAAGATGGCAAGGATATCGGACGCCCTGAGTCTTGCATGTATTTGAAGTAGTTACGAACATAGTTATGAAAAATAATATTCTCATTATAGGCGGAGGTCCTGCGGGACTCGAAGCGGCATCAGGACTTCAGAGGCTGGGGTACAATGTCATATTGATAGAAAGGTCGTCCGTGCTTGGCGGTCATCTTGCGTCCTGGGACAGATTGTTCCCTGACGGAGTTTCTGCCCGCGAGACACTGAAAGGCCTGCTTGCACAGATGGACGGCGTCAAGTGCTTCACTGATACGGAAGTACGCTCCATCAACAGGCTGGAGAAATCTTATAATGTCATCCTTTCCAATGGTATCACGGTGCTTGCTGACGCGGTGCTGGTGGCCAGCGGTTTCGACCTTTTCAAGGCTGAAAAGAAGGAGGAATACGGCTACGGAATCTACGACCATGTAGTTACCAATGCCGATTTGGAGGCATGGTTCAATGCCGGTCCTGATTCCGACACCAGGATTGACAAGCCTAAAAGAATCGGTTTCGTTCATTGTGTCGGCTCGCGTGACGAGAAGTCGGGATGCCGTTCATGCTCGAAGGTCTGCTGCGCTACGGCCGTCAAGCAGGCTTGCGAGATGAAGCAGGCTTTTCCTGACGCACAGGTGTATTGTTTCTACATGGACCTGAGAATGTTCGGCCGTCACTACGAGGATCTCTATCTCAGTGCACAGAAGGATTACAGTGTGCGTTTTATCCGTGGACGCGTTGCGGAAGTGTCTGAAAATGTGGATGGAAGCCTCTTGGTGAAAGCTGAAGATACCGTTGCCGGAAAGCCGTTGAAAGTGACGCTCGACCTGCTTGTGCTGATGGCCGGAATGAGACCTTCGGCTGCCGGAAAGAGAGTCGGAAAACTGTTGGAAATGCCAATGGAAGAGGACGGCTTCTTTGCTGTGCGTGACAATATTCTGGCAGGACAGCGCAGCGGATTGCCGGGAGTTTTCCTTGCAGGTGCCGCTACCGGTCCGAAGACATTGCCGGAAACAGTTGCGGAGGCCAGGGCTGCTGTCGTAGAAATTGACAGATACCTGTCCGACATATTTCCTGATGTTAAAAATTACAAGACTTTGGTTCGAGAAAGATGGTAGATTTCGGTTTCGGTCTGGTTCCAAGTTCCAGAATCAATCTTGACTTGTTCGACAGGGAAAAGTTCGAGGCGCTGGCCGCGCTTGAGCCTGATGTGCGCAAGTGTATGGCCTGCGGAAGTTGTACTGCAGTATGTACGGCCGGAAAGTTCGTGCGCACCAGCGTCAGGGAAGCCGTTGAGGAACTTTTCAATGCCCATCCGGATAAGGCTCTTGACCTTTTGAAGTCGTGCCAGTTGTGCGGAAAATGCACAATGGTCTGTCCGCGTGGCATAAACACTCGTCATCTCATCCTGTCTATCGTTAAAATCTACGGAACTAAATGATACCATTATACATATTGCCGCTTCAGACTGCGCCGGAAGTCATTGACAGAATCCCTTCCGGTTATAGCAATTTCGTGATTCCGTTCGTTGTCGGCATCGGTTTCATGCTGATTTGGCTGACTGTCGGACTTTTCAGGCTTATGGCTAAGATTCCTGCCCGGGACAGACGCCGGCTCTGGAAGTCATTCTTCATCCCCAAGATTGCACTCAAGAATATCAGGGACCTGTTCTGCGACTGTCTTTTCCATACCAAAATCTGGAAACGCAAGCCGCTGCTGGGTTATATGCATTCCGCGATTGCATTCGGATGGTTCATGCTCATTGTCCTCGGACATCTCGAGGTGGCCCTGTTCGTTCCGAAGCATCTTGCCTGGACGGACGGCGGTCTGTTCTATCCGATTTTCTATCGTTTCTTCGTCTGGATTAATCCCGGTCATGTCTCGCTGAGGGGCTGGTTCTTCTTTTTCCTGATGGACTTCTTCCTGCTTTATGTGCTTACCGGAGTCGGTATGGCCATCTTCAAGAGGTTCAGGTCCATAGTTCTCGGCATGAGACATACTACCAAGCCGTCATTGGCTGACCGTATAGCACTGTATAGCCTCTGGCTTATTTTTCCGCTCCGCCTCCTGGCCGAGAGTTTCACGGCTGATCTCAGCGGCGGCAGTTTCCTGACGGTTCCGGTCAATATGCTCTGGCATTGGATTTTCGGTAACAATCTGTATTTCATGCCGGTATGGTGGGCGTATTCCATCTGTCTGGGCCTTTTCTTTGCGGCAATGCCGTTCAGCCGTTACATGCATATCCTTACCGAAGTGCTGTGGATTTTGTTGCGCAATGCCGGTATCCAGCCGAGCCATCCCCGCAAGGGCGTAGCTGAAGCCGAGATTTATGCGTGCTCAAGCTGCGGCCTGTGTCTGGATGCGTGTCCGATGAATGTCCAGAAGAAGAATCTGAAGTATTCGTCGGTCTATTTTATCCGTTTCCTGCGTCGTCACAACGAGAAGAAAATCAATGCTATAGCGGATAAGTGCCTGATGTGTGACAAGTGCCACGCCTTGTGTCCTGTCGGTGTCGATGCGCTAGCACTCCGCCGCGCACAGAGGGCCACTGTCAATGATTCTTTGTGCTACGATTATTCGTATCTCCAGAACCGTGTACATGCACCTGAGGCCAATGATATTGTCAATGTTGCCACGGGTATTTCTGATGCACCTGAGGTGATGTATTTCGCCGGATGCATGACCCATCTTACTCCGAGAATCATCAAGTCTGTGGAGAAGGTTTTCAAGGCTGCTTCCGTCAATTATATTTTTGCCGACCGTGACGGCGGCATCTGTTGCGGCCGTCCGCTGATGTTGGCCGGCAAGACTTCTGCTGCACGTGAAACCATCTCCGCCAACCGCAAGATGATTCTGGATTCCGGTTGTCGCACATTAGTCCTCTCCTGTCCGATTTGTTATAAGATTTTCAAGGATGAGTATAACCTGAAGGGGATAGAGGTTCTTCATTATACGCAGTATATCAAGCGTTTGGTCGAGCAGGGCAGATTGAAACTGTCTTCTTGTGAGGAGCGTCTTGTCTATCACGACCCATGTGAACTTGGCAGAGGTTGTGGCGTTTATGAAGAGCCACGCAAGGTGCTTTCCCAGGTGGGCACTCTGGTCCCTGCCGCCAAGGAAGGTGACGAGAGCATTTGTTGCGGCGGTAGTCTGGGAAGCCTGACTCTGGATGCCCGTGACCGTGCCAAGATTACCGAGTCCTCTCTGGCCAATCTCGTAGCCAACAACCCTCAGACCATAGTCACAGCCTGCCCTCTCTGTCTCATGACCTTCTCCGGTCCCGCCCTAGACACCGTTTCCCATAAATCCGGTGAAGAAGCAACCGACGTGAAAGTCAAGGACTTCGCCGAAGTCGTTTCGCAGAGGGTGTGATATCTTCTGAAAAACCTTGGAAGTAAGTGATTATTTATTAATTTTGGTTCGTGAATCAGAACGGTTCATATTGAGGTTTCGTTATTGTAATATAATGAAAATCAATGATGTATAAATCATTCTTGCAGTTATGGTCCGGCGTTGTCTTTGCTTGCGAAACCGGGGTTCTTGCGGAATGAAAATTAAACGCGCTACTCTGAGGTTATGAACGAAATCGAAAAGGTTCTGCAGAAGTTAAGAGACACTAAAGCACTTGAATTTGGAGTCGGAGCATTGAAGAAAGTTCCGTCAATGTTTGAAAAATTTTTTCCTGGAAAGACAGCTGTTGTCGTGGCCGATAAAATCACATACGACATAGCTGGTGAAACTGTCTATAATTGTCTTAGGAATGCAGGAATCAGTACGGAGCCGTCATTCATTTTCACGGACCCTGGTCTTTATGCCGAATGGACATACTTGGAACAGTTGGAATCTTATCTGAAAGAACGGGATGCCATCGCTGTCGCTGTTGGCGTAGGTGTCATCAATGACTTGACGAAGCTGGCTTCCAGCCACCTGGGTAGGAGATACTTAATAGTCGGAACCGCAGCGTCAATGGATGGTTATACTGCTTATGGAGCGTCCATTACTTATCATGGCAATAAACAGACATTTGGCTGTCGTGCGCCTATCGGGATGGTGATGGATCCTGCAATAGCAGACAAGGCTCCCAACAAGATTACAGCCTCAGGTTATGGAGACCTTATCGCCAAAATCCCTTCCGGAGCGGATTGGATAATCGCTGATGGAGTAGGCAGTGAAAGCATTGACAAATTCGCTTTTTCTCTGGTCCAGAGAAATCTTAATGAGGCATTGGCCGATCCTGATGCGATAGCATCTGGGGATGTTACGGCTGTCGGAAAACTGGCTTATGGATTGATAATGAGTGGATTTGCCATGCAGTCAATGTTGTCGAGCCGTCCGTCTTCAGGTGCGGAACATCTCTTTAGCCACTATTGGGATATGGAGGGGTTATGTTATAACGGAAGGCCTGTCCCTCATGGATTTAGCGTGGCTATCGGTACTCTGGTGTCAGTAGCTTGTCTTGAGTATCTTCTGAACAAGGATTTTTCAATGTTTGACATTGACAATGCTGTATCCGGTTGGCCTGAGTGGGAGTCGATGGAGGCGACAATCCGGGATGTATTTGCCGGAATGCCTGACCATCTTGCAAGAGGCCTTGCCGAAAGCCGGTCCAAATACATTGACAAGAATGGTGTGCGAAAGCAGCTTGAGGCGTTGAAAATTCATTGGCCGGAACTCAGGCAAAAGATTCAGAATCAGATTATTCCTTTCAATGATGTTCGTGAGCGTCTTAAACGCGCCGGCGCTCCTTATGAGCCAGAAATGATAGGCGTGAGTCGGGAAAAGCTCCGCACCACGTTCCGTGCGATACCATATATGCGGAACCGGTTCACTAACATTGACCTGATCCATAGGGCTGGACTGATGGATGAGGCCGAGGCATATCTCTTCGGTTCGGGCGGGTACTTCGAGTGCTGAATGCGGAGACGATTATTTGCCATACCCATCTGCGTAAGAGTCTCCGGAGTCCCAGTCTTGATGCGTTTTCAGAGATTCCGTACGTTTGTTTTTCTGATTCCAGACTCAAGTGTCGGGACGGCGCCACATCTGATTTTGGAATTGGTTGGTTTACAGATAGTTATGTAATTTGGTGTGGATTACTGGCTAAAAAATTGCCAAAAATCCACACCTGAAATAAATGGTATCTGATTATCAATGTGTTATGAGGGTGGCCGTGGCGTCTTCCCGCTGGAGGGAGTATCTTGCTATTGCGCACTATGCCACAAATTGTCTTTCAACTGTTTCAGCTGTGTATCTGTCATTTTATGGATTGTTTCTTGTGTTTTGTAAAACTACGAAAGGTCATACTTCTTCTGAATATAAAGGACTCTTTTCCATTGCGTGAATAACTCTCAACTTTGTTGCTTCATCCATGTCTTCATGATAGATTACTGAATGAATAATTGGAAGAAGCAGGTCCTTGTCTATATTACCGGCAGCAACGTGCCAAATGTATGCTTCCATATCAGGCAAAAAGTGAAAACCTGCCCAACTATATTTGTTCTTTATTAGGAAGTGAGCACCTGCGACGAGTGAAATCCTCTTATTGCCATCAGCGAAATAATGTCCGTGACACAGACCGAAGACAAGGTATGTGAGTTTGTCTTCAAAGGTTGGATAGTAGTTGTCGTCCTGAATAAAAACCAGAACTTTGTCCAGTCCACCTTCGTCGCGAATATCGGCCATTCCACCACCACTTTGCTGGATGGTTTCGCGATAGTATTGAAGGAGTTCTTCTTTTGTTAGATATACTGTCTCCTTCATCACGATTATTGTTTAAGTCTATTGAGGACTGCACGATTCTCATCATTATCAAGAAGTTTTTCCAAATCCAATGATTCGCTTCCGATAAATCTCTCAAAATCTTCCGGAGACAATGCCTTCAAGTAATCTGAAATATTCTCGTGAAACACATCCCTGAAGCCTAAGTCTCTTGATGCCATTTTTTGCCTGGCATCATATAAGAACGGCTTCATCGCTGCGCTCTCGGCTTGTTCTTTTATTAGAGCCTGGACTCTTCTAATGGATAAGAGACTGCCGGTTTGTCCAAATTCCTGTCTGATTGCAGAGGCAATGCCATTTTCAAAAGAACTGATAACTCTAAGTACTTCTGCATACATTGTAGCTCTGGCATTGTCCTTCTTATTCAGTTTAAGAAGTTCCTTATACTCTTTGGCTTTTTCAAAAAAAACAGCGCTATAAATCATATCCGTCACTTGGGAATACTTGAATGTGGTATGTCCTTCAACACACTCGTTTACTGCCGACGTGAAATTTTTGCGATAATTTTCTTCTTGGATTGCGGCAGGGAGATATTCTCGATCTCTCCAGTTTATATATTTCGTGCCACCGCCGGCTTTCTCATTGATTGTCGCAATGACGATATCTAATATTACACTTCTTAATTTTTTGGCTTTCTCACTGTCGCTCAGAAGCATCCCGATATTGAGGAAAGCGCGAAAATCAAATAATCCCAATTGGGTAGTTTTGCTCGCGAAATCAATTTCGTGAGCAAAATGTAACTTGAACTCACTCAGCATTTTACCTTTACATAAAATGTAGCCGTTGTTCTTTAGCTCACTCTCATATGTGGATAGATAATTATCAATGGTGCGCATGTCTACCTCAAAGAAATCTGCCACCATCTGCTTGGTCAGATAGAACTTGCCTTCAAACTCTAAGGCGTGAACCCCGATAGCATCTTGAATCCTCGGTATGGCTATCCGATTATTCAATACATTTTGTCTTTCTATTTGAGATGTGGTCAAATCCTGTGTCATACCAGAAATATTATTGATAATAGTATAGCTCCATCTCAGGAGTCTCATACAAATTTAATCATTTTTTTATCTGTATTTCAGATTTGCATGTGGTTTATTCACATATAGACGTGTCGCGCTACTTGGTTAAATAGGGTAAGTCCTTACAGCAGCGGGGCTCCCGGCAGCTATGTACGAAAAAAGCCCAACGCAAAGCGCTGAGCTTCAATTTGTTTGCGGAGAGAGAGGGATTCGAACCCCCGGACCCGTTAAGATCAACGGTTTTCAAGACCGCCGCATTCGACCACTCTGCCATCTCTCCAAAGTCGAATTTTATTTCGCCCGCTTCATCTTTTTTTGTGAAGTGGATTGCAAAGGTACGCATATTTTTGGAAAAAACAAGAGGGTGGGCCGAAAAAATAAGAAAATTTCGTAACTTTGAAAAGACTTGACATGGAAAGCCTGAGGAAAACATGTAGTCGGGAACATAAAGACCATCGGGAAATATGCTAACCGACGGTAAATCCGCAGGGCCGCGTTGAAATAGACAAGGCATTGAATAATATTGAAATGTAAGATAAAATAACACTGAATAATTATGCTATCATTTCCATTACTACTTGCAATGCTGCTGCAATTGCAGCCGATGCAGATGATTCGCGAAGACTACGACAGAGCTGGAGTCAATACGCATCCTTATGAATTCAGGACAATGCCGGTGACACAGGCGCCGAAAGGATATGATCCGGTGTATATAAGCCATTATGGAAGACATGGCTCCAGGACAGACTGGGGACTTGGGAACTACACCTATGTCATTGAAATACTGGAAAAAGCAGAGAAAGAAGGACTACTGACAGAAGAAGGGAAAGAACTGCTGAACGAAACCAGGACTGTGGCAGAAGTGCACCATGGCGCTGACGGGCATCTTACACGACTCGGCGAGTGGGAGCACAGGGAATTGGCTGACAGGATGTTCGAAAATTATCCGCAAGTATTCAAGAAAGGGAGCGGACTCATACGCGTGGAGTCCAGCACGGTGCACCGCTGTCTTGTCAGCATGGCTAACTTTACGGGAGAACTGATAAGACGCCGCCCTAGTCTGAAATTCGAGATAGACAGCGACGACGTGATAATGAAATATGTCAGCGACCATCCGTCAGAACACATCCGCGAGGCTTCCGGAATCATATTGGAACCGCTTAGGAAAGTGCCTACTGATACCGTTCAGGTAATGAAAAACCTGTTCACGGACCCCGTTGCCGCCAGAAAAATAGTGGACAACATTGACAAATTCCAGGAAAAAATCTGGGGCGTAGCGCGAATCGCCAGATCCTCCGGCATTGACGCAAACGTTTACAGGCACCTTCCGGAAGACGTAATCTACAAATGGTGGGACTACAGCAACCGCGAACTGTATATACGCCAATGCAATTCCGTCGAATTTGGAGCGGAAAGGATGAAAAGCATAAAGCCTCTTGTCAATGATATTGTGAAAAAAGCTGACGAGGCCCTGTCCACAGGCCGCTATGCCGCCGATTTGAAATTCGGACACGACTACCCGCTGCTTTCACTCGCAAGCTACCTGCATCTCAGCGGCGTAGGAAATGTCGTGTCATTCGACGAAATCCCGACCAGGTGGAACGACCCTATGAACATCCCGCTTGCATCCAACCTGCAGATAATATTCTACAGGAGTAAAAAATCGCAGGATATTCTGGTAAAATTCGTATATAACGACGAAGAACGCACGATTGCGGGACTCGAACCGGTATCAGGCGTTTACTACAAATGGAATGATGTCAAGAACTTTGTCAATGACAGAAGATATTAACATTACACACTACTGATATAATATGATGAAAAGAAAAATTTTTGCGGTTGCATTCGCCGCTGCGTCAATGCTGGCCTTTGCATTTGCCGCACAAGCCGGACAGCCGGAAAAAGACGGAATCGTATTCCACGATGCCACGGAATTTCTAATCGGCGGAAAAGCCACACAGGAGACATTGACCCCTTACGACAGGCTTCCGGCCTCTTACGAGAAGACGACAAGATCGGATCTTTGGCGTCACGGACTTCACTCGGCCGGCATTTACGTGCGTTTCCGTACCGATTCCCCGATTATCAAGGCCAGATGGACCTCGCTTTTCGAAATGGAAATGAACCACATGGCGCCGTCCGGAATCAGAGGCCTTGACCTGTATGTTCTCGACGAAGGCAAATGGTACTTTACTGGTGTCGGCAGACCGACGAAAGGCCAGAAAACCACGGAATCCGTACTTGTGCAGGACATGGACCGCAAGGAACGTGAATATATGCTTTATCTCTCGCTGTATGATGGGGTTACATCACTTGAAATCGGTGTTGACAATTCCAGCGTCATCAGTAAGCCTCAGGTTGACAGCCCTAGAAGAGGCTGCCCGATAGTGATGTACGGCACAAGTATTCTCCAGGGAGGCTGCGTTTCGCGTCCGGGAATGGTAAATACATCATTGATAGAGAGAGCCCTCGACATCGAGGTTATCAATCTTGGCTTCAGCGGCAACGCTCTCCTCGACCTGGATATCGCCCAGTTGATGGCATCAGTGGAAACACCTGCTCTCTATGTGCTGGACAATGCTCCGAACTGCAAGGCTGACCGCATCGAGGCTCACAGTGTGGAATTTTTCCGCATCATCCGTGATGCGCATCCGGACGTGCCGGTAATTCTCGTGGAGCATCCGCTTTGCCCGACAATGCGTCTGAACAATGCTGAGCGCGAGGATATAATCGCAAGAAACAATGCCCAGAAAGCGTTCTATGAAACGCTCCGCAAGACAGGAGAGAAACGCGTATATTATGTTTCCGGCGACAAACTTCTGGATGAAATGAAGGAAGGTACCGTGGATGGAGTCCATTTCACTGACCTTGGAGTGACTTATTATGCCAAGGCTCTCCTGCCGACAATCAAGAAGGCACTCAAGGCATCCCCGAACAAGCCTGTAAAATAATCCGGCCCCATCAAGTTACGCGAGTGCCCCTCAAGTTCCCGCAAGTTTGACTGCCTGCGGCTCTTAGGGTAAAATGATTTTATAAAAATATTGCACTCCGGCTTTTTGGTTATGCCACGAATAAAGAGTATATTTGCGATGCTTTTGCAGCAGACACAGATATACTCTTTATTTATATATGAAAGTCGGAATCATTATGGGCTCTACAAGTGACTATGAAGTCATGTCGGGCGCAGAAGAAATGCTAAAAACACTCGAAATCCCATTCGAGAAGAAGGTCGTGAGCGCACATAGGACACCTGATCTTATGTACGAATACGCCAAAACTGCAAAAGACAGAGGCATAAGCGTCATTATAGCCGGAGCGGGCGGGGCGGCCCATCTTCCGGGAATGGTCGCAGCCATGACTACACTACCAGTAATCGGAGTCCCTGTGAAATCACGCGCTCTTAACGGACTCGACTCTCTTCTTTCCATAGTACAGATGCCGGGCGGCGTGCCGGTCGCTACGGTCGCAATCAACGGAGCCAAGAATGCAGCATTGATAGCCGCATCCATACTTGCGCTTCAGAGCGAGGCCATCGCACGCAAGTTGGAGAAATTCCGACAAGATCAGACGGATTCTGTACTCAAGGCTGAAATCTGATAGAAGAATCCAAAAATCTTAACAAATGACTAAAAGAATCGGCATAATAGGAGGTGGGCAACTCGGTCTCATGATCGCAGAGGCGGCTCACCGCCAAGGTGCTTCCGTTTATGCACTTGACCCGGATTCTGAGGCTCCGGCATTCGCTGAATGTGACGGGCATATAATCGCTGAATACGACGACTTGGTTGCCCTGGAGAAACTCGGCGACATGACGGACGTCCTCACCTATGAATTCGAAAACGTACCGGGTGACATTCTCCGTCATCTGGAAGGCAAATACAATATCCCTCAGGGAATTGCGCCGCTTTTCGACTCCCAGGACCGACTGCGCGAAAAGAACAACGCCAAGCGCCACGGCCTCCCGGTTCCGGACTATATCCCGCTGCCGGCGTGCACCGCAAGCGAAGACTGCGCGGAAGTGCCTGACGGCTGCGGTGAAGGTCAATGCGGGTGTGGGCGACCGATGACCGATGCCGACAGGTACGCTGAACTCCGTGATGCTGTCAGGATTATCGGTATGCCTTGCGTCCTGAAAACCAGAAGGCTGGGATATGATGGACATGGCCAGGCAGTCATCCGGGAAGACAAAGACATCGAAAAGGCAGCGGAACTGCTCCATGTTCCATGCATATTGGAAGCCTTCGTTCCGTTCGACTACGAATGCAGCGTCATCATGGTGCGTGACGGCAAGAATACAATCCACTTCCCGATAGGCCGCAACGTCCACAAAGGCGGAATCCTCGACCTGTGCGTCGTCCCAGCTGAAACCCTCTATACAGGAGAAGAACCGGTGCCGACAGAACTTTGCTCCCGCATTGTCAATGCCTGTGAGCATTTTATGGAAGGCTGTGACTATAAGGGCATTCTGGCGATAGAACTGTTTATCAAGGGCAACGATTTCGTGTTCAACGAAATGGCTCCGAGGCCTCATAACAGCGGGCACTATACCATCGAAGGATGCTCCTCATCACAATACGATGAACTCTGCAACTTCCTCCTCGGAAAGACATTGACCCAACCTCGCCTTCTGTGTCCTACGATAATGAAAAACATTTTGGGACAGGACCTTGAGGCCACGTGGAAAATCATTGACAGGGCCTATGCCGAGCATTGGACGAATCCTTCGGCAGGTACAGTCTCGAATACCGCGAAGCGCGACAACGCGTATTGCGGCGAAGCGGGGAAAGGTGTTTTTGTCCATATTTACGGAAAGACGGTATCTCGTCCGAAACGCAAGATGGCACATATAACCTACGTCCCGATGACATTGACAAAGTTCGAAAAGGACTGGGCTGACAAGTTCGTGAAATAAACATTGCCCCGCGGGTGAAGGCCCGGCCGGGGCTGAAAATATTGGAAATTGACAAACAAAATATAACGATGGCAAACAATTACCGGATTTTTGTTGAAAAATATCCTGAATTCCAGGTTGAGGCCGCAAGCCTCAGGGCTGAGCTGAATGAGAATCTCCAGCTTGACCTCAAATCACTGAGACTTCTGAATGTCTATGACCTCTTCGGCTTCACGCCGGAACTTCTCGAAAAGAGCCGCTACAGCGTCTTCGGAGAAATCGTCACTGACAATGTTACCGACGAGTGTGACCTGACGGGAACCAAGTACATCGCAGTCGAGTTCCTCCCGGGACAGTTCGACCAGAGGGCCGCTTCCGCTGTTGACTGTGTGCATCTTATTGACCCTAAGGCAGATGTGCACATCAAAAGTTCCAAACTGATTATCCTTTCAGGAGAAACTGACGAAGAAACAGTCGCAAGAATCAGGCATTATTATATCAATGCCGTCGAGTCCAGGGAGAAGGACCTTACCAAGCTGACTGATACTGAGATTGCTTCAGTGAAGCCGGTTCCGGTGCTTGAGGGATTTACCGGGATGACCGAGGCTGACCTGGAGCCGTTCTGCCGCAAGATGGGCCTGGCAATGAATGCCGATGACCTTCGCGAAGTGGTGAAATACTTCACTGAGGAAGGCCGTGAACCTAATGAGACTGAGCTCCGTATCCTCGATACATACTGGAGTGACCATTGCCGTCACACCACCTTCACCACTGAACTGGAGGAAATCGGGGTAGAGGAGTCTTTCATGAAGGAAGACATTGACGGAACTCTGAATCTCTATCTCAAGATGAGAAAAGAGCTCGGCCGTGAGAACAAGGGCCTTAACCTCATGGATATGGCTACTATCGGAGGCAGATATCTCCGCAAGGCAGGTCTGCTCGACGATATGGAAGTCAGCGAGGAGAACAATGCATGCAGCATTTATGTAGATGTGGATGTGGACGGAAGACTTGAGAAATGGCTTCTCATGTTCAAGAACGAGACTCACAACCATCCTACTGAAATCGAACCGTTCGGAGGTGCCGCCACCTGTCTTGGCGGTGCAATCCGTGACCCTCTTTCCGGACGTTCTTATGTTTACCAGGCAATGCGTGTTACAGGTGCAGGCGACATCTACAAGCCTGTTGCCGAGACACTTCAGGGCAAGCTGCCACAGCGCGTGATTACCAAGAAGGCCGCTCACGGATATTCCAGCTACGGTAACCAGATCGGTCTCGCCACAACTCATGTAAGAGAAATCTATGACGAGGGATATACGGCAAAACGTCTCGAAGTAGGTGCTGTCGTAGGAGCCGTGAAGGCTGACAAGGTCCGTCGCGAATCACCGGCCCCAGGCGATGTGGTCCTCCTTCTCGGAGGTCGTACAGGCCGTGATGGTATCGGTGGTGCAACCGGTTCATCCAAGGAACACACGGAGGAGTCACTTGAGACATGCGGAAGTGAGGTCCAGAAGGGAAATGCCCCTGAGGAGAGAAAACTCCAGAGATTGTTCCGTCGCCCGGAAGTGACAAGGCTCATCAAGAAGTCCAATGATTTCGGTGCCGGCGGAGTGAGTGTAGCAATCGGTGAGCTTACCGATGGTCTTGACATTTATCTCGACAGGGTTCCGGTAAAATACAATGGGCTCAATGCTACTGAACTTGCCATCAGTGAGTCTCAGGAGAGAATGTCTGTCGTTGTCGAGGCAAAGGACGAGGCTGAGTTCATGGAATATTGCCACAGCGAGAACATCGAAGTTACTCATGTTGCGGATGTTACTGACACTGAGCGCATGAGAATGTACTATAACGGAAAAGTCGTAGCAGATCTCCAGAGAAAATTCATTGACAGCGCAGGTGCCAAGCATTACGCAAAGGCAAGAATCGCTGCTGTAGAGGAGAAGAATCCGTTCGAAAGGAAAGTAGAGGGCGAGTCACTTAAGGAAAAGCTCGTGAATAACTTGAGCGATGCCAACGTGGTGAGCCAGAAGGGATTGATAGAGATGTTCGACTCTACCATCGGCCGCTCTACAGTCCTCATGCCTTATGGTGGAGAACTTCAGCTTACCGAAACGCAGGTTTCAGTGCAGAAACTCCCTACAGACGGTTATACCGATACCGCGAGCATGATGGCATTCGGCTTCAACCCTGTGATTTCCAAGTGGAGCCCATACCACGGAGCAGCATATTCAATGATTGAGGCCTGCGCCAAAGTAGTTGCTGCCGGCGGCCATTTCGAGAAGATGAGATTCTCATGCCAGGAGTATTTCGAGAGAATGACCCACGAGCCTGCGGTCTGGGGCAAGCCGATGAGTGCGCTCCTCGGTTCGCTGAAGATGCAGATCGCGCTCGGACTGCCGTCTATCGGCGGAAAAGACTCGATGAGCGGAACCTTCGAGCACATCAATGTCCCTCCGACATTGATCTCCTTCGGTGTCACCACTGTCAATGCCGGTAATGTCATTTCTCCTGAATTGAAATGGGAAGGCAACAAGCTCTGGCTTGTAAAACATACTCCGCTCAAGAACTATATGCCTGATGTGGAACAGCTTAAGCGCAACTGGGCATTCGTTGAGGAGCAGATTGAAAAAGGTAATGCGGTTTCTGCATGGGCTGTCGGCTTCGGCGGCGTTGCGGAAGGCCTCTGCAAGATGTCTTTCGGAAATTCATTCGGAGTGGATGTCAATGTCGCAGATGGAGACCTCTTCAATTACAGCTACGGTTCAATCATCATCGAAACCGAATCTGACATTGACTTCGAAAATGCACAGTTGCTCGGTGTGGTTACTTCAGGCGTTGACGGAAATATTCGTGTCAATGGCAAGAATATCCCGATGGATGCTCTGGTCGAGAGCGCATTTGACCGTTACGAGAAGATTTATCCTGCAACGAGCACTCCTGACATGAAGCGTCTCCTGCCTAAGGGCATGGAAGGCGTCAAGCCGTTCAAGGCCAAGAAGCAGAATCTCAGATACAAGGGCGAGAAAATAGCGGAGCCGGTGGCTTACCTGCCGGTGTTCCCTGGAACAAACTGCGATTACGATACAGCAAAGGCATTCCGCAAGGCAGGCGCGAAGGTGAAGATGAGCGTGTTCCGCAATCTTACCGAGCAGGATGTGTTCGATTCCATCGATGAGATGAAGCGCAACATTGACGAGTGTCAGATTCTAATGTTCTGCGGCGGATTCTCTGCCGGCGACGAACCGGACGGAAGCGGCAAGTTCATTGCCAATGTCCTTAACAATGAGAAGATTGCGGCTGCTGTCGAGGCTCTTATCGCACGCGGCGGTCTCATCCTCGGAATCTGCAACGGATTCCAGGCTCTCGTCAAGTCGGGACTTCTTCCTTACGGACATCTCGGCTGTGTGACCAAGGATTCTCCTACATTGTTCAGGAACGATATCAACAGGCATATCTCACAGATTGCGTTCACCCGCGTCGCAAGTGTCAATTCACCTTGGCTTGCAGGTATGAATATCGGTGATACCTATGGTATTCCTGTCAGCCACGGAGAGGGTAAATTCGTTGTCAATGAGAAACTTGCCAAGGAACTCTTCGAGAATGGCCAGGTTGCATTCCAGTATGCCGAGCCTATCGATGAAGATGTTACAATGCGTTCTCCGAACAACCCTAACGGTTCGTACTATGCAATCGAGGGTATCATCAGCAAGAATGGCCAGATTCTTGGAAAGATGGGGCACTCGGAGCGTTATGAGAACAACCTGTTCAAGAACATTGCTGCAAACCTTGAGCAGCCGCTCTTTGACAATGCAGTGAAATATTTCAGAGGAGAGTAATGGAAAAGACTCAAATGATCCATAACGGTGTTTCCAAAAAGGTATATGCCACTGATGAGCCTGATAAGGTCATCATCCAATATACTGACGCCATTACGGCATATTACAAGATAAAGAAGGCTCTTATCAAGGATAAGGGACTATACTGCAATGCTATCTCCAGCATGATTTTCAAACTGCTGGCCGATTCGGGAGTTCCTGTTCATTTCATTGAAAGAATCTCAGACACCGAGCAGATTTGCAGACGTGTGGACTCCATCGCCATGGAAGTCATTGTGAGAAACGTGATTGCCGGTTCGATGGCGCACCGCCTCGGAATGGATGAAGGGGTCGTTCCTGATGAGCCAGTGATAGATCTGTGCTACAAGTCCGAGGATTTGGGAGAGCCCCTCATCAATGACAGCCATGCCATCGCGCTTGGTCTTGTCAATAAGGCTGAACTCGCTGAGATTTACAGGCTTACGAGGAAAATCAATGATATCCTCGTTCCTGTGTTCCGTAAGATAGGCATCACTCTTGTGGACTTCAAGATCGAGTTCGGAAGACTACCTGACGGAACGATTATCCTTTCAGATGACATTACTCCGGACAGTGCCCGTTTCTGGGACATCGAGACAGGAATGAAACTGGACAAGGACCGTTTCCGTCACGACAATGGAAAGGTAGGTCAGGGCTACAATACTGTATATGAACGCCTTAAGGCTGAATTAAATGGCTGAATATGGAAATTAGAGATAAGATAATGAGCGGCATGGGCCTTGAAGGCGAGCCGTTTCGCGGACTGCATGAGGAGTGCGGCGTGTTCGGCGTATGGGGCGTGCAGGATGCGGCCGAGGTAACCTACTACGGCCTCCATTCTCTCCAGCACAGGGGCCAGGAAGGCTGCGGAATAGTTTCTGTCAATGCTGAAGGACATTTGCGCCGTGTGAAAGGCCTGGGCCTTGTTACCGAGGTGTTCAACAACAGCAATCTTTCGGAACTCCAGGGAGATATGGCTATCGGACATGTCCGCTATTCTACGAGCGGAGGCGGTGGAATCGAGAATGTGCAGCCGTTCCTGTTCAGACATAATTCAGGGGATTTCGCATTGGCACACAATGGAAACATTGTGAACTCTGACTTGCTCAGGCGCTATCTGGAGGACAAGGGAAGCCTTTTCCAGTCCACTTCAGACAGTGAAGTCCTGGCGCACCTTATAAAGAAGGATCCGCATGAGCGCAAGAAACCTCGTATCTATCCTATAATGGAGGCATTGAACATGATTGAAGGCGCTTTCGCCTTTGTCATCATGACTCAGAACAGGATTTATGCCTGCCGTGACAAATATGGCCTCAGACCATTGTCTCTCGGCAAGCTCGGGGACGGATATGTGGTCAGCAGCGAGACCTGCGCGTTCAGCACCGTCGGCGCAGAATTCATCAGGGACATTGAACCTGGTGAGATTATTACCATTGACCATCACGGTGTCAGGAGCAGGCGCTATTCCGAGTATCAGCGTCACGCCATGTGCGCGATGGAATACATTTATTTCTCGCGTCCGGACAGTGATATCGAAAATATGAACGTCCATACTTTCCGCAAGGAATCCGGAAAACTCCTGTTCAAGGAGTCTCCTATAGAGGCTGACATCGTTGTTGGTGTGCCTGATTCAAGTCTCAGTGCTGCAATGGGTTATGCTGAGGCGAGCGGTCTTCCGTACGAGATGGGACTCATCAAGAACAAGTATATAGGAAGGACGTTCATCCAGCCGTCACAGGCGATGAGGGACAAGGGCGTGAAGATGAAGCTTTCTCCTGTGAAGAGTATTGTGTCAGGAAAGAGGGTCGTGCTTATCGATGACTCGATTGTGCGCGGTACCACTTCCAGAAGAATCGTCAGGATGCTCCGTGAGGCCGGTGCGACCGAGGTTCATGTGAGGATTGCCAGCCCTATGATCAAGTTCCCTTGCTTCTATGGCGTGGACATCTCCACTTATGATGAACTGCTCTGTGCCAGAAGGACTTTGGATGAGGCCCGCCAGGCGATAGAAGCTGATACATTGGCCTTCCTTTCCGAGGAGTCTCTCTTCGAGGCCGGCAAGCGGAGTGACCTCTGTCTTTCATGCTTCAATGGAAATTATCCTACGGCCCTTTATGCCAGTTTCGATGAGGCTAACAAAGACGGCAAATTTTAGAAAATATAAAACATAAAATATTTACATCTATGGCAGTAGATTATGAAAAAGCGGGCGTAAGCCTTGAAGCCGGATACGATGTTGTAAGACGTATCAAGAAACATGTGGCTTCGACATCTCGTCTGGGCGTGATGGGTAACATTGGTGCATTCGGCGGAATGTTCGACCTTTCAGCTCTGAACATTAAGGAACCGATTCTTGTGAGCGGAACTGACGGTGTCGGAACCAAACTCAAACTCGCATTCGCGATGGACAAGCATGACACTATCGGCATTGACGCTGTCGCAATGTGTGTCAATGATGTTCTTGCTCAGGGTGCGGAACCTCTCTTCTTCCTTGATTATGTGGCAGTAGGAAAGAATATTCCTGCCAAGATCGAGGCTATCGTTTCAGGTGTCGCCGAGGGATGCCGTCAGGCTGGATGTGCGCTTATCGGAGGTGAGACTGCCGAGATGCCAGGTATGTATAGTGACGGCGAGTATGATATCGCCGGCTATACCACGGGAGTTGTCGAGAAGTCCAGACTCATTGACGGAACTAAGGTCAAGGTGGGTGATGTCCTCGTGGGAATCGCTTCTTCCGGTGTCCATTCCAATGGTTTCAGTCTTGTCCGCAAGATTTTCTCTGATGCGGCTCTCGATCTTCACAAGGTTTATCCTGAATTGGGTGACAAACCTCTCGGAGAGGTAGCATTGACCCCTACCAGAATTTATGTGAAACAGGTTCTGGATGTCATCAGGAACTGTGACGTCCATGGTGTTGCCCACATCACCGGCGGCGGATTCGATGAGAACATCCCTCGTATCCTTCAGGAGGGCCAGGGTATTCATGTGGATGAGGGAACTTGGGAGATTCTTCCTATTTTCCGTTTCCTGGAGAAGCATGGCAATATCGAGCATCGTGAGATGTTCAATATCTATAACATGGGTGTCGGAATGGTGCTTGCCATGGATGAGACTGAGGCACAGAAAGCTATTGACATTCTCGCATCTCATGGAGACAAGGCTACTGTCATCGGCCGTGTGACCGATACTCCGGGCGTGGATATCGCTCTGCTGTAATTTGGTGTGGCGGGTCATATTGTGGCCCGCATGCTTTTTTGTGGCGGTGTCTCCAAGCGGAGACAAATCTCCATTTGCGCAGATACCCGGCAAGTTAGATAACTTGCGGAAAATGAATTAGTCGAATAGTTGTAATATAGTATTGAAATGAAAGCTTTAATCAGTGTTAGTGATAAGACCGGCGTGGTAGAATTCGCCAAAGGTCTGGTCGCTCTCGGATGGGAAATCCTTTCTACGAGCGGCACAATGAAACTCCTGAAAGAGTCAGGCGTTCCTGTTACAAGTGTTAGTGATGTTACCGGTTTTCCGGAAATCTGTGATGGTCGTGTGAAGACTCTCCATCCGAAAATCCACGGAGCCCTTCTTGCACGTCGTGACATTCCTGAGCACATGAAGGAACTGAAGGACAATGGCATTGACACAATCGACCTTGTCTGCGTGAATCTTTATCCTTTCCGCGAGACCATCGCGAAGCCGGATGTGACAATGGAGGATGCTGTCGAGCATATCGATATCGGAGGTCCGTCAATGTTGCGCAGCGCTGCCAAGAACTGGGAGTCTGTGACCGTTGTCTGCAATCCTGCTGATTATGAGACCATTCTCTCTGAGATTAAGGCTGACGGAAATACTACCCGTGAGACTCGTCTGAAACTTTCTGCCAAGGCCTATACTCATACTGCAGAGTATGATATGGCTATTTCTACATATATGCGTGCACAGGCAGGTCTTCCTGAGAAGTTGTTCCTCGAGTATGATATGAAGCAGGAACTTCGCTATGGTGAGAATCCTCATCAGGAGGCTAAGTTCTTTGCAAGTACTGTAAAGGAGCCGTTCTCTCTTGCAACAGCAGAGCAGCTTAATGGCAAAGAGTTGTCTTACAATAATATCCAGGATGCCAATGCTACTCTGAATATTGCCCGTGAGTTCGATGAGCCGTTCTGCGTGGGCGTCAAGCACATGAACCCTTGCGGAAGCGCTACAGGAAAGACTATTGCAGAGGCATGGAAGAAGGCTTATGAGGCTGACAAGACCAGTATCTTCGGCGGTATCGTGGCTGCCAACAGGGAGATTGACCTTGAGACTGCACAGATGCTCAAGCCTATTTTCCTCGAGATTGTCATGGCACCTTCTTTCGCTTCTGATGCTCTCGAACTTCTCTGCACCAAGAAGAATCTTCGTGTTCTGAAGGTCGATATGACTAAGGACAATGTTGTCCGCAAGCAGTATGTGAGCATGAATGGCGGTATGCTGGTTCAGGACAGGGATATCAATACCAAACCGGTTTCTGCTGACCAATGTGTTACCGAGGCCAAGCCGACTGCAGGGCAGCTTGAGGACCTCGAGTTCGCATGGAAGATTGTCAAGCATGTGAAGTCCAATGCCATCGTGGTTGCCAAGAATGGTATGACTTATGGCGTCGGTGCAGGTCAGATGAACCGTATCGGTTCTGCTGAAATCGCTCTGAAACAGGCTCAGAATACATTGAAGGAAGAGGGTAAAGATATTATGACTGAGGGACTTGTGCTCGCTTCTGATGGCTTCTTCCCATTCAATGACTGCGTGGCTCTTGCTGCAGAGTATGGTATCAAGGCTATCGTTCAGCCTGGCGGAAGTATCCGTGACGAAGATTCTGTTAAGCTTGCCAACGAGAAGGGTATCACCATGCTCTTTACCGGTGAGCGTCATTTCAAACATTAGTAGTTATGACTGATTGCAATATCCCGCACAGGGCCAAGGTCCTGGTTGTCGGAGGTGGCGGAAGAGAGCATGCCATCGTGGATGCTCTTTCCCGTTCATCCAGGGTGGAGAAGATTTTTTGTGCTCCGGGCAATGCCGGTATAGCACGTCAGGCCAAGTGTGTTCCGCTCGAGGATACTCAGGTGGATGAACTTGCGGAATTCGCTGAGAATGAAGGCATTGACCTTACTGTCGTAGGCCCGGAGGTCTCTCTGGCTGCCGGTATCGTGGATGAGTTCGAGTCCCGCGGGCTGAAGATTTTCGGTCCTTCGAAGGCTGCTGCCCGTATCGAGTCCAGCAAGGATTTCGCCAAGTCGCTGATGGCCAAATACAATGTCCCTACCGCGGCTTACCGCACTTTTTCTGACTACAATGAGGCTCTTGCTTATGTCAATGCCGGAAAGCTTCCTATTGTGCTGAAGTATGACGGTCTTGCTGCCGGCAAGGGTGTTGTCGTAGCTGAAACTCTCGAGGAAGCTGACGCTGCATTGAAGGATATGCTTCTGGATGACAAGTTCGGTCACGGCAGGGTAGTGGTGGAGGAGTTCCTCACCGGTCCTGAGTTTTCTCTCCTTTGTTTTGTCAATGGTTCTGAGGTGGAGCCTATGGTTCTCGCCCAGGATCACAAGAGGGCTTTTGACAATGATGAAGGCCCGAATACAGGTGGCATGGGTGCCTATACTCCGCTTCCTTTCATCACTGAGCAGGATGAGGTTTATGCACTTGAGCATGTCATGAAGCCTATCGCTTCCGGCATGGTTTCAGAAGGTATTCCGTTCCGCGGTGTGCTTTATGGCGGCCTTATGAAGACTCCTGACGGAATCAAGGTTATCGAGTTCAACTGCCGTTTCGGCGACCCTGAGACCGAGGTTGTCCTTCCTCGTTTGGAGTCGGATATTTTCGAGATTTTCTGGGCTGTTGCCAACAAGACTCCTATGCCTCTTACCAAGTGGTCTTCTGATGCTGTTCTCGGTTTCGTTCTTGCGTCCAAGGGTTATCCCGGTTCGTACAAGAAGGGTTTCGAGATTAAGGGTGTCGATGAGGTTCTCAAGGACCCTTCTGTCCGTGTTTATCACATGGGTACGTCTCTCAAAAAGTTTGAGGGCGAGGGTCATGAGGCTTTCGACAAGGCAGGTCATTCTCTTGTTACCAATGGCGGTCGTGTCCTGATGGTGCTTGCTTCTGCGCCGTCTCTGCAGGAGGCTCATGACAAGGCACTTGAGGCTGTTGGGAAGATCGATTGCGAGAATCTGTTTCATAGGACGGATATAGGGCATTGGGCATTTGAGGCTCACGCCTAAAATACCCAATGCTCGTAACCCCCTCAATCCCCCTGGAGGGGGACGATCAGGGCTCCGTGCGCACCAACGCTCGGTGGCCGGTGCTTCGCTGTTCTCCGCCCGGCGTCTGAGGACGCCTTCGTAACCCCCTCAATCCCCCTGGAGGGGGACGATCAGGGCTCCGTGCGCACCAACGCTCGGTGGCCAGCGCTTCGCTGTTCTTCGCCCGGCGTCTGGTGACGCCTGGTGACCTTGCCTACTATGGCCACTGTGGCTATATTTGGTGCCTTGGGGAGTGGTGGCGGGACGGTGCCACGGGAGTGATACGGAAAGTATTGGTTATCAGGCTGTTATAAAATTGAGTGTGGATTTGTGGCTAAAAAATGGCCGTAAATCCACACTGATGCTAGAATGGTGTATGATTATCAATGCGTTATGGTTTGTGGCGTGGCGCCGTCCGGCAAGACTGCTGGATGCATGTCCCTGCTTAACCGCATTGACGTTTATGAAAAGACAGTTCGGGTGCAACAACTTGCACAACCGATAGTAAAACGAAAGATATGATAATAACAATTGCCAGACAATGCGGATGCCGTGCACTTAATGTCGGCGAAATACTGGCCAGGCATTACGGCATACCGCTTTACACTAGAAAAAGCCTGATGGCAAAGGCAAAAGAAATGGGAATCCTTGATGAAATGACAAGTTTCTTCGAGGAAAGACCTGTCGATGAACTCATGTCAGCTATCTCCGAATTTCCGTTCGAGAGGACAGCCGTAAGAGAAAAATTCCGCAGCGCATTCATGAAAATGATTGGAAATGAGGACTGTATAATAATCGGCCGATGCGGAAACTTTATCTTCAGCGATAGAGAAGATCTGGTGACCATATTCCTGCACGGCAAACTGTCCGACAGAATTGTCAATGCAGCAGAAGAGGAAAACCTTAGTCTGGCCGAGGCCGAAGACTTCGTCCACACGACAGACGACTGCAGAGTCGCTTATCACAGTTTCTATACCGGACTCAGCTGGGGATACGCCCCGGAATACGACATCTGCATTGACACCTGCCGACTCGGGACGGAAAAGACAGCTGCAATAATAGAAAATTATATATCCAACTTATGAAATTCGTTATTCAGTTTCTGATAGTCATCGGATTCTCCTTTCTGGGCGAATTCCTTCACTATCTCATCCCGCTGCCGATACCCGCAAGCATCTACGGAATAGCTCTCATGTTCGCTGCCCTTGAATGCAAACTTTTGAAGGTCAATGATATCCGAGAGGTCAGTTCATTTCTTATCGCAGTCATGCCAATGATGTTCATCCCCGCAGCCGTGGGATTGATCACATCTTGGGACATTATCAGCAGCTTACTTGTGAAATACGTAATAGTGACGTTTGTCACCACATTTGTCGTGATGGGTGTTTCAGGTCTTGTTACCCAGACCGTAATTCGTAGAGGTAAAACCAAATGAAAGAATTATTTACAGAATCAGTATTCTTCGGAGTACTGATAAGTCTTGGCTCATACTTTTTGGGTGTGTGGCTAAAAGAGAAAACCAAGTGGTCACTCATGAACCCGCTTCTGGTATCCATAATAATGGTAATTGCGATACTCCTCTGCACCGGAGTGAGTTACGACTCCTATATGAAAGGCGCCAACTTCATCGGATATCTGCTTACACCTGCAACAATCTGTCTTGCAGTGCCTTTATATCAGCAAGTGGAGCTGTTGAAGAAAAACTATAAGGCAGTTTTGGCAGGGATATGCTCGGGAGTGCTGTCCAGCATCCTGTCTGTAATAGCATTGGCCTTCATCCTGCATTTCGATCATGCTTCATACGTTACATTCCTGCCCAAATCCATCACGACCGCCATTGGTATAGGTGTGTCAGAAGAACTTGGAGGCTATGTCGCTGTGACAGTGGTAGTTATTATCATAACAGGCGTAATCGGCAATGTGTTTGCCGAGAAATTCCTGAAACTGCTGCATATAGAAGAACCTATAGCAAAGGGCATAGCAATCGGCTCCTCATCTCACGCAATCGGAACTACGAAAGCGATGGAAATGGGAGCCATAGAAGGCGCGATGAGCAGCCTGTCAATAGTCGTCAGCGGAATATTGACGGTATTCTTCGCATCGTTCTTTGCCGGAGTAATCTAGTAACCTTCAAAAAAATAACCTAGTATTTTGGTGTCTTTCCTGGCTGGAGCACAGCTCTAGACTTGACAGACACCTTGCTAAATCGTGAAATCAAGGCAGGACCTGACGGCAGTGAAAGGGCGGACACGGCTGTTGGCAACGGCAACATGAGCCGGATGAACGGCGTATCCCTTGAGAGCCTCCTCAGATTCGAGGGTGCAGTCCAACATGAGATCAGCATTGGAAGAAGCAAGTCTGCCGTCAATCTGAACCTTGATGTCAATGAGACCGGGAACGACTCCTTTAAGTGATTCCAGACCCTCCTTGATGGAAGTTTTGACGGAAACCTTTTCTTCTTCGGACAATGTGTCTTTCAGTGTCCATAAAATGATATGTTTTACCATAGTATCAAATATTTTTTAACGCTTACTTACAAACCTAATCGCGCAAAAATAACAAATACTTTGAGTAACGACAATACTATTTCGCCTGTCAGTCCACCCGTGCAACTCTTCTGCAACTTGTGGAACGGTCTTTGATAGAGGTGAAGTCCTTTACTTATTCCCTCAAAAAACTACAACATTATGGCTAAACTTAGCAAAAAAACCATTTTTGGCATCGTCACTGTGGCTGTTCTTGCTGCAGTCGTGCTCGTCATTTTCTTGAGACCAAGACATGTTGAAGAGATTCTTCCTATAGTCGGAGTGGATACCGTCAGGACACGTAACGTGGAAGTTTACGGAGAATTTCCGGGAAAGATCCGCGCCCAGCAGTTCGTGGAAGTCAGGGCAAGAGTCGAAGGCTATCTCGAAAAAATGATGTTCGCAGAGGGAACTTACGTAAAAAAAGACCAGATACTCTTTATCATTGACCCGAAACAATATAAGGCTCAGGTGGACAGGGCTGAAGCTCTAGTGACTAAAAACAAGGCGATAGCGCTCAAGGCGGAGCGAGACCTTGCCAGAATCAAGCCTCTCTTCGAACAGAAAGCTGCGAGCCAGCTGGACCTTGACAATGCAATTGCGGCGTATGAAAGTGCCAAGGCTGATGTCCATGTCAGTGAAGCGAACCTGACCGAAGCCAAACTGGCATTGAGCTACACCACAGTGCGCTCACCTATAAGCGGTTACATCAGTGAAAGGCACGTGGATATCGGAACGTTGGTGGGTCCGGGAGCACAGTCTCTCCTTGCCAATGTCGTGAAGAGTGATACAGTATTGGTGGAATTCAAGATGACCGACCTTGACTATCAGAAATCCAAGGCAAGAAACGTAAATCTCGGCCAGAAAGATACCAGCCGTCATTGGAATCCGTATGTGACTATAACCATGGCAGACAAGTCCCAGTACAAATTCAAGGGCCTGGTGGACTTCGCCGACCCTCTCGTTGATGCGAAATCCGGAACATTCTCTGTCCGCGCCGAAATGCCGAACCCTGACAGGGAACTCCTCCCTGGACAGTTTACCAATGTCAGAGTGCTCTTGGATGTACGGGAAAATGCCGTAGCAGTGCCTACAAAAGCGATTACCATCGAGAAAAGCGGCTCGTTTATCTATGTGGTGAAGCCTGATGCGACAGTAGAGAAGCGTTTTATCCAGACGGGACCTGAAGTGGAAAATGTCACTGTGGTTGAACGCGGATTGAAAGCAAACGAAGTCATTGTAGTGGAAGGCCAGCACAAACTCTCTCATGGGAACAAGGTGGAATCATTCCCTTATGTCCAGGCCGAGGAACTTGAATAAACAACATATATGAAATCGGATTTTTTCATTGACAGGCCGGTCTTCTCGACTGTCATATCTATTATAATCGTACTGGTAGGACTGATTGGATTGACACTGCTCCCGGTGGACCAGTATCCTAAAATCGTCCCTCCTGTAGTCAGTGTCTCCACATCATATCCTGGCGCCAACTCACAGACTGTCTCCCAGGCGGTAGCCACGCCTATCGAACAGTCCTTGAACGGTACTCCAGGTATGCTCTATATGGAGTCGACCAACTCCAACAACGGATGGTACTCGGCAACATTGACCTTCGACATTTCGACGGATCCGGACCTCGCTGCGGTGGAGGTCCAGAACAGGGTGAAGCTGGCGGAGTCCAGGCTTCCGGCCGAGGTCGTGCAGAACGGTATATCCGTGGAAAAGGAATCGTCCAGCAAACTGATGACGATTACCATCATGTCGGACGACCCGAAATTCGACGAGGTTTACCTCAGCAACTATACGACATTGAACATCCAGGACAGACTCAGGCGAGTGCCGGGTGTCGGAGGCGTTTCCAATGTCGGAGGACGTTACTATGCGATGCAGATATGGGTGCAGCCTGACAAAATGGCCAGCCTCGGGATTACCGTGAAGGATCTGCAGAGCGCATTGAAAGACCAGAACCGCGAGGCGGCGGCCGGAGTCCTTGGCCAGCAGCCTATTACGGACGTAGACATAACCATCCCGATTACCGCGCCCGGTCGTCTGTCCTCTGTGGAAGAGTTTGAGAACATCGTGGTCCGCACTGGCGAAGACGGCTCCATCATCCGCCTGAAGGATGTGGCCCGCGTATCGCTGGAGGCCCAGTCGTACAACACCGAGAGCGGAATCAATGCCCGCAATGCGGCCGTTGTCAATGTCTATATGCTCCCCGGTGCCAATGCCATGGAGGTCGCTGAAAACGTCAGGGCTGAGATGAAAGAAATCAGTGCAGGTTTCCCTGAAGGAATGTCATACAACATTCCGTTCGACATGACCACATACATCTCAGAGTCCATCCATCACGTTTACAGGACCTTGTTCGAGGCCCTCGTCCTCGTTATCCTGGTGGTATTCCTCTCGCTGCAGAACGTCAGGGCGACATTGGTTCCTGCCATAGCAGTACCTATATCATTGATAGGAACATTCGGAGTCATGCTCATCTTCGGTTTCTCGCTGAATATGATGACCCTCCTCGGACTCATCCTCGCCATCGGAATCGTGGTCGATGATGCCATCGTCGTGGTCGAAAACGTGGACAGGATAATGACCAATGAGCATCTGTCTCCATATGAGGCGACCAAGAAAGCGATGCGGGAAATCGGAGGCGCCCTCGTGGCCATGTCACTTGTGCTCTGCGCCGTATTCGTGCCTGTGAGCTTCCTGTCCGGAATTACCGGCCAGCTTTTCCGTCAGTTTACAGTGACCATCGCCGTGTCTGTCATCATCTCGACAGTCGTGGCCCTTACCCTGAGCCCTGTCATGTGCTCGAAATTCCTCAAGCCGCACGAAGAACAGAAGCCTAAGAACTTCATTTTCAGAAAGATAAACTTGTGGATGGACAATGGTACCTCGTTCTATGCGAAGATGGTACGTCTCGCCGTCAGCAACTCCAGACGTATGTTCGCATTCTTCGGGGTGGCCATAATCGGCATCTTTGTCCTTGCCCGCATCGTACCTCAGAGTTTCATCCCTAAAGAAGACCAGGGCTACTTCACCGTGGAACTGGAACTCCCTATGGGTGCCACCCTCGAGCGCACCAGAGTCGTTACCGACAGGGCAATGGACTTCCTGCTGCGCCAGCGCGACGTGGATTATGTCCTCAATGTCACCGGCTCGAGCCCTCGCGTGGGAACATCCCAGTCAAGCAGTACATTGACCGTGATCCTCAAGCCTTGGAACAAGCGCAAGGTGACCGACATGTCCAAGACGATAGCCATGGTCAGGGATTCCCTGTCACGTTACCCGGAGAGCCGCGTGTATATCAGCACGCCGCCGGTAATTCCTGGACTCGGAACATCCGGAGGCTTCTCAATGGTACTGGAGGCCAGGGGTGACGCGACATATCAGGACCTGCAGAACGCATCGGATACCCTGTTGTACTACGCCTCCAAGAGGAAGGAACTTACCGGTCTCTCCTCCGGAATGCAGGCGGACATACCTCAGCTGTACTTTGACGCCGACCGGGACAAAATCCAGCTTCTGGGATTGTCAATGGCAGACGTCTTCGCTACGCTCAAAGCCTTCACCGGCGCGATCTATGTCAATGACTTCAATATGTATAACCGAATATATCGTGTTTATATCCAGGCAGATGCGCCATACCGCGCCCACACTGACAACCTGAATCTCTTCTTCATGAAGAGTTCCGGCGGCACCATGATTCCTGTCAATGCCTTGGGCAATACCCACTATACTACAGGTCCGGGCACCATAAAGAAGTTCAACATGTACAACTCGTCCACAATCAGAGGCGAGGCAGCGAACGGGGTCAGCTCCGGAGACGCCCTGGCGATACTTCAGGAAATAGCTGACAAACATCTGCCTGACAACATCGGCGTGGAATGGAGCGGAATGTCCTACCAGGAAAAGAAAGAAAGCGGTCAGACAGGACTCGTTCTGGCATTGGCACTGCTATTCGTGTTCCTCTTCCTTGCGGCCCAGTATGAAAGCTGGCTGGTCCCTGTGGCGGTCATATTGTCCCTGCCTATTGCGATTGCAGGCGCATATCTCGGCATCGCGGTCCTGGGCATGGAAAGCAATATCTACTTCCAGATCGGACTTGTCATGCTGGTCGGACTCGTGGCCAAGAACGCGATTCTCATCGTCGAGTTCGCGAAAGAAGAGGTCGAGGCCGGAAAGGATGTTGTCAATGCTGCCGTGACCGCCGCAAAACTGAGATTCAGGCCTATCGTGATGACATCATTGGCCTTTATCCTCGGTATGCTTCCGCTGGTATTCGCCACCGGACCCGGCTCCGAGAGCCGTCAGAACATCGGAACCGGAGTCTTTTTCGGAATGATTGCCGGAATTACAGCCGGAATCGTATTCGTGCCGTTCTTCTTTGTTGTAATTTATAAATTCAGGTCAATGATGTCAGGATGGAGTCCGAAAATAAAGACGGGCCTTAAAGGCAAGAGTTCATTCTTGTCAATGCTGGCAGTCGTTGCCGCATCGGCATTGACCTTAAGCTCCTGCGGTACGTCGAAGTACTGTCAGAAGCCGGACCTGGGAGAGATGCCCGAGTCTTTCTCTCAGGAGGTCAGTGACAGCAGCTTTGCGGACCTCGGCTGGAGAGAGGTGTTTCAAACTCCTGAACTCCAGAGACTTATAGAAACTGCATTGATCTATAACAAGGATATTCTGATAGCAGCTGAGCGTCTCAATGAAATGCATTACAAGTATAGAATGCAGAAAGCCTCCCAGCTGCCTGCGGTTTCCGCGAAGGCCTATGGACAGGATGACCACAGCAATTATGGCGGAACCAAAGCGAATCCGGATAATCTGGAGTTTGCAGTCAAAGCCTCTCTTGCATGGGAGGTGGATTTCTGGGGCCGTCTGAAGTGGGCGAGCCGGGAAAAGATGGCTCAGTACCTGGCGGCCGAGGATGCACAGAAATCAGTAAAGATGAGTCTGATAGCCAGTGTGGCATCGGCTTATTACGAACTCCTCGGTCTGGACAGAAAACTGGAAATCGTGTCGAATACCCTGGAGACCAGACAGGAGTCCGTAAAACAGGCCAAACTCAGGGCTGAAGGTGGACTTACCTCGGAAATACCTTATCAGCAGGCACTTGTGGAATTGGCTTCTGCTCAGGCTATGGTTCCGGATTTGCAGAAACAGATAGCCCTGAAGGAAAGCGAACTGTGTTTTCTGACAGGTTCATATCCTAAAGATATAGAACGGAGTATCTCATCCTCAGATATTTACACTGTTACGAATGTTCCGTCGGGAGTCCTTTCTGAGATTCTCAAACGCAGACCGGACCTTATGAAATCGGAACATTCATTGAAATCGGCAGAAGCGCGGGTCGGAATATCCATAGCGGAAAGATTCCCGTCATTCGTGATAAACCTCGGAGCTGGTTTGGAAAATGATGAGTTCAAGAACTTTCTGAAGTCTCCGTTTTGGTTTGCCGGAGCGACTCTGGCGTCACCTATCTTTGAATTCGGAAAGCGCAAGGCCAACATGAAGGCGGCTGTTTCAGCCTACGAGCAGGCAAGGCTGCAATATGAAAAAGATGTGCTCCAGGCCTTCAGGGAGGTATATGATGCGACCGTCGTCTTTCAGTCTGCACGTGCCAATTCGCGTGTGAAAGCTGAAATGGAGGAGTCGTCGATGAAGTATATCACTCTGGCCAACAGCCAGTATATCAATGGCGTCATCAATTATATCGACGTCCTGGATGCCCAGCGTAAATATCTGTCGTCACAGATCGAGTTCAGCGAGGCCAGGACGAGAGAGAATCTTGCGATAGTCGGACTCTACAAGTCTCTGGGAGGCGGCTGGAAATAATCTCCGCTGCGCTGCGACAAGACGACAGCCGGCAAAGTCATGTGACATTGACTTTGCCGGCTGTTGTCTTATTGATATGAATTACAGTCTTATGATGATTCCCGATGTAGCTTCGAGGGTCAGGACGTCGCCCTTTCCGGTGCGTTTGTAGCTGCACTTTCCGAGGGATACGACAGGATTGACGATACCTTTCACTCCCTCTGTCATTGACCTGTAGGAACTTACCTCGTCATTGAGTGTCAGGCTCTTGCGGGTTTCTGTCGGGTTCAATGCTATGAGGAAGGTCTCCTTGCCGTTGCTTCTTAGATAAACCATAGGGTAAGGCTGACTTTCATTGAAAATCGGAATGAACTTGCTGTCGGCCCAGAGCGCTTCGCTGCTCTTTCTTAGGGCGATGAGCTCGCGTGTCCAGTTTAGGATGGATTCAGGGTCCTTGTCCTGGGACTCCACTGTGATTTCACCCTTTGCGATAGGCTTCACTTTGCCTGCCTCGAAATTATTCTTCCAGTCGAGATACTGCGGATAAGATGTTGCAGGTGACCACTCTGTGCAGACCGGGAGGTAGAGTTTGTCAGGAGAGCATGTGCTGAATCCTGCCGTCTCGCCAGAAGTCCACTGCATCGGAGTCCTGGCACCTGAACGCTCCTTGCCGTTATGGTTTGCACCCTCCACATTAGGCAGGTCCACGAGAGAACGCATACCGATTTCATCACCATAATAGAGAATAGGCATCGGCATTGTCAATACCCATGTGAGCATGACTTTCAGCTGGTCAGGGGTGTTGCGGGCTCCCATGTTGATTCTCAGGTGGTCGTGGTTGCCGGTGATTGTCGCGAAATATCCCATTGTCTCGGTACTCTCCAGGCAGTCTGTAAAATAGTCATAGTACTCTTTAAGCATCTCTGCGGCAGTTGTCTTGCCGTCAATCTTGTCCTCCGGCCATGCATTGCCATAGAGGTCCTTGACTGAAGGCTGTCCGCCGTTCAGGGAGAAATAGCTTCCGCCGTCAGCCTGATGCTTTCTGTCGAAATACATGCGGCGGTTGTGTGCCTTCGTGCCGTTGAGGTCCATGTCAATGTTATAACCCGCTGCCAGACAGTATTTTGGAGAGCCCCACTCTGCCATCAGCACATGGTCAGGATAATTCTTGTCAGACCATTCGCGGATTTCCCTCCACAGGTTCATGATTTCCTTCTTGTCCTTGTCATTCTTCACAAGGCTGTTTGCCATATCCACGCGGAATCCGTCGACACCCTTTCCGTACCAGAAAGCGATGATGTCCTTCAGCTCCTGGCGTACTGCCTTGGGGCCCGGTGCATCCACGCCCTGCTCCCATGGACGGGACGGGTCAGGATTCGCATAACCATAGTTGAGGGAAGGCTGGCAGGCATAGAAGTTCTTCATATAGAACTTGTTCCTCGGATACTCGCTCTTCATCCATTTGCCGATGGTATTTTGCATATAGTTAGGGTCCTTCAGCATTGTCTCCAGATCTCTTTCAGCCTTCGCATCCGGCAGGCGGTCAGACCATATATAATAGTCGGAATACTGGAGATTCGTGTCCTGTGAACTCTGGATGAACCAGGGGTGTTTGTCCGAAGTATGGCCTGCAACCAGATCCAGCATCACTTTGATTCCCTTTGCGTGGGCCTTTTCTATAAGTTCGACCATGTCGTTGTTAGTGCCGAAGCGCGGATCGACGCGGTAAAAGTCAATGACATCGTAGCCGCCGTCAATCCATCCTGAGACGAAGAGGGGATTGAACCAGATAGCCCTTACTCCCAGACTCTCAATGTAGTCGAGTTCTGAGATGACTCCCCGGATATCTCCGATTCCGTTTCCGTCAGAATCTTTGTAGGAAGACGGATAGACCTGATAGATGACTCCGTCTCGGAGCCATTCCGGGCCTCTTGTCCATGTCTGTTCGAAACTTCCCGGTGCCGGCTGTGCTGACATCATCGCGCATCCCAACATTGATGCGGCAAAAATTGCAAACTTTTTCATTTTATGAGTTATTGTGTATTAATGTTTTTGTTTCGCTATGTATTATGTGTTCCATGCGTCTCTTTTTGCAAAGATACGAAAAAAGATTCATAGCGGACATACCTGCCTGCATTGACATTGACTTTTCTCTTTTCAATAAAGAATCGGTAATGTTGAGTAAAAAACATAAAAGATTTCAAAATGGGATATTTTGTCTATCTTTCGAAAAATAAGACACAATAATTCTATACAGATATGAGAAGACTTGTTTTGATTGCCGTAATGGCATTGTTTCCTGTGATCCTGTCGGCACAGGTGAAGCATGGCAGCGAATTTGAAGTCGGTGCCGGAGTCTCAATTTATGGCATAACCGGTTATGTCGGTGGACTTTCCAGAAATGCAGGCCCGACAGCGTATCTTGGATATGGCTATAGGTTTCATGATAATTTCGATGCTCTGTTCCGCGCCTCCTACAAGAACGGCAATGTCAAGGGTTGGACACAACACAGCGAAAACCCGACATATGTCAATACCAAATGTAATCAGGTCGAAGGAATGCTCGGCGTCGATTATGTCATATTGCCAAGCAAACTGGTTCGTCCGTTTGTCGGTGCAGGAATCGGTGGCGGAGTATTGTTCAAGAAAATGGAAAACACGAGCTACAGCGATGCTTACGGCATAGTAGGACCACACTTTGGCGTTTCGATATGGCGCTTCCGTCTTTCGGTGGACCTGTGTTATGCCTTCGATGCCGAATATGGATTCGAGTCGGACATGTCGTCCAAGACATTTACCCTAGGCTTTCTGTTCTGACAGTCTCTAGTGCAAAGCACAAAATTACACGCAATTGTGCCGTGGAAGGCATCGTAGGCGGAATTATCGGCCTGAGATGAGTTTCCACGGCACAATGATATCAATTGTTTTCAGATTTGCAAAGGAGTTTACTTCATCATCTTCTCCTTAGCCTGCAAAACCGGCTCGGCCTCTTCGGCAGTCATGATGGTTTCTGTATATTTGAACATTTTCCTGTCATCCCAGCCGCAGTCGTTTCTGAGTTTCTCTTCAATTGTTTTCGCATAGGCGTTGAATTCATCTTTAGCCGCCTTGTCCGCATAGATGCGCACGTTCATGTGTGCACGCAAGTCTTTCATCAGGGTCGCCTCTTCATCATTAAGAGTTCCTGATGCAAGGTCTTTCTGGAGCTTATAGTCATAAAGTTCCAGTTTCTTTTCCGGAGTGAGATCTGATACAATGTTATGTTGTGTCAGTACATCCATAGTCACAAGTTCCGCCCTGGTAAGGGTGTCATTGATGACTATGTCTTTATCTGCCGAACTTCCCACAGTTCTGTTGGCGCAACTGACAGCCAGAATTCCGGCCACCACCGCAAAGAAAGATTGTAAAGGTTTCATAATATGAAGATGTAATTGATTATAGACAAACGCCCATGTAAAAACGTTTTACATTATGTCAAATTTACATAATCATTTTTTTTTGACAAATTTTTTGACATAAAAATGAATTCATGTCATTATCGATTAAGTAATCCTTAAAAAATAACTGTATGTTACAAATATATAAAAATTTGAAAACATAAAGTCCATCTCGGCAAAAAGTCTCAGATATGCCAACGTGTTTCTAGTCAATGCGCCCCCGGCTTGAGATGATTCTCGATCTGCCCCTCCTTTGCGAGGATAGGACCAAGTTCAATGCCGGTGAACAAATCATTGGCGTTGGTGTTAGTATTTGTCTTGCGGACGAATTCGTCGAACGCATTGAAATACAGACCCAAATCCAGATAGTGGATAAATGCTTCCTTGAGACGGTGGTTATCCAATAATGCTAACCTTACCTCCTCCTCGCTGACATCTACAATCAGATCTTTGACTTATTCTTTCTCGGACTCCATCAGGATAATTCAATATTAATTCATATTTGGTTCATTTTCAATGGGATTCACAAAATCCTGCTCCTGACTGCCTTTAGCGCAGAAACTTTTGGAAAGTTATTTTTCGGCCGAATCGCGCAACCGAGGGTCATCTTAACCTTTCCGCAATATATCTTTTCAAGAGGAATGTCAAGAAGTAAGGGAATGTATAGAACATACCATTGAAGCCGATATTCTTATAACATAGTTTAATGCCATATTTCACATCGGGATATTTATCATCTTTCAACAGATTATTCAATGATATTGTCGCGTTATCCTTAGCCTTGACCTCCACAGGGATAAGAGAATCTGCATCTCTTACAAAGAAGTCCATCTCGATGGCTGGTCTGTCGCTGCTGTAGTAGTAGAGGGCGTACCCTTGCTTTACCAGCATATCTCCTACAATGTTTTCATATATGGCACCCTTATATGTGCCAAGGTTTTTATTGGCCCTCAAATCCTCCTGCGATTCCTCATCGAGTGATGCTATCAAAAGTCCAGTGTCCCTATAATAAATCTTGTAGAGTTTAGGGTCATAATTCCCTTTAAGGGGAAGTTCCGGCCTGTTTAGACAATAGCAGACATTTATAATACCAGCATCAGCAAGCCATTCCACGCAACCTATATAATCCCTGTTTCTTGCATTCTTTGCAATTTTGGTAATTTGAAAACGTTTGTTTTCCTTGGACAGAAATGTGGAGATATGATTATAGACAGCCTTAACTTTCGCCTTGTCCAATCCCACTACATATTTAGTAATATCCTCTTCATAATCCTTCAGCAACTGCTTCTGAATGGTATATGTCCCGCTGAAGTTCTTGTTCCGGATATATGTATTTACAACTTCAGGCATACCTCCGATAGTAGCATAGTCCCGGAAGAGTTCAAAAAGGACATCCATCTGCAATTCAGAGAGTGGCTTACATTCAAGCATATGTCGATAGAGATCCTCAACAAAATCGTCCGAATAGCCCTTAGCCCAAAGAAACTCTTCGAAATCCATAGAATGCATTTCATAGTCTTCTTTGTAGCCTACACTGTTGGACTCTATTTCCCGGTAATTGATTCCCATTAGCGAGCCGGAGCAGATAACATCAAAGCGTCCATCTAATTTAAAGAATTTCAATGAAGTAGCACAATTAGGGCAGGCTTGGAGTTCATCAAAAAAGAAAAGCGTATCACCTGGAATAAACTCAAGTTCAGGATTCAGAAACGATATGTTCTTAAGTATGGTATCCACTTCAAAACCATCCTCAAAGATATTATTGAATTTAGGTTGTTCAACAAAATTGATTTGGATGACATTCTTATAGTTATGATATGCAAACCATTCGATAGATCGTGTCTTTCCAATCTGACGTGCACCCTTGACAATCAGAGGTTTCCTTTCAGGATTGTTTTTCCAAGTCTTCAAATAGTCATCGACCTTTCTCTTAAGCAGATTATCCATATCTAAAATCTTTATCTTCAATCACAAAGATAATGATTTTCACATAATCCGCACTAAAAACCCACATAAATTTCACATTTTCTGTGATATTTTACTGGCGATTTTCACACTTTACGGTTTTACGCGGTTGAATTTGTACCGCGTGAGAAGTAGATACTACCGATTTTCAATAAAAAATGCGCTCAAGATGCTCCGGCATTATGGATTTCGAAAAAAATACTTATCTTTCGGGGACAAAGATAATACTATGACTAAAGTAATAAGCGGAAAGGAACTTTCCATCAAACTTAAGGCGGAGATGGCTGCACAGGTCAGCACATTCCCTGAAAAATATGGCCGCGTGCCTCATCTGGTAGTGATTCTGGTAGGAGAAGATCCGGCAAGCCAGTCATACGTAAAAGGCAAGGCAAAGGCCTCCGAAGTGGTCGGAATACACAATACCACTATTCTGAAACCGGCTGACATCTCAGAGAAAGAACTGCTTGATCTGATAGCTGAACTCAATGCTGATGATACTGTCGATGGTATTCTGGTCCAGCTCCCGTTGCCTGACCATATCAATGAAGACAAGGTGATCGCATCCATTTCCAAAGATAAGGATGTCGATGGATTCCATCCTCTCAATGTTGCCGCATTGTGGCAGAAACAGCCTTGCACAGTACCATGTACTCCTATGGGCATCATCAGGATGCTCGAGGAAGCAGGCGTGGAGATCAAGGGCAAGCGTGCTGTCGTAATAGGAAGAAGCCAGATTGTAGGTCTTCCTGTAGCCAAACTCCTTCTCGACAGAAATGCTACTGTCACCATCTGTCACAGCCGTACCGCAGACCTTCCTGCAGTAACACGTGAGGCTGAGATACTGGTCGTTGCCATCGGCCGCAGCAAGTTCGTCACCAAGGATATGGTTACACCGGGCACAGTTGTCATTGACGTAGGTGTGAACCGCGATCCTGAAACAGGAAAACTCTGTGGAGACGTGGATTACGAGGCTGTCGCTCCGTTGGCATCAGTGATTACTCCTGTGCCTGGCGGTGTGGGACCGATGACCATCACATGCCTGATGGAGAACACTATCGAACTTTTCCTCCGAAAGATGAACAAATAGAGTTTCAGGAGCGCTTGCAGGTAGTCGGCTGATTATCAGACGCTGCCGCCGCGCTTGTTGAAATCTCTGCGGATTGTTGATAACTTTTCCTCAGAAATTCCTTTGATAAGGATGGACGATTTTATAATTTTGCAAACCGTCTCCGGGAGTCCGGGGATGGTTTTGTAGTTTTTAATATTTATAAATATGGATGTCTATAAGACTAACGGCTCCTACGAAGAGTACGATAGGGAAAAGCTGATGAGAGGTATTCACGAGGCCTACAAGTCTGCAGGTGAAGTGTGCCCGGAGGCTGTGGTGGTGTCAATTGTCGATAATCTGTACATATATGACAAGATTGCCAGCAAGGAAATTCGCCGACAGGTCGAGGAGTCATTGATGTCCATAAACAAGAAGGTCGCCGTCGCCTACATTGAAAAATTCGATGCCGGCATGGACCTCCGCAAGAAGCGCGATTTCATCCGCGACTACATCAAGGCTTCGAATGCCGCGACCGGTTCTAAGTTTGATGCCAATGCCAATGTCACCCGTAAGAATATCGTGACCCTCGGGCAGGAACTCTACAAGGAGAACAATATCAAGCAGAACCGCTATATAATGAAGGACAAGATCAAGGCGATGTATAGCAAGCGTCTGGCTGACCAGTATATCGAGGACCTTGAAAGTCACGTTCTTTACAAGCATGACGAGAGCGGCACACCGGGTTATCCGTACTGCGTCGCCATTACCATGTACCCATTCCTTGAAAGCGGACTGAAGGAACTCGGCGGCGTGTCCGTGGCACCTACCGACCTCAAGTCATTCTGCGGTGAGTTCATAAATCTTGTCTATTCTATTTCGTCCCAGTTCATGGGCGCCGTGGCTACTCCTGAATTCCTGATGTACTTCGACTATTTCATCAGAAAGGACTACGGGGACAATTATCTTGAACGTCTCGGCGAGGTGGTGGAAAACAATGTCAAGCAGCGCACCCTCGTGAAAGTTATTGACAATTATTTCCAGCAGGTTGTCCACTCTATGAACATGCCGGCAGGAAACCGCGGATATCAGACAGTTTTCTGGAACATAGGATATTTCGACAAACCGTATTTCCAGGGTGTGTTCGGAGATTTCCGTTTCCCTGACGGCACGGCTCCTAAGTGGGAGACATTGTCCTGGCTCCAGAAACATTTCATGAACTGGTTCAACGAGGAGAGGAATGACTATATCCTTACTTTCCCAGTCGAGACCATGGCTCTCCTTACCGACGGCGGAGACGATTATGCGGATAAGGAATATGCTGATTTCACTGCCGAGATGTGGGCTAAGGGGCATAGCTTCTTCTGCTACATTTCCAATAGTCCGGACAGCCTCTCAAGCTGCTGTCGTCTGCGTAACTCATTGAAAGACTTGGATAACACAGACGAGGAGCACAATCATACCACCCATCAGTATTCTATGGGAACCGCCTCCGTGGCTACCGGTTCGAAGTCAGTCATGACCATAAACCTGAACAGGCTTATTCAGATTGCTGCAAGGAAGTTCTTCAAGCAGACTCAGGGCATTGACATTCCTGAAGGACAGCCGCTTCCTGCGGATTTGAAATACGACAGGGGTGAGTTGTACAAGGTCATCGACGCGGAAATCAGCGAGATGACCGGCCGTGTCCACAAATACCAGACAGCTTTCAATGCTATCATTCTCGATTTCCTGAAGGCTGATATGCTCGATGTCTATAAGGCAGGTTTCATCGACATGCGCAAGCAGTATCTTACTGTCGGTGTCAATGGCCTTACAGATGCTGCCGAGTTCCTCGGTCTGGAGATTTCTCCGAATGAGGGATATCGTGAGTTTGTCAATACCATTCTTGAGACTATCAATATTTCCAACAGGAAGGACAAGACCCGCGAGACTATGTTCAATACTGAGTTCGTCCCGGGCGAGAACCTGTCAGGCAAGAACTATAAGTGGGACAAGAAGGACGGTTTCTTCGTTTCTCCAAAGCACAATATGTATAGTTCATACTTCTATAATCCTGAGGATGAGGGACTTTCCATGATTGACAAGTTCAAGCTCCATGGCGAGGATTATGTGAAGTATCTAGACGGCGGCTCGGCCCTCCACATGAACATTGCCGAGCATTTGAGCAAGGACCAGTACAGGCAGCTGCTCAATGTTGCGGCTCATTACGGCACGAATTATTTCACATTCAACTGCCGCAATACCGTCTGCAATGACTGCGGATATATCAGCAAGGATACATTGACAGTGTGCCCTAAGTGCGGAAGCAAGAATTTGGATTACCTCACCCGCGTCATCGGCTATCTGAAGAGGATTTCTTCTTTCAGCGAGATGCGTCAGGAGGAGGCCGAACACAGATATTACGCTGGGGATTGTCAATGATAAAGTACGTGCCGGAGATGACCAGTGTCGTGATGGAGGAAATTCCGGACAAGGTGACACTGGCTGTGGATATCTCGAATTGTACCGGGTTGTGTGAAGGCTGCCATTCTCCGTTTCTTCGCACCGATATCGGACTGGAGCTGACGCCGGAAAGGGTTGAGTCAATGCTGGCAGACAATTTCGGTGTGAATTGTTTCCTTTTCCTCGGTGAAGGCAATGATCATCAGGCTCTTATGTCATTGGCTTCTTATATCCGATCATCGCATCCATCACTGGCCTTGGCCATTTATTCGGGAAGGGAAAAAGTCGAAGATGATGTGTTTCAGGCTTTTGACTATGTCAAGGTAGGGCCTTATCGCCCTTCTTGCGGGCCTCTGAACAATCCATCCACGAATCAGCGCCTGTATCACGTGATGCGCAAACCTGCCGGCCTGCCTGTTTCCGGTGACTCCGGCTATGTCCTGGAGGACATCACCTCAAGGTTCTGGCACAAAGGCATTGACCCTCTCCTTACTTCAAAATAGCCTTGATGGCTTTTGCCAGTCTTCCGTCAGGGTCGGAGAAGTGGTTTCCTGGGTTTATTTCGAAGTCGTGCGCGATTCCGGTCTTGTCGAGGAATGAAAGAACCTGCTCCGTGCAGTCTCCTACGCGACTCATGACGGGATGTTTCGTGTTGCTTTCGTTGTCGCCCAACGACAGGTATATGTAGTCGGGTTTGCTTTTCATTGCATTGGTGTTCATGAAGTCGATGAAACCGGGGTACCAGAATGAGGCTGACCCGCATCCGACTCTGTGGAATACGTCTGTCTTCCATTGGCTCCAGAATGCGAACAGCCCTGCCAATGAATATCCTGCAATGGCATTGACAGAACTCGGGTGTGGCAGGCTTCTCTCCACTTCCGGCATTATCTCGTCCAGGAGTTTTCCGAGGTGTTCTTCAGCATTGCCTTTGAACATTGGCAGTCCCTTTCTGACGCCCGGTGCGGGCCATGGTGTCAGTTCGCCTTCGAAGTCGAAGTCGTGTATGGATACGAGGTTGAATTCAGGGCATCCCGTTTCTCTGCACCTGTTCCATACGTTGTGCCCGTCTCCGGCTACCGAATGAATATAAACCGTCGGTAGGCTTCTGTCAGCCGCGCCTTTCCATATTGTCGTTTTCATGTTTTCTCGTGTTGGGGATTGTGTCAGGTTCTTCGCCGCAAATTTCGAGCCTGCAAGGGGGCTGAACACTTGCAGGTATCATTGATCTTGGCGCGAAGAAGAGGCTGACCCAAAAGGTCAGCTTCTTGCGTTTATAAGGATAGTATCTGAATGTGATGATAGGTATTGCAGAGGACACCATTCG
>OIWT01000229.1_pt1 | contig 81331 bp, 65 predicted proteins | sample 1587701 | NCBI WGS metagenome assembly OIWT01 (sample SAMEA3888904, study PRJEB22519) | human gut metagenome | biome: human gut; feature: human-associated habitat; material: faeces | place: Denmark | collected 2009
ATTTTTATTATGTTGGTAGATGTCAGATTGATGAATATAATTCAAGTAGTAAGCTCGGAAAAATCGTTATTTCTTGCGATTGTGAGCCTTTTAAGTATAAAAATAATATAACAAATTATGATTTAGTCGAAGGCACAAACACGGTAAACAATTCAAGAATGACGGTGTATGCGGATTTGATAAATGAATCGGAAATCACGATAAATACAAAAGTTTATAGTGTAGGAATACATCTCCGAGCGATAAAGCTTATATGTGTCACAAATACATTAAATTCAAGTAGTATCTCTACTCTTAATTTTCAGGAAGGGGAAATTTAAAGATATGTGTTGATTTAATAGCAACAAAATGGTATAATATAGTTATAATACTACAATGAGGTGTTAAATATGCTTATTAAACCATCTGCAAACATACGTCAGAATTACAATGAAATTTCTGCACTTTGTAAGACTACGGGAGAACCGATTTACCTTACCAAAAATGGTGAAGGGGATTTGATTGTTATGGATATTGCGTCTTTCACAAAGCGGGAAAAAATGCTCAAATTACGTGAGGAACTTATAGCTGTGAATGAAGACAGATTGTTTGGAAATACGGGATGTGATGTCGATGATTTGGAAAATTATTTGGATGAAATAATCAATGATGTCGGACGTGATAAAAGTGCAGCAATATAAAATAATAGTTTCAAACAGAGCAAAAGAAGAAATGGGAAGTCATATAGCTTTTTTGGCAAATATTAATATGAATGCTGCGAAAAAGTTAAAAGAAGAGCTAATAAAAGGCATTCGCTCGTTAGTTACTATGTCAACAAGATATGGGTTTATAAACGATGAATATATAACTCCAAATAAATATCATAAAATGCTTGTTTCATCCAGATATTTACTTATTTATCAAATTAAAGATGACACAGTTTATGTTGAATTTATAGTTGATTGTAGGCAAGATTATCAGTGGTTACTACACTAAGTGTTTCTGTAGGTGCGATTTTAAATACACTAAGATAAAATATTTGACAATTAATTTTTGCCAAATTTCTAAATATTTATTTGTAATATATTTTAAGTTTATTTAATTTAATCACATAAACTCAAATAAATTGTGTAAATACGACTTATTTCACATATAAGGAACTAAAAAATTGTTTTACAAATAGAAATTAATAATTCACATTGCGGTTTAATGATTCCATGTGTTACAATGAAACCCATATATACCAAAATTTGACAAATGCAAAGTTATTAAATCAAAATTCAACAATCAAGTTATTCTTGCAGTTGCATTCTAGCACAAAATGCGTAAAAGTCAACACCTTTTTGTAGTGAAAAATAATATTGTTTAATTTTTGGAGGTAAGAACACATGAAAAAGACTAGTCAAAAAATATTTTTGAAGGTAACAGCTTGTTGGTCAATTTGTAAATCGATGATGGGAGGAATATTGATGCGAAAAATTTTTTCGGTAATTATGGGTATATTTGTATGTTTTTGGGGATCGATAGGTTCTATTTTAGCGTTAGGTGAAGATAAAATTGAAGTTCTTAGAGACGGTACTGTGCTGCACTATGTATCGACAGAAAAATTGAATGAAGCAATTTCTAAATACCACACTTGTGAGTACGATATTCAACATTATCGTGCGCAGGAGAGGGGACGTGTTGGTACGCAAATGCTGGCAGGTGCATTGGGACTCCTGGGATATTTAGGGCTCTCTTTTGCTACCCGTGGTACTTCTTGGCAAGATTCTTCTATAGTTTTACTGGGAAAGATTATAATTGTATCTTTGGCTTCTGCTGGTGTGATTTACCCAGAGTACCGCTATTGGCGAGAAGGTAGAGCATTTCAAGATACATATGAAGAGACACCGCAAGCTATGGCTTATTTCAATTCGGGCAGCGATTCTAGTGTATCTGCAGCGCTGACTAATGCATATGCTGATTTAGAAACTAACCGAGATACATCTAACCGTTTTGGTAGTGGTTTTGTTGTAGTATTACGTCCCGCCGGTATGAAAGATCAATTTTTGCCAACAGGTGTATGGGGTGTTAATGAATTGACACAGGATGGGCGTCTGAGTACTCTTAAAAATCATTTAAAGTGCGATTGATTATTTTTACGGTTTGATTAGTTGGATGGTTTTTATTTTAAAGAATAGTGTAAGGTGAGAACATGGTGAACAAGGTTGTCAAAAAAATGTTTTTGAAAAATATGGTTTCCATACTTGTTATGATTAACGTTTTTAGTTTTTTTGTAAATGCTTGTAAACAGACATTTCCCAGAGGATGTTTTCGGGTGTTTAACATAGCGGTTATAGGTAGTGATCTTGTGGATGGCAAACCGCAAGATCAACCAATGGATGACGGCATAAGTGCTAATAAAGCTGCTGTGGATGCGCTGTGCCGTGTAGGTACAAAGCTTGAAGAGTTTGATGGTGCCGAAGTTTTAAATGATAATAAAATATTATTTGCTGGCAGAGAATTACCAAGGGCAAGTACGCTAATTGAACGAAACATTTTTTGTTTCTATGATATAGCAAATGTATATAATGCTGACATATTGCGAGAGTGTCCATACGCTATTTGCCCATATAAAGTTGATACAGCAGAAGTTTATGATGCCTGGACTGAGCGTATGACTAAACTTAGAGATTTTGTAAAAAAAGAAGATAATAAATGGTGCGACCTCAGATTTCTTGGAATAATAGAAGGCGACGATAATGAAGAAGTCGGTAAATACATTACTACTACCCAACAACTTGCTTGTGGTCTGCTTGACATTTACGAGTATCAACAAACCGTGAATACTGCGTGGATTTTTAGTACAAGTATAGATGAGAGTTGTGCTGCTTTTATTTCAGAAATTGTTACATGGGATCGCGAAGAGTTGTTTAAGAAATGTGCGCATAAAAATTTTCCAAAAATCATTAGTAATGAAGGTATGAAGCCGTTATTTTTTATGATAGATCAAGCGTCCGCTTCTTCGAAGGCCCCAACTGCTGAAGTAGTTGTTCCGCGCGCAGATGAGACGCATGTACAATCTTTCGGTACCTCGAGCTTAGATGCTGCAGTTGATGAAATTTATGGACGAAATTTTAAAATCTGGAGTGACCGCAAAGACGAAATTATATTTAAACATTATGGTATGTTATCTAGTGTTATACAACATGGTTTTAGTGAGGATGAAATATTAGAAGGTTTAAAATCAATGAAAATAGATGATGTAGACGGAAATCGCAAATTAACTGCAGTAATTAAAGCACCCGTTTGGCACAATATACGCAGTTCAGGACCGATCCCAACACCAGATGGTGTCAAAAAATATTTTGTAATTTTTAGAGACCAAGATTTGACTGAAAATCTTAAAAAGCTTTTCAAGCAATTGCTCCAAAATGGCTGTACTGAGGAGCAGTTAAGACATATTTTAGATTGTTCATTTGAAATTGAAACAAAACGTTGTAATTGGGACGCAGGTATATGTACCATTGTCTCCCGCGAAATAGTACCCGTAGATTTGCCTAAAATTTCAAAATCTTCTAAAGGAGGTAATTTGTCCCGTATTATTGGTGCTATTTTTCACTGAAAATGAAATTCATCAGAAGGAGTAAGAAGCATATGAAAAAATTGTTTAAAAAAATTTTGGCGTCAATTTTTGTGGTTGGAATGTCATTTTTTATCAATAGCGTATTAGCAACAAACTATAAAGTTAATATTGCGGTTGTAGGTAATCAGCAAAAAGGGAAAACCCAAATTATAAGGCGTATTATCGGTTTGCCATTTCAAAAAGTGTCACCTAAATCGTCTTGGGACCAGGGCGTCTATGGTAGACAAAAAGTGTATCAGATTGATGGTGATACATTTGAATGTAATTACTACGATGCACCGGGATATCTTCGAGACAAAAGCGTAAACATCGATCAACAGATAAATAGTAAAGCTATACAAATTGCGGATATTGCTTTGATTGTTGTTGATCCTAAGCAAAAAGAAGGGATAGATCCAGCGTACACAAGTAGTATTCACGAAGCTTTGCAAAGGCATACAGTTAATGTACGTAAGATAAATCCTAAATGCAGAATCATTGTTGTTGCAAATAGAATTGATGAAATAGAGCCGCAAGAATTAGTTAAATATCGAAGCATGCTAGAAGGGGCTAGAATGCTTTACTCTGAGCACGAAGCTGACGGCGTATTTACTTCTGCAGCAACAGACGCAGGTATTCCTGAACTTGAAGGCATGATTGTTAATTTAATGAGATTAAATAAGGCTAGTTTTTCTACTTTTGACAGTAGCTTTATAGTTTGTAAATATGACGGAAGAGAGCAACGAAGAGACAGGTGTGTTGAGGGTTATAAAAAAGATTTGTATTGTAGCGAGGGATGCCTTATACAAGCCGAAGGTGAAACTTGCGCATATGATTCTTGCACAGATAAAGAAAGGTTTTTAAGAGTTAAAAATCAAGGCTTTGTAAGTCCCCATACCGACAAATTATATTGTAGCAGATCACATTATGTCCAGAACGAAGGTGATTATTGCCAATATGGGCCTTGCCATACAAAATTTGTGGTAGCAGATCACACTGGTTTTATTACTAGTTCCGAAACAGGTAAACGATATTGTAGCAGATCACATTATGTCCAGAACGAAGGTGATTGTTGCCAATACGGGCCTTGTTGTACCAAATTTGTGGTAGCAGACCATACGGGTTTTGTCACTAGTTCCAAGACAGGTAAACGATATTGTTGCGAAGATCATCGAGAAAAAGAAGAAAAAAAAGATTGGTGTATGATTATGTAGATTTACGTAACATATTGGTTTAAAAGAGGTTGGATTTGATGAAATTTTTTAGAAAGATTTTAGTCGGTGGAATTGCTGCTACGAGTATGCTTTTATGTGTAGTTAACGTATTCGCTGAAAATCATATTATGAAAATTGCTTTTGTTGGTGATCCTGAATTAACAGACGCTGTTGTTCGAAGAGTGTTTGTTAAGGTTGGAGTTTGTGATGAGCGTATCACTTACTCGGATGTTTATGGAATTAGGGTTGTTACACCAAGCGATACGGTGCTATATAAATTTAAAAACCCATTAATTTCAGATCGTTTTGATCGAGTTGTGTCACCGGAATGTAGTGTGATTTTTATGATTGCTGATTTTTCCCCTGGAAAAAGTAACGTAGATGATGTACTGACGCAAGATTTATTCAATGTTCGACGTATATCTGGTGGGCGTAAGATTGTTCTTATAGCTGTTAACAATGATCATTCATATGAGATCGATTTGCAGAAACTTGACGCCGCTCGTAGTCTTTATGGTGGAGATAATTTTGACTATATTTTGTCCCCATCAACTCAGGATGATGAAGCTTTTAGAAGCAGCTTCTTTGAAGTGACAGATAAGGTAATAAATTGGAAGATGCTGCCAGTTCCAGTAGGGGATGATCTTGCCTTTCTTCATAAATCAGATCCGGCAGGAGCAATGGTATCAAAATTTTTTGATGATATGATAGGCCTAGATAAGTTTAAAGACCAATTGAAGGGCATAGTTGTTCGAATAACACAGGACAAACGTGATGCAGATCGTGGAAAATCAGGTAAAACTAAGCCTTCATATCATATGATATTGAAAGGTAATCCAGGTACAGGAAAAACTACAATAGCCAGAAGAATGGCAGATGTTCTCCATGATGCAGGCATAATACCTACAAACAAGTTTGTACAAGTTGAAAGAAAAGATTTAGTAGGTCAGTATATAGGACATACTGAGGCAAAAGTTAAGGAAATATTGGAGAGCGCTGCAGGTGGCGTAATTTTCATTGATGAAGCATATAGTTTATCCGGAGCAGGAGGAAATGATTTTGGCAAACATGTCATAGAAGGGCTACTAACTGCTATGACAGATGATAGGTGTATTATTATTACAGCCGGATATCCGGATAAAATGCAAGAATTTCTCGATTCAAATCCAGGGCTAACTAGTAGGTTTAAGTATTATGTTGATATACCAGATTATAGCGAACAAGATTTATTTGTTATTTTTAAAAGTTTGGTTAGCAAAAATGGTTTTGCAATGCAACCTACCGAGGAGCAACGCATACAGGATTTGTTTGTAAGATATTTTCAAGAGCAAAAAACAAGATTAAAGGAAAATTTCGGAAATGCAAGAAGTGTGGAAACTTTTTTTGAATCCGCAAAGGATAAAAGAGCTATACGGCTAACTAGCTGTCCAGGTGTGTTGGAAGATTTTATAACACTAGAAGATGTGATGCATGTTATACATGGTAACTAATTTTTCAATATGTATGTGAAGAAATGTATTAAATAGAGTGCGTGCATGTTTTTGTTATTTTAAAAAACTATACATAATGGTAAACGTGCACCGCTCTCTCTGAAAAATCTATAAAAATGGAGTCTTAAATAGTGAGGTTTCGTTTTTGTGCTCACAATACTGAGAAATTATGAAGTGAATCCGAATTATTAGACTAAATTAGTTTAATAACGAAGGTTCACTTTTTGTATAAGTATATAGCAATTAATTTCGAAAAATTGATTGGTTTATTAAATAACCGATCAAGAAACTGTGTGACCTATAAGAAAATTAGGCATTAAACACTTTAAAAAGAGAAATTAGAATATGATGTCTTAAATGCTTTGCAGAAATAAAACTAATACATCAATACTTTGCAAGTTGGTCTTATATTATGCAAAGCATGTAGTGATACTTACTTTTACAAACAGAGTCTTACACATTTGATGTAATACTCTGCTTTTTTAGGTTAGATGTAGGACAGGGGGTATGGAACGGCGATTTCTCTATTTTACGAGGTACCCTTAAGAAATTCGATTTATCAAGGAATTTTCAATAATTCGGAGATAAATGGTTATAGGAAACCGCCTTGACAATATTAAAAACGAGCTGGCTTATTTTTATAAGGTAATAAAAAATATGGATTCAAAGGATAATATTAAAAATTCAAAAATAAGAGAATGTAAAATTCCTCTTAAAGAAATTATATATGATAGTTTTTTGGATGATTTTGATATGGACAAGCAAGTTGTCGAAAAAGTTTACTTGGTTGGATAGAACTGATTGAAAACGAAAATCTGCACAGAGCGGTTAAAAGTTTACCCACCCAAGACCAGGTATTCATCATTTACATAGCATAGCTAAAGAGTGTAAAACTTAAAAAGATTTAGAAAAAATCTGTAATATCAGTCGCCAAAGTATAAGTAAAAAGTTCAACAAAATTTTAAATAAATTGATAATTTTAAGTATTTTTTATATTTAAAACTTTTGTTAGCAAGTTTTTTGTTTTTTAATATAAATTTATTTGCATATTTTTATTTATAATATATAATTATCTATAAGTAAATTCTATAAAAATATTTAAATGATATTCAAACTCAAAGGAGAGGAGATCATGAAAATTAATTTCTCAAAAAAATTTTATGGCAATGTTCTTTATACTTTGATGACATTTTTGTTTATTTTGACAACGATAATAGCAGAAATTAGTATTGCATATAAAATGTCTTAAATAATACTCAATCAATTAAATTTAAAAATAAAAGGAATAAAAATGTATGAATAAAAAAAATAATTGGAAATTTTTTCTTTCAGCACTAGCATTAATTGGTATAACAGTTGGTGGATATTTTGTTTACAAAAATTTTCCCAAGACATCTGTATCAAAGTTTGAAGATGTAAGAGATAAAAATTTATCTAAATGTAATATAAAGGACGAATCCCTTTTAAGATCACTATTTTTTAATCAAAATACAATTTGGCCGGACGGCTCTAAATTGCCGGAAAACATAAGCCCTGGGAAAATATTAGAAGATGCTAAATATCCTGGAATGAAAATAAAAGATTTGCATGATCGGGGTATAACTGGTAAAGGTATACATGTAGCGATCATAGATCAATGTATGGGAAAATCTTTAGAACATCCAGAGTATAAACATGCAATATCCGAATTTAAATCTTTTTTCCGGAGGAAATATTAAATTCCGATAATTATTTTGGCAGTAGCTTTCATGGTCCTGCTATGACTAGTTTACTTGTAGGTAAGAATACAGGAATTGCACCGGATGTTAGCTTACACTATATAGAATTTCCTATGGTTGAAGATGCTAAATATTTTGCAGACGCTTTAAATTATATAATAGAAAAAAATAAATCTTTGAGTAAAGAAGAACAAATTCGTATAGTTTCAGTATCAGCTGCACCTTCGGCAACAGTAGGAAATACAATGAAAAATGGACAATTATGGGAGGGGGCATTTAAAAGTGCTAAGGAAAACGGCATACTAATATTTGATACAAAAGATAATTTTCAAAGTTGCTATTTAGATTACAATGATGTAGATGATATTTCAAAATGTTTTTTGTCAGAGGGAACATTGAAGTTGCTTGATGGTGAACAAAAACAATTTATATCATCCAAAAGAAATATTAATTCAGTACGTGATTTAATATGTATTCCTTGTGGTTGTAGGACATTTGCAGAATCAAGGCATTCTGGAGAATATTCTTATTGCTATCAATACCCTTCTGAAAGTGCAACTATTCCTATTCTATCTGGAATACTTGCTTTGGGATTACAAGTAAACTCTAATGTTTCAAATGATGAAATTATGCAAGTATTAAGAGAGTCGTGTTATGTAGAAAATAATGGATTTAAAATTATAAATCCTGAGAATTTTATAAATGCATTAAATGCAGTTTAGTTTTATGTAACGATTACTTTTTCTATTTTAGTGGAGGTAGTCGTTAAATTTTTTGTGTAGAGTAACATTATTTTTGAATTTAAAAAATTTTACATCACCTTGTAAAAGTAGTGGTGGTTATAAAATTAAATATACTTAACATTCTGTACTTGTGAAGTTGTATCACAATAAATTTTTAACATAAATTTATTTGCATATTTTTATTTATAATATATAATTATCTACAAGTAAATTCTATAAAAATATTTAAATGATACTCAAGTTCAAAGGAGAGGAAATCATGAAAATTAATTTAACAAGAAAATTTATGGCAATGTTATTTACGCTCTGCATCGTAGTTTTATTTGTACCAATCGGGATTTTTGCAGCAGAAGGTGACACAAATATCACGGAAATAAATATAAATGATGTATCAAATGAATTATGGTCGTACAAAAACGTACCATTTGCAACGGTTAACGAAAGTAACAATTATACCATTGAAAGCCAAAAATGGTATTCATCCAATGCAGGGACAATTTTACCCAATAGCGAAAACCTTAAACCAAAAGTAGAAGAGAATTACGCATTTATTATCTCATTGAAGGCAAAGGACGGTTATGTTTTTCCTATTAGATCTGAAAGTAAAGTATTTTACGAAGGAGTTTTTAAAGTAAATGGAAATGAATGCGACCATTCAGTAGTACAGGTAACACCGGACGGCAAATATATTACAGCTTTATTGTTTATCGATACAAAAGTTAAAGGAGTTAAAGATATTTCGGGAGGTAATGTAGAAGTTAAAACAAGTGTCCGTAAGAACTACACTGACTGTCAAGTAACTGATGATATAAATCTGAAAAAAGGTTCTGATTATATTATTGATTTTACAAAAACAGATAATTTATCCAAGGCCTTATGTGATATGGCTGATTTAGAAAAAACTAAATATTATAAATTCGGAAGTGATGAAAAAACCAGTCTTATTGAAACACAAGATGCTTCAGAAGCTTTAATAAAAATAGTTGGGAATAAATCTGAGAATAAAGCAATAATGACTATAGTAGATAGTGTTGATACAAATACTTCTTATGCATTGAACTTTATTCACACACACTATACCGGTTCTAAATTAACATATAATGAAACTATTCATGATAAAGAAACAGGGAAAGTTGTCATTGACGAAACAAGAGATGAGTACTACACAAGATACTATTTTGATTGTAAGTTAAATCTAATCGTCGATTTGGAAACGACACCGTCATCTGTCATCTATAAAATAATTGAAGGTGAAAATAGTTCTTGGATAAAAAACATCGACAACACACTGATTTTTCGCATTGATGGAGATTTTTCAAAATTTGTAGGTATTAAGGTCGACGATTCGTGGGTAGATTCAGAAAATTACACAGTTGCTTCAGGTTCTACAATCGTTACCATGAACAGCGAATATCTCAAAACACTTTCCGCAGATGAACATAAAATTACTTTTGTTTACACAGACGGAGAGTGCAGTACAATTTTTAAAATCAAAGAAACAGAAAATTTAGACAATCCTAAAACCGGAGACAACAGCAATATTCTTTTATGGATTTCCTTGTTCGCAATAAGTTTCTTAGGAATTTTGGTAATTGCAGTTTACAATAGAAATAAAAAATATGCTGCTTAAATCTTTACACGGATATATATCTGCTGACAATATTATCGGCGGATTTGTTGTACAAAGTAATATCTTAAGACACTGCCTTAAAAAATATTTTTATAATCAAGACTTAATTATTAAAATTTTTTCATTTGGCATTTGTATAATATAAAACCAATTCTCTATTTTTGCGTAAATCCATAACAAAAAATCTTTTTAGCGTTTCAAACCATTTTATTATATAAACATCTCATCAATTACTTTATAATTTATTACTAAGAACAATTTTTTACCTTTCGAATATGAGTGGGTATTGTTTCAACATCATCCGCATAAGCAGGTGTGTTGTTATTTAAAGTTTAAATATTTTCTTGTAGCATTAAATATTAAAGTTTTGTTTTCAAAAAATTAGCTAAATCTTAATAAAACTATCTCCAATATGTGTCAAAAACGAGCAACTCGCCAAAAATATCGATAAACGTTAAAAGGAATTGTGCCAATTTATAAGCCAAATAACCACAAATATGAATCCAGAAAACAGGTTATATAACAATTTTTAAGTTATTTTATAATTCCTTTATTTTTTATCATGATTATATAAATATCTATAAATACTGCTGTAATTAATCTCAATATTATTTAAAAAATATTTTTCTTTTAAAATTTTGCTTAAATTGAGTCGTTTGACATTATATTTATAGGTTTTATATAATAATCGTATGCAAATTGTTTATTTTTACATCTGTATTTTAATGCACAATGCAAGGGAGGAAAAAAATTAATGAATGGAAATTTAAATATGTTATTTAACAAAATTATAAATGATACTGATTTTACTCAAAATATGAAAAAAAAGAAAAATCTTAAAGATCTTTATGAATATTGCCTCTCATACGTTGAAGGATACACAATTGAAGAGTTCAAAGAATTTTTGAAATCAATAATTATTATAAATAAAAAAATTTCTGGTGAACCACAAGAATTGTCTGAAGAAGAGGTTTCAAATATAGCAGGAGGAACAAATTTTTCTTCACATTCAAACAAAGTCCTTATTGGTTTGATGAGTGGATTGTTGTTTGTAGGATGTAGTTCGGGAGTTGCTGCTAATGCGTCCGATAATTTTAAAGATAGACAAACTCAATTTAGTTCAAGTTCAGTTGATGAAAACTTCGATTTTAACAATAATAATGAAATTTTGAGTAACACAAATGAGGAAGTAAAGCAAACTATTCAAACCGTTTCTGAAGTAGCAAAAGATTGTCTGGAAAACACTACTCCGTCAGTTAACGCTCAAGAAATTCCTGAACTACAAAGAATTAAACCTCAGATTATGAGTTGGCCTACAGCTTCTACGATAGTGTATGGCCAGCAGGTTCGTGAATCACGTTTGAGTGGTGGAAATTCAAATATACCTGGACATTTTGAATGGGATAGTAACAGTTCTTGTAATAAACCAAATGTTGGAACAGCAAGTTACAAAGTAATTTTTAGACCTAATGATAATACTTACAGCTCTGAATCTAGATTTATCAATATTACTGTTCGTAAAGCACCCGTACAAATATTTTCTAATCCTTCTGCAACTTCAATTGTTTACGGTCAGTCATTGAGTAATTCTACCATTTCAGGATTGCATGCAAATGTTGATGGTCAATTGATGTGGGCTAATCCAAATAAAAAATTAAATATTGGAGATCATAAAGAAGAAGTAATTTTTATTCCTTATAACAAGAATTATGAAAGTATCACTATGCGTGTTAAAGTTGTTGTAAAAAAATTGATGCCAACGCTTTTAAAAACTTACTATAGCAGTGATTACAAACAGCATATGTATGCTATGGATTTTGCTCTTCCTCGTGGTTGGCATTGGGAAAATCCTTATTTTGAATTTAATCGTGTTGGTGAATTCAAACTTAATGCAGTTTACGATGAAGATAATAACTACCTTAAATGCAAAAAAGAAGTTTTAATTAAAATTAATAAAATTGCTCCGACTGTTCCTTCAGTAGATAGTATAAAGTACAGCAGCAACAAAACTCTCAATGATATCAAGCTTCCTGAAGGATGGCATTGGAAAAATCCTCGAGAAGTGCCACAGGTAAATAAATCTCATTATAAAGCATATTTTAACTCCAATGAAGTTAAATCAGGTATCTATAAAGACGCTAACAGTGTGGATATAAAAATAAAAGTACTACCTGCAAATCCTAAGATTTACTCACTTCCTGTCGCAGAAAATATTGTTTACAATCAACCGCTTAGTGATTCTAAAATTTCAGGATTTTATTCGAATGTAAATGGAATAATGCGTTGGGTAAATCCGAACCGAATACTTAACGCTGGTCTCCATTATGAAGATGCTATTTTTGTTCCCTACGATGATAATTACAAAAACATTGTCTTATCTGTACCAATCAATGTGAACAAATTAACTCCAAAACTTTCCAAAACTCATTATAAAAGAGAATACAGTTCAGATTTACGTTTAAAAGATTTTGTTCTTCCTCACGGCTGGCAGTGGGAAAACCCTGATTGTAAAATAGACAATATAGGTAAATTTACTTTTAAAGCTGTTTATAGTGAAAACTCTAATTATCATGAAAGCAGGCAAAATGTTTATATTACAATCGATAAAGCTCAACCAACTTTGTCGCTCCCAGATATAACTTACAGCGAAAACATGACTCTCAAGGACATAAAATTACCTATAGGGTGGCATTTTTTAAATGAAAATGAAGTCCCTGTTGTATCAAAAGGTTCCTATATTGCAAAATTTGATGCAAAAGAAGCAAATACAAATTTTTTTAATAGTCAAGACAGCGTAAACGTACTGATGAACGTCAAAAAAGCTCATACAGTGGTTGAAAGTTGGCCGGAATTTTCAACAGAGTACAACGATAATCTTAAAGACACAGTTTTAAGTGGTAAAGCAAATACCTCAGGTAAATTTAAATTAATTGAAGTTCCAAACAAAATAGGTGAAAATTTATATCTTACTGAATTTACACCCAATAATCCAAACTACGAAGCTTTAAGGGGATTATCAAAAATTCGATTATCAAAAAATATGACTGTAAGTCCTGCTCCGAAATTAATTATTAAAAATATAAAACAGTCTGATAAGTCGGTGAAAATTGATATTAAAAGTAAAGATATAAATATTGAATCTTTGGAATTTTCGATAGATAATGGTAGGACTTGGAAAAAATCACCTGAGTTTAAAGGTTTAACTCCAAAAACAACTTATAATTTTGTTTACAGGTTTAAAGATACCGAACTTCGATGTGCTTCAAAAACAAGTGATGCAATAAAAGTATCTACAAAAGCTTCTGCTCCATCAGCACCTAACAGCCCGAAAGTTAGAAAACGTACCAACCACGAAATAACATTGGAGGACAATGAGCTTTTGGAATTTTCAAAAGATAACGGAAAAACGTGGCAGTCTTCTTCTGTTTTTTCAAATTTAAAAGCAAGTACAAAATACGAATTTGTTTCAAGAGTTAAAGAAGATGAGAACCACGTAGCTGGTCTTATAAGTAAGCCTACTAAAACTTCTACAATAAATTGGTTTACAAATTTGATAGTTAACTGTTTATTTGGCTGATAAGTGTTTTTCAAGAATAGCGTAGTTTATTTAAAATCAATCCAAAGTGTTTATATATTAAATTTTGAAAACAACAATATAGGCAATATACCCTGTTAGTACACTGCCTTAGATTTTGTCTAAATCCTTTAGTAAATGTTTATCCTCTACATTCTCCTATTTTTGCTTCGTAAGTTTCTATTTCACCATTAAAGCACATTATTGTTAGGAGCCCGTTCATATACGACATCGCTATCCTGTTTACATCAAATTCCTCGGGTTGAGGTCTTCCCTGCCACTCAAAGTTTGCAGCAGACAAAATACGAATCAATAAATCTCTAGATATCTCACAAACTCCTTCTCCTAATATTTTTTTCCTATATGCGTCCGAAAATAAAAATGAGGCACATAATTGATTTAAAGTTTCATCTGCAGGGATCATAGTAACATGTGCTCTAATCATATCTTGTGAATTCTGAACCCACTCATGAAGTTTTCTTGTATTTTCCTCATGTGATTCTTCCAGCATATGGCGGTTAACATGTATTGTTTCTCCATTCTTTAAGCAACAACAGATAATACCGGGACAATGTCTGCAGTCGGTATAAACAAACTCCATACCATTAATAAATTCCTGCCTCATTATTTTTTTCTTTCTTCTCATTTCTCTCCTTTTTATTATCTCTTCTATCTTTCTTATTTCTTCCCTTCTCTCTCTCGATTCTGTTCTCAGCATATCCACATTTATTGTTTTCCCTTCTTCTAACGTTTTCACTTTTCCCGGTTCCGTCCTTGTTACCATTAGAAAATACCCATTTATAGACAATAGCATATCACTATTTTCCGCTTCTGTCCTTCTCTTTAGAAAATCCCCGTGTATCATTGGTAGCAAACTAATATGTCCCATTTCCCTCCTTCTCCGTTCCATCCTACTTCTTATTTCGCTCCTACTCGCTTCCATTCTTTCCATTTCCTTTCTCACTTCCCTCATTCTTATTTCCCTTGTTTCCGTTTCAGTTTCCCCTGTTTCAGTTTCCCCTGTTTCAGTTTCCCCTGTTTCAGTTTCTCTCGTTTCAGTTTCTTCCGTTTCAGTTTCTTCCGTTTCAGTTTCTCTCGTTTCAGTTCTTCCCATCAACCTCATTGTTTCAGGTAGTTTTGAAGTACCTATTGCATCGACAGCGCCTGAACTTGAAGTCAAAGTTATGGCTGATAACAATGTAACTAAAAATTTAGATGGTTTTTTCATGATAAATCTCCTTCTTAGTATATAAAATATATTCATACTATATGACGATACTTGATTTAAAATCAAGACAAAATATTTATATATTAAATTTAAAAACAATATAGGCAATGTACCCTGTTAGTACACTGCCTTAAATGTTATTTATAATATTCTCCTATTACTATTTCGCGAGTTATTTCTTCACCATCACGGCATGTTATTCTCATGAGCCCATTCTTATACCATATATCTACATTGTTTACATTAAACCCATCGGATTGAGGTCCTTCTTGCTTTCCAATAGACAACATATTAATCAAATAGTCTCTAGGTATAGCAGTTCCTGCTCCTAATCTTATTGACGCGTATGTGTCCGAAAACACAGTTAAAGCATATAACTGATTTTTAGTTTCACACGCAGGACGCACTACACTTCTAGGAATACGTGTTGCAATCACACTTTGTAAATCACAAATACATTCCTCAAGTGCCCTTGTGCTCTCCTCACGTGATGCTTCCAGCATACGGTGGGTAACATGCATTGTTTCCCCATTTTCTAAGGTACAATGGGCAACATTCTCAACGTGTCTGTATTTGGTATAAGCCAACTGTACACCTTCAACAAAAAATTCCATTCTTGCCATTTTTCTAGACATTTGTTGCACTAACTTAAATAGCTCAACAAAAAAATCTGGACCTGTTGCTGTTGACTCATCCAAGTTTGTTGGTTTTGGACTGTCTCCACTGTCCATTGCACCGACAATGCTTGCGCTTGAGATTAAAGTTATGGTTGACAACAGTGTAGCTAAAATTTTAGATATCTTTCTCATGACAAATCTCCTTTTTAATGTAAAGTACGTTTCATTTTACCATAACATTAGTTTAAAGTCAAATTAAAATATTTATAGATTTATCTCAATCTTTTAGTAAATGTTATTTATAATATTCTCCTATTACTGCTTCGTAAGTTATTTCTTCACCATTACGGCATGTTATTTTCATTCGCCCATTCATATACGATATTTCTACATTATTTACATAAAATTCATCAGGTTGAGGTTTTTTTGCCTTGCAATAGATAAAATACGAATCAAATAGTCTCTAGGTATAGCAACATTTCCTGCTCCTAATCTCATCGACACATATGTGTCCGAAAACACAGCTAAAGCATATAACTGGTCTGAGTTTTCATCTGCAGGGTGTACTACACCCTCAAGAGTATGTGGATAACGTGTAGCCATATTTTGTAAGATACGAACATCTGAATCAAATTCTTCTATTATATTACTATCACGTAATGCTTCCAGAATATGGCGGGTAATATGTACTGTTTCCCTATTTTCTAAAATATAACGGTTAACACTACTACGGCATCTGCAGTCGGTATAGGCCAAACGCAAACTCTCAACAATAAGTCGATAAATTGTCACCTTTTTCAATTCAATCGAAATTTGTTTCTCTAACTCAACAAAATATTTCAAAAGATTCGGATCTACCATCATTTTTTCTGTTAATTCATCCCAGTTTATCGGTATCGGATTGTCTCCACTGCCTGTTGCATTGGTAATTCCTGCGTTTGAAATTAAAGTTATAGTTGACAGCAACGTAGTTAAAAATTTGAGTGTTTTTTCACGATAAATCTCCTTTTTAATATAAAGTATATTTATACTATATCATAAAATAATTTAAAATTTATTTCAATATTTTAGTAAATATTATTATCTATAATGTTTTCCTTATTGATCAGTAAGTCATTTTTTCACCATTATAATATTTATATTATCACTTCTCCATTCATTTACTCTATCGGTACATAGTTTACATCAAATTCATTAGACTCTTCTGTAAATGAAAAACAGAAATTGGGAATATATAATATAAAAATTAAATAATCTTTGAAAATATATTTTCTCAATTCTTTTTTCACATTACGCATATCTGAATACACTGTTAATGCACATATAACTAATCTTGATTTTCTCTTTTTTATGGCTTTTTACATATCCCGGTACATGTTTAGTTATGCAGTACACGAACCTTTTAATTCAATCTTTGTATACTCATATCACATGATTCTTCCAACATCCTGCGGGTAATGCGTAGTGTTTTTTTGTCTGCTAAAGAGTAATATGTACTATAACGTTGGTGTTTTAATACGATATAGGCACGTCGCAAATTCTCGAGAAGATGATTATACACCTTATTTGCTTCCATTATTACCTGTGGTTGCACAGTAATAATTTCAGAAATAGCTAATCTTTTCCGGAGCCTCGGTCTGCGATGTTTTTACTGCATTGACGGTGCACCTATGTGCTTGAAACTAAAGTTGCAGCTGACAAAAATGTAGCTAAAAATTAAAGAGATAGTGATACCATCTTCTTTTTTGTGTAAATATTAACTTTAAATTGTAGAATAGTCTATATTGTTTACATAACAATAACGTTTACACTTTAATTTACCCATGTATTTGGAAGACAAATTTAAAAAAATCGAAGAATGTCATTTTCTTAAGATAAGACATGATAAAACCCTGTAACATTATGTGTTACAGGGTTCCCTACTGGCGGAGAAGGAGGGATTTGAACCCTCGCGCCGATCGCTCGACCTACACCCTTAGCAGGGGCGCCTCTTCAGCCACTTGAGTACTTCTCCAAAAATATATTAAATTTTAATGGCGGAGAGAGTGGGATTCGAACCCACGGTTCCCTTACAGGAATCACCGGTTTTCAAGACCGGCTCCTTAAACCACTCGGACACCTCTCCACTGGAATGCATTAAAATTATATCATGGTAGAAATTGATATGTCAATATTTTATTTTAAAAATGATATATGAATTTTTTATTGACTTAAACAACATCATAGTACAAATACTGTTTTGAAATTTGAGCATAATAAAATTATTTAATATAATAGTAGGGAGCTTAAATTATTATGAGGTTGAAGAAAATGAAGAATGAGTTAAGTCTTAAGCAACAAGTATTGAAACTTCCTAAAAATCCTGGAGTATACATCATGAGAGATTCGGAAGATGAAATAATTTATATAGGTAAAGCTAAAAATCTTAAAAATCGAGTATCATCTTACTTTATTACAGATGCGGGGCATAGTGAAAAAGTAAGGAAAATGGTTGAAAAAATAAAAAGATTTGAATATATAATTACCGACAGTGAGTTTGAAGCCTTGGTTTTGGAATGTAGTTTAATAAAAAAACATCAGCCCAAATATAATATACTGCTTAAAGATGACAAAGGTTATAGCTATATAAAAATAACAAAAGAAACGTGGCCTAAAGTTTTGTATGTAAAGCAAAAAGATGATGATGGAGCTCTTTATATAGGACCGTATACAAATTCGTTTTCAGTTAAGCAGACAGTAGAAGAAATTATAAAAATATTTAAATTACCTACATGTTCGAGGAATCTTTCTAAAACATATAAACGGCCGTGTCTTAATTATTATATAAATAAGTGTTGTGCTCCGTGTATAAATGCTGTAAGTTATGAAAAATATATGGAAATTATAAATGAAGCATCCAAATTTGTTAAAAACGGAATTTCTGAAACACTAAAATATTTGAATAAAAAAATGGAAGATGCATCAAATAATCTTAATTTCGAATATGCTGCAGAACTTCGTGACAGAATTAAGGCTATTGAAGGAATTCGAAACCGTCAAAAAGTGGTATCTGATAAAGGTCAAACTCGTGACGTGATAGCGGTAGCATTTGACGATTCTACGGCTTCGTTTGAAGTTTTTAGATTTAAAGATGGAGATTTATACGAAAGTCAAAATTTTATAATTGAACTAAACGGAACTCATACAGATATGAGAACTGAATTTATAAAGCAATACTATATGATGAAAGATTATGTTCCTAAAGATATTTTTATAGATGGAGATATTGAAAATGAAGAGCTAATAAAAAAGTTTTTGAATCATGAAAAATCTCGAAGCATCAATATAATTGTTCCTAAAAAAGGAGATAGTCTTAAACTTGTTGAGATGTGTAAAAACAATGCATATGAGGCACTTTTAAGAAGTAAAGAACATAAAAATAGATACGAAGATGTTTTACAAGATTTAAAAAACACGTTAAATTTAAAAGAAATTCCGAGTTATATCGAAGCATATGATATTTCAAATCTTCGAGGAAGCGACAATGTTGGTGGAATGGTGGTATTTAAGAATGGTAAACCTTTAAAATCTGCCTATAGAAAATTTAAAATCGAAACAGTTTCAGGTCAGGATGATTACAATTCGATGAGAGAAATTGTAGAAAGACGAATCAGGCACTACATTGGAGATGAGAAAAAAGGTGAAGAAGGGTTTTCAAAGCTTCCTGATTTGATTCTTGTTGACGGTGGAATTGCGCATACGGCTGCGGTAAGAGATGTACTTAATTCTTTTGGAATATGTGTACCTGTATTTGGCATGGTAAAAGACAGTAAACACCGAACCAGAGCTATTACTACATCGGGTGAAGAAATAGAAATAAAGAGTAACAGGAGAGTCTTTTCATTTATAACTTCTATTCAAGATGAGGTTCACAGATATACAATTGGGTATCACAAAAAACTCAGGAGTAAAAGAGTTAGGACATCAGAGCTTACAAAAATACCTGGAATAGGGGACAAACGAGCACTCAAAATTCTAAAAACTTTTGGTTCGGTAAAAAGAGTTTCTGAAGCTTCCAGTGAAGAATTAATGCTTATTCCGGGAATCACAAAAAGTGTAGCCGAGGGGATATATAACTATTTTCATAAAGAATTATAAATTTGATATTTTTTTTAACACCTCTATGAAATAATCTGGTAAAGGGCTTTTAAATTCCATATATTTTCCGGTAACAGGATGTAAAAAACCAATCTTTCCGGCGTGAAGACATTGACCTTTAAGAAATTTAAATGGATTGTGTTTTGGATTTGCATAGACTTCATCTCCTACAACAGGATGTCCGATATAAGACATGTGAACTCGTATTTGATGAGTTCTACCGGTTTCGAGTTTCAATTTCAAATGTGTAAAACCCTTATATCTTTCTAATACGCTATAGTGGGTAATTGCATTTCTTCCGCACAAAGGAGTCACGGCCATTTTTTTTCGATTTGTTTTGTGCCTGCCTATATTTGCATTTACTGTTCCTACATTTTCTTTTATGTTGCCATAAACCACAGCTTCGTACTCTCGAGTAAAGCTGTGATTCTTTATTTGTTCAGCGAGATTTTTATGAGAATTGTCATTTTTGGCTATTATAAGAAGTCCGCTTGTATCTTTATCAATTCTGTGAACTATTCCCGGACGAATTATTCCGTTTATTCCAGAAAGAGAATTTTTGCAGTGGTGAAGTAGGGCATTGACAAGGGTTCCATGGTAATTACCGGGAGCAGGATGAACTACCATATCTTTTGGTTTATTTACTACCAACAAATCGTTATCCTCATAAACAATATCCAAAGGTATATTTTCAGGTAATATTTCTAAGATTTGAGGTTCAGGGATGTTTATTTTTATTTGATCGTTTTCCATTAGTCTGTAATTCTTATTTGTAACGGAATTGTTTACTTTTATATCTCCATTTTGAATAAGTTTATGGATATAAGAACGTGATATTTCATTTACGACTGATGATAGAAATTTATCTATTCTTTCTCCTTGATTTTCAAATTTTACAGTGAAAATAAGTTCGTTCATTTAATTATCCTACTCCCAAATCTGTGATATTTAAAGATATTTCGATAGTCGGGTCATCTTTTATTTCGGGATATATTTCTTTTATGAATTTCTCTATAAGTTGAGGATTACTGCGCATAGAGGTACTGTTCGGAACAAAAACATTTACCATAAACCTTTCAAAATATTTTTTTGCAGTTTTTATATCTGAAATTACACTATCAAAACTTTGATTTTCAGTCCCTACAAGTAAGCATACGCTGTCGAAATATTTTGCTACTTCTTGAGGCGTGACAGATTCGGGTATACCTTTATTCCAGTAATTTCTAAGATTAGAATCAAACGTTTCTATACCTGTTCTGAATTTAACTTTGGAATTTCTAAATTTTTTCGCAAATTCCGAAAGAATATTTTTGTAAACCCAGTGAACTTCAAGCCATACTTCTTTTATATGTTTTTCATTTATTTTGTTTATCAGTTTGCTAAGGGTTAAACTGTCGAGTTCCATGGTTGAACCTGAGTTTATAACATCAATTACACCGAATCTACCAGTGATTTTGTCTATTACGTGTGAATTTATTTCAAAAGGATTAGTACTTGTATCATTATAGTAGTCGCAAAATTTACACTTTTTCCAAAAGCATCCTTTACCTTGCAAAAGAATGAATTCTCTTGGGAATTTATCGGTTATCAGCGAGTATCGTGTTTGAACTTTTTCCATTTTCTAATATTTTCCCTTTATTTATAGATATTTTATAATATAATAGTAAAATTATATTTAGAAAAAAGCAATAGCCCGGACATACGTCCGAGCAATCGTTAGTTTATTTTGCTTCTGTTATTTTTATTTTATCGTACGGTACTCCGGATTGACCTGAAACTATATCACGTATTATTACTGCTGAATTTTCATTAAGATTTCCGGGACTTACTATTACACTACACTCACCGTTTTGAATTGACACTATACATTCGCCAAATCCTTTAGCTTTTATAAGATTTTCTATATTTGATTCTTGCTGAATATTTTTAGTCATAGATTCAAGTTGAGTGTTAATATCGTTTTTTAGTTCGTTATTTATTTCTGAAGAGGAAGCAAGATTTTTAAGTTTTTCTTCGGCTTCTTCACGTGCTTTTTGTCGGCTTGATTGTGCTTGAGCAAAATATTTTTTTGTTTCATCGGAAAGAGCTGCAGCAGTGGGAGCGGTTTCTTCGCTTTTTTCCTCTACGTGTGAAGTGTTCACGTAACGTGCTTCTCCAAGCTCTTTTGTAGATTCGAGAATTCCTGTGGAGTTAAGTCCTTTGTCTTCGGAAAATTGCCAATTTAGATATACGGCTGCTCCCAAAGCAACTACCAATGATGCTAATATTAATTGACGTTTGTGAAATTTCATTTTTGTTCCTCCAATATTTTTTAAATTCAGAAAGTAAAGATTGTTTTAATTATCCCGATTTTGTTATGCAAACACGCTTAGAGGGGATATTTAAAGCTGTCGTAACTGCTTCTGCGATTCGTTGCTTTACTATGGGATTTTCTCCTCCTGAGCAAATGACTATCACACCCTTTACCTTAGGCTCTATTTCTGTTACAGCTAAAGCATGTTCAGTGCCTTGACTGTCTTTAACGGTTATGTATTTTTTTTCGCAGTCGTCACTTTCTTTTTTTCGCGTGACTCCGCTTTCTGATTTATCTTCGCATGCTTCTTTGTTTTTTTTCTCTTCGGTTGCGTAAACAGTTTCTGCGGAATTTTCAAATGTTACCAACACTTTTGCTTTTCCTGCTCCTTCTACTCCGGATATAATGCTTTCAAGACTTTGTTGAAGTTTTTGCTGACGTGTTTCCACGGAGGCTGAAGCGTTTACGGTAGGTTTTGAATGAGGTTTGAAAAATCCTGAAACAGCTATAAGAATTAGTCCTATTATTCCTAAGATTACAATTGTATTTCCGTGATTTTTAGAGGAAAACATTTCTTTTATTTTTGATGTTATTTCGGTATGTCTTGTTTTTATTTCGTCCATATATTTTTCCTCCATATTTTTCTTCTTTGATTTTTTGTTTAATTAACAATCACCTCTGTCTTTATATTCAAATCTTTTTCCACAGAAGAAATTATTGAATCTTTTAAATTTTCATAATTTTTTGATATGTAAATTTTACATCTAATCATTACTATGCAGTTGTCCTTATTAATATCCATTAAAACTTCAACTTTTTCAGGAATGATTTGCCTATTTTTCAAATACCTCATTATAACTGTTTCTACATTTTTTTTGGTTTCTTCAAAAACTTGATTATTTAAATTTTCTTGTGTGGCTTTTTGTGATAAAGTCGGAGTGTTTGAAAAAATGCCCTCAAATGATGAATTTAAATTGTTTTTCAGTGTTGAAATAGGCATTATAAAGGCACATACCATAAAGGTCCCGAGGACCATGTTTAGAGTTTTTTCAATTTTTCCCGGAGGTATTAAAAATTCGATTAAAGTGCATATTATTGCCGTTATACAAAGTAAAGCAGACCATTCTTTTATCATGTTCATTTTCTTACTACCTTCCGATTATAGTTAAAAGTACGGTGGAAACTATCATAATCATCATTATAAATATCAGAGCTGCTAACATTACTGACATAACCGAACCGATTGATTTGAGTAAAAAAGAAATTTTTTTGATTTGAAAAATGTCACTTATTCCTTTGCTTAAATTAAGAATAATTATCCAAACGAAACATTCGGCTACCATAGGTAAAAAAATTGCTCCCAGGGCAACAACTCCAAAAGCACCTGCACCAGATTTCAAAAGTTTAAGACATCCTTGAACAGTAGAAAAGGCATCACTTATGGCTCCTCCTACAATAGGGACACAGCTGTCTATTGTAAATTTAGCAGTTTCGGTTTTTAAATTATCTACAGACGAAGTAACTATATTTTGAACAGTTAAAATTCCAGTAAAAATAGATGCTGTGAATTTAAACAACGATTTTGAAGTTTTATATATCGCACAGCAAATTCCATTTAAGTTTATTTTTGGAGAAATTGCAGAAATAAGTGAAATACCCAATAAAATATTCATAAACGGTACGAGAAAATTTCCCGCAAAATAAGAAATTATTTGTCCCGTTGCCATAATGAGTGTTTGCGATGATGTTCCTGATATAGGATGACCGGAAATTGCCATAATTGCAGCAATAATTGGAGTTTCGCATAAAATAAATCCCGCTGCACTTTTTATTGCTATCGAACATTGATATATACATCTTACCATTGGGTTGACTAAAGAGGAGCAGAGGCATAAAACACTTACTGATGACATTATGTCTGAAATATTTTTATTTCCGAAAGAAGTTTTTAAATTCATCATAATTGTACTTAAAAGTATTACTGCGAGTATAGGTGTGATGGATGAAACAGATGTTGAAATTTTTTTAGAAAAAGTTTTTGATATTTCTTTAAGTATGCTTTGCACATCTATTTTTGACAGCTGTTCCCATCCGGCATTTTCTATTCCTATGTTTTTCATTGAGTCCAGTGCGTCTTTGGGAATAGCTTGGTTTAATTTTTCCATTTCCATGAGTTTATACTGTTCGTCATAAACTCTGTTTATTTCCGAGTTATTATTTTCTGCGTGAACGGATTTACAAAAGCTCATGAGTAAAATCAGTATAAAAAATGTTAAAATTCTTTTCATCGTATTTATTTTACTCCGATAAAGTTTAAAGATGTTTGTATAATCGTTTCAAACAGTGGGAGAGCGGTAATAAGAATTCCTATTTTCCCTGCAAACTCAATTTTGGAAGCCATGGAATTTTCTCCGGCATCTCGGCAGGAATCTGAGGCAAACTGTACAGCAAAACATATTCCCAAAGATTTAAGAAGTATGGATGTATATTGATTTGGAATTTTTGCATAAGATATTAGATCGTTGATTTTGCGTAAAGCGGGGGAAATTCCGGATAAAATTGCGATTATGACTATAGCTCCTGTAGCTATATTTATTATAATGGAGTATTCGGGTACATATTTTTTTAGTGATACGGATATAACTGCTGCGGTCAATATTATTCCTGCCAAAGATGGTATGTTCATTTTTTGTCTCCTTTATCATAATCCGAATACAGATTTTATTGTTTTAAAAAGAAGGTCTATTTGCTGAATAATCATCATAAGTACGACAATCAATCCTGCCAAAGTAGTCATCATAGCCTGTTCTTCACGTCCTGAGCGGATGAGAACTTGATTTAAAACTGCTACTATAATTCCTACTGCAGCTATTTTAAAAATTAAATCTATATTCATTTGAATTTCCTCCGAAAGTCATTTTTACATTAATATCAAAGCGACTGCAAAGCCAAGGCAAACTCCTATGATTATCGGAAGTTTTCCTTTTGAATTTAAATTGTCCAGTGCATCTTTAACGTGATTTTGAAAAAAATCGAGAGAGTAGTTTATATAGTTTATTTGTTCTGAGACATCGTATTTTCCGATTTCTTTTCCGAAATTTATTATCATTGAATTTTCTTCAGAAGTTATTCCGGTTTCGATATAAGCGTCTAAAAAAGCATTTTTCCATAAATTTTCGAATGAATCAGAATCAAAATTTTGCAAACATTTATTTAATCGAGTTTTTAAAATCTGGGGACAAGAATAATTTTTTAAAATTTCAAAAAGTGTTTTTTCGGAATACGAAATCTGGCTTTTAAGATGAATAAGAAAATCAATGTAAGAACGTAAAAATCGAACACGTTTTGAATATTTTTCAGATACTGTAACTCCTTTCAGAGTCCCCGATAAAATTAAAATAATCAGACCGATTGTCTTTAGCATTTATATCACATACTTTGTAAATATTTTTGATTACCCCGTTACAAGGGAAGTCGTTCAGAAGAATTATTTTTTCAAACGCACCTGAATTTAAAAGTTTTTTTATTTGAGGTTTTCTTATAAGTTCATCTTTACTTTTTGCATGTACGCTCGCAATAACGCATATTCCCGAGTTTAAACTTTGTATTATGGCATCTGTATCTTTTTCGGAACCTATTTCATCACATATAACAACTTCCGGAGATAAGCACCTTACGGCTCTCAGTATTCCTTCGCCTTTGGGAAACCCGGATAGTATATCGCTCAGACCTACGTCCATTTGAGCTTTTCCTTCAAAACACGAGGCAATTTCCATTCGTTCATCGACTATGGTAACTTTTTTCGGAATTTTTGAATCTGTTGAAATAATCCTTGCAAGGTCACGTAGTATTGTGGTTTTTCCGCATCCGGGTGGCCCCGATATCAAAGTTCCGCCGATTTGATATTTTATATTTTCAAAGATTTCTTTTGAGCATCCTTTGAATTCTTGAGCTATTCTTATGTTAAGCGACGTGATATTTTTTATGTTTTCGATGTTTCCGTTTTTTATAACTGCGGTTCCGCAAATTCCTACTCGATTTCCACCGTTTATTGTTATAAATCCTTCTTTGAGTTGTTCCTGGAAACTGTATATCGAATAACCGCACATTATGTTAAGGCATTGATTAATGTCTTCAGGTGATACTAAGTTTATAGTGTTATTTTTATCGGTACTTACAAAATAGGTATTGTTTTTATATATAAAGTGCGGAATTTTACCTGATTTAAGACGAATTTCCTGAACGAAAGGTTTTATATTTTGGGGGATATTATTGAGAACTGTTTTAAGTTTTGGAGACAAATAATTTATTGTATCTTCAAATTTTTTTGCTCGGTTTGCGTTATCCATATTATTTTCATTCCTTGTCCTTGTCATAATAGTAATAGATATGGACAACGTTTTTGCATTAGAACAAAAAATAAATTCAAGGTTTAAATAATTATTGATTTATATAGAAAAATAATATATTATTTATTTATGATTTTTTGTTTTTATATAAACTGATATTACGTAAGATTTTGGAGATGATTTTTTGAAAAATATTTTGAAGATTACTTCTTTAATTTTGTGTGCCAATTTACTTATGTTACTTTCCGGATGTGGTAAAAAATCTGAAACTGATGAAGAGGCTTCTTCTTCCGGTAAGAAAGATTACGATATATATATATATAACAGAGATGAAAATATTGGTTCTGATTTCCGAGAAATGTGTGATGAGTACACCAAAAGAACCGGAATTATAATAAGAACTGTAACTCCTTCTGAGTCGGAAAATAATTTTGAGAATTTGAAAAATTACCTTAATTCAGAGCATCCTCCTGATATTTTTACTGTTGAGAGTATTTCAGAGTTGAATTTGCTTAAAAACAATTCTCAAATTTGGGATTTCAGTAATGCTACCGAAGAATCTTTTAAAAATATGGTTAACTCAATTCCGGAGCAGTTGCGTCTTAGTTCAAATACTACGGATAACTTTGGCGTACCATATACTGTTGAAGGATATGGTTTTTTGGTAGATCCTAAAATGATAGCCTCTATATTTGGCGGGGACAAGTATAGAAAGGTTATCAGTGATCTCCAAGTTTGCAGTTATGAAGAATTTTTGAATTTTGTTGAAGCTATTAAAGGATATATAAATGGTGTGGGAGGATACGAAATTTCAATAAATAAACATAAATACACTTGTTCTTACAATAAAGGTGAACTTGGGAAAAATCTCAACGGAGTGTTTTCATTTGCTGCCGGGAATTCGAAGTACTCAGGTTCTTATCTTAGCAATATTGCACTTTCTACTATTTTTAAATCTCCTGCTGCTGCCAACATCGCAACCGACGAAAATATTCAAAATTTAAAGAACCCTTTAATGAAATTTGCTGAAGCTTTGGATTATATAACTCTTAATATGTCTGGGCCGAGCGGTTCGCTCGAAAGAGGTCTGGAGATGGTAAGTAACACTCAAAACAGTGTAAGTCAATCATTGAAAAATTTTGTAAACGGTAAAGCCTTGTTTCTACTCGCAAGCACAGAAGATTACGAGAGTCTTTCCGTTTTTAATTCATTGGTTGCAAAAAGATCTGTATTTATACCCATAAAAATGCCTTTTTCACAAGATGAAATAACTTCTTCGCAAGACATAGCAAAGAATATTAATAAATCAATTACGGCATATGTCCCGAGATATTATTGTATAAATGCACAATCTGGTGAAACAGAAAAACAAAAAGCCCAGGACTTCTTAACTTGGATAAGAACATCCGAACTTGCGCAAAAGTATGTTATTCCTAAGTTTGGTTTTACTCCATATGATATAAAAGATTCAAGTGTAGTAGATAATCCGCTTTCTCGTTCACTTTTGGAATATATTTCTGAAGGTAAAATTATTTCCGGAGCGTTTTTGGGAGCTCCTGAAAAATGGTGCAACGACGGAATGGGGCGTTACCTAATAGAAAGATATTTTACAAAATCATCGTGGAACTATGATGATTATGAAAGCATAGCTGATTACGGAATTGAAAAATGGAAAGAATTGGAATAAAAATAGATTGAGAGGAGATTATACGGTGGAAACTATTTTAGAAATAAATTTTTTAAATGGGGAAAGACATTTGTGGAATAACGCTATTGTGAAAGAAATGTTTAGGGTGCTGAAACAATTGAAAAGTAGAGACGATTTAGCATCAAATGAACGGTGTTTTACGGAATTTTTGCTTGAAGTTGAACAAGCGTATCGTGATTTTTTATGTAGTGTAAAAGAACTTCCAATGATAATGCAATGTAGGACTATGGGAGATCAGAACTCACATTTTGGAGGAGAGGAATTTGCACAGTTAATGAAAGCTTTCCGATTTTCTTCGGAAAAATATTTAAATCAAACAGCATATAAAGATGAAAAATCAAAAAACTCGCTTTATTACGTAATTTCTAAAATTCGAGATAGGGCTAAATCTGATGAAAAAAGTGCATGGGAAATAGAGCGTCAAACAAGAAAGGAATATGAATCTTCTGGTAATGACGGTACTATGAAAGTAATTGAGCGGGCTGGTTACGGTGTATTGGATAGTTTAAGTTTACTAAACTAAATCTTTTAAAAAGATATATTGACTTTTATTTTAGTTGAGATTATAATTGAAATGTCGTTCGAGGTGTATCGAATTTTATCGATATTACGGGATATGTAGGTAGTGTTAAAAAATTCGATTATATGTTTACCGAGAACAGTTTGCCGGTGTGGCGGAATAGGTAGACGCAAGGGACTTAAAATCCCTCGGTAGCGATACCGTGCCGGTTCGAGTCCGGCCACCGGTACCAACCAAAAGTCTCGTTATGCGTTTAGTGTTCGGGATTTATTTTTTTGTTTAAATCTATTTCTAATGTTTCGATTATATGCACTGTTTTAGGACTCTGATATTACAGTTTGAGTTTTGAAATTTATTCTATAATATGATTTGTAAAATTAGCATTAGGATCGAATTTTTAATTTGAAATATAGTTGGAAGATTAAAGTTGTAATAAAATAAGTATATTACTATTGATTAATTGGAAACCTATTTGTTATTGTAAAATAAATTTGAATTTGCTTAATAATGAGTGGGGAGAAAATAAAATGATTAAAAGGTTAAATGTGAAGTATGTTAAGGTGATTTGTTTATTATTGTCTTTTGTTATGTTATTTACGCTTTTTGGATGTTCTAATAATGAGAGTGTGTATGATGATAATTCAAAAATAGCTTTTCAGGATAATTTTTCAGTAATAAGTCAGATTAATAACATTAGTGATGATAAAAGATCCTTTTCTAGCCATATATCGCATTTAAATGGATGCTTTGAGGTAGCTGAAGCTGATATAAAAGGTAAGTGCGATGTAGAAATATGTTTTTCTGGGGATATAAAGTCAGGTAAGGCGAAAATAGTGTTGGTTAAACCAGATAATAAAGTCGAAATATTGAAAGAAGTTGTTGCAGGTCAGGATAATTCTTACTCTTATAATTTGAATGTGTCTTGTGATGTTGGGCTTAATAAAATAAAGTTTGTTGGAAAAAATTACATAGGGAATTTTGAATTGTCTCCAAAAAATGAGAAGGTATTTGATTACATAGGTAGTCAATTTGATAAAAATTTTCCATTTGGTGATGACTCTGAGGAGAATTCTTCATCAGGATGGGATCTTGACTCTGATGATGAAGAATCTAAATTTAATTTTAGTAAATTTAAATCAGATTAAAGCTCTCTATTTAATCAGGAAGCTTAATTAAAAAGTTATCTGTTGATTTGTCATTATATATGATAGGTTATTATTATGTTGCAACATTAAAATAAAGGTCGACACGTGGAAGGTTTCATGTTGTTGACCTTTCCTTGTATATAGAAAATCACACGATAGTTGCATGGTTCAAAAAACTTAAGCAGTGAAGAAGAAAATAAACTCCTAATGTAGTTAGAATAAGGAAGTAGCCTATTAGTTACAACCAAAACATATTATGTGAGCATTAAAACTAATTATAAAAATAGTTTAGCGCACACGAAATGAAGTTATAAACATCATGTGGTGTTTGCATCGAAGTATTATAGCAAAGTATTTTATGGGGAGAAATTAATTAGAGATAAGAGAAGCGATAAGAACACTATGCCAGTGGAAAGGATTAGAAATAATAGATGGGGAAGTATGACCGGATCATATATTTACTTTTAAGTATATTACCCAATATGATATTTCAAAAGTTCTGAAATATGAAATCTACATGTAGAAATAGAGAATTTTGGTGCAAAGGTTATTATGTGGACACGGCAGAAAAAAACACAAAAACAATAAAGGATTATATAAAGAATCAATTAAGAGTAAATATTGAAAGTGATCAATTGAGTATTTATGATCCAAGAGACCTTTTTAAAGGGTAGCAAGTAACAAATGCATGTCTGTCAGGTCAACAAATCACTTGTGGCTTGCCGGTAATATTAGGGTTATGCCCGAAAAGGAAATACCACCCGCTGTGCGGGTGGATGCTTATTGTGCTACGAAAAAATATTAATAAATTTTTCATTAATACCAGAACTGTATTTAGGACAGAAGTATCTTTGATGCGTGTGATTATGCTAAGTTTAGGTTTTAGAAATGAGTTACCAAATTATATGCTTTATTTTTTGGAGTTTGTCCATTAGTAAATATTATTAAAGTTGTTATATTATTTTTGGTATTGATAAAAAATTTTTTATAGATATAATTTACATATGCTATTTTACATATATAATTTTTTAGGAGGTATTATTTTTAATGAAAAAGGCTTTAAATTTTTTAGCACGCAAATCCACATGTTTTGTCTTAGGATTGTCTATGCTCGCCTGCCCTTTATCGACCTGTTTTGCACAAACTAACGCATCTAAAATTAGTTCATTTTTGAAAAAAATTTGTGAAGAAGATCCGGAAAACAGAAAGTTTAAAAAATTTATTAAGCATCACATTAATGAAAGACTGAGAATTGCAAGAGAACTCAATTATGCTCCAAAATCTTCTTCCGATAATTATTTGTTTGGTAAAAAATTAAACAGTAAAGAAACTTTTGAAAAAATTTATGATTCTAATTACTGGAAAAGTAACGAATCAAAATCCGGACCCGGTTCTCAAATGGACAGCACAGAAAATATCAGAAAAGAATTACCTAAAATTTGGGAAAAATATAACATTAAATCGGTTCTTGATGCTCCATGCGGTGATTATAATTGGATGAAAAACGTCAAAAAAGATGGTATTACATATGTCGGAGTTGATATTGTTCCGAAAATAATTGAAGAAAATAATAAAAAATACAAAAACGATAATACGCAGTTTCGTGAATTGAACATTATCAAGGACAAACTTCCCAAAAGCGATATGATTATTTGCAGAGACTGTTTGCAACATTTATCATATGAGGATGCAAAAAAAGCTGTTAAAAGTTTTAAAGACAGTGGTTCAACTTACCTTTTAGTTACAAATTATCCTTGGACTTTAGAAAACTGGGATATAAAAGAGGGAGATTTTCGACCTCTGAACTTGTGCGAAAAACCGTTTAATTTCCCGGAATGTATAGAGAAAATTAAAGAATCTAATGAACTGGGCAATTTGCGTGATAAGTATCTTTACCTATACAAACTTCAAGACATAGATATTGACAAAATTTTACCTCCTACTAAACCTGTAACTGAAATTCCTATTGCTATGGCATTTGATGAAAATTATGTTTATCCGACATTAGTCGCTATGACCTCTGTAATGGAAAATTCTAACCCAAAGATAAAATATGAGTTTCAACTTATGCATCCTTCAGGTTTGAGTGAAAAATCAAAAAATATCTTTACATCTTTTCAAAATAAATACAGTGCTAATTGTGAAGTGAATTTGATAGATATGAAAGACGCTTATAAGTCTGCATATCAAGATTCTCGAATTACAACTCCGGCCTATTACAGACTTATGCTTTCGGATATTTTGCCGAATAAAGATAAAATAATTTGGATGGACGGCGATACACTGGTTACAGATGATTTATCGGAAATGTATAGTGTAGATGTTGAAGGACATTACTACAAAGCACTTTTAGATTACAATTGGGATAAACATCTATTCGATAACTTTGGTTTGTTTACCGACCATTATATTTGTGACGGAGTAATGGTTGCCAACTTAAAAGAATTACGTAAAGATAATATTGTTGAAAAATTTTCCAATTTTATTGAAAAATACAACGACAAATTATTTCAACATGATCAAACAGTTATTAATTCTGTGTGTTTAGATAAAATAGGAGCTTTACCCGCTAAATTTGCGCTGTTCTCAACTTGTTCGCATAGATCGATGCTTGAAAATTACTTTAGCAAGTTGAAATCTCCCGAAAAATATACAATGAAAGAATTGGAGAATGCAATTTCTCACCCATCATTAATCCACTGTGTGGATAAACCTTGGAGAAATTTTTCAAGCAAAACTACGATGTGGTGGAAATATGCAGAAAAAACTGATTATTTCAATGAAATAAAAGAAAAATATTTGATCTCTGACGGAATGTACGTAATTTCTCCATCTTTTAATAAAAATAAAGCAGTAGATGTTACTAAATCCAGCCGAGCCGAAGGAGCAAAAGTTCAACTTTGGAACAAAAATAATACAAATGCTCAAAAATTCCGAGTAACTTACGATAAAGACGGATATTACACTATTACTGCAGCTTGCTCGGGTCATCGACTGACTGTTCCTGACAACTCTAAAAAACAAGGAGTTCAATTATGTCAAAGTTCACCCAAGAATAATCTTTGTGATAAATGGCACATATTCTCCCGAGGCCAAGGTAATTACAGTATTGTATCCGCATATAATGGACTGAATATGGATGTATGCCAATCCAAAAGCGATAACGGTACTGCAATTCAGTGTTGGAGTCCAAACGGTACTGCTGCTCAAAAGTTCGATTTTACCAAATTAAGAAGATAGAATAATACAAAATCTTATTGAGCTTGTGATTGATTCACAGGCTCGATTTTTTAAAAACAATTTAAATTGATAGTAGAAATAGATAAAGATTAAATTTAGGTATATTTTTGGTTGAAAAATTTATATTATTCGATAAATTTGTAAATAATATTTTCTTGTCATGTAAAAGCTAAAATGTTTTATGTGTTTATTTTGATAAAAACAATCTAAATAAAATATATTTTTTAATGCAATAAAACAAATTATGAAATGTCGATTTACATTTAAGTAATTTTTTTATAATATACTTACTATAAATTATTTTAAAATGGAGGGATTTATAAATGAAATTTCAAAATTGTAAAAATTTTGGATTAAAATTAATTTTTGTACTTTCGTTAATATGTTTAATATCTAAAATTTCTTATACTGAAGTATTAGCAAATAACAATATTAATATCAAACAAGCCAAGCCTGCAATCCCTATAGCTATGTCACTTGACGATGGTTATACTTATCCTACCATTGTATCGATGACTTCCATAATGGAAAATGCTTCAGAAACTATCAGTTATGATTTTTACATTATGCATGCTCCTAAATTCAGTAAACAAAATAAGGAAAAAATTATGTCGCTTGCTAAAAAGTATAGGAGATGTAAAATAAAATTTATAAATATGGGACAAGAATACAACAAGGCAAACGATAAAGGTCATATCACAACTCCGGCGTATTACCGTTTATCTCTACCCGAAAAATTACCGAATATTGATAAAATTATATACTTAGACGGAGACACACTTGTATCTAAAGGTAAAAATTTGCAAAAGATGTATGATTTGAAAGTTGATAACCTTTATTGTAGAGGGTTTTTAGATGATAATCGTGACAGATTGAAAAAATTTGGTATAAATTGTGATAAATACATATGTTCCGGGGTAATGTTAATGAATCTAAAAAGTATGCGTAAAGATAAGATTGTTCAAAAATTTAAAGAATTCATAAGCAAAAATAATGACAGGTTAAATCAACACGACCAAACTGTAATAAATTATGTGTGTCGAGGAAAAATCGGAGAACTTCCGCCTGAATATGGAATGTTTAATTATTCGGAACAAGAAGAAGGTTGGGTCAAGTGTTTCACCCACAGCTATTCTGCTGAAGAACTTAAGCGTGCTTTCCACAATCGAACATTAATTCATTATGTATGTAAACCGTGGTGGCATCCTAATGCGGCGTACGCGAAAGAATGGTTCAGTTATGCAAAGAAAACAGGATTTTTTGATGAAATATGTAAAAAATATCCGGATATAGGGAGGGTTAAATCTGAATTATGAAGCAGATTAATTTTAAAAATAAATCATTTCTTATAATTGCAGTATATTTTTTCCTTGTAATTTTTTCTTTTCCAAGTATATGTTTTGCGGATTCAAGTGCAGAACAACTTGAAAGAGAGCCGATTGATGTGGTTATGACCTATGTAGATTTGACTGACCCTAAGCTTCAAAAAGATAGAAAATCACGCATAAAGAAAGAAGAAGACAACGACGAGTTGAAATATTCGGTACGTTCAATTTTGAAAAACATACCTTGGATTCGAAAAATACATATTATTACGCCCAATGATAAAGTTAAATATTTTAAGGACAAGGATTTAATAAGTGATAAAATATCGTATATCAAGGATGAAGATTTATTGGGCTTTAAAAGTTCTTCTTCAATTACTATTGAATTTAATTTATGGAAACTTAAAAAATTTGGAGTAACAAATAATTTTATATACATGAATGACGATTTTTTTATAGGAAAATCGATTAAAAAATCTGATTTTTTCTACGTCAATAACAACAAGGTTGTACCCTACGTTATTTATAACCTGGGATTAAACAACAATAAATATGATACAATTAACGATGAATATAAACATTATAAAAAAATTGTAGCACATCAAAATGCACATTTAGCCAGTTCATTTCATTATCAAAGAATGTCAAGTTTCATGCTGCTTTATAAAATTTTGGGTAAGAATATTTTTGTACCGTCGGAATCTTTATGGCACTGTCCCCACAATGCTTTGGGAGAAAATCTCGATGAACTTAAAGAAACATACGATGCAGTTAAGAATAATTACGAATACGCAGATTCTTGTTTAAATGCCGAAAAGCGAAATAACAAAGCATTGCAACATCAAACATTTTATAGTTTCTATATGCTTAACAAACACAAGAGGAAAGTTAAAAAATTGAAAATAGGTTATACCGACCTTATAAGCGTAGCGTATGCAAATTTCAATGTTCCGCTTTTTTGTATAAATGCCAGTGCAAATATCAATTATTCAGATGATAATTATGCATATGCGAAAATCGTAATGGAGAGATTATTTCCGAAACCGACTCCTTATGAAAAAGTTGAAATAAATAACGGGACGTATGTTATTGAAAGTGCTTTGGAAAAAGGAAAAGTGTGGGATATAGATTCTGCATCAAACGAAAATGGGGCGAATCTCAGACTGTGGAAAGCAAACGGAACAGATGCACAAAAATTCAGTATACGTGTGCAAAGTGACGGAACTTACACTATTGAACCGCTTTGTTCGCACAAAAGAATTGACGTGTGGGGGGCAGGAAAGAGCTGTGGAACGAACATATGGCAGTACGAAAAAAATGGTTCATCGGCTCAAAAGTGGTATTTGGTTCCTGTAGGAAAGGGATATTTTTATATTAATCCAGCTTGCAATAATCTTTGTGCGGATGTAGATTCGGCAAATTCAAAATCCGGAACAAATATAAGGTGTTGGGATCCGAATGGAAGTAAAGCTCAAAAATTCAAATTTATAAAAGTTAAATAGGTGAATGTCAAAAATACTATTGACATAGCCGTTTAAATGGGTTAGAATGAACTATGAAAATTAAGTGGAGCAAATTTGTTCTCACCTTTGGGATTAAGTCTGCAAAGGTCAATAGTTTTGAAGTTAACGTTTGAAGCGTTGATGAATAATTTATTGTATGAGTCGCAAATTTGATTCATACAATATTTTTTCGTTTGAATATTTTTACGGAGGTGCTTAGATATTAGCAACAAAGAACTTCAGATTAACGGTGAGATAAAAGATGCAGAAGTGAGGCTTATCGGAGCCGATGGCACGCAAGTAGGAATTGTTCCGATACGTAAGGCGAAGGATATGGCTGTGTTAGCAAGTCTTGACCTTGTAAAAATCGCAGGAAAGGCTGTACCGCCTGTATGTAAGATAATGGATTACGGTAAGTATAAATATGAACTTGCCAAGAAAGAAAAAGAATCCAAAAAAAATCAAAGAATCACTGAAGTAAAGGAAATAAGACTTTCTTTAAATATTGATACTCATGATTTTGATACTAAGGTTGGTCATGCACGTAGATTTGCCGAAGGTGGTAATAAGGTAAAGGTTTCTCTGAGATTTAGAGGTAGAGAAAACGGTCGTACATCATTAGGTTATGATATTATGAATAGATTTGCTTTGGCTTGTTCGGAGTTTATGTGCGTCGAAAAAGCAGCAAAACTTGAAGGAAAAAATATGCTTATGTTTCTTGCACCGAACTTAAGTTCTAAATCACAGAATTCAAAACAAAAAAACTCAGACAAAAAGCAAGATAAATCTGAATAGAAGTATTTCGGCGTAAGGGTGTTTCGAATCAGATTTTTAGAGATTGTTTTGGAATTGAAAATTTTTTAGAGAAAGGTAGTGAATTGGAAACAACGACTTTAATTAAAATTTTTTAAGTTGTGTTTCCTTAGATTATGTACAAAGTAAAAACTCACAGTGGAGCAAAAAAACGTTTTAAAGTAACAGCATCAGGCAAAGTATTAAGAGCTCATGCAAATAAGAGTCATATCTTAAATAAAAAAACCAGAAAAAGAAAAAGAAATTTAAGAAGCATAGCTGTTGTGGATAAAAGCAACACAATGCAACTTAAGAATTTAATGCCTTACAAATTTTAATAAAGTGATGAATAGATAGAGAATAGTTTAAAGTTATTATAAAAATCTGGATAAATATTTTTGCACGGAATAGTTTATTCAAAATTATTGAATTTTAAAGAAACCACTAACTGGAGGTAAATACAATGGCACGTGTAAAAGGCGCAGTTACAACGAGAAATAGAAGGAAAAAAGTTTTAAAACTTGCAAAAGGATATTGGGGAGCGAAAAGTAAGCATTTTAAAATGGCTAAACAAGCCGTAATGAAATCAGGAAATTACGCTTACATAGGTCGTCGTCAAAAGAAGCGTGACTTCAGAAGACTTTGGATTACCAGAATTTCAGCAGCTTGCCGTATGAACGGTATTAATTATTCAACTTTTATGAACGGACTTAAAAAATCCGGAATAAACTTGAACAGAAAAATGCTTTCAGAAATTGCAATTGCAGATGCTCAAGGATTTGCCAAGCTCGTGGAACAAGTTAAATAGTTTTTAAAATTATGGAGTTACGCCCGGATTTATTCCGGACGTAAATTTTTTACAGAAAAGGATTTTTATTAATGAATTTTGAAATAACGAGCAAAGACAATTTACATATAAAAAGAGCGGTAAAAATATTGTCATCATCCAAATCGAGAAAAGAAGAAAATTGTTTCTTAGTTGAAGGAACAAGGATGTGTCAAGAAGTTCTTAAAAGTGGTAGTAGAATACTTGAAGTTTTTTATACACAGAAATGTTTGGAAAAATCTTATGATTTGGTAAAGAAAATTAAAGAAACATCGGAAAAAAATTTTTTAATAAGCGAAAAAATATCGAAATTGATATCAGATACAGATACTCCGCAAGGTATTTTTTGTATTTGTGAATTACCGCATGATACAGGGGTATTCAGAAGTGAGTTTGATAGAATAGTTTTGCTCGAAAATATTCAAAATCCTTCAAATTTAGGCAGCATATTGCGGACATGCGATGCTTTTGGAATAAAAAATGTAGCGGTTTCTTCGTCGGGATGTGATGTGTTTAATCCGAAAGTTTTGCGTGGAAGTATGGGTGCTGTTTTTAGATTAAATATATTCTTTTTCGAAGATACTTCTCAAATTGTAAAGAATCTTCAGAATAACGGTTTTAAGATATATGCTACAGTTCCCCACAATGATTCCGATATAGTCGGTAAAATAGAATTTAGTGGTAAATGTGGAATTATACTCGGTAATGAAGGCAACGGTCTGACTCAAGGAGCAATAAAAGCATGTTTTGGAAGAATAACCATTCCGATGAGCAAAGATGCAGAATCGTTAAACGTGGCAGTTGCCGCAGGAATCTTAATATGGGAAATAATGAATCGAGGAGAGCATATACATGGATAAATATTGGATATGGCTTCAAAATTCTCTTAAGCACGGCAGTCATAAAGTCAGAACCGTTCGTCTTATCTACAATAATATAAAAGATTTTTATAATGCAGGTGAAAAGGAATGGCGGCTTTGTGGATGTTTTACAAATCGAGAAATTGAAAATCTTAAAATGAATACTTTGAGTGCGGCAGAAAAAATAATAGAAAAATGCAATAATTTGAATTATGATATACTGACTCCCGACAGTGAATTTTATCCGAAACTTTTAAGAGAAATCCCAAATCCTCCGTGTGTTCTGTATGTCAGAGGCGATAAAAAGTGTTTAAATTCCGCTTTTGGTATATCCATAGTGGGTACACGTTCTGCGACGCAGTATGGAAAAGAGATGGCTTTTGATATTTCAAAAGATTTGGCTCAAAGAGGTGTGATGGTTGTAAGCGGAGGTGCAATAGGCATAGATTCCGAAGCACATAAAGGTGCGTTGATTGCAGGAGGTAAGACAGTTGCGGTATTGGGGTGTGGAATCAATTATCCGTATCTTTTGAAGAATTCTGATCTAAGAAAAAGAATTTCGGAAAACGGAGCAGTCATTTCCGAATATCCTCCGGATTTTCCGGGTTCGGCTTATACTTTTCCAATGCGTAACAGAATAATTTCAGGTTTAACTGTGGGAACACTTGTGATTGAAGCAGGAGAAAAAAGTGGTTCACTCATAACAGCTAATTTGGCAAATGAACAGAATCGTGATGTATTTGTTGTTCCGGTTAATAAAATGAGTCCCGTAGCCGGAGGAGCTTTGCGTTTAATTCAAGACGGAGCTAACGTTGTAACATGTGCAGAAGATATTTTGGTTGAGTATAGAGGGAGAAACTTTAGTAACTTAGAAACCAACAAAATAAATTCGAAAATAGGTTATGAAAAAGTTGATGATAAATATGTTGGAAACTTGAAAGAAAAATTTCCGAATAAAAACGGTGTTTTTTCAAGAGACAAAAATTTTAATTCTGAATTTGCAGAAAAAAGTAATGAATATAATGCTGCTCATAAAAAAAGTTTGTCGGTTAAGAGTAACGATTTAAAAGAATTTAATTTGAAACTTATACGTAAAAGGGATCTTTTGGAAGAAGAATTATATAAAGACGATACTCAAAATATTTCGCAAGTTGAAAATGAACATGATTATTCAAGTGGGAATATATGGAAAAATTATTTCAAAAAAGCATTTAATGAATCGTGTGAGAATAAAAAATCAAATAAAAAGACAGGCCTTACGCAAAATTTATCTTTGGAATGTCAAAAAATTTACAATCTTTTAAAAAAGGGTGATATGCACATAGATGATATAAGTCGAGAATGTGAAATTTTCATTAAAAATCTTCTTCCGAAGCTTACCGAACTGGAGCTTTTAGGATTAATAGAAGCTTGTACCGGAGGAATTTATAAAATAAATATTTAAATAACAGTGTATTTACTTTTTAATTTGTAGTATATAATTATTCTGACACTTTTTATTATGGATGGATAATGTTATGAAAAATTTAGTAATAGTTGAATCGCCGGCTAAGGCAAAAACAATAAAAAAATATTTGGGTAAAGGTTATGATGTGGTGGCTTCGATGGGACACGTCAGAGATTTGCCCGAAAAAAGACTCGGAGTAGATATAAAGAAAAATTTTTCTCCTAAGTATGAAATTATAAAAGGTAAGAAAGAATTCGTTGAAGAACTTAAAAAGAAAGCTGAAAAATTTGACAATATTCTTCTGGCGACGGACCCTGATCGTGAAGGAGAAGCCATTTCATGGCATTTGGCTTATATTTTGGGACTTGATTTGGATAATAAAAACAGAATTACTTTCAATGAAATAACAAAAAGCGGAGTGGATACCGGAATAAAATCTCCTCGTACAGTTGATATTGATTTGGTTGATGCACAGCAAGCAAGAAGAATTTTGGATAGACTTGTAGGTTATAAACTCAGCCCGTTTTTATCGCAGAAAATTCATAAAGGCCTTTCCGGTGGACGTGTACAGTCCGTAGCTCTTAGAATTATTGCCGACAGAGAAGAAGATATAAGAAAATTTGTTCCACAGGAATATTGGTCTATTGATGCACAATTTATTCCCAAAGCTTCCAGAAAATCTTTTAATGCATCGTTTTACGGAACTCAAAAAGAAAAGATTGAAATAAAAAATAAAGAACAGTCTGATAAAATACTCAAAGAGCTTGAGGATTGCGAATACGAAGTATTTAAGGTGAAAAAAGGTAAGCGCAGAAAAAATCCTGCTCCTCCGTTTATAACTTCCACACTGCAGCAGGAGGCTTCTCGAAAATTGGGATTTCAAGCTAAACGAACGATGAGAGCTGCGCAAGAGCTTTATGAGGGAATTGAAGTTGAAAATATGGGAGCAATCGGTTTGATTACTTATATGAGAACAGATTCTCTGCGTGTTTCGGATGATGCATTGACTGGAGCTCGAGAATATATTCTTGGCAAATGGGGGAAAAAATATCTTCCGGAAAAAGAAAGAAAGTTCAAGACCAAAGCCGGAGCTCAAGACGGGCACGAAGCTATTCGTCCAACAATGCCTGATATGACTCCGGAACGGGTAAAAAACAGTCTTAGCAGTGACCAATTCAAAGTTTACAAATTGATTTGGGAAAGATTTATTGCGAGTCAAATGTCTGTCTGCGTTCAAAGTACAACTCAAGCGGACATAATAGCAATTTCTAAGGACAAAACAGATTCTTCGTCTGAATTTATTCCTGGTTATATATTTAAAGCATCAGGATATACTGTTGATTTTGATGGATTTACTATTTTGTATACCGAAGGCAAAGATACGGAACAGGAAAAAGCTAAGGCTTTGCCTGAACTTACCGAAAAAATGCCTCTCAAATTAAAAAGTATGGATGCTTCACAGCATTTTACCGAACCTCCTGCAAGATATACCGAGGCTTCACTTATCAAAGCTTTGGAAGAGTATGGAATAGGCAGACCTTCGACATATGCATCAATTATTTCTACAATTACTTCAAGGGAGTATGTGAAACGAGAAGGAAAAACACTTAAACCTACAGAATTAGGTGAAGTAGTTACAAAACTTATGAAAGAACGTTTTCCAAAAATCGTAAATTTAAAATTTACTGCTCAGATGGAAAGCGACTTGGATTCAATTGAAGAAGGAAAAAATAACTGGACTCAAACATTAACGGACTTTTATGGTGATTTTGCTAAAACACTTGAAAAAGCTAAGGAAGATATGAAAGATGTAAAAATTACACTCGAAGAAGATAAGACAGATGAGATTTGCGATAAATGCGGTAAACCCATGGTAGTAAAGCATGGAAGATTCGGACGATTTATTGCATGTTCCGGATATCCCGAGTGTAAAAATATAAAAAAGATTGTTGATGAAATAGGAGTAAGCTGTCCGAAATGCGGAGGAAGTGTTATTAAACGCAAAAGTAAAAGAGGAAGAATTTTTTACGGTTGTACCAATTATCCTCAGTGTGATTTTGTTTCATGGGATGAACCTACGCAAGAAAAATGTCCTCAGTGCGGAAAAATTTTATTTAAGAAAAATACAAAAAATCCAAAAATATATTGTTCCGATAAAGAATGCGGATATGAAAAAACAGGGAACTGATGCTTTTTAACACAGCTCCCTTGGTTTTGTTTATAGAAAAGTTTTGATTATGAATCTTTTTTCACACGTTTAAAATTTTTGAATTTTGTTTATAGTTTTAAGTATAAGTAATTTTATTATATAAATTTTAGTTTTCGGGGTGGTACCGTATGAAATCAGATTCTCAGTCTTGTATATGTGGGTTTAGCCATTTGCACCATGTTTTGAGAACCAGGCTATTATTGCAGCCACGGCATGATCACTGTCAGGATTTTTTTGGATTAGTCTAAGCATTTTTTGGTGTGCCCCTTCAAGCGTTATTTCTTCCCCTCGACAAAATCCTCTGAAGTACCCATCGTCTCTCCCTCTGGTGTACCCTACGTCGAATCCTTCTTTTCTTCCTTCTTTTTTTCCTACTTTTCTTCCTATCAAGTAGCCGCCGCCTATTCCTATAGATGTGATTGCTGCACTTGCCCCGAGAAATTTCAAAAAGTCTTTTGTTTTATGGCTCAATCCTGCTGATAATTTTTCAAGATTTTCTATGTTTATTTCTTTCATTTGAGAAATTTTTTCAATATCTTCTTCCGGTATATGAGCCATAGCTTCTTGGACATATTCTTGCGGTATCTGATCGATTGCTTTTTGAAGTTCTGCTTCAGACATTTGGGTTGAAATTTTTTTATTTTCCATAATCGATTCCTCTTTTCTATAAAATAAATTAAACAATGTCAATATTATATATCATTTGCATAAAAAGTCAATATTAATAGGAGAAATTAATGAACAATTTAGTAAATGTAATAGGAGCAGGTCTTGCAGGATGTGAAACCGCATGGCAAGTCGCTCAAAAGGGTATAAAAGTTAATTTGTATGATATGAAGCCATCTAAATTTTCGCCAGCACACAAAAATAAAAATTTGTGTGAATTGGTGTGTTCCAACTCATTTAAGGCCGATAGAATTGATAGTGCAGCAGGACTTTTAAAAGAAGAACTAAGAATGTTAAATTCACTCGTAGTGGAATGCGCTGATAAATGCCGTGTGCCCGCAGGAGGGGCTTTGGCGGTAGATCGTGAAAAATTTTCATATGCAGTTACTGAAAAGATAATAAATCATCCTCTTATCAACTTTGTTTCCGAAGAAATTGAAAAAATTCCGCAAGAAGGTGTTACGGTAGTAGCGGTAGGCCCGCTTGCTTCGGAGAGTATTTCCAAGAACATCTCGGAACTTTGTTCCGGTGAGTTAAGTTTTTTTGATGCTGCTGCCCCTATCTTAACTTCAGAAAGCATAGATATGACCAAAGCTTTTTTTCAATCTCGCTACGATAAGGGTGACGGAAGCGATTATCTTAACTGTCCTTTAACTGAAGAAGAATATCATGAATTTTATGAAGCACTAATTTCAGCTGAACGTGCCCCAATTCATGGATTTGATATTGCGGATCCTAAAGTTTATGAAGGTTGTATGCCGATAGAAGTTATGGCAAAAAGAGGATTTGACACTCTTCGGTTTGGACCTATGAAGCCTGTAGGATTGCGTGTTCCGGAAACAGGGAAGCGTCCGTTCGCTGTTATTCAACTTCGTAAGGAGAATTCTGAGGGTACGCTCTATAACATGGTAGGATTCCAGACAAATTTAAAGTTTGGAGAACAAAAAAGAGTATTTTCTAAAGTACCTGCGCTTAAAAATTTAGAAATAATAAGATACGGAGTAATGCATCGTAATACTTTTATAGATTCACCACGGCTTTTGAATGCAGATTACAGTATGAGAAAAAATAAAAATTTATTTTTTGCGGGCCAAATAACAGGTGTCGAAGGATATATGGAATCGGTTTCTTCAGGACTAATAGCAGGTATAAATGCCGCCAACAGAATATTAAATAAACCCTCATTTTATATGCCTAAAATCACAGTTATGGGAGCTCTTTCAAAATATGTAAGTGATGAAAGTATAATTGATTTTCAACCTATGGGAGCAAATTTTGGTATAATTTCTCCGTTAAATGAGGTTATCAAAGACAAGAAAATGAGGTATAATGAATTTGCAAAGCGTTCCGTAAGTTATATAAATGGCATAAGTGCTAACAGAGGAGGACAACAATGAAGATAATAGTTGATGCATTCGGAGGAGATAATGCTCCTTTGGAGATAATAAAGGCGTCAAGGATGGCATGTGATGAATTAGGATATGAAATAATTTTGGTCGGTGATGAATCGAAGATAAAAAGTGTTGCTGAGAAAAATAAAATTTCGCTTGAAAATATGAGTATAGAGCATGCACCTGACGTAATATTCATGGAAGATCACCCTACTGAAATAATGAAATCCAAAATAAATTCCTCCATGGCGCAAGGATTGAGGCTTCTTTCGGAGAATAAAGGAGATGCATTTGTGTCTGCCGGAAATAGTGGAGCTTTGTGTGTAGGAGCAACTTTGATAGTCAAAAGGATAAAAGGGGTAAAACGGTGTGCTTTTGCTCCGGTTATACCGAAGAGTAACGGATTTTTTATGCTTATCGACAGTGGTGCGAATATAGAATGCCGTCCTGAAATGCTAAGACAGTTTGGAATAATGGGTTCGATTTATATGAAGAACATAATGACAGTTGCAAATCCACGAGTTGGGCTTGTGAACGTCGGAACTGAAAGTACAAAAGGAGGAGAAACTCTTTTTGAAGCTTTTAATCTTTTAAAAGATACCGACATAAACTTTATAGGAAATATCGAAGCAAGAGATATCCCCGAAGATATAGCTGATGTTGTCGTAACAGACGGATTTACGGGAAATGTAATTTTGAAATTTTATGAAGGAATGGCTAAAGCTCTTTTCGGTAAATTCAAAGAAATTCTCACAAAAGATTTTAAAAATAAAATAGCTGCTTCCATAATAAAATCCGATATTCTTGAGATGAAAAAACATATGGATTATAAAGAGTACGGAGGAGCACCACTTATAGGAATTTCAAAATCAGTATTTAAAGCGCATGGAAATTCTGATGCAAAAACATTTAAAAATGCGATACGTCTTGCAGCGGAGTATTCAAAAAGGAATGTTGTAAAACTGATAACAGAATCATTGAAAAAAGAGAAACAAAAAACTGAATCAGCAGAATAAGTAATTTTGAAACGAGCGAGGAGGATAGCAGAAATGACAGAGTTGGAAAAAAAGATAGGATATACTTTTAAAAATAAAAAATTCTTAAAAATAGCACTTACACATTCTTCTTATGCCAATGAGTCTGGCGGAAAGCTTTCGAGCTATGAAAGATTGGAGTTTTTGGGAGATTCGATACTCGGAGTTGTTACTTCGGATTATATTTTTAAAAATTTTCCTCAGTATCCCGAGGGAGACTTGACGAAACTCAGAGCTTCGCTTGTTTGTGAGAAGCAATTGTGTATTTTTTCAAAAGAGCTTGAGATAAGTAAATATGTAAAGCTCAGCCGTGGAGAGAGCCATTGTAACGGACAGGAACGGCCTTCTATTTTGGCGGATATTTTTGAGGCTTTGTGTGCTGCGATATATCTTGATTCGGGAGGATTTGAAGAAGTTTCTGAATTTATTTTGCGTTTTATAGTTCCGGCAGTCAAACATCCCATAATATCTGAAATTCAGGATTATAAAACGATTCTTCAGGAAGTTGTTCAAAGAAATCCGGAAGAAACCATAGAGTATGTTATGGTTAAGGAGAGCGGTCCTGACCATGATAAACGTTTTACAATGGAAGCCAGGATAAATAACAACAGAGTAGGAGTCGGAACGGGAAAAAGTAAGAAAGAAGCAGAGCAGCATGCCGCACGGGAAGCGTTGGCTTTGATGGGGTATCGATTTTAACGGGGAGGAAAGCTGATGGGATTTTTCGAAAAAATAAAAAACGGTTTAAAAAAGACTCGTGATAATATTTCCGGTAAAATAAGTTTGATAGTTAATTCGTTTACGAAAATAGACGAAGAGTTTTTTGAAGAACTTGAAGAAATAATGATTGCGAGTGATATAGGAGTAGAAACTTCGGAAGAATTGTGCGATAAGCTGAGAGCTGAAATTAAAAAACGGGGTTTGAAAGAACCCTCTGAAATCACTCAGGCACTTAAAGATATTATGACGGAAATGCTCGATTGTGAAAACAGTCTTGAAATTTCAAAAACTCCGGCAGTAATCTTGGTTTTGGGAGTTAATGGAGTTGGAAAAACCACAACAATCGGTAAGCTTGCGAATAATCTTAAATCTGAAAGAAAAACAGTTCTTTTGGCTGCAGCCGATACTTTCAGAGCAGCAGCGGCAGAACAGTTGGACATTTGGGCAAAAAGAGCAAATTGTCCAATAGTTAAACAGCCTGAGGGTTCAGATCCTGCTGCAGTAGTTTTTGATGCTATATCCTCCGCAAAGTCAAAGAATATTGATGTAGTCATATGTGATACTGCGGGGAGACTTCACAACAAGAAAAATTTAATGGGAGAACTTGAAAAAATAAATAGAATTATTTCAAGAGAATTACCTGATTCTTCAAAGGAAATATTGCTTGTTTTGGATGCTTCTACCGGGCAAAATGGTCTTAACCAGGCTGTAGAATTTGGAAAATCACTTGATATTACAGGAATAATTTTAACTAAACTTGATGGCACTGCCAGAGGCGGAATAGTTCTTTCCATAAAGAAAAAGCTCGGAGTGCCCGTAAAGTTTATAGGAGTTGGCGAAGGAATCGAAGATTTGCGGCCGTTTAATGCAAAAGAATTTGTTGAGGCAATTTTTGAAAGCGAGGAATCCAAAAATTAATGCAGAGTTACGAATATTATAAAAATGAACTTAGAAAAATTCTCTCGCCGAAACGGTTTGAACATTGCGTAAATGTTTCGTTAATGGCAGAAGAATTGGCAAAAAATTATGGAATTGATTCCGAAAAAGCTAAGTTAGCAGGACTCTTACATGACATATGTAAAGAAAAATCAGATGAAGAAAATATTTCGATATTGAAAAATAATGGGTATTTTGAGACTTCAGGTAAAATTAATTCTATTAAAATTTTACATGGTCCTGCAGCATCGTTTTTACTAAAAGAAAAATACAATATAACAGATATCGATATATTAAATGCCGTAAGATACCACACTACGGGCAGAAAAAACATGACTTTGTTTGAAAAAATAATATTTACGGCTGATTATGTCTCCGTGGAAAGAGATTGGCTAAACGTGGAGAAAGTTCGTGATTTAGCGTTCAAAAATATCGACGAAGCCGTACTTATAAAATTGATTTATGCAATTAAAAAATGTGTAAATAATAATCAGAGTATAAGTATAAATACAGTGGAACTTTACAATGAATTAATTACGAGGATGGGTTAAATATGGGTTCACAAGAACTTGCAGATAAAATAAAAAAAATACTTGACGATAAAAAAGGAATAGATTCCGAGATAATATATGTAGGAGAAAAAACAACTCTTGCAGATTATTTTGTACTTGTTACCGGTACAAGCAGTACACATGTGAAAGCTTTGGCAGGAGAAGTGGAAGCTAAATTGTCGGAAGAGGGAATTGTCCCCTTGAATTTTGAAAGAAAGATGTCTAATTCATGGATAGCACTCGACTACAAAGATGTGATAGTGCACATATTTTCCCAAGAAGCCAGAGAGCTTTATGATTTAGAAGAACTTTGGAAATAAAATTAAATGAATGGAGTGATGAATCGTGAAAAAAATTTTTGAAAAATATACTCCTGAGAATATAGAAAAAAAGTGGCAAAAAATCTGGGATGAAAGCTCTGCTTTTCATGCAAAAAATGAGTATGATAAACCTAAATTTTACGCACTTGTAGAATTTCCTTATCCCTCGGGTCAAGGTTTACATGTCGGCCATCCCAGAAGTTACACTGCACTTGACATTGTGGCGCGAAAAAAAAGAATGCAAGGTTATAACGTCCTTTATCCAATGGGTTGGGATGCTTTCGGACTTCCTACTGAAAATTATGCAATAAAAAACAAAATTCATCCAAGAATTGTAACTGAAAAAAATATATCAAGATTTAAAAGTCAACTGCAAGCATTGGGGCTTTCTTTTGATTGGAGTCGAGAGATAGATACGACCAATCCTTCGTATTATAAGTGGACTCAGTGGATATTTTTGCAGATGTTTAAAAAAGGTTTGGCGTATAAGAGCGAAGCAACCGTAAACTGGTGTACATCATGTAAATGTGTTTTAGCTAACGAAGAGGTTGTAAATGGAGTTTGTGAGCGGTGCGGAAGTGAAGTCATACATAAAGTAAAATCTCAGTGGATGCTCAAGATTACGGAGTACGCACAAAGACTCATAGATGACCTGAAACTTGTAGATTATCCCGAAAGGGTGAAAGCTCAGCAAATTAATTGGATAGGACGTTCAACAGGTGCGGAAATTGATTTTTCAACCAGTGTAGGAAAAAATCTTAAAGTATACACTACTCGTCCTGATACGATTTTCGGTGTTACGTATATGGTTATTTCGCCTGAACATCCTATTATAGAAGAATTTAAAAATGAAATTAAAAATATAACCGAAATTGAAAATTACAGACAAGAAGCGAGTAAAAAATCTGATTTTCAAAGAACAGAACTCAATAAAGATAAAACAGGCGTTAAAATAGAGGGAATAACCGCCAAGAATCCCGTAAGTGGGAAAGAAATACCTATTTTTGTATCTGACTATGTTTTGATGAGTTATGCCCAAGGAGCGATAATGGCTGTCCCTGCGCACGACGAAAGAGATAAAGCATTTGCAAAGAAGTACAATCTTCCTATTTTGGAAGTAATCGATGAAAACGGAAAAGTAATTAATTCGGAGTTTTTAAACGGTAAAGATTCGAAGGAAGCCAAATCAGAAATGATTTCTTACCTTGAAAAAAATGACATAGGGAAAGCTAAAGTCAATTACAAACTTCGTGACTGGGTATTTTCTCGCCAGCGTTATTGGGGAGAACCGATTCCGATAATTCACTGTGAAAAATGTGGATATGTTCCCGTTCCGGAGTCGGAATTGCCGCTTAATTTGCCTGATATAGAAGATTTTGAATCTCTCGAGGGTGGCGAATCTCCATTAGATAATATTTCTTCATGGGTAAATACGACTTGTCCGCATTGCGGAGGGAAAGCCAAACGTGAAACCGATACAATGCCACAATGGGCAGGTTCTTCATGGTACTTTCTTCGTTACCTTGACCCGCATAATGATAAGAATCTTGCGGATCCTGATGCAATTAAATATTGGATGCCTGTTGATTGGTACAATGGTGGAATGGAGCATACTACATTGCATCTGCTTTACAGTAGATTTTGGTACAAATTTTTATACGACATAGGAATTGTTCCCGGTCCTGAACCGTATAAAAAACGAACTAGTCATGGAATGATTCTCGGAGAAAATAATGAAAAAATGAGTAAATCCAGAGGTAATGTTGTTAACCCGGATGATATTGTGAAAGAATTCGGAGCAGATACTTTGCGTGTTTACGAAATGTTTATTGGAGATTTTGAGAAACCGGCTCCGTGGAATACGGCAGGAATTAAGGGTAGTCGTAGATTTATAGAGAGATATTGGGGTTTAAGAGAAATTCTTGATGATAATAAAGGTGCAGTAAGTCCAAAATTGGAAACTGCATTCAATAAAACAATTAAAAAAGTTCAAGAAGATATTGATAATCTAAAATTCAATACGGCTGTTGCGGCTCTTATGGGACTTATAAACAACATATATGACGAAGGATTTATAACATCTGAATATTTAAGAATTTTTACACTTCTCTTAAATCCTTTTGCTCCACATGTCACAGAAGAAATGTGGTCGGAATGTGGTTTGGGAAAGGGTTTTGCATCGCTTGCCGCATGGCCTTGTTATGATGAGAATAAATGTGTGGAAGATGAGGTACCTGTAGTTCTTCAAGTTAATGGAAAAATGAGAGGCAAGGTATTTGCACCGTTTGGAATTTCTCAAGAAGAAATTCTAAAATCCGCAAAAAAAGAAGAAAGCTTTAATAGAGCTGTTGAAGGAAAAAATATAGTAAAAGTGATATATGTTCCGGGAAGAATATTAAATGTAGTAGCAAAATAAATAATAAGACTTGTAGTGTTTTGCATAAATTTTATAAAGTATTCAATATTGGAGGGATTTAATGGGTAACAGTAACATAGATAAAATGATAGATGAACTGGTGTTAAAAGCGAGAAATGCTTTAAAGCAGTATATGAAAATGAGCCAGGCTGACATTGATAAAATCGTTGAAGCTATGGCGCTTGCGGCTGTTGAAAATCATGTTTTATTTTCTGAAAAAGCTGCCTCGGAAACAGGACGTGGAATAGTTGAAGATAAAATAATAAAAAATATGTTTGCATCTGAATATATTTATAATTCGATAAAAAATCAAAAGACCGTTGGGATAATAGATAAAAATGATGAAGAAAATTATGTTAAAATTGCAGAACCACTCGGAGTGGTTGCGGGAGTAACTCCTGTAACCAATCCTACTTCGACGGTTGTGTTTAAATCGCTTATATGTGCAAAAACAAGAAATCCAATAATATTCGGTTTCCATCCCGGGGCACAAAAATGCTGTACCTTTGCAGCAGAAATTTTAAGAGATGCGGCGATAAAAGCGGGAGCTCCGGAAAACTGTATTCAATGGATAGAATATCCATCGATTGAGGCAACTTCTGCGCTTATGAATCATTCTGGCGTTGATGTTGTGCTTGCCACGGGTGGTTCGGGTATGGTAAAATCCGCTTATTCAACGGGAAAACCGGCTTTGGGAGTAGGTCCCGGAAATGTACCGTGTTATATTGAAAAAACTTCTAATTTGGAAAGAGCGTGTAATGACTTGATTCTTTCCAAGACTTTCGATAATGGAATGATATGTGCTTCAGAACAATCCGTTGTGGTCGATGAAAATATAGCTCTCAAATTTGAAAACATAATGCTTAAAAACGGTTGCGTATTTTTAAGTGAAGAAGAGAGCGAAAAACTTACATCCTATATGATAAATCCGGAAAAAGGAACTTTAAACGGAGTTGTTGCGGGAAAAAGTGCAGTTGAGATAGCTGAATCTTCTGGGATAGATGTTCCGAAAAACACTAAAATTCTTATAGTCAGACTTAAAGGTGTAGGAAAAGATTATCCGTTGTCTGTAGAAAAGTTGTCACCAGTGCTTTCGTATTACACGGTCAAAGATTCTCTTGAAGGTTTTGAGAGATGTAAAGAAATTTTGAAATTTAATGGCGAGGGTCATACTGCAGTAATTCATTCGCAAGATGAACGAATAATTGAAAAATTCGGAGAAATGATGGATGCAGGAAGAATAATAGTAAATTCTCCATCTTCGCAAGGTGCAATCGGAGACATATATAATTGTGCAACGCCATCGCTTACTCTCGGATGTGGTTCAAAAGGAAAGAATTCCACAACTGACAATGTTTCTGTTAATAATCTTTTAAATATAAAAAGAGTATTCAAAAGAAGGGTTAATATGCAGTGGTTTAAAGTGCCGTCAAAAATATATTTTGAAAAAGGCTCAATTTCGTATCTTGAAGATATGGATGATATTAACCGCATATTTATAGTTACCGATGAAACAATGGTGAAACTCGGAAATGTTCAAAAAGTTATATATCATTTGAACAAGAGAAATAATAATTGTCAAATCGAAGTATTTTCGAGTGTAAGTCCCGATCCGGATGTTGAAACCGTTTGGAGCGGATTAGAGATTATGAAAAGATTTTCTCCTGACGCTGTAATTTCCTTGGGTGGAGGTTCTGCGATAGATGTTGCAAAGGCAATGTGGATGTTTTATGAATATCCGGATCTTGATTTTGAAGGATTAAAACTCAAATTTATGGATATAAGAAAGCGAGTTTTTAGGTATCCGAGTTCTCACAAAATACCTTTAATTGCAATCCCTACTACTTCGGGAACAGGTTCTGAAGTAACATCATTTGCGGTAATCACAGATAAAAAAGAAAATGTGAAGTATCCGCTTGCCGATTATTTTTTGACTCCAAGTGTTGCTATAATCGATCCTGATTTTGTAACTTCTCTCCCAAAATCTCCTACAGCCGATACAGGTATGGATGTATTGACTCATGCAATTGAAGCATATGTTTCAACTATGGCAAGTGATTATACCGATGCTCTTGCGGAAAAAGCAATAAAATTGGTTTTTAAATATCTCAAAAAAGCCTATGAAAATGGAAATAATGATCCTGAAGCTCATGAAAAAATGCATAATGCTTCATGTATTGCGGGAATGGCGTTTACGAATGCATTTTTAGGTCTTAATCATTCAATGGCGCACAAACTTGGTGGTGAATTTCACATTCCTCACGGAAGAGCCAATGCAATTTTGTTGCCGTATGTAATAAGGTATAATGCATCACTTCCGTCGAAATTTGTTGCATTTCCTAAATATGAAAGCTATAAAGCAGATAAAAGATATGCTGAAATTGCAGAAATGATAGGTGTCTCAGGAGTGGATAGGGCGCAAAGCGTTGATAATTTGATAAAATCGATTAATAAAATGAATGAATCTCTTAATATACCTCTTAGTCTCAAACAGTATGGAATTTCTGAGGAAGAATTTTTGAAGAAAGTTGATATGCTTTCTAAACTTGCTCATGAAGACCAGTGTACGGGTACTAATCCGAGATATCCTCTTATAAGTGAGATAAAAGAGATATATCTGAAGTGCTATTACGGAGAATAACTTCGAATATTACCATCGGTATTTGCCGGTGGTTTTTGTTATGTTTTAATCGATGGAACGATAAGTATTAGGGTGTTTGAATATTAATTTATAAAAATGTTATTTACAGATGTGACCGAAGTAAGTGAAAATTTATCTTATAGTAAAAACCAAAAAAGTAAAAAATAATAGATGAGTATTATGTACATCATAATAAGGTGAGAGAAAATTTGTTGTAAAATTAGTTAATTATGAATAAGTGATATTTTTTAAAAAAATAAATTTAGTATTATTTATTTAATGATCTATCTGCCTGGATATCGAGTACATAAAGTTCTTTTTTATTAAATAAAGGAAGATCTTAAAATAGTTTTGTAATGATTTGGTGTAAGTTTGGATTATAAATTTGAAAAAAATGCAAATATAATCTATAATTAATATTATAAAAACTTAATTTTAAAATAATTAGAAAGGTTTATTAAATGGTTTCTGTTATAAACAGTATGGGACTAAACGGACTCGATGCTTTTACAGTGGTAATTGAAGCAGATGTTTCGGTGGGAACGCCTTCATGTGATATTGTAGGACTTCCCGACACATCAATAAAAGAATCTAAAAACCGTGTACGTTCTGCTATAAAAAGTTCCGGATTTAACTTCCCCATATCTAAAATTACTGTAAATTTGGCTCCTGCTGATGTCAGGAAAACGGGTTCTTTATATGACCTTCCAATATTTTTAGCTATCCTTAAATCAAGCGGTCAAATAGAAAATATTCCGGAAGATTCTGTTTTTATAGGAGAACTTTCTCTAAATGGGGAGATTTATCCGGTAAACGGAGTTCTTCCCATGACCATTCACGCACTTCAAAAGGGATTTAAAAATATATTTGTACCTTCTAAAAACGCAAAAGAAGCTGCAATTATCAAGGGAATAAACGTTTTTCCCATAAGAAATGTTGCTGAAATTATAGAAAATATTCAACTTAACAAAAAATTAAAACCCCAGCCTCAAACATACGTCAATACAGCTCAACACAACGATGTACTGGATTTTTGTCAAGTAAAAGGTCAGTACAATGTAAAAAGAGCCGTTGAAATAGCAGCAGCCGGAGGTCACAACCTTTTGCTCATCGGTCCTCCAGGTTCGGGAAAAAGCATGATAGCAAAAAGATTACCTTCCATACTCCCGGAAATGACTTTTGAAGAAATAATAGAAACAACCAAAATTTATTCTATCGCAGGAATTCTTCAAGGAGATTCACCTTTAATTACTAAAAGACCATTTAGAGCCCCACATCATACGATATCCAGAATTGGACTTTCAGGAGGAGGTAATGTGCCTCATCCGGGAGAACTATCGTTATCTCACAACGGAGTACTTTTTTTAGATGAGTTATCAGAATTTCCTCGTTCAGTTACAGAATCATTGAGACAACCTCTTGAAGAAGGAACAATAACCATTTCAAGAGTTAAAACATCTCTTACATATCCATGTAGAGTAATGCTCGTGGCTGCCATGAATCCTTGCCCATGCGGATATTACGGACATCCAACACGTTCGTGCAGCTGCAGCCCGACAGCTGTTTCGAGATATCTCTCAAGAATATCGGGACCACTACTGGACAGAATGGATATTCATGTAGAAGTTCCACCTGTTGATTTTGAAAACCTTTCATCTAACGAAAATTTGGAAACTTCGGAACAAATTCGTAAAAGAGTAAATCATGCAAGAGAAATACAACAAAATCGGTACCGTAACAAAAATTTTTCTTCTAACGCAAACCTTACTCCCGGAGACTTACAAAAGTGCTGTAAGCTTACTGAAAAAGCAAAAGAAATTCTGTGCAGAGCATTCGAAAACATGGGTCTTTCGGCAAGAGGTTATGATAAAATACTGAAAATTTCCAGAACAATAGCTGATTTGGAAAATTCAGAAATAATAGATGCTCCTCACATCGCCGAGGCAGTACAATATCGCAGTCTTGACAGAAAATATTGGAGTCATTCAAGATAATTTATTTTATAGAATTTGAATTTAAAACTTTTTATTTAAAATTGCAAAATTTTAATAATAGTACTGAACATATTTCACTGTGTAAAAATTTTACATTATGTAAGTTTTGATTTGTTACAATTTAAATTTTTAACACTTTTGATGTCTATGCTATTGTTTAAATTTAAGCAGGGTACTTTGTAATAATTAATTATATAATTTACTTGTAATATAAGTGTTAATTATATTTTTAACATGAAAGGTTGTTAAATTTCTTATTTATATTTTATAATTTTTATACAATAAAAAGACTCGAAATTTTTCGAGTCTTAAGAGACAAGTATTTCGGACACATTTATGACATTTACACGCCTAATTATCCTTTTTTTCTTCTTCTTCTGTTTTAGTTTCCGGTATAACATTATCTTCACTCGACAAACCGGTTTGTTGGGGGTTGGGTAGTTGAGCGGGATTGGGATTGGGAACGGGATTATTACTGCGCCCGAAAAGTTTTCCAATCCTATCTTTATTTGCATAAATAAGTCCTCCCGCTACAACTGCTGAAATTGTTAATCCCAATGCATCAAGTGCCCTTTGCATTTTTGGAGATATTTCTTTACCTTTACCTCCAGTTACAGCGTTTATATCTTTACTACAAAGTTTTCTAATATTGTCTTCTGTAGAAATTAGTTGTTTTAACTGCTCTAATTCTTCGTCACTTAGTTTAATGTTTTCTTTTTCCAATAAGTTTTTCAATTCTTCTTTTGTAAGATTTTTAATTTTTTTGAACTCTTCAATTTGCTCTTTTGTAAATGTCATTTTAAACAACTCCTTTAAAAATAATTTTAGATTATATGTGAAATGATACAATCTAAGTAAATAGTAACATATTATTTTTAAATGTCAATACTTAAATATTATTTTTTTATACATTTTTTAAGCAAAATTGCTTCCTTATTGTTGAAGTATTTTTCAAGTTCCGAAACTAAAAGAGGAGTTAGGGACAGGGCCCACACTATGGCCCATTGTATTAGATTTAGGGACTGAGTTTTAAAAAATTGAGTTAAACAAGGTACGGTAGCAGTTATTATTTCCAAGATTATACATAATAATACGGAAAATATTAATTTTGGATTACTTAAAAATCCGGTTATGAAAAGAGATTTTTGGCTTTGAACATTAAAAGCGTGAATAAGCTGACTGAGTCCTAAAGTAATAAATGCCATGGTTTGACCGATTACAGGATGTGAAGGATCGATATCAAAAAAAACTCTGCCTATGCTGTAGGATAGAAGTCCTACTGCGGCTATGAAGCATCCCTCTATAATTATGTTGTATCCCAAACCGTCGGCAAAGAGATTCTTTTTCGGAGATATAGGCGGACGTTTCATTATATTTTTTTCTACCGGATCCATTCCGAGAGCCAAAGCCGGAAATGCATCCGTTACAAGATTTATCCATAAAAGATGTATTGCGAGAAGGGGAGGGGGGATTCGCATTAAAAATCCAAGTAAAACCACCATGACTTCTCCTATATTTGTCGATATTAGGAAATGTATAGTTTTTTTTATATTTTCAAACATACCTCTGCCTTGTCGTACTGCTTCGACGATTGTTGCAAAATTGTCGTCTGTGATTATCATGTCGGAAGCAGATTTTGCTGCGTCGGTACCTGATTTTCCCATGGCACAGCCTATATCTGCCGCTTTTAAAGCCGGAGCATCATTTACGCCATCACCTGTCATGGCAACTATATGACCGTTTTTTTGGAAAGCTTTGACTATTCTTACTTTATGTTCGGGAGAAACTCTTGCAAATACCGAACACAAATTTACTTGTGATGCAAGTTCTTCATCTGTCATGCAGTTAAGTTCGGTACCGGTTATGGCTTTACTTTTTTCATCGGATATTTTAAGTTCTTTAGCTATAGCTTTTGCAGTTTCCACGTGGTCTCCGGTAATCATTACGGGTTTTATACCTGCATTTTTACACTCAGCTACGGCAGATTTGGCTTCAGGTCGAGGAGGGTCTATGATTCCTACTAAACCGTAAAAAATTAAATCATTTTCAGCGTTAGTTTCTTCAGGAGTAGAATTTTCCTCTTTATATGCGATAGCGATAACTCTTAAAGCTTTAGAAGCCATTTCAAAATTATTTTTATTTATTTTTTTTATGATCTCGTCTGTAATGGGGATAATTTTTTCTCCGTAACGAAATTTTGTGCATGATTTTATTAAAATTTCCGGAGCACCTTTTGTTATAACTTTAAATATATTTTTGTGAGAGAATACGGTTGTCATTAATTTTCTTTTAGAATCGAAAGGTATTTCAAACACTCTGTTGTAGTTTTTTTTCAAATTTTTATTTTTGATTCCACAGTTAACTGAAGCCATAAGCAGAGCATTTTCCGTAGGTTCGCCTTGAGCGATTGGTTCACTGCGATTCCTCGAAAGTACAGAATTATTGCATAGAGCACCTAAAGTAAATAATTCTTTTGCAAAATCACTTTTTAAATTTTCTTCTCCGTATGCACTTCTTATTTCTGCTACAGTCATTTTATTTAGAGTCAAAGTACCTGTTTTATCCGAGCATATAACGCTTGCATGTCCTAAAGTTTCCACAGCGGGCAAATTTCTTACGATTGTATTTCTTTTTGCCATTATGCGAACACCGTTTGCAAGAACTATCGTAACTACAGCCGGTAATCCTTCAGGTATGGCAGCTACAGCCAAACTTATCGAAATCATGAACATTTCAAAAAAATCGGTATGTTGAAGAATACCTAAAATAAAAACGGCTATGCTTACAATCATTATTCCTATTGCAACTGTTTTTCCTGTAACGGCGAGCCTTTGTTGCAAAGGGGTTTGCACTTGTTTTTCGGTGTTAATTAATTTTGAAACTTTTCCGACTTCGGTATTTTCTCCAATTTCGGTTACAATAGCTTTTGCGTGACCTCTGTCTATTATTGAACCACAAAAGAGCATGTTTTTTCTGTCTGCAACTGGGGTATCGGGATTTAAAATTTCATTTTCATTTTTTTCAGTTGCAAAAGATTCTCCGGTCATTGCGGATTCTTCTGCGGCAAGATTTGCGGATTCAATTATTCTTGCATCTGCACACACTAAATCTCCTGTTTTAAGTATAAGTATATCTCCGGGGACGACATCTTGCGAGGCAATTCTTATTATTTTTCCATCTCTCAGGACTTTTGTAAGTGGAGTAGCCAACTTTTTCAGTGATTCTATTTCTTTTTCGGCTCGACTTTCCTGCATCACTCCTATAATCGCATTTATAATTACTATTCCCAATATTATAATTGTATCTATATAGTCAGATTCATGACTTATAAATGAAGTGACAAATGAAATACACGCCGCAATAATTAAAATTATTACCATAAAATCTGAAAATTGAGCAGAAAGCTTTTTTAAAAAACTTCTTTTTTCTTCTTTTGATACAACATTTTTTCCATATTTTATTTCTCGTTTTTTAACTTCAGCCCGTGAAAGGCCTTTTTCCGAATCGGAACCAAATTTTTTGACGGTTTGCTGTGCAGATATCGTGTGCCAATCCATAATATTTCACCCGGCGTCCTTTCTGTTTAATAGCTTTTTCTTTACGATAATAAAAATATATAATTGAAATCGGACATATATTACTTTTGGGTATTTAAAAATATAATGGATTGTGATACTATATATTTATAAAAATAATGTTGGAGGAATCAGAATGAAACACATAAAAACCATAAATACAGCTGATTTAAAAAAAAGCGCATCTTATGGCGGATGCGGTGAATGCCAGGCTTCTTGCCAGACAGCTTCAAAGGTTGATAACACAGTAAGCAATCAAAAATGCGAAAAGTAAAGAAATAAGAAAATAAAACATTGTTTTGAGTTATCTTTCGGTTAACGCCGGAAGATAATTTTTACTGAAAATTATTTAAAAACACTGATGGGAAGGCAGAAACATTAATGATACATAAATTTAAGTGGGATAATATTAATTTTGTCCTTGATACTAATAGCGGTGCGGTACATTCTGTTGATGAAATAACTTATGATGCATTGGATTTTTTAAATGGAAATTTTTTTGATTATACAGAAGATTATATAGTTAAAAAATTGGATAAAAAATATTCCGAAGAAGATATAAGAGAAGCATATTCTGAAATTTTGGAACTTTTTAAAAATGAAAAACTTTTTTCCGGAGATTCGTATAAAGAACTTGCGAAAGAAGAAAAATTGCGTTCACCGATAAAATCAATATGTCTTAATGTCGCACATGATTGTAACTTGAGATGTTCATATTGTTTTGCATCTGAAGGAGATTTTGGATGTGGCAGAGAGCTTATGCCTTTGGAAACTGCAAAAAAATCCGTTGATTTTATAATTAAGCATTCCGGCGGAATAAAGAATCTTGAGATGGACTTTTTCGGTGGGGAACCGCTTATGAACTGGAATGTTGTAAAAGAAACGGTGAGATATGCAAGAAGTCTGGAAAAGAAATATAATAAAAATTTCAGATTTACTCTTACTACAAACGGAATTTTGTTGGATGATGAAAAAATTGATTTTATAAATGAAGAAATATATGATGTAGTTCTTTCGCTTGACGGAAGAAAAGAAATAAACGATAGATATAGAATCACTAAGACTAAAAATGGTTCTTATGATATAGTAGTTCCAAAATTTCAAAAATTAATTTCTCGTCGAGGAAATAAAAGTTACTATGTCCGTGGAACGTATACAAAAGATAATCTTGATTTTGTAAAAGATGTTAAGCATCTTTATAATTTGGGATTTAAAAATATATCTATGGAACCGGTTTTGTGCGATAAAAAATTTAAATCCTCAATAAATGAGAAAGATATCGAACGAGTGTTGAGTGAATATGAAAATTTATGCAAAGAATTGATAAAAATGAAAAAATCCGGTAAGGAAATAAATTTCTTTAACTTTAACATTGATTTGGATAAAGGACCGTGTGTTTTAAAGCGCCTTAAAGGTTGCGGATGTGGAAATGATTACGTTGCGATTACACCGAACGGAGATATATTTTCATGTCATCAGCTTGTCGGAGAAGGTGAATTTAAAATGGGAAATATAAATGCCGATACGTTTGATGATAATATAAAGAGGAAATTTCTTAACACAAGTATTTATCATAAAGAAAAATGTAAAAATTGTTGGGTTAAATTTTATTGTAGCGGAGGATGCGCAGCAAAAAATTATCAGCATTGCGGAGATATAATGATTCCGTTTGACGTTAACTGCGAAATGCAAAAAAAGAAAGTGGAATGTGCAGTAGCTCTGAGGTTTGCATAATTGTGTAATTTTATATAAAAAGAACGCCTTCACCTTGTTGTAGTGAGGGCGTAAGTTTTTAGATTCTTTAATTTATACTTGTTTCCAAGTAATCTTCAAGTTCTTGTTCTTCTCTTTTTTTCTTTTTGTCTACGATCACAAACATAGCTATTGCAAGGGACATTAAAGTTATGAGAGAAGCGATTATTCCCCAAAATAATCCCAATGTACTTTTGCTTTTTTCGTTCACAAATTATTTCTCCTTTCAGATTGTTAACTAAGTTCAATGATAGGCGTTAATTAATTTTAAGTCAAGGATTTAAAATCATTTTTGTAATTTTTTTACATATTTTTCTAAATTTATTTTTGATATGCCGTCATAAATTATTTTTGATATCAAAACAAGCGGAATTAGTATTAGAACATTTATATAGTTGAAAGATTCTATTTTGAGTAGAGTACCAAAGTAGATAATACCGGCGAAAAGAAGTGCAATTACACTGTAAAATAAAGTTTTTCTTAAACTATTAAATGGAATTGAAATATTGTAAATAAGCATTATTCCTATTATTCCTGTTGAAACTACGGTTAAAGTAGAGTATCTTTCGATAGGGATATCAAACATCAAGTATATCGCTACGCAAGCCATAAGTGAACAAATAACTGTAAGAGCTGCGGGAACAGATTTGCTTATAATATTTGTAAAAAGGTTTCCTTTTATTTTTTCTCGGTTGGGTTCAAGAGCAAGCACAAACGAGGGAATTCCGATGGTTACGGCGCTTATCAAAGTCATTTGTATAGGTATAAACGGATATGGTGCCGGAATTGTAAAGAAAAGTATTGCCAATAAAAAAGAATATATTGTTTTGGTTAAAAAAAGTGAAGCGGAACGCTGAATATTATTAATTGCTTTTCGTCCTTCTGCAACAGCTTTGGGCATGGAAGCAAAATCCGAATTAAGAAGAACCAAATGAGAAACATTTCTGGCGATATCGCTTCCGCCTGCCATTGCTACACTGCAATCTGCTTCTTTCATTGCAAGAACATCATTTACTCCGTCACCGACCATTGCAACGGTATGTTGATTTTCTTTAAGAGATTTTATTATAAGCTGTTTTTGAGGTGGGGTAACTCGTCCAAAAACGGTATATTTTGTTGCCGCATTTTTTACATCTTCATCTGTTTTTAACGTTGTAGCGTCTACAAAAGAGCGTGCATTTTTTAAATTTACTCTTTCTGCTATTTTTGAAACCGTTACAGGATTATCTCCTGAAATTACTTTTATATCCACACCTTGTTTTTTAAAGAAATTCAAAGTTTTTTCGGCATTAAATCTTATCCTGTCTTTTATAAGTATAAGAGCCATTAATTGAGTTGCTTTCGGTACTTTTGTGTTTTCGAAAGGATATTGAGAATGAGCCAAAACCAAAACACGGTAATTTTCGGAATAATACTTTATTTGTTCTTCAAATTTTCCACAGTCGTTTGGAAAGATGAATTCAGAAGCACCCAATAAAAATGAACCTTCCACTTCAAATTCTGCTCCTGACCATTTTCTTTCAGATGAAAACGGGATAACTTGTTTTGAAGATGTAATAGACTTATCGGGAGGAAACACTCTTTTTACGGCTTTAAAAGTTTCGTTGTTGTCATTCAGTGTACTTGTGAGCATAGTAAGAGATTTTTTTATGTCTTTTTCCGAAAATCCGTTTTGTGGTATAATTTTTTCCACGTCAAAAGTCCCTTCGGTTATGGTTCCTGTTTTGTCAAGACACATTGTATCGACACGTGCAAGAGTTTCTATACAATAGATGTCTTGTACGAGAACTTTGTGTTTTGCAAGTCTGAAAACACCTACAGCGAGGACAGAACTTGTAAGTAACACGAGTCCTTCGGGTATCATTCCGGTTAGTGCGGCGGTAGTGTTGACTATTGCGGATGTCAAATCGTATCCGGAAGTGGTAAATTGACGGTAGAATAGAAGGGCTCCCATAGGAATTATTGCAATCGAAATGATTTTTATTATTTTGTTAAGAGTAGTCATTATTTCCGATTTGGTTTTTTTAATATATTTGGAACCTTTTAATAGCTTTGAAGCATAATTGTCTTTTCCTACATGTTCGACTTTCGCTGTACATTTTCCACTTACAAGATAGCTTCCGGAAAGAAGTATGTCTCCGGGTTTTTTCAAAATCAAATCAGGTTCACCCGTAAGGAGTGATTCATTAACCTCGCAGTTTCCTTCCAGTATTATGGAATCTGCGGTTATTTGGTTCCCACTCTCGAAAAATATAATATCGTCAAGAACTATTTTTTCAATTTTTACTTTTCCTTTTTTGCCTTCTCGTATAACTTTTGCACTGTTTGAAGATATTAGATTAAGCCTGTCCACAGTTTTTTTTGCACGTATTTCCTGAAATATACCAATTACACAGTTGCATATTACAACTCCCATAAACATAAGATTTCGATAAGAGCCCACGCATAATACGGCAATTGCCAAAACTGCGTTTATAAAGTTAAACAAAGTCAAAAGATTATCTTTTATAATATCAGCCGTTGATTTGCTTGAAATTGACTTATCAACGTTTACAAGACCTTGTTTTATACGATTTTTAACTTCTTTTTTTGTAAGTCCGAAATCGCATTTTGGGTTATATCGATTAATTTCCGAAACTTCCATATTCGTTAGTACCCTCCATAAAAATTACTAACATTATTATAAGTAAATATAATTTTAAGTCAAATACATAAATGGGAGAGAAATAGTTATGGTTTGCAGAATTGTTGATATGAAAAATAAGGAAGTAATAAGCGTGAAGGATGGATGTCGGATTGGGTGTGTTAATGACGTCGAAGTAGATATGAAATGTGCTAAACTTGTCGCAATAGTGGTCTACGGAAGACTGAAATGTTTCGGAATTTTTGGTCGAGAGGATGATATCATAATAAAATGGGAAAATATAGAAGTTATAGGAGAAGACACCATATTAGTAAGATACCACCCACAATATCGTCGACGAAAGAAGTTCGGGTGGTTCCCTGCGATATTTAAAGGGTGGAGATAAATAAAAATATTAAACCGGAAATAATGAGTCTCTTTTAACTAAATATAAAATTGAGGGACAATATCTGGATTCAAATTCTATAAAATATCTTTTTATATAAAGTTCAAAATTTGCATACAGATAATCGGGTTCCAGAAGAATTTGAGGAGGTTTGGATGCGCAATCGAAATCTTTAAACCATACCGATGTGTTCAATGCACAGTGTAGATTCTTATCCATAAGAATTCTGCGATCCATTACTATTAAATCGAATACATCTAAGATATTATCGATACTTGAATTATTAATATGTAATTTTTTTAATATGTCCTTTTTTCTTTCGTTCAAATATTGTTCAAGAACTTCTTTTTGTAGTACGAGTCCCAATTTTTTTAGTTTTATAAACAGCCTCCTACAAAAGATGCAACTTCCATCAGGACGATCAGTGTAATAGTAAATAGAATAATTAACTTCAAAATATTTGTCTAAATTTCTTGAATCAATCACGTATGGTTGTAGAAATTTTCTAATTAATTTATGGATATTTACTTCTGTACCGTGAATACAACTGGGTGTGTTTTTTGAAACTACTGGATTTTTTGTGCTTGCTTGTCCGAAGGAGCTGAAATTATACTTTGATGGTTGAGAAGTAGGTTGCTCATCTGTTCTGTGGTATTGAGGGATAGGATCAATTTTACTGTCAGGATGATAGACTCCTTTTACTGCTTGAGAGGTAGTCAGACAAGTGCTTAAAGTAATTAAAAATGAAGTAATAAAATTAAATATATGCTTTGTTTTTTTCATTTGTATATATTCTCCTGGTGTAATGTAAACTTATCAATATATTATAAAGAAATGAAGAACGCTTCCTGCGAGTACAAAAAGGTGCCAGATTGAATGCATGTATCTTATTTTTTTACCTATCACATAAAGTACAGCTCCAACAGTGTAAAAAATTCCTCCGGCTAATAAATAGAAAAATTGTTCAGAACTCAGACTTTCAAAAACGGGTTTTGCTATAAAGATTACGCTCCAACCCATTATTATGTAACATGCAAGTGATATTTTGGAAAATTTATTAACATCTATAGCGTTTAAAATGATTCCTGCTATTGCAGTTATCCATACTCCAACCAGAACTGCAGTGGCAAATGAACCTTTTATGTACATTGTGCATAAAGGAGTATATGTTCCGGCGATCAGCAAAAATATGGAACAGTGGTCAAATTTACGAAATATGGCTTTAGTTTTACCTGTTTTAAGAGCGTGATAAAGAGTGGACACAGTGTATAAAACAAATAGTGTGGAACAGTATATGGTAATGCAAGCCATGTCTTTGGGAGTGTAATTTCTTTTCTTTAAGAGTAGCACATAAGCAACTATTGAAAAAACTATTCCGAGACCATGTGTTACGGAATTCATAATTTCTTCCATTAATGTGTAAGAAGGAAGGTTAAATTTTTGACGTTGAGAAAAATTTTTGTTCTGAATTGTAGAAGGACACATATTCATTCATCTCCTAATTTTTGCATAGCCATTATAGAGGGTATCACATACTTAACTTTTTTGAAACCATTGTCAGAATATAATTACAAATAAAAAATTATAATTTTTTAGATATTTTGATTAATTCAGGTTTTATATTATGAAAAAAGAGCATAGATATAGATTGTGTTTATAGAGGAGTGAATTAATTGAAAATTGTAAATGTGACTGAGTATTTTAAGAAAAATGCAATTTTTTACATAACTTCTTTTTTAAGTGTGGTTATGGTTTGTGCCCTTGGATTTGTTGCATACGGAAAAATTTCTGAGAAATGCGGAAATAAAGGAGCAGAGAAGACAATTATTCTTGATGCGGGACATGGCGGAGAAGATGGGGGAGCAATAGGGGTTGACGGAATAATTGAAAAAGATATAAATCTATCAATTACATTAAAAGTCAGAGATTACCTAAAAGTATCGGGTTATAAAGTAATAATGACTCGAGAAACGGATACGGCCATTTACGACGATACGGTTGAAGGTTTAAAAAATAAGAAACGTTCGGATTTACATAACAGAGCAAAAATGATAAATGATAATTCAGGTGAAGGTAATATATTTGTGAGTATTCATCAAAATAAGTTTCCGGATTCGAAATATTTCGGAACACAAATATTTTATTCAAAAAACGATTCCAAAAGTCAGACTTTGGCCTCAGGGATAAAAGATTCAGTGGTAGGACTTATTCAACCTGACAATACTCGTGAAATAAAACCTGCAGATAAGCGAATATTTTTGTTAAACAAAGCTGAAATACCGGCTGTTGTGGTTGAGTGTGGATTTCTATCAAATAAAGAAGAAGCTTCGAAATTAATAAAAGATGATTATCAGAGTCAGATGGCATTTTGTATATATTGTGGCATTATTAATTATTATTTAAATAATTCTTGATGTTTTCTGAGTATTAAATTATAATCTAAAAGCTAATATAATGTAAAAAGGATGTATGAAATGAAAAAATTAAAAATTATAGCGTTAACTGTTGGTTTTGGAATCCTATTGTCTCTGATTCCAGTAGGAGCACAAAGCTTTGGAGAATATGAGATTAACAATATGTTGTGTAATGACATTTCTTTCAGTGGAGGAACAAGTGATTTTTATTATGATAGAAGTTTAGTTATATGTGAATATATCAGAAAATGTAAAGATAAATTAAAAAAACTTGATTTTGAGTGCCTAAAATCCTATTTTATAGATATATTGAGTAAACAACGCAAGTATAGCTTTCTAAGTATGGAGAAAAAATTAATAATGAATTCTGAGAATTATGAAGAGTGTCTTTTTCATTGAAAGCACTTCTGAATGTTTATAATACTGCCGCAAGGTCGAGGAGTTTATGTAGAACGAGAAATTTAGGTTCACATATGTTTGGTTAAGTCTAAAATAATGATATTTGTTTTAAATGTGAATCTAAAAAACGACGAGATAGTTTCTTTTACATGAAAAAATAAACGTAATAAGAAATAGTATAGATTCTCAAAGATTGGGAGAGAAGTAAGTTTTAGTATGATGAAGTCAAAAAATATTTACGTGTGTTCAGAGTGTGGATATGAATCTGCAAAGTGGAATGGGATATGCCCATCATGTGGTCAGGGAAATACTATGATTGAGGAATTGCGTGAAGTGGGTTTGAAAAAAAAATCCACAGCTGTAAAATTTAATAGTTCTCACATAAGTGAAGTCCCGATGAATAGTATAGACATAAATGAAGAAACAAGGTATCATACGGGTTTTAATGAACTGGACAGAGTTTTTGGTGGAGGTATTGTCAAAGGTTCTTTATCGCTTCTCGGTGGTACGCCCGGAATAGGTAAATCCACACTTTTACTTCAGATATGTAATTATTTGGATAAAAACCTTAAAATTTTGTACGTATCGGGTGAAGAATCTAAGCGGCAGATAAAAATGCGTGCGTCGAGACTTGGTGTTCATAATGAAAATTTGTTTATAATGACCGAAACGGATATTAATTTAATTTCGGCAGAAATAGAATACACACATCCTGACATAGTTATAATAGACTCAATTCAAACCATGAATAATCCTAATTCTGCTTCTTTTCCGGGAAGTGTTTCTCAGGTCAAAGAGTGTGCCAATGCATTTTTAAAACTTTCTAAATCTCTTGATATTACCGTAATGGTAATAGGTCACGTAAACAAAGACGGAGCAATTGCAGGGCCGAAAGTTTTAGAACATATGGTTGATGCTGTATTTTATTTTGAGGGAGATAATCAAACATCTTACCGAATTTTACGTGCGGTTAAAAATAGGCATGGTTCCACAAATGAAATAGGTGTTTTTCGAATGGAAAATGAAGGACTTAGTGAAGTGGAAAATCCTTCGGCAATGATGCTTGCCGGTAAACCTGAAGGAGTATCGGGAATATGTGTTGCATGCGTTATGGAGGGTTCAAGACCTATTTTAACCGAAGTTCAGGGACTTGTAACATCGACAAGTTTCGGGAATCCACGTAGGATGTCTACGGGATTTGACTACAATCGTATGTCACTTATTTTGGCTGTTTTGGAGAAACGTGCAGGATACTTTTTTTCTTCCATGGATGCGTATATTAATGTTGTAGGAGGTCTTAAACTTGATGAACCTGCTGCAGACCTTTCGGTAGCTGTAGCTTTGGTTTCGAGTCTTAAAGATAAAGCCGTTGCCGATGATATTGTAGCGTTTGGAGAAATAGGGTTAGCCGGAGAGATTCGAGCTGTTCCGAATTGCGAAATGAGAATAAGAGAAGCTCAAAGGCTTGGGTTTAAGAAATGTGTGATTCCCTACTACAATTTTAAATCAATAAAGAATATCAGTAATTATGATATGGAAATTACCGGAGCAAAAGATATAAGAACTGCTGTTTCGGAAGCAATAAATTAAAAATTGGTATTACTAAAGAGCCGTGTAGATTTACTTCTGTACGGCTTTTTTATATGTAATTTATTAAATTGTTTTTGAAAAACTTTCATTCAAATAAAAAGAATAGATGATAAGTTCTTTTACTTTAATTTCGGAAATTTTTTCAAGAGCATATTTGTATAAATTAAGTTGTGTGGAATATTTTTCATATAAATCTTTGATATTTTCAGTTTTGTCAGTTTTGTAATCAACTATTACATACTTTCCGTTTTCTTGAAAAGCGCAATCCAAAGCTCCCTGCATAACCACAAAAGTATCTGAAATTTTTTCAGAGATAGCATGTTTGTTCAGTAATTCGGGGGGAATTTTAACCGAAAATCTTTGTTCACGCAGCACTTTTTTACTTTGTAGTATTCTTTTAGCGAGCGGAGAATTTATAAATTTTTGAATTTGAGTTACATTTAAACTTTCGGATTCTTTAACTGTCAAAAATTCTTCTGATAAAAGATAATTAATTTCAGATTTTACTCCATTTAACGTAGCTCTTTTAAAGTTTGCAAAGCACATAAATTTGTGTAGAGCAGTACCTTTTTGTGCGGGAGTGAAATTTTTTTCCGAAACAAAAGATGGTTTTGAATTTGCCGTATATTGTTCCCAATCGCCACTTTGGTTCATCATAGAAGCCGAAATTTTGAGCGGTAAATTTATAAATTCTTTGTAAGGATAAACAAAATCAAATCTGTCATTTATGATTTGTCTCCATGCAGCATCAAAGTTTTCGACTGAATTTTGGGTTTCTGTGCATTCTTCGTAATTGTCGAGAGTTTCGGAACATTCGGGTTCGGGAGAAATCAAATTAATATCCCAGTTCAAATGTTTTGAATTTTTTTCGGAAATATATTCGTTTAAATTCATAATATTGCAAAGTTTGTTTCTGAGAGTGCTCTGGCATATGCATAAAATTATCCAAGACGCAAAAGAACTTGAATTTTTTACTTCAAATGGTGATATATTGTCAGTGTCCTGGGTTAATATCAGACTTTTTTCAATTATTTTAGTGGGTTCTTTTATTGAAGCTATTAAAAAAAGTTTTTGTTTTGCTCTGGTTAGAGCTACGTAGAATATACGCATTTCTTCAGAAATATCTTCATTTTGATTTTGAGAAAATACAGCTTTTCTCATTAAATTGTCAAATTGTAAAGTACCTTCGTCATTTTTTAGTTTCATAGCCGGGCCAAAATCTGAATTAATAATTACCTTATTTTTATCGAAATTAAATTTTTTTCCGCATCCCGCTACTATACACACCGGGAATTCAAGACCTTTTGATTTGTGAATGCTCATTATTTTGACTGTATTTTCATATTCGGAAGATATCGAAGCGGGTTCCAAGTCGGATTTTTTTTGTCTGATATTTTCTATATAATCTAAGAATCCCGATAGTCCTTTGTGGTATTGATTTTCGAATTTTTCTGCGTATTGAACCAAAAGTTCAAGATTTGCTTTTTTAACTTCTCCTTTTGCTTTGGCAAGGCATAGAGCCGGGTAATCGGTGTCTTGGTATATAAATTCAATTAATTCTCCACAAGGAACTGTGCAAGAAATTTTTCTCCAGTAATTGATTTTTTCTAAAAAATCCGTACATTTTTTTATTCCGTTTTCGGATGATTTTTTTACTGCAAAATAGAATAAATTATTTCTGTCAGACTCTCGAATTTCACTGAGTTCATCTACATTAAATCCAAATATTGGACTCATCATTGCGGATATCAACGGTATATCTTGAACCGGATTGTTTATTGTTTGGAGTATGGAGATTATGTTGGAAATTTCAGAGGTATCGAGGAATTTTTCTTTGGTTTCCGACCAAGCTGGTATACCTTGCTCCAAAAGCCTCGAAGCGTAAATGTGAGCATGAGCATTTGAACTGCGCATGAGTATGCAAAAATCAGAATAAGTTATGGGTCTTTCGGTTCCGTTTTCAATTACCTTATATTTTTGATGAATCATTTCTGTAATTTTTTCTGCGATAAAATCGGCTTCAAGGATATCTGAATTTTCCTGAGATTGAGAAGTGTCTATTATTGAAAAATTTATATCACATTCGTCGTTTTGAGTTTCTTCTTTGTATATACCCGGAACAAGTTTTTCCTCATCATTGTACTGTATTTCTCCGGCTTCTTCAGACATGATGCTTTCAAAAATAAAATTTATACTGTCTATAATTTTGGGATTGCTTCTGAAATTTTTCCCCAAAATTATTTTGGCAGGATAATTGTTTTCTTCTTTGGAATAGAGTCGATAATCGCTTTTTTTATCTAAAAATATCTGAGGTTTTGAATGCCTGAATTTATATATGCTTTGTTTAACATCGCCTACGCAAAAAATTTTGTTATTGTTGTTTATCAGTTTAAAGATAGTATTTTGAATTTCGTTTATATCTTGGTATTCATCTACCATTATTTCTGCATATCTGTTTGAAATTTCAAAAGCTATATCGCTTGGATTTATTTCACCTGAATCGGTATCTTTCGAAAGAAGTTTTATGGTCCAGTGTTCTAAATCGCTGTAGTCGGCGATATTTTTGATGGTTTTTAGATAGGAAATTTCCTCGCAGAAATAGTTTGTAACCTCGAAAAGAGTTTTTGTTACGACTTTAAATTTTTTTAATGAATTTATTGTTCCGAGTTCGGAAAATGTAAAATATTTCTTAGAGTTTTCGATTAAATTTTTTGCATATTTTCGTTTTTCGGAAATTACATTTTTTTCAAAATCACAGTCTTTACACCTTAAAGGTTTAAATTTGGAGAATGAAAATTGAGTAATTTTTTCTGCGATTTTATCCCAACTTTCAATGTTTAATGATTCCATAATTGAATTTGCTTCAGATAAATCTTTTTCAATGGCTTCTCCATAAGATTTTTGTATATTTTCATTTTTTGAGGAAACGGTTTTTATTTGAGAAAGTATTTTTTGAACTTCCGTAAATGATTTTTTTGCAAAATTAACGGCGATTTTTCCCCATGGAGAATCTTTTACAGAGGTAATATTTTCATACATTTTACAAACATTGTTCATCCATTTCTCGGGGAAAGGTAAAGAACGGGTAAAATCATATATTTGTTCTATGATAAGAGATAAAGAATTGTCATTTTTTTCATTTCCGAAAAGATTTGCGGTATATATGAAATCGGGATTTTGAAATTCATAAAAATCATTTAAAGTTTTTTCCATGGCTTGGTTTTTTATAATGGAAATTTCACTTTCTTCGGCGATTCTGAATTTTGGGGATATTCCGAGTTTATAAAAATTTTCTCGTATTATACTTGCGCAAAAGCTGTGAATTGTACCCAGTGAAGCGCATTTAAGCATGATTTGTTGATTGTGGAGATGAGAATTTTGAGGATTTTTGCTTATCATTTCGGAAAGTCTTGCCGAGATTCTACTCCTCATTTCCTGTGCAGCGGCTTTCGTGAAAGTAACGATTAGAAATTTATCTATATCTATAGGATTATCCAAGTCTATTATTTGTTTTATGACTCTTTCTACAAGTACCGAAGTTTTTCCTGAACCTGCCGCTGCCGATACCAGTATACTGCCACCTGTGGAATTTATAGCATTTTCTTGCTCCGGTGTCCATTTTCTGCTCATATTTTCAATTGTCCTTTTCGATTATTTTTTCCAAAGCTTTTTTGTTTGTCATATTTGTGGGAATTTCGCTGAATATTTCTTTTTCATAGCAGCATATTGGAAGATAGCAACATTTTTCACATGCAGTGTATCCTTTGAAAATTGGTTTTGCCGATACTTTACCGCTTTGTAGACAACTCACCATTTCTGTTATTAATTTTTGAGAATAATCTGATATAAGATGTAATTCTTCAGAGTTTATAGTAGATTGTGATTTTTTTATTTCGCCGTTTTTAATTTCAGCAGGTATAAAAATTCCTTTTCCGTCTTTTTCCATTCCTAAAATAGATTCGGAGTCATCTAAAAGTAAACCGTTCATACATAATTTTTCAAAAATTTTAACTGTTTCCGATTGTATAGTTTCGCTTTCTATTGCATCTATAACAGGTTTTAAAGCAGTAAAATACAGCATACCTGCAGGAATTATTTTACCGTATTTTTTTTCACCGTTTTTCTTGACGGCAGTCAAATATATAAGCATTTGCATGTTTAAACCGAATAAAATATCCGATAGTTTGAATTCTTTTATACCTGTTTTATAGTCGACTATTCTTACATAAGTTCCTTTTTGAGATTTCATAATGTCCACACGATCAATTTTTCCCTCAATGGTGATAACGGTTCCGTTGGGCATGTTTATTTTTAGCGGAGGTATATCTCCGTTTTCTGTTATTTGAAGTTCAAGATCAGAGAGTTCAAAAGAACTTTGTTCAAACTCTTTTACAAAATATTTTGCAAGAAAAATGAGAGAAGAATTTAATTTTTTTATTCCGTGTAAAAATCTTTGTGGTTTACCGTCAATTCCACCCAAATTTTTCTCAGTATAGTTTTTGGTAATTGATTCTATCTCACATTTAATTTCTTCTTCCGGAGCGGATATGATTGTGTGATTTGGGTATTTTTTAAATAATTTTTCGAGAGAATAATGTATAATATTTCCATATTCTATTGCTCCGAATGAAGCTTTTTTTAAAGGTTTTGCTCCCAATGCGTATTGACAAAAGTATCCGAATCGGCAAGTATAATATTTTTCTATTTGAGATGCGGAAAGCTTGATTTGTTTTCCGAAAAATTTTTCTGCTTTTTCAGGATTTTCAAAATCGAGAGGTTTGTTTAAAAATATTTTTTCGAGGGTTTTATATTTTTTTTTGTAAAATTCACTGTTTATGTAATATTTTTTAAGTTCATTTGAAAATGATGAATTTTTTCCGAAATTTGTAGCCAGTATCTCAAAAGACGGTTTTTGTTTCCAAATTTTTTCTTTTGGGCCCGAAGTATAACGATTTGTGATTTTTATTTTGGGAAAAATCCGTATTATTTCTTTTATTATTTCGGATGGAATATTTCCTTTTCCCGAAAAGTTTGACGAAGGCCAACTTACAAATAATTTTTCCGATGCATTTGAAATTGCCATATATGCGAGAAATTTTTCTTGAATTAAGAACGTTTTGACATTATCTGTAATTTCAACTCCTAAAGAGGCCATGAGATTTATTTCGGATTCAGTGAATATAGCCGAAGAATCGGGAGTTTTTGGAAATTCTCCGTTAACTGCACCTATTAAAAACACCGTTTTTACGCTTGAAAGACGTATGGTATCTGCTTGACCTATTACCACATTGTCGAGACTTTGGGGAATAGTAGAAATTGTGACAGAGTTTGAAACTGAACGAAGTATGTCGGCATATTTTTTGACTGAAATTTTAGTATTTTGAAATATCTCGGAAATTTTACTCAAAATATTCATTGCACAGTCCCATGCGCTGGATTCACACTGCGCTTCTACTGTTTTATTCGCTTTGGCTAAATTTTTGCATAAGTTTTTTAAATTTTCCGCTGCATTTACATCTAAAAGAAGTTCATAAATAGATTTTGATATTTTATCTGCAGTTGTTCGTTTTGTTTTGTCGTAAAAATTTTTAAGAGGGGATATTATTTTTTTTCGGAGCTCATTTATGTTTTCAAGTTCATTTCTGCTTTCTTCATACCAAACTTTTTCGAATCCTTTAGGATGCATTGTGAACTCTTCGAACCACGAATGACCTGTTATATTCCAAAGAAAAATATAATTTTCAACTATTGATATTTCTTCTGTTGATAAATCCACAAGTCCGGATTTTAAAAATCGAAAAATTTCCTGTGAATCAAATTCCGAAGCTATGGTGTCGAGTGCTGAAAATATTAAATTCATTACGCTTTTGTGAAAAATTGTATTCGGAGAATTTAAAAAATAGGGTATATCGTATTTTTTGAAAGTGCTTTTAAGAATATTTTTGTAATTTTCAATATTTCTTACGATTACAGCGAAATCTCTAAATCTGTAATTTTCAGTCATAACTGTTTTTACTATATTTTTTGCTACATATTCACATTCTTCGAATTGAGTCAAAGCATTGTATATTTCAATATTTTGAGGAATTACTTCACTTGAAGATTTTTCCGGACAGAATATGCTTTCTTGTAAGATTAAGAGATCTTTTTTCTTGAGTTTTGAGTTTTTTTGAAGAAATATTGGTTCAGAAATTTCAACTGAATTTGAATGTGCGTCTTTTTGAATTTTTTTAATTGTTTGATAAACATTGAAAAATAAACTTTTTTCATCATAATTTTGAATGGAAGTATCAAAACAAAACGCCATATATATATTTTCTGCTTGAGTAAGTATTATTTGAAGTATGCTGCTTTGTTGAGGTGTAAAACTGCTGAATTCATCGAAGAATATGTTAAATTCTTTAAAAACTTTGTTTTCTCTAATGATATTTTCAAGTTTGTTTAAATTGTCCAAAGAATCCTCGAATTTACTTTTAGTCAATTCTTCATAAGAATTAATTATTGTTTTTATTTCGGAAATTTTTTGTTTAAGAGTATCACCGGAATTGAGCTGTTGAATTTTATTTAATTGTTCGAAACTTATTTTATGAGTTTTGAATTCTTCTGCTGTCCTCAACATGAGGTCAGCTACTGTAGAGTCCGAATAATTTTTTTTGTACAGGTTTAAATTTTTTCGAACTCGTTCCAATGCGCAATTCATGGTTACGATTTTTGTTGTATCTTCAGGTGTAGGTAATGAGGGAATTCCGAGTTTCGTCGATACAAAATCGTATAGTCTCGAAAAACTTAAAACTTCCATTTTATTAAAATCGTTATTTCCCAAAACTTTAAGCATTTTTTTTTCGTTTTCGAAAGAACTTTGTTCCGGTACGATGAGTATTGTTTTTTTACCTGATTTAATTTTATTTTTTATTATATCTGTTATGGTTTTGGATTTTCCCGAACCACATTTTCCAAGAATGAATTGAAGCAATTTTACGTCCTCCCGAAATTTGTCTGAAAATCTGATACCCATGATATATTAAAAATATGTGTTTATCAAAATTTGTTTTATTTTCAGTTGACATATTTGTTAAAGGCGATATAATTAATGTTGTATCGAGGTGTAGCTCAGATGGTAGAGTGCTTGGTTTGGGACCAAGATGCCGCAGGTTCGAGTCCTGTCACCTCGACCAATTAAGCACTGAACCGATTGTTTGTTAAGCAGGGAGTTTAGCGTTATTTTTTATATTTTTGTAATCATAGGGTTTGTTATAGTGGTTTACGCTTCTCTGAGTGTGAAATTATTAAATAAAATTGAAAAGGATTTTTGTCGATGAAAGTTAAAAAATTATCTTGGCTGTTTTTTGTTACTTGTATTTTAGGTGCCGGATTTTTGTTTTTTTATCATAAGTTTGTAGAAAAATGTCCGACTTTATCGATTATAATTCCTGTATACAATTCAGAAAAATATATTTCGCAGTGTTTGGATAGTTTGACATCTCAAACCTTTAAAGATACAGAAATAATCTGTATAAATGATGGTTCCAAAGATGGTTCTTTGGATATTTTGAATGAGTATGCAAAAAGAGATTCTCGTATCAGAGTTATCGATCAGACTAATCACGGTGTTTCTGCTACCAGAAATAATGGTATCCGTGCAGCGAGAGGAAAATATATAACCTTTGTTGATTCTGATGATTGGTTAGATGAGTATGCATATAGTTCGTGTATGGATATAGTACTTAAAGAAAAGCCTGAAGTGTTATTTTTCGGATATAGGACTGATGCTTCCGCAAAAGCTTCTCCGTACATAGATGAATCAAGTATTAAATTTCATAGTCGAAATGATATTAAAGCTGCGTATGATGAAACCAATCCCACTGTATGGGATAAAATATTTGACAGGAAATTTGTAATGCGCAACGGTTTGCTCTTTAAAGAGGATATAACTTTGGCAGAAGATCACATATTTAATTTGATGGCTTTTGCAAATGCGGACAAGATTATAGGTGTTCCTAATAAATTTTACTACTATCGAGAAGATAATCCGGGATCTATAGTACATGTGATAAACAGTGAAAAAAAGTTAGGAGATAAAATTAAAGTAAATAAATATTTAATATCATATTTCAAAGATTTGAACATTCATGATTTTGATTTGGATTTAGTAGAAGAGATGGGTGCAATTTTAAATTACATAAATAATGAAATCAAAGATAAAGAGTCAAAAATTAGATATGCTAGAGAAGTATTGTAGATCTTAAAGATTTACTGTTTTGAATATTAATAATTTGCTCAGTATCATTACGAACATTGCCGAGATTGTATTTTTAAGTCAAGGTGTTTTGATATGGAGCATTTTTTGTGCGTAAATTTAAAATAAAACGATGTTCCATTTATTGATTGTTTAACATTCAGAGGGTAATTTAGTGAAATAGTGAGAAGATATATTAGATGAATAAAAAAGTATTACAGAGCAATTTTGTGTTATGAAATTATAATTGTTTATTAAAAAATGTGAAATTTTAAAACGTGTGTGATTACGATGAATTTAACAAAAATACACTTTTAATTTATTAGATAATTATTTAGATTTATTTTTATATAAAATTATTATTAAAAAAATATTGTATTTATGTAAATAATATTTTATGATATAATTGATGTAATCAAGTAAAAATTATTTGTGGGAGTATTATTATGAAATTAAAAATTAGAATATTAAGCGGAATTTTAGTAGCAACTATGTTGTTTCCTTGCATTGGTGTAGGAGCAGAGGATGAATGTTCTGCACAAGTAGTTGCTCTGATGCAAAAAATTGAAAAAAATGTTGGAGTTATGTCTTTAAGTACAGAAAGTGCGTGGAATATATATAGAGAATTAGTTGAAATGTATAATACATATTTTTTAAACAAAGAAAAATTAGTGATATTTTATAATGTTTTATTGAAATTAGAACAAAACACCTGTCAAATGTCTGTGACAGATTTAAATTTAATGAATTCAGTTTATGCATTGCGTGATTGTTATGAAGCTTTTTTTGAAGAATATGATACAAATTACGAAAGTGCTCACAAAAAATGGGAAGAATCTTATAAAAAATATTGCACATTAAGTGAGACAGTTGCAAATATACAAGATATACGTAATTTTGAACTTATGGCAGATTTTTGTAAACGTCATAGTGGTATATGTTTGCAAAAAATGTTCTCATATAATAAATTTTTTGAAGATATCACCGAAAAAATACTTAAAGATATTGAAGAACTTCAAAAAAACTTTAGTGTGAATGAAGAACAAATTTCGATTCTTGAAAATTTTGCAATATATCAATTATTGGAACCCTTAAGAGAACTTATCAAATGTAGAGAAAAAGAAGTGTCGCAATGTTCGTTTATAAGTAAACTTAATGAATGTAATGAACTGATTGAAATATTTAAACAAAAATTTTTTAAACATAGGTGCAATGAAATTCCTAGATTTAAAGATAAATTAGAACAGAAAGTAACTGAACTCGCTAAGAAAGCTGACTCTTTTAAAAAATCGCCAAATATTATGTTAGCATTGGCATACTATAGTGTTGCAAGAAAAATTGTATGTTTTACTGAAAAATCTAGAGGGGAATCTTACCGCAATTTATCCAATAGTATTAAATTTTGTAGATTACATATGAGAGTATAAAATAAAAATTAATAAAATAAATCGCAACTTTAAAGATTGTTTTATTAATTTATTTTAAGTAAAATATGAAATTTTATTATATAAAACTGTGTAAAAGTGTCTTGATAGATTAAATTTTATATGAAAGAGGATATTTATGAATTTAAAAATAAGGATATTAAGTGGAATTTTGGCAGGAAGTATGCTATGTTCATTCGTTCCTGTAAAAGCAATTGGAGATGAGCCCACTGATATTAATATAGTTGAAGAATACATGAGTTACATGTACAATGCTAATGATGTATGGGCTGCATTTTTTTATTTAGCTGGGAAACATATGAGTTGTATCTATGGCACAGTGGGATCAACCAAATTATACAATGTTTTAGTGGATTTAAAAATTAAGATGCAAGGAATAAATTTTAGTGATAAAATTTTAGAAGAATCTGTAGACGGATTATTTTGTATTCACGAGGCACGTTTCAAAGAATACTGTGGTTTGTTTGAAGATGCACAAATAAGTTATGAAACTGCGCTGTCCAAATACACTTCTTTAGTGAGCCGAGAAAGTAGGTTAAATATTAAGTCGTGCCTTGAAGAAATTAAATATTTTTGCGAAGAAAGAGCGTATTATTGTGGCGGACGTAAAACTTCAAATGAAAGATGGGTAATGTTTAAATTTTTAAGCCCGATTTGGGGATTATTTAATATGGAAGTTAAGGATGAAAAACAAGAGAAGGAAAAATTAGAGATATATGTAAATTTTATGGGTAACTCAATGTTTTTCTTAAAAGATGCTTGTAAGCGATTTCCTACTTTTAAAAATAGTTTACTGTGGGAAATTGATGGAATGAATAAGAGGGTTGAAGTATACAAAAAAGAAAAGAATTTTTTAAAAGCTTGGGAAATGCAGAAATTGTCTGATCAAATTATGTCAATTGTCAGACTATTGAAGTCTGATGTGCCTAATACTTAATATTATATTTTTGCAGTTTGAATTATATAAGTGATATACAAAAAGCCACCTATATAGGTGGCTAATTTTATTATTTTATTTTGTGTATACGTTTGATTTCGTTCATAAAATTATGGTTGTAATTCAACTCCATTACTTTGTCGAATGAATTTGATGCTTTTTTGAAATTTTCTTCTGAATCTTTTTTACTCAAATTATCACAGTCATTCAAGAATTCTGAGAATGATTTCTCACAATTGGATATCATCTGAGACTTTTCAGAATCTGTAAGAGAATTATCAGATTTTATATTTTTAATTGCTTGATTCCAAATGCATTGGAGTTCGTATCTTACATTTTTGTTTATATCTGAAGTATTTACAAATAAATTTTTAAATTGTTCAGATTGTGCGTTTTTAAAATTATTCCAAAGATAATTGCTGCTGTTTTCTTTGTCTTTCATACCTGTTTGAAAAACATTATACCTGCTGGTTATGAAAGAAAGAGTATCCGAACCTATTATGGAAGAAGCTTTTCCGATCGAGTGAGAAATATTTGGCGTAGCGTAGTCAAATATTCCCAGTTTTAGACCTGAAACTGTAGAATCTATGCGTTTTATTAATTTTAGTTTCCATTCATCTTCAGATTTTTTAATTATCTTTTGTTGTTCGGGAAGTGACAGATCATCATTGTTATCGGCACTTTTATCTATTTTAGTGAGGAAATAATTTAAATTCATGTACTTTTGAGTTGAAAATATTCCGGGAACTGAAATTAGTGTTTTTACACCGAGTTGTTTCAGAACATCGTCAAAATTTTTATCTATAATTTCAAGAGTTTTTGAGAACATTTCTGACTCATAATTGTGTTTTTCGGAAAGTTTAGTCATAATTTTTTTTATTTGATTTCTAATGCTGTAATCTCCGAGGAAATTGTCTCCAAACATTGGAATTTGTATCTGAACCGCAATGTCTTCGCTGGTATCAAAATACGCATCACCTACGCTGTCGGAATAAGAAACATTTATGTAAGAGGTTCCGAAAGCCGGAAGAGTAACTGAGAATTGTCCACTTGTTGAATTTACTCTGGTGTTTTGACCTGTTTGAAAATAAATATTTTTTCCGGAAGAATTTTTTGCAAATAACTGCAACTTGGAAAGATGTTCTATTTCAAAATAAAGCTGTTTGAATAAATTTATTTCTTCTTCGGTGTGCGCAAAATCACGTAAGTATGCAGCGCATGCAATTGCCGCCTTGAGCATTTTTACTCTTCCTGTTCCGAACGAACCAAGCCATCTCTTTTCAATTTTTTTCTTATAATTTTTATATGACTTTTTTTGTTCACTTGATGAATTTTCATTTGCCAGAACAGATAAAGCCGTGTTGTATCTGCGTAAATCTCCGAGTATGTTAGATGTCAAAATAGACATGATGTCTGCGGCTTTTACAGTTTTGTTTGCTACTATCTGTTTAAAGTAACTCTCGGCATATTCTTTTACTTCTTTAAATTTTTTTACGTTTTCTTGTTTAAGAAAAGATATGATTTCGTCGGAATTTTCTACATAAGATGAAGCAGAACAATCATTTTCAATTAAATTTAGATAAGAATGTTTCATTGAAGTATCTATGATTTGCTGTTCGCTTGACACGCTGGCTCCTGCGGATGCTAAACATGCGGCGGACGCTGAAATATCGCATTTTGTGGAAAATGTTTTTTGTGTATCGGCACAAGAAGCAAAAGTAACATTTGGTAAATCAATGTTTAATCCTTGAGGAATGATTTCAGATGCTTTTAAAAACCATTCTATTGAAGTTTTTATTTGAGATAAAACTAATTTTTCTTTTTTGCGCATTTCTTCTCTTGTACCTATTAAGTTTTCGATTTCATTAGCACGAAACTCTATTGAACTGATTTTTCCTTCTTTAGTGTATGTGTCCAAAAATTGTTCCAAAGAGTAGAAAATAAGCGAATATGTAAATTCAAGATTGTAATTGGTATCTAACGAAAGAAAATTTTTAAATCCCGTTCCTATGCTGACTTTTATGTTTCCGGAATTATCTATTTTGTAAAAAGTTTTTTCCGAAGAACTTTCATTATTTTTAATACCGGCTGAAATTCCTATGCTAAGTCCGGATGGAGTAGGAATTTTTGAAGATAATTCGGCTTCTTTTGAAGATTTTTGAGTCGACATTACGGTTTCGACTTTATTACGCTTGTCCTTTAATATGTTAGAGGCAACTTTTCTTGAAATTTTAGCTGCATAAGCATCTCTCATTGAAGATATAAAATTCAAAAAAACATTGTCTTCTTGTATTGATTTGTCAGCTTTCATAATAGCTTTTATTACGGAAAGTCTTTTGACCGTTTCCACGTCTTTTTCTTGACTTTGTGGTGCTGAATCAATATGTTTTTGAGCTGCCATTATGTTTTCACAGAGAATGGTGTTTTTTAAAATTGCTCCATTAATTAGAGATTTGTCGTCAATAAAGCTGCTCGGTTTATCGTTTAATATAAATTTGAAAGATTCTTTAAGAGCTGAATCCAGATTGTTTTTTTGGAAAATATCTAACTTTACTTCTTTCAGAGAAGAATATTCTTCTGGCTTCTTTTCAAAGCAAAAACCTTTTTCTACCATAGATTCTATTGCTTGTGTAGTAGAGTTTGAAATTTTGTTAAGGTCAGTTGATTCTGATTTTATTATTGGTTCCGAGTCTTTACTTTCATCGTTGTTGACTGCTTTTGTGTTTGGGCACGAAAAAGAAGTGCAAATAAGAGTGCTCCCTAAAATAGCTGATAAAGGTTTTTTTGATAACATTTTTTCCCCTCCTAAAAAATTATAAATAGTTTATTCGAGGATATTATACGATATTTTATGTAAATAAGCAAAAGACAAAGGAGTTGAAAATGAAAAGAGGAGGAGGTTGTCAGAGCCTGAAAAAATTCGTTTCCTATTACAGGCCTCACAAAAAACTGTTTTTTATCGACATGGCGTGCGCGCTCGTCGTCTCCGTTTGCAATCTCGTCTACCCGTCCATCGCAGGGAGCATCGTCCGGAGCAGAGAGATACAGACCGTCCTGATCGGGTGCGGCGCGCTGCTTGCGATTTTCGCTTTGAAAGCCGCTCTCAATTACGTCATCGCCTATTGGGGACACGTC
>OIWT01000235.1_pt1 | contig 80443 bp, 71 predicted proteins | sample 1587701 | NCBI WGS metagenome assembly OIWT01 (sample SAMEA3888904, study PRJEB22519) | human gut metagenome | biome: human gut; feature: human-associated habitat; material: faeces | place: Denmark | collected 2009
CCGTAAACGAAAGCGTGCCGCTTAATTCTTTCACTTCTTCGCCGCCGCTTAGCTCCGCATGGAAGCCGTAGGAATCAGCCTCGGAAGTATTCTGAATATCCAATGTGGAAATTGTCCACTCGTTTCCCGCACCGAGAAAAGCCGCGTCAAGCCTCCACATCGTTCGCTCGGCAAGCAATTGATTGAGGCACTCATCGGTGAGGTATGCGGATACGCCGCCGCAATATTCTTCCAAAGCATCGTGCAAAACAGCTTCGTCGGTAAAAAGTTCAGAATTGTTTTGAAGCTTTGCCATCAGTTCATCATTTCTTCCGTCGCTGTTAATCGTAAGGAATTCCGTCAGAAAACGATCTGCCATCTCCTTATTTTTGGAATCGCTGTCCTTAAGCGAGCATCCCGTAAGCGCTGCGGCACTTAATCCGACACATAAAAGCAGGATGAATATTGTTCTTTTTGATTTTTTCATGATTATACCTCACTTTCTTTTACCCTTCTATAAATAAAGACGGTAAAACCCGCAAAGTGCAACAGAATTTTTTTATTTTTCGGCAGATTTTTAAATTCATCCATGCTTTGTCGAGTTTTCTTTATTAAGAAGGAGCACATCGTCCGACATGCTCCTTGGTTTTCTTACTTATTTACAGTTTTGGAAAGCACTTTTGATACTGTGCCTGCTGCGATAAAGTTTACGGCCGCTTCAACAACTCCGTTTACTCCAACAAATGCAACGAGGAACGGCCAAATGGCGTTCGTCGGCAGACTTTCTCCTGCCATTGTGGATATGAATGTATCGTTGCTCCAGAAGAACACGATGATGCACGTCATGAAGAAAAGCGTATTCAGCAGTGCTGTGGCAAGCGATGCGATGAAATACGATGCCGTCTTCATTTTTCCGGTACTATGTAATGCCCTGAAGAGGAGGCCCGAAAGCCATCCGCACAGTATTCTCGGAACGATGCAGGTTATGAATGTTGCAACCGGATTCAGTCCGAGAAGCAGCGCCCCAAAACCGGATGCACCAAAGCACTGAATGAAACTTGTAACCCCGAAGATTCCTCCGAGAATCGCTCCGACCGCCGGCCCGAGGATAATGGCTCCGATTGCCACCGGCAGAACCATGAATGTAATCTCAATCGGACCTGCCTTGAGGTATCCCAGTGGTGTGTACGCGAAAATCAGCATAATTGCAACAAGTATGGCCATTTGTACCATCTTCTGTGTCCGCGTATTGATGTTTTTTTCCATTTGAAAACTCCTTTTCCGCTGTCGCCCCGCTGTCTGCGGGTGCAACGCTTACTTAAAAATATTTTTATAATACAGGATTCTGAGCCCTTCAAGGGTCAAATCCGGTACATACCGTATAGAGGTTTCGCAAAGCGGCAGAATTGTATCCGCAAGTCCGCCCGTTGCAATAACATGCAAGTCATCGGTGAGAAGCTCATCGCTTATTTTACGGAAAAATCCGTCCATCATGAGTGCATGTCCGTTCAAAACGCCGGAATTCATAGATTCCCGGCTGTTTTTGCCTATCAGCCTCTTCGGCATGGCAATGGATACGTCCGGAAGTTCGGATGCCTGCATCGACAGTGCATCAAGCGACACTCTGACTCCCGGTGCTATGATAACGCCGGTAAGCGTGTTTTTTGCATCGATGACAGTGAGCGTAGTGGCAGTACCGAAGTCGATAATCATAAGCGGCCCGTCATCGCTTCCCAGAGCCGAAACCGCATTTGCGACGATATCCGCCCCAAGCTCCGTTTGGCTGTCGATTTTAATATTGAGCCCGGTTTTAATTCCCGGTCCGACTTCGAGCGTTCGGATTCCGAACAGCGACCGGATTGCAGATGAAACCGCAATCGTAATCGGCGGGACTACCGAAGAGAGAATGCTTCCGGTTATGTTCTTTGTATCAACGCCGTTCAGAAGAAAAATTCCCTGAAACAGAACTGCATATTCATCCGCACTCTTGGCTCTGTCCGTAGAAATTTTGCTCTTCATTATGAGCGAATCGTCTTCTGCGAAAACGCCTATGTCTATGCTCGAATTTCCGATGTCAACCGCAAGCAGCATGTTTTTTCCTCCTATGCTCTCGGATGTGCCCTGTCATACACATCTTTAATTCTGTTTTTTACAACTGTCAAATATGCCTGGGTAGCCGAGATATCCTCGTGCCCCATAAGTTCCTGCAGGGATTTCACATCCGCTCCGTTCTGAAGCATATGTACCGCAAACGAATTTCGGAGCACCTGCGGTGTGAGGCTTATCGAAAGCTCCGCGGCTTTGCCATACTCTTTCAGCACCTTCCAAAGTCCCTGCCTGGTTATCGGCTTTCCTGCATAATTGACAAATAAGATGTCCGTTTCATTGTCTTTGAGCAAAACGGGTCTGGCGGTGAGGCAGTAATCCTCAAGCACACTTCTGCAAATCTTACCCATCGGTATGATTCTCGCCTTGCCGCTTTGCGGTGAGCATTTGACAAAACCCATCCGGAGGTTTAAATCATCCTCCTGCATTTCTATGAGCTCGCTCGCACGGATTCCCGTTGCATATAAAAGCTCCAGAATTGCCCTATCCCGTATTCCTTTCGGAGTTTTGTCGGGCATTTTCATGAGCTTGTCTATCTCTTCAACACTTATGTATTCAATTTCTTTCTTATCAACCTGCGGCGACTTGATGCCTTCTGCGGGATTTTCGTCAATCTTCCCGAGTTTCTGAAGATAATGATAGAACGCCCGCAGAGAAGCGAGTTTTCTGTTCAATGTTGCCTTTGACATATCCTGAGCTCTGAGTTTCATCAAATATGCCAAAAGTTCGGTGGTTGTAACCTCTTCAGGCTTATATGTTCCCCTGTCGTTTATAAAAACCTCAAAATTCCGAATGTCTCTTATGTACGCTTTTTTCGTGTTCTCAGACATGTTTCTTTCGCTCGAAAGGTAGTCTGCATAATCCTGATAATTCATCCTTCTGCTTCTCCTTGCCCGATAAGTGAGTACCTTAAAGTATAATACTTATCCGACGCAATTTCAACGAAAAAATAATTTTTTTGTCGAATTATGTAAACCCTTTCGTGCATGAAACTCCGTCACGACCGTATATTGTTTATGAGGTCATAAGCTATGAAGATAAATTACAAAATTTTTTGGGTTTTCCTGTTTATAATTGCGGTGGGAATCTGCACCGGTTCCTTTTTTGAAACGGGCATGACGGATGGTTCGAAGTCCGGATTTTTTGATGCTTTAATTTCGTTTTTCCATGTGGCAGAGGCAGGCGGCGGAGATGGCGAGAACTTTTCCTCCGAAAATTTTCTTTCGGCACTCGGTTCATTCCTGCCCGTGCTCTTAATCGGGTATGTTTCGGCGTTTCTGCCGATCCTGCTTCCGCTTATCCCACTGTACATTTTCACACGCGGAATATCCGTAGGCTTTTCCGCGGCCGCAATTCTTGAGGCTTTCGGTCTGAAAGGTACCGCCTACATTCTTATCACGCTCATGCCGCCGCATTTCATACAGTTGCCGGTTTTCTGCTTTCTCGGTATACTTTCCTTTCAAACCGGCCTTGCGACGCTTTCCTATCTGTTTTCAAGCCGTCGAAGATCCGCTGCTTCACGCAGCGCCAGAAAAGCTTTGCAGTCCGATATACGAAAGTACTCCATATTTTATTCTGCAGGGGGTGCTTTAATCGTTATTTCCTGCCTGCTTCAAGCTTTCCTTCTTCAAGCAGGTTCTTGACCGTCATAATGGCTATGATTGTCTTTGCATCCTGAACATCTCCGTCCATCACCATCTTGTGAAGTCTGTTTATCTCATATTCTTCTATGTCGATGGCTTCGTTTTCATCAAAATTCGTCTCTCCCGGGGTGAGATCGGTGCATAAGTACAGATACAGAATTTCTTCGGAATATCCAACCGACGGGTAAAACTGCATGAGGAATTTTATTTTTCCGGCCGTATATCCGGTTTCTTCCTTCAATTCACGCTTTGCTGCTGCCTCTGCGGATTCGCCGGGGTCGATTTTTCCTGCCGGAACTTCGAGCATTACCCTGCCTGCGGGTTTGCGATACTGCCTTACCATGACGAGCTTTCCTTCGCTTGTTACGGCAGCAAGCACCGCTCCGCCGTTATGCTCAATGATTTCGCGCATGGATGTCCCGTTCTGCACTGTAACTTCGTCGCGTCTGAGGTTAATGATGGCACCTTCGTATATTCTTTCACTTTTAATGGTTTTCTCTTCAAATGTCATAGCTTTCCTCCAAAATTTCGTTCTGCGGTAATATTAGCATATTTTAAGGCAAAAGAAAAGAGCCCGCATCGGGGAGAGTATTATCACCCGCGTGCGGACTCCTGTTTTATCGAATTATCGAGGCTCAACAATAAGCTTTATTGCGGTCCTTTCCTCTCCTTCTATTTCGATGTCGGTAAATGCCGGAACGCACACAAGGTCGATTCCGCTTGGAGCCACGAATCCTCTTGCAATCGCTACCGATTTGATTGCCTGGTTCAGTGCTCCGGCTCCGATTGCCTGTATCTCGGCTCCGCCCTTTTCTCTCAAAACACCTGCCAGTGCCCCTGCTACCGAATTCGGGTTTGATTTCGCTGATACTTTTAAAATTTCCATTGCTTATCCTCCTGTGAAATTTCTTTTATTGATGTAATACACACTGCCCTCTCAGGCCGTTTTATCGATTATACCTTATTTTTGCCATGTGTTTCCAAAAATTTATCGACAAATTCTTCAAGAATTCGTAAAAAAATAAGTTTTTTCACATTTTTTTCACAGAAACACTTGCATTTTTTCATTTTTTTATCTATAATAAGAGCGTGGTTATCCCCCCTGATAACCTCATAATCTCAAATCCAAAATACCCCTTTTGAACAAAGTAGACTGCTCCCCTGCAGTCTATTTTGTTTTAAGGCATGAATCAAGAAAGGGATTTTGACATGGAAATATACGATTACATGCATCAGAGTGAATATTTTAACTCCAAAATTTTGCAGCGGTATTTAGGCGGCATGCGTCTTGGCGTCTTTGATATTGAAACTCTCGGGCTGTATCCCAAATACAATCCGATGATACTTGCCGGAATCATGGGAATCGAACCCGACGGAAGTTGTCATGTCCGCCAGCTCTTTGCGGAGACAAGTAAGTCGGATGAAGAGCACTTCCTGCTTGCGGAGCTTGAAAACGAACTTTCAAATTTTGACTGTATTCTGACCTATAACGGCAGATACTTCGATATCCCCTATGTGTACGAACGGGCGTCGAAACTCGGCTTTGATGACTATTGCATCCAACCGTTCAATCTTGATCTGCTTCTGTTCCTGCGGCATTACAGCAGTCTTCGCGATACCATCGGCAGTCTCAAGCAGAAGAATGTAGAACGCTATATGGGGCTTGCCCCGGCTCGCGACGATGAAATCTCGGGCGGGGAAAGTGTTCTGCTCTACAAAGAGTTTGAGAAATGCCGCGATGAAATACAAAAGGACACCTTGCGTGAAAAAATACTTCTTCACAACCATGATGACCTTCTTCAGCTTTATAAGATTTTTCCGGTGATTCTGCAGACGGATATCCACGCTGCGATGAACCGGCTTGGCTTTCCGATTAAAGGTGAAAACGGATGGCCGAACCTTCATATTGACAGCATGAAAGTCGCTGCAAACGCTCTGACGGTGCAGGGACACTATCGCGGAAGCGAAGTGCTTTCTTTTTGCTCCTACAGCACACCTGAAAGACCCTATAACTGTACTTTCAGAGCTGACGGCAGTTTTCTCGTCGAGCTTGCCGCACGCGGCATGAAAGCGCAGCTTACCAACCCGCTTGCCATCAATGAGCTTACGCAGGCGCTGCTTGTCCGCTTCATGCGTGACAATCCGCTGAACGCCTGATACTGTTATTTAAAAAAGAACCACCTCACCATCAGTGCTGCCTGCAGGATGAGAATTGCGGGCACGCCGATGGTGAATTTTTTATGCTTTGTTTTGTGTCTGAAAGCGTTCATTCCGAGCAGCGCGCCTACGGAGCCTCCGATTGCCGCAAGTCCCAGAAGCGTTGATTCTTTCGTTCGCCACGCGCCTTTTTCCGCCTTTCGTTTATCGATTCCGAATGCAAAAAACGTAATAAGATTGATTACAATTAAATAATAAAGAAAATATTTCATAGCTTTCTCCTTTTTTCCTATTGTATTTTACTAAAAAATGCAGATGATAGCAAGGAGGTGATAAAAATGAAAGCAACACTTGCGACGCTCGAGGGCGTGGATCTCAGCGCAATTACGGAAGCTGAGGAAAAAATCAACAAAGGTCACAAGGAAAAAATCGCTTTGGTGGCGTATGTGACTCTTTAATCGTTATGGCAGGCATTTGTGAAAAACGAGTGCCTGTTTTTTTCGCCCGTTTGCCGTCTTTCCAAAATTTTGCTATAATACTTTAAAAAAAGTGTAACCTGCCCGCCCGAAACGGTGCTTATCAGGGTGAAGGCCTTCATTGGCAAAAGCCGCTTCCTCGCGTGGGAGCGGCTTTTGAGCGCCTTATTATTCTTTCACAAACGATTGGATTAAATATCGTCCGTCTTTTTCTTTGAAGGTCAATACGTTCCGGCTTCCGTCTTTGCGGGGGGCGCCGTACAGCTTCACTATGCCGTCTTTTTTTGTTCCCCTTTCCGGTTCAAATTTCCATCCTCCAGCATCGCTTGTAAAGTTTACGAATCGGTCAATTTCTTTTACATAAATGCTGTTCCAATATTCCTGCGTATTGTTTGCCTTTATCTCATCCAGACCGATACCGGTGTAATACTCAAGCCCTTCATTGATAATCTCAGGCTTATACAGCCGTACAGGTGCAGGTGAGGTATCAACAGTAATTCCCTGCTCCCGATATTCCCGCCAAAACTCGGAAGCCTCAAGCTTTTTCTTGAGTTCCGGCGTCCACTCAAGAAAGGCGTCGAACTGCGGATAGTACTGAAGGAACTTTTTAAAATCCAGCTTTTCCGGGCTGCTGTATTTGCTCGAAAAGAAGCAATACATTGTGTTTGTGTTGTAATTCAAGCCACCGAATCCGCCATATGGACAGTATCCATGGAATTTTGTACCAAGGTTCGAGACAACTTCACCTGACAGTTCGCCGTCCGGCGCAGCAAGCAGTTCCGTCCATTCTTCCTTGCTTAAAGCATACGATTCTCCCTGAAATATCGTGCTGCATTCCTTTGTAATTTCTCCCGATGCCAGTTCCTGCGTAAAAGTTTTTGTAATTCGATAGATTCCCGTCGGAAGCATTCCATAGTCTCTGCGGAGTGAAATATATTATCCCGTCGACTCACCCGCTTTCAGTTCATATTGGTTCTGCTCATCCTCCTTATCCTGCGGCTCAATAGGCTCCAGCATCTCCCAGTTTGATGCATCATCTTCGTAGAGAATCCGGGCATGACCGTCTCCGCTTGAAATCTCCGTATTTCCCATATATTGCTCCACACGATACTTATCATCATACCGCAAGGTTTCATTGTACTCGCTCCTGCCTGTGTTTCTGATGTGAAGATAAACCTCCTCCATAAGTCCCCCGCTTGCGCCCAAGTCCATATGCAGATTTGTTTGATAATATTCCTGCAATAGGCTGCCTATCTGCGGGCAGGTAAGCCAGTGCCCGTTGATTCCGTTTTCTTCGTAAGATTCTTCGGTATACTTTGCGATGTAGTAAAGACCGCTGCCCTCACCCATATCGCCGCGAAGCTCGAGTTTTTCTCCATTTTTGAGCCGCAGTACCAATGTATCTGCATATTCGCCGTTAGCGCTGTCTGCAGTCTCCGCAAAATCTTCTTTCTTCAAAGTCCTGAAAAGATCCAAAAGCTTCTGTATTTCTTCTTTCTCACCGATTCCGATGATTTCCGTTTCCTTTTGATACAGGTACATATATACCACGTCGTCTGCCTTGAGGCTCGAAAAAAATTTTTGGCACAGCCCTGCATCCGTCCTTGGGTTTGTAATCAGCGAAGCACAGGCCGCTGTCAGTGCCAAAACCGCAAGGACTGCAATCCATGTCTTCGGCTTCTTGAAAGCTGCCAGTGCCTTTACCCTTGCACTCACTTCCTTCTCTCCACCAATAAAGGATGTCGTGCCGAGGATGAATCGCTCCGTCCCCGCCGCTGCTCTCACCAAAGTCTCGGCATAGCCCTTCTTGTCTCCTGTCTTTCGCGCCGCGTCGTAGTCGCAGTAAACCTCCATGTCGCGTCTGAATCTGCGGAACGCAAGCCAAATCACCGGATTCCACCAAAATGCGGCAAGGAAAAATGCCGAAATTAAATTATAGATTAAGTCGCCGTGTGCGAGGTGCGTCAGTTCATGCGCCAGCACCCTGCGGCGTTCTTCCTGCGTATATCCGTTTTCTAAGGCGATTACATACTGCCCGCCCATAAAAGTGAGGAAAGTCGAGTCCGCGCCGCTTCGAATCTGTATTTTTGCGACGTCGCGGATTCCGACGAGTTTCTTTAGTTCGTCAAGCTCAGCGCGCGCATTTGTATCGTCCATGCACGGCAAAGCTTTCAGTTTGCGCTTTTGTCTCACCGTTCCTGCCAGCATCAGAAGAAGCACTGCCGCTGCGCCTGCAATCCAAACGCAGTTTTCGATTTTCGCTCTTGATACCGTCGCCGCAAAATCACTGCCAACCGTCTTATCCGTAAACGGCACCTGCATGCTGACATGATCTTTCTGCACGGTGTAGTAATTTCCCTGTTCCTCGATTCCAAAGCCTCTGGCATCCAAGTTCTCATACGGTTCCACCCACACGGTCTCCGTCGTGTTGTGGCTCTGCGGCAGATAGGTCTTAGCGGAAAAATCGCTTTCCGGCAAAATCTCCGCAAGCGGAACAGCAAGCACGCTCGCTGCAACAAGTATCCACATGAGCATATGCCCCCTCGGTGTTATCCTGTTTCCAAATGCCAGCTTCACAAGCAGCACTACCGTTGCCGCCGCTGTAACCAAAATTGCTGTGTTGAATAAGTCCATCGCAAATCCCCCTTTGCAGTCAACCTTCCATTTTGTCAATGATTTCGAGCAATGTCTGCTGCTCCTCCTTGCTTAGGTTCTTGCCGGAAACCAGCGAGGAAACCATGAGCTTCGCCGAGCCGTCAAAGATGCGGTTGATAAAGCTTTTCATTTCCTCTTTGCGGCAGGCTTCCTCGCTAACCGCCGCGCTGTAGCGGAAGCTTTTCGGATGGCTCTCATCGGCCGTAATTACTTCTTTTTCCACAAGTCTTCCGACCATCGTTCGGACGGTCGTGTAACTCCAGCCCGCATCTGCGACCGCTTCGGCGATTTCCTTTAATGTCATTTTTTTATCTTCGCTCTGCCAGAGTGCTTTCATGATCGTCCACTCGGCATCGCTGATTGAAATTTGTCTGTTCATAATATCCCTTTCGTCTTTCTTTACTTTGCTTGTAGTGATTGAATCAGGTATCTGCCGTCCTTCTCCTTGAGGGTCAGAACGGAAGTGCCGAACTCACGCATTTCCCCGCTCTTTAGCGGCTTAAACATAATTGTTTCGCCGGTTAGTGTAACGGTGTCGCCTGACTTTTTCCCTTCCTCAACGATAAATTCAGCTGTCGTCCAGCCATCTCCAAAGACCACGTATCGATCAATCTCTTTCACGTAGAATGTCTTCCATTTTTTCTCCGTATAGTTTGCTCTGATGTCATCTGTCGTGATACCCGCGTAATACGCAAGGCTTTCGTTAATCTTTGCAGGGTCATAGAAAGAAGGGCCTTCCGGATAATTGTCAAGCGTCCATCCGTCTTTCCTGTATGGACTCCAATATTCCGAGTTCTCAAACTTTTCTTTCATTTCCGCTGTCCAGACATGATTGTCGTCAAATGCCGGGTAATATTTTAAAAATTCAACAAAATCCATCTTATCCGGGCTGCTGTATGCGCTTGTAAAGTAGTCGTAGAGCGTATTTTTGTTCCCATTTTTGAAAATCTTATTCAGTTCGTCCTTTGTTTCGTCGTTCAATTCCCCATCCGGCTGCGTGCGAAGAAAATCCCAGTCCACAAAATGCAGACGGTTCTCCACCCACTCAAAGACTGCAGATTTTTCCTGTTCGATTGTTTTCCCGTTTTGTAATTTCTGGGTGAACGGAAGGATAAGCCGATAAATGCCTTCCGGCAGTTCTCCGTATTTTGGTGTAATATCTATCGTGGCTGCAAGACGTTCGTTCCCTTTGGCGGTTCCTCCTGCTCCTGTGTTTTTGCCGTCTTTCAGTTCCTGTACAGACTCCCAGCTATTGTCTGCATATGGATAATCTTGGTTTCCCGTATAATGCTCAATGCGGAAGTTTCCCCCATATGTCAGATACGGACTCGGATTATCGTATTCTGTGTTCTCAATGACGATTCCGACACTGCCGGCACTCTGTGCATCAGCCCAATAGGATATGTGCAGATTCGTCTCTTCGTATTCTTTGAGCAGTGCGGTCAGCTTTGGTGAATGAAAACGTTTGCCGCTGATTTCTTCGTCCTCTGTGCCTTCTCCATCTATTTTGCTGATGCAGTACACATCTTCGCCTGCCGCTTCGTCTTTAATCAATTCCAAATAATTTGTGGCGTTCTCCTCCGGACTTTCCATGTTAACATAAAGTCTGTATTTCGATTCATTGCTTTCCATAGTTTCTCCGTTCGTAAAATCTTCTTCTCTGACGGAGTGGAAGAGTTTTGCAAGTTCTTCCCTTTGTTTTGTATCATCAATACGGATTATATCGAAATTAAAGCGGTTCGCTTTTTTTGCAATCGAAACGCTTGTAAAGTTTTCTGCCTGCATATCCCGAAAATATCTCGTGCAAGGGTCTTTGCTCTTTGGATTTACGGCAATGCATATGCAGGCTCCTGCCAGTACAATTACTGCAAGGACTGCAATCCATGTCTTCGGCTTCTTGAAAGCTGCCAGTGCCTTTACCCTTGCACTCACTTCCTTCTCTCCACCAATAAAGGATGTCGTGCCGAGGATGAATCGCTCCGTCCCCGCCGCTGCTCTCACCAAAGTCTCGGCATAGCCCTTCTTGTCTCCTGTCTTTCGCGCCGCGTCGTAGTCGCAGTAAACCTCCATGTCGCGTCTGAATCTGCGGAACGCAAGCCAAATCACCGGATTCCACCAAAATGCGGCAAGGAAAAATGCCGAAATTAAATTATAGATTAAGTCGCCGTGTGCGAGGTGCGTCAGTTCATGCGCCAGCACCCTGCGGCGTTCTTCCTGCGTATATCCGTTTTCTAAGGCGATTACATACTGCCCGCCCATAAAAGTGAGGAAAGTCGAGTCCGCGCCGCTTCGAATCTGTATTTTTGCGACGTCGCGGATTCCGACGAGTTTCTTTAGTTCGTCAAGCTCAGCGCGCGCATTTGTATCGTCCATGCACGGCAAAGCTTTCAGTTTGCGCTTTTGTCTCACCGTTCCTGCCAGCATCAGAAGAAGCACTGCCGCTGCGCCTGCAATCCAAACGCAGTTTTCGATTTTCGCTCTTGATACCGTCGCCGCAAAATCACTGCCAACCGTCTTATCCGTAAACGGCACCTGCATGCTGACATGATCTTTCTGCACGGTGTAGTAATTTCCCTGTTCCTCGATTCCAAAGCCTCTGGCATCCAAGTTCTCATACGGTTCCACCCACACGGTCTCCGTCGTGTTGTGGCTCTGCGGCAGATAGGTCTTAGCGGAAAAATCGCTTTCCGGCAAAATCTCCGCAAGCGGAACAGCAAGCACGCTCGCTGCAACAAGTATCCACATGAGCATATGCCCCCTCGGTGTTATCCTGTTTCCAAATGCCAGCTTCACAAGCAGCACTACCGTTGCCGCCGCTGTAACCAAAATTGCTGTGTTAAATAAGTTCATAGTCGTTCCCCTTTCAGTCTCTTTCTTCGTTTACATTTGTAATCCCTTTTGTGCCTTTAGTTTACACTTGTAGTCATATAATGTCAAGCATTATTTGGAGAATTTTGGGGGGTGAAGCCCTGCTCTGCTTTCGTTTGTCGAATTTTGTCGGAATCCGTCGGAAATTCCTTTGTTGTAAATTCCAGTATATGGATTGTATTTATTTCCATATTATGCTATTATTATCTTACAGATTCTGTATGTGCATGCCATGGCAATCCGTTATTTCTTTAAAGTAAGAGTGCGCTGCCGCGCGAGCGTAACTCTTGGAAAGCGAGAAAAAATTATGACCGAAAACAATAGGGATAACTCCATCTATGATTCCCCCTATTTCCGTCCGTTTACAAATGACAAAATCTTTATGAACGTCATGCGAAGCCCGAAGATTTGCCGTGCGCTTTTGGAACTGATTCTGCCGAACGAAGAAATCGGAGCCATCCGCATTAAGAAGTCCGACAATCCGTTTGTCGATAACTCTGAGATTGACGAAGATTTGGACGGAAATATGAACGAAAGCGACGCTGTCGACAAAGACTCGGAACAAACAGGTTCACTCGAAAACTTGAGCGTAGAAACGCAGAAAACGCTGAAGTTAGAGGCAGATGCACACGGTGTGCGATTCGATGCCTTCGTTGAAAGCTCAAAACTTTGGGCTGATATTGAGATGCAGACCAGCGACGGTTTAGAGCTTGATAAACGTGCAAGATACTATCACGCCAACATGGATTTGGACTTTCTTGAGCAAGGAAAGCGTTATAAAGATCTTAAGCCAAGTTATGTTATCTTCATCTGTACCTTCGACCACTTCAATATGGATGAGCCTGTCTATTTTTTCCGCTCTTGGGCTGTGGAAAAAGGCTTGCCGCTTGACGATTTATCGTATACAATAGTATTGAACATGAAATGCTCTCCGGAGAAAGTTCCGGAGGCACTGAAGCCTTTTTACGACTATCTGAATGACCCGAAGAAGAATCAGGCTTCGGAGCTGACACGCATGATTGACGAGCGTGTCAGAAAGTTCAATTCAAGCGAATGGAGGAAAAAATACATGACATTCGAGTATATTTTGAACGAGCACAAGCGGGAAAGCGAGGCCATTGGATTTGAAAAAGGCGCCGCGCAGGAAAAACGCGAAATTGCGAAAAGTATGAAGGCGAAAAAAATCCCGATTGCTGACATCGCAGAGATAACTGGGCTTTCTGCCGAAGAAGTTGAAGAACTATAAGCACTATATATTGATGGCGTACTTCGCACTTGCAGTTTATTGCAGGTGCGATTTTCTTAAAAACAGCCTGTAATCACACATTTTTCAAGGTATTGGTTCGCCTTGAGCGTCAAAGCAAAAATCGCGCGAATAACGCCGTCCATTTCATCGGAAATGCCATTGAAATATGCATATTCCAACGGAACATCGTACTCGTCGATGAGAATTATGGCCTTCCTGCCTTTTGGTTCATCAGATTTTCATAGCGTTTTTTTCAATCGGAAGCAACGCGTCTGCCTGCAAAACATAGCTGTGTCTTTGAAATTCATGGCAAATTTCGTCTATCCAAGCAGGCTTTGTAGAAAATTCGGAATTCCCGAATTTTCTCATCCCTTTCTCTTCATAGTATACTTGATTTGCTGAAAAGAAACAACAGAAAATCCGAAAGCCCGGCGGGTTCTTTTACCCCACCAGCTCCGACAGCCGCACATCCTCAATTGTGCAAAATTCTTCTTTATTATCCTCGATGTACTTCATAATGTCATCCCGTGAGCCGTAGAGATAGAAGTTCTTCGTCATAAATGTCTCTGTATTTTCTGCGTCTGCAAGCGCATCATTGATATGCTGAAGCGCAACTTCACCGGGGGCCCAAGAGCTTCCCCAGCTGATTCCCAGCCCGTTCCACAATTCAGGATTCTCGGATAGCGTCTTCAGATTCTTAATATAGACTTCCCGAAGCTGCGATGCGTTCATATCGGCACGGTCTTTGTCACCTTCATACAGAACTGCACCCTTAAAAGAAATGCCACCCATGAAGCCCTCGCTTTTCGTATCCATCTGCGCCCACACGGGTTCCAGTGTTCCCACTTGAAGCGCAAGCACATCTTCGAGTTTTACAGATTTATGAAGCTGCACCTGAAGCAGGATTCGTGCTGATTTCGGCAGCTCCGCCAAATCTTCAAGCTCGCTGTCATTGTATTTTGCAAAGTCCGTTATGCCTCCATCACCTGCATTTGCAATGGTTGTGTGAGCAGTATGAATAAGCACTCCGTCGGTATCGCTTTTCACGGACAACTCTCCACGCACCATTTCTAAAGAAGCATTCATTTTCCCCACAAGAAGCCGCTGCGTGCGCGTACCTAAGCACAGCGGAATTTCATACTTTCCGAAGCCTTTTTTCTCAATTTCGCCAATCATATACAGCCTCGTCTGCGGGTATACGGTCTCGACATATGCCGAAAGCGTCTGAAACAGCCGGCTTGCATACCCGTCCTTCGCCTCATCTGCCTTAACCGGATTTGTGTTGCATAGATTCATAATCGGATTCACCCCGAGAAAAATAAGAGCGACGATAAGCAAAACAACCAGCACAACTTTCAGCGAAGTCCGAACCATCATCTGTTTCACTCTTATTTCGATCAGACGGTCTAAATCCACTTCCGGCTCCATCTTCATATCTTCCAGAACAAGGTCAAATTCATCTCTTTTCTTTTCGGTATTATTCATTTGCGTCCTCCTCATTTTCCATCATTTTTATCAGCGCTTTCTTTGCGCGCGACCGTATCTGCCTTATATTCGCCTCCGTCATTGCGTGCGCTTTCGCAATCTGTGCATCGTCGAGCTCCAGATAAACGCTTTCAATCATAATCGTCCTCTGCCGCAGTGGCAGTGACGCAATCATAGCCGCAAGCCGGGCTTTCTTCTCGTTGTGAATCAAACTTTCCAGTATGTCATAACAATCCGCTAAATCCATCATTTCCGGCTCATTGTCTGCGCGATATTTTTCCGCTCGAATCGAATTCAGAAAATCATTTCGGATTACGCGGTTCGCCCATGAAAGGAAGCTCCCCGAAGGCTTATACGACAAAATCGCCTTCAGAAATGCGTTCTGCACCAAGTCCTCTGCCGCCTGCCTATCATGTGTATACGAACAGGCAATGATCATGAGCGGTTCGTAGTATCTGCTATAAAGTTGTTCAATCAGTCCGCTTTTATTCATCTGCCGTTCTCCCCTTCTACTTACTAAACACTATACCATAGAATTTGTGACAGGATAAATGAAAAAATATTAAATGTTGAAATTTTTTCGCCAATAAGTTATAATAAAAATGTGATTATTATCACATAATATTCAATAAAAATGTGAGGTGTGTTTCGTGGAACGATTAATTTTAAAGGATCTTATTGCATGGAAGAATTCACCCTATCGCAAACCTCTGATTCTAAAAGGTGTTCGCCAGGTAGGGAAAACTTGGATTTTAAAGGAATTTGGGAATCGCTGCTATGAGAATACCGCTTATTTTAACTTTGATGAAAACGAAGAATATAAACAATTTTTTGAAACCAGCAAGGATGTCAACCGAATTTTGCAAAACCTGATGTTTGCAAGCGGTCAGAGCATTAAACCCGAAAAAACCTTGATTATCTTTGATGAAGTGCAGGACTGTCCGAAGGTCATCAATTCCATGAAGTATTTTTGTGAAAATGCGCCGGAATACCACATTGCATGTGCCGGTTCGCTGCTCGGCATCGCTTTGGCAAAACCGTCTTCTTTCCCTGTCGGCAAGGTTAATTTCATGCAAATCGACCCGATGACCTTTACAGAGTTTCTGACAGCGAACGGTGATGAAAACCTTGTGAAATATATGGAAAATATTGAACGCATTGAACCGCTTCCCGATGCGTTCTTTAATCCGCTGTATGAGAAGCTAAAAATGTACTATGTCACCGGAGGCATGCCTGAATCTGTTTTGATGTGGACCCAGGCGCGCGATGTTTCAGCTATGCAAAATACCCTGTCGGACATTATTGATGCCTACGAACGTGACTTTGCAAAGCATCCCGATGTCAGTGAATTTCCGAAAATTTCAATGATATGGAAATCCATCCCGTCTCAGCTTGCACGGGAAAACAAAAAATTTCTTTATAAAGTTGTTAAAGAAGGGGCGAGGGCGAGAGAATATGAAAATGCTCTGCAGTGGCTCGTAGATGCCCGTTTGGTGCACAAGATTTACCGCAGCAGCACTCCGGGACTTCCGATGAGTGCCTATGACGATCTTTCCGCTTTTAAAATTTATCTGGCTGATGTCGGAGTCCTCCGCCGTTTAGCACAGCTTGCTCCAACTGCGTTCACAGAGGGCAATCGTTTGTTTACCGAATTCAAAGGTTCTTTGACGGAAAATTTTGTTTTGCAGACGCTGCTCACACAATTCGAGGTCACTCCGCGATACTGGGCGCAAAACAACCCGCCATATGAAGTAGACTTCCTGATTCAGCGTGAAAATGAAATTTTTCCTGTGGAAGTCAAAGCAGAAGGCAACATCAGAAGCAAAAGTCTCAAAAAATTCAAGGAGCTTTTCCCTGATAAAGTAAAGCTTCGTGTGCGCTTTTCTTTGGATAACCTAAAGCTGGACGAAGATGTGCTGAATATTCCACTGTTTATGGCAGACCACACCGACAGACTGCTTGGCCTTGCGCTGAACACACTGCATGAATAACCGCAAAAAAGGAGCTGCCGCCCCGGTCGATTTCTCAATCAACTAAGCCGTCAGCTCCTGATTTTTAATAATGATATCCCTTCCCATAAAAGCTCTTTTCGCTCAGGAGGAGGAATTTGTTAGTTCCGGTACCTTCGTTGTAGGTCACATCCGTGTAGTACCATTTGCTTCCGATTTTGCTGCGGTTCCACATATGCGGCTCAAAATCTGTTTTGCCCGGACCGGAGGTTGCCATGCCGCCAATCGATTCCGTTTCAATTCCCGCCCGTATGCACATTAGACGGAAAAGCCCTGCGAAGCCCTGACACACAGCCTTCTTATTGTCCAAAAGCCCGAGGAAGCTGTAAGATGCTTTCCGGTATTTGTAATCATACGAATAGCTGCGCACGATATATTTATTGATGCCTTTGACCTTTTCCTTTTTGGTCTTACAGCCTTTCGTCGCGGTTTTTGTAATGCTGCAAATCTTCTTGTAATACTTCACCGCCTTCGCCGAAGCGTTCGATTTCACAGCGGGATTGAGAATCAGCCGCTCAACCTGATACTCCGTGCCGTATTTGAAATCCACATCGATCTTTGCGACATCTTCTTCAATTGCCGTGTTCATCTGTGTGCTGACGGAATCGCCCCATTTTAAGGAATATACATTTAAAACCTCATACAAATGCTCGGTCGTGACAATTTTAAGCTTCGGAAGCAGATTTTCCTTCGCATGCATGTACACCGAATACAAGGTATCCGCATCGCTGACTGTCATGCCCTCCGTGTAAGTCACTGGAACGCGTTTGAATTCCGTTTCATAAACACCGTGCCCCGCCGGAGTATCGTCCCAGATGTTTGCAAAAAGGCTTTTGTCAACGTTCATTTTACCGCAGAAAGTGTCGTAAACCGTAAGATCCGCGTGGCTGCCTTTATAGGTTCCGCCCGTCACCGTCAGATCCAAATCGCCCTGCACAGAGAGCGCATCATATCCCGTGAAACTGCCGCCCGAGATTTGGATTTCGGAACTGTAGAGTCCGGAATAGCCCGCCACAGCGCAGGATTTTTCGGATTTGAAAGTTCCTCCGCTGATCAAAAGTCTGCCGCCTGTCACATCGCAGCAGCTATATACGCTGCTGAAAGTACCGCCGCTGATTTTGACGGTCGTTTTCGTGGAACCGAGAACACTGATTGCCCCACGGCTTCCCGTGTTTCGAACAAGACCGCCGCCCTTGCTGTCGGAAATCGTCAGCCTGCCGCCCTCGACCGTAATCAAAGCGTCAATCCCGACATTCCCTTTGATGGTATGTCCGTTTAAGTCAAGACTCTTGGTTTTGCTCCGCATGACAATCGCTTTGGTTAATCCCTTGATGTCCGCAGTCAACTTGTACGAGCCTCCTTCAGCGGAAGTCAGCGCTTTTCGAAGAGTCGAAGCACTTGAAATCGATTTCACGCTCGCCGCCTGCGCAGTCTCTGCGCCGCCGAAGCCTTCCGGCAGGAAAGCTGTCATCACTGCCGCCGCCAAAAACAGGCAGGCAGCCTTCTTCAAAAGCTTTCTCATTTCAAACATCCTTTCTTACAAGCACACGATAACCATTATTAATATTTATTTCTTCCAGCTGCTCTTAAGACCGATAATCTCGTTGAACACCGGATTTTCTTTTCTGTAAAGCTTCGAGTCCGCCACGAAATATCCGTGTCTGAAGAACTGGAATCTTTCGCCCGGCTGAGCCTCAAGCACCTTCGGCTCCGCATAGCATACAATTTCACGCATCGTGTCTTCGTTTGCCACCATTTTGCCGTCCTCGCCTTCGCTCATAAGATAGTCGAACTGGCGAATCTTAATCGGAACTGCGGTCGCCGCGTCTACGAAGTGAATCGTACCCTTGACTTTGCGTCCCTCAAATCCGCTTCCGGACTTGGTCTGCGGGTCGTATGTGCAGTGCAGCTCTTTAATCGAGCCGTCTTCGTTCTTTACTGCTTCCTGGCAGGTGATGAAATATGCGCCTTTCAGACGGACTTCGTTGCCCGGGAAAAGTCTGAAATACTTCTTTGCGGGCACTTCCATGAAGTCCTCGCCGTCCACCCAGATTTCTCTCGAGAACGGAATGTCGCGAACGCCCATTTCCGGTACTGCCGGATTGTTTTCCACTTCGCAAAGCTCGCTCTGCCCCTCAGGATAATTCGTGATAACAACCTTAATCGGGTCGAAAACAACGTTTCTCGTCTCAACCTTTTCCTTGAGGTCGTCACGCACGCAGTGCTCCAAAAGGGAAACATCAACCGTGCTGTTTGCTTTGGAAACACCGATTTCCTCGCAAAATCTGCGGATTGCCTCCGGTGTATATCCTCTGCGGCGGATTCCCGCGATGGTCGGCATTCTCGGATCATCCCAGCCGTCAACCACGCCGTCATCCACAAGTCTCTTCAAATATCTCTTCGACATTACCGTATTCGTCAGGTTCAGTCTCGCAAACTCAATCTGCTGCGGAGGAGCGCTCCACCAGCCAACTTCCGCAAGAACCCAGTCGTAAAGCGGTCTGTGGTCCTCGAACTCAAGCGTACAGATGGAATGCGTGATTCCTTCAATCGCATCTTCAATCGGGTGCGCGAAGTCATACATCGGGTAAATGCACCACTTGTCCCCTGTGTTATGGTGAGTCGCATGCGCGATACGGTAAATAATCGGGTCTCTCATATTGATATTCGGCGATGCCATGTCAATCTTCGCTCTGAGCACCTTTTCGCCGTCCGCATATCTGCCTTCCTTCATTTCCTCGAAAAGCGCAAGATTTTCCTCTATGCTTCTGTTTCTGTAAGGGCTCTCTTTGCCCGGCTGTGTGAGCGTACCTCTGTACTCCTTGATTTCCTCAGGCGTAAGGTCGCAGACATAGGCTTTGCCCTTCTTTATCAGTTCAAGCGCCGCTTCGTACATTTTGTCGAAATAATCGGACGCCCAGAGTCTCTTATCCCACCGGAAACCAAGCCATTTCACATCTTCTTCAATGGAGTTGATGTATTCAACATCCTCTTTTACCGGGTTCGTGTCGTCATATCTGAGGTTGCAGGTGCCGCCGTACTTCGCCGCTGTGGAAAAGTTCAGGCAGATGGATTTCGCATGTCCGATATGCAGGTAGCCGTTCGGCTCCGGCGGAAAACGCGTGCACACCTTATCCCCGTATTTGTGACTTTCTAAGTCTTTTTCAATCATGTTGTGAATAAAATTGGTTTCTCCCATAGTTTTTTCCTCTCAAAAAATATTCTATTCTATATAATATCACTATTTAAACCATTTATCCAGCAAAAAATGCCCATTTGACTAAATTGCGGAAATAAAGTATACTAAAGTTAATATACATATAGGAGGAATACCGAAAGTGAGGAAGAAGCACTTGTTAATGATAGGCGCAATGGTGCTTTGCACCGCTGCTGTTATATTTTTCTGCGGCTGCCGGGACAGTTCGCAGCAGGCATCCGGCTCATCAGGCGCGGTTGATACCGTAGTCAATGTCGACGAGCCTGCGGATTCACAGGGAGAAATTGTCGCGACCGCTGCGAAAACAACGACTAAGAAATCAGCGACCAAAACAACCAAGAAAAAGAAAAAATATAATGAAGAGGCTCCTTGGGAGTCCTTCGACATGTACGGTCTGCCGGATAAGCTCGACCTTCTGAAGAAAGATAAGGGCGATGTGCTCGTTCTCGTAAACAAGCTCCACGCCGTATCGAAGAACTACAAGCCGACCGATATGGTTGCAATCAAAGGCAGCTATACCACAAATCAAGGGCTGGAAATGAAAGCTGACGCTTACAAAGCCTTCAAAAAAATGAGAAAAGCCGCCAAAGCTGACGGCATCCGTTTTAAAATCTGTTCTGCATACCGTACCTACAGCACGCAGAAATGGCTTTACAACAACTATCTGAACACCATGGGCAAGAAGCTCCGCGACATCCGCTCCGCATATCCGGGCAGAAGCGAGCACCACACGGGTTATGCCATCGACCTTGTAACGAAGTCCACAGGCTGGACTCTCACGCAGGACTTCGCGAAGACTTCCGAAGGCAAGTGGATTAACAAGCACTGTGCAGAATACGGCTTCATCATCCGCTACCCGAAGGGCAAAACCGACATTACAGGCTACGATTATGAGCCTTGGCATCTGCGCTATGTCGGTGTTGATGCCGCTGAGGAAATCACAGAGCAGGGCATTACTCTGGAAGAATATCTGAAGAGATAATATCCGCTGTCTGAATTTTAATTGCCTTTTGCAAATCGCTGAAAGCAAGTTCAATCTGAAAACCAATACGACCGCCGCTGAAGAAAATCGTTTCGTAATCAGCGGCGGTTTTGTGTATCGTCGTCGTAAAGAATTTCTTCATTCCAATCGGACTGCATCCGCCGTGAATATATCCCGTGAGCGGCAGCAGTTCTTTTGATTTTATCATCTCAATCGACTTCTCTCCGACCGCTTTCGCCGCCTTCTTTAAGTCCAGTTCTTCTGCCACCGGAACCATGAAAACATAATAATTCCTGCTTCTGCCTTGTGTAACGAGTGTTTTAAACACTCTTCCAGGCTCTTGGTTCAGTACCTCGGCAACTTCCACGCCGCTGACCGCGTCCGTATCGGTATAGGTATGCTCCTTATATTTAATTTTCAGCGCCTCCAGTCTACGCATGGCGTTCGTTTTTTCTGTCTTTGTTTTCATTTTGCTTACCTCTAAAACTCAAGGCACCCCTTGCGAGGTGCCTTGATATCGTTCATTTCGTAATTATCTGTGCGTGCAATTATCTTTCAACTACGAGTGCAGTTCCCATACCGCCGCCGATGCACAATGTAGCAAGACCGTACTTGGAATCTCTCTTCATCATTTCGTAAATCAGAGTGATTAAGATTCTGCAGCCGGAAGCTCCGATTGGGTGTCCGATAGCGATAGCTCCGCCGTTTACATTTGTCTTTTCAGGATCTAATCCTAAGTCTTTTCTTACTGCCAGGGACTGAGCTGCGAAAGCTTCGTTTGCTTCTACTAAGTCCATATCAGCAACTGTAAGGCCGGCCTTCTTTAATGCTTTTTCGGAAGCAGGTACAGGACCAATGCCCATGATGGATGGGTCAACGCCTGCGGAAGCATAGGACTTGATTGTGCAAAGCGGCTTGATTCCCAATTCGTCAGCCTTTTCCTTGCTCATTACTACTACAGCAGCACCTGCATCGTTGATACCGGAAGCGTTAGCAGCTGTAACAATACCGTCCTTCTTGAAAGCGCCTTTTAATTTAGCAACTTTTTCGATAGTTGTTCCAAACTTAGGGAATTCATCTGTATCGAAGATGATTGGATCGCCCTTTCTCTGCGGAATTTCAACCGGAACGATTTCATCTTTGAACTTGCCTGCCTTGATTGCTTCTTCAGCTCTGTTCTGGGAGATTACGGAGAATTCGTCTAATTCTTCTCTTGTGATTCCCCACTGTTCAGCAACGTTTTCAGCAGTGATACCCATGTGGTATCCGTTGAATGCGTCCCAAAGACCGTCGTTAACCATCATGTCAACCATCTGAGCGTTGTTCATTCTTGCGCCCCATCTTGCAGCCGGCATAGCGTAAGCTGTAGCGGACATGTTTTCTGCACCGCCTGCAACTACGATATCAGCATCGCCTGCTTTGATGATCTGAGCAGCAAGTTCAACAGCTCTTAATCCGGAACCGCAAACTTTATTAATTGTCATAGCCGGAACTTCCTTCGGGAGACCTGCATCAAGTGTCATCTGTCTTGCAACATTCTGGCCTAATCCGCCCTGAAGAACAGCACCCATGATAACTTCTTCAACCATTTCAGGCTTGATTCCTGCTCTTTCAACGGCAGCCTTGATTGTGACAGCACCTAAAGTTCTTGTCGGAATTCCCTTTAAGGAACCGCCAAAGCTTCCGATTGGTGTTCTTGCTGCACTTACAATTACAACTTCTCTCATTCTTATGTATCCTCCTTAAGATATATTGTTTCTTTTCGCCGCATACCGCGTCTCTTTCTGTATGCAGTTCTATTTAATCACACAATAACACAAAAATCAAGAAATTTTGGTTAAAATTTTAACAAAACCCTTGTATTTTTTGAAATACATCTACCGTATATATTACCATACCACCTGAAAAATGCAAGGTCCGGCGCAAAAGTAGTTTATTTAACAAGGTGTTTGAGGTGAGCATGTTTACTTCGGCTTAATCGGCTTTCTGCGGGCTTGGAAAGTGCTTGCATTTTCTGTAAAAGCGCAGAGTGACCTTAATAATATCACCCTGCACTCTTACTGTACACTTCTGTTTCAAAGCTCTTACCGTATTATAGCAAAATATTTTTCCCCCATCATCACCGGCTTGTAGGAAAGTTTGGTCTGTCTGAGATTCTGAAGGCCCATGTCCTCTTCACGATTCACATAAATTGTTTCCTCCGGAAGCCGTCTGCAAAATTCATTGTTGATTGCCTGATAAAGCCCTCTGATTCTGTCGTCGGCCTTTTCCACATGCACCAAGACGGTCTCTTTGCTGTTTGTTTTCGCAAATTCGCCAAGCGTTACGGCTTCGATTCTGCCGTCGATGCGAATAACACCTGACAAAAGCCCCTTTCCGAGGAACTTAAGCAGTTCCCGTATCGCTTCCGTTTCCATTTCAAGGATTTCTTTCCATTCTTCCGGCGTTTCTCCGAGCTTGTATTCATTCTTGCTTTCAATGTATGCCATGATTTCTCCGCCATCTTCGGGTTTCGCCTCTTCATACGCAAACTCGTAATTCTTGAGGAAAAAGTTTAAATGATTCTTTTTCTGATGGAGCTTGCGCCCGCTCAGATTGATCAGGTCCTCTTTCAGGTAAATATAATCGTCCTCATCTCTGTCATGTTCGACGAAAACTTTTCCGGGAAAACACTCTTCGAGGTATGGCACAAGCGATTTCGGAATCAAACTCAAATATAAGTCCTGCCCCTTGGCATGAAACAATTTTTTCGCCTCAAGGAGCGTTTCGCGGAGGGACTCTACGTCATAGGAACCGGTCCTTGTCAGAGGAAAAGACATAAAATATCTTTTGTCTTCCTCCGGATCCAGCTCGCCGAGAGCACCTATGCAAAGGTAGTCCCCGATTATCTGCCAGCTGATCTTATGTGTGTTTCTCCACATATAATTTGCTATGAATGTATGTCCTGAGGATTTATAATCATATCCGTCAAAGTACGAATTCAGCAGGTTGATGTCCTCCTCGGACAAATTATCAAAAGTTCTCTCAAATATCATGCCTTACGTATTCTGTAATTCCCTTTCGTTTTTTCTTATTTTACAAGTGCAGAAATTGCCTTAAACTCCGGTGCCTTAGCACCTCCCAGAAGTTCATACAATACGCTTTCAAAACTTGTCAAAATTACGCCTGCCTGTGCAAGCCTCTGCAATGTAATTTCTTTATTCTTCGGATCTCTGGACTGCACACAGTCAGTTACCAAAGCTACCTCGTAGCCATCCCGGAGAAGATCAATTGCCGTCTGCTCCACGCAGATATGTGCTTCAATGCCTGCCAGGATTACGGTTCCCTTGTCGCTTGCCTCGATCGCTTCGACGAAAGTGTTTTCGCCCAGGCAGCTGAAGGAAGTTTTTTCAACCGGTGTAAAGTCTCCGATTGCCTCTGCGATTGATGGCACCGTTGGACCAAGTCCCTTCGTATACTGCTGCGTTACAATCATCGGAATGCCAAGCTCGCGCATTCCCTTTACAAGCTTGACAACACGCGCTTCAAGTTGTTCGCAGTCATGCATTGCCGGCAAAAGTCTTTCCTGAAAGTCAATCGCCACAAAAATTGCATCATCTCTTTCTATTTTAAGCTGTTTCAATCTGTTAAACAATCCTGCCATTTTATTCTACCTCCATAACTTTCCCGATTGCGTCATTAATTACCAAGTCAGCCTTGCCGTCATACGGGGTAGGCTGTTTGTTTATCAGTACCAATTTCTTACCACAAAAATAGCGAATCAAACCCGCCGCCGGATAAACAACCAGCGAAGTTCCTCCTATAATCATGGTATCTGCCTTCTCAATCGCATTGATTGCTCCCAGCATGCAGGCCTCGTCCAGCGCTTCTTCGTAAAGAACGACGTCCGGTTTGATGATGCCGCCGCATTTCGGGCAGATCGGAATATTTCCTCTGCAGTTTGCCTCATCCATGATAAAATCCGTGTCATAGAATTCCCCGCAATCCATACAATGATTGCGAAGAACCGAGCCATGAAGTTCGTATACTTTTTTGCTTCCGGCTTTTTGATGAAGGCCGTCAATGTTTTGTGTGATTACAGCCTTGAGTCTGCCTTCTTTTTCAAGATACGCAAGTGCCTTGTGTGCATTGTTTGGCTGTGCGTCTCTGTAAATCAAATTCTTTTTGTAATAGTCAAAGAAAGTATCGGGCTGCTGCATGAAGAAGCTGTGCGAAAGCATTTCTTCGGGACTTCTTCCGTATTGCTGCTGTGCGTTGTACAAGCCCTTTTCGGAACGAAAGTCGGGTATATTGCTTTCGGTTGAAACTCCCGCCCCGCCGAAGAAGACCACATTACCACTGTTATCTATTATCTCTTTTAATCGCTTATCCATTCGTATGCCTCCGATTTTTTGGTTTTTCTTGATTACAGTATACCATTTATGATAAAATTTTGGTAGTGAAAAGTGAAGGAGATTATGGCTATGAGATCAAAAAAACAGAAAAAGGTTGCTCTTGTTTTGGGTGGCGGCGGTTCCCGCGGCGCATATGAAGCAGGCGTGTGGCAGGCTCTCACGGAACTTGGGATTGAAATTGATATTGTAACAGGCTGCTCAGTCGGAGCCATCAACGCCGCAATGGTTGTGCAGGGAAATGTCGATCTTACCGCACAGCTTTGGCGTGAGATCGAAACGCACATGGTCTTTGATGTGCCGGAAGGAAGCCAGCCGATCGAATATGCTCGCGAAATTGTATTCAATCACGGTGCGGGAACATCCGGGCTGAAAGGACTTCTCACCAAGTATATTGATGAAGACGTGGTACGAAACTCGCCTATGGTATACGGGATTCCGGTTGTCTCGCTTCCGACCTTTGATGCACATTATCTTTATAAGGAAGATATCCCAAGCGGCAAAATGATTGATTTTATTATCGCAAGTGCCTCGGCTTTCCCGGCAATACACAGCTGCGAGATAGATGGTGTGGATTATATCGATGGCGGATATGCAGATGAAATCCCCGTTGAGATGGCGGTCAAAAAAGGCGCAACTCATGTCATAGCCGTCAATCTTAAGGGCATGGGCGTCGTAAGACACGAAACTCTCGAAACGGCACCGAATCTTGTATATATAGAACCGAAGTGGGATCTTGGCAGCATCCTGATCTTCGACAAGGCTAATTCCAAGCGTATCCTGCGTCTTGGATACCTTGACGCGATGAAAGCCCTCGGTCTTATCGACGGTACTTATTTTTCTTTTGCAAAAGGCACATTCCCTAAGACAATATTAAAAGAGGCCGATGCCTGTGCAAAGATTTTCGAGCTTGATCCGCTTGTGCTGTACACCAACGAAATATTCCTCGAAAAAATTTCCGATGCCGCCCGTACATCCAATCACGAGGCGAAGGAAGCTTTGGATAAGTACGGCGATGTTTTCTCCTTACAATCTCCGAAGGAGCTTCTGACAAATATCAGAAATGTCGCAAATCCGCGTGCCCTCACGTTCCTCATCGCATACAACCTCAAGGAAAAAGGCACGCAGAGCATTTTCCTTTCCCGTGCCGCAGTAAAGCTGCTGCCTGACATTATCCATGCGGCAAGCTTCCTGGTGAAATATCAACTCATATAAAACAACAAAGCTCGGTGCAAAGGACCGGTTGATGTCCAATGCCGCCGAGCTTCATTGTTTTCTAAAAGCATTTATTATGTTTTTCCCAAAACCTCTACCAGCATTCCCGCTTCTTCCTCAAAAAATTTTTTTATCTTATCTACGTAATCATCGGAAGGTGTTACGAAATCCACAGGCTTCTGTCCGAGGTTTCTCTTCTTTGCAAAACCCAAATTATGATAAGGCAGGAGCGTTAAATGCGTGATTCCGTTTTCTTTGTAAAATTCTGCGGTCTTCTCTATAATATCCCATTTGTCATTTACATCGTGCATAAGAGGCATTCTCATTTGGATTTTTGAATTCGTAACGGGATTGTTCGCAAGTCTTTTCAAATTTTCGAGAATCACTTCGTTGCTCTGTCCCACATATTCCTTATGAACATCATTATCGATTGCCTTCATGTCATACAGAATGTTGGTGATGTTTTCATATTCCGCAAGTTTCATGAGTCGGTCGCCGTCTCCGAAACCCGATGTGTCAAGACACACATGCACACCGTTTTTGCGTGCCAGTTCTATAAGTTCTTCGGCAAAATCCGCCTGCGCAAGCATTTCGCCTCCGCTGATAGTCATTCCGCCGCCCGTATGCTCATAAAAGCCTTTGTCCTGCAGAACTTCTGCCATAATCTCTTCTGCGGTCATTTCCTTTGCTACGGCCTTCAGTGCTTCGGCATAGCAGAACTTCGTACATTCAAGACAACAATCGCAAAGCGTGCGGTCCACATGTATTCTTTGATCTTCTTCACCGACAAAGATTGCATTCTGCGGGCAGTGCGTAAGGCAGTACCCGCATTTAATGCAGCTGTTCGGCATTTCGATAATTTGTTGTTTGAAGCTGATAAGCTCGGGGTTATGACACCATCTGCAGCTTAGCGGGCAGCCCTTGAGGAACACAGTAGCTCTGATGCCCGGACCGTCCTCCGTGCTGAACTTCTGTATCGCTCCCACGAGTGCCCTGCGTGTGTTATTTTCCATCACGGTCTCCCTATTCAGCCTTTTCGAAGTGTGCGGTTCTGTAGATAATGGTATCCTGAGCACTCTTGTCGAGCTCGGTGAAGTAAGCCATGTAGCCTGCTACACGAACCATGAGACCTTTATAGTTTTCAGGATGTTTTTGCGCATCCTTAAGTGTTTCTGTATCAACAACGTTAATCTGAATGTGTTCACCGCCGTGGTCGAAATAGGTTCTGATTACGCCTTCAATGCTTTCCAGACCTTTTTCGCCTTCAACGCCCTTCGGGTCGAAACGAAGGTTGAACAATGCACCGTCGTGGAATGCTTCCTGTCCCATGGATGCTACGGACTTAACCGTTGCGGTAGGACCACTCTTATCGCGTCCCATCATTGGTGAAGCGTTATCGCAGAAAGGTTCTCCTGCAAGTCTTCCGTCAGGCGTTGCACCGCATACCGCACCGTGTGATACGTTTACGGTCTGTGAGTGAACATTGAACGAGAACCAGCCGCCTCTTGCGTCCGGCCATGTCTGAACATTGTCTGCGATGAAGTGCATCATCTCTCTGTAAATTCCGTCTACATGAGCTTTGTCGTTTCCGAATTTTTCAGGTTTGTTCAGAAGGAGCTGACGCATACGTTCTTCGCCTTCAAAATTATTATCAAGCGCTTTGATGAGTTCATCCATTGTGATGTCCTTATCTTCGAATACGCACTTCTGAATTGCTTCAATTGAGTCTGCCATATTGGCTGCACCTGTGATGTAAAGGCCCGCAGTGCTGTATTTTGCACCGCCCTCCTGAACGGATCTGCCGCTTTCCACACAGCCCTTCGTAACCATGGATGCGAAGATAACCGGGAATCTGAGCATATGCATGCTCTGCATAATCTTATAGCCTTCGGTTACAAGTTTGTAGTGATGAAGGATCTGTTTCTTTAACGCGTCTTTAAACTCTTCGATGTTCTTGAAATCTCTCGGGTCTCCTGTCTGAAGTCCCATAAGCTTACCCGTTGACGGATCAACGCCGTTGTGGAGAACGAATTCGAGCATTTTGCCCATGTTGACATAACCTGCGTCAGGGGAACCGTCTGTCGTTCCGCCTCCCGGTCCCGGCTGGATGCAGCCAACGATTGTCCAGTCTCTTGCCTCTTCAATCGTACAGCCCTTGCCCTGCGTCATCTGCATAGCTGCATAGTCATTAAAGAAGCCCGGATTTGCCTGTCCTTCCTGAATCATCTTGCAGCCCTTGCGTACAAGTTCTTCCGGAGTTCCATCCCAAACTCTGACTGCCATTACCGGCTGCGTTGTTTTGAGCTGGTTTGCAGCTTCCAGGCAGAGGTAGGATAACTCGTTTGTAGCGTCTTTGCCGTCACGGGTCTGTCCGCCGACGATGAGGATTTCCCACATCGGGTAGCCTGCGAAGGATGTCGCATACCATTTATCTCTTACTTCAAATACCTCGCATGCCTTAAGGTAGAAGCATTCGAGCATTTCAAGTGCCTCATCCTGCGTGATGTTCTTTTCGTCGATTACATCTTTCTTGTAATAAGGCCACATGTACTGGTCGAATCTTCCGAAACCGTTAGCGGTTGTACATACTTCGATGTGGAAATATACATGTACGAACCAGATGGACTGTAATGCCTGCTGGAAACTCTGCGGCGGAAGTTCCGGAACAACTCTGCAGTTTTCGGCAATTGTAAGGAGTTCTTTCTTACGCTTTTCGTCTGTGCAGCAAGCAGCCTGTCTTTCTGCTTCTTCTGCCATTCTGTGTGCGTAGATAATCAGACCTTCGCACTGGATGATGCATGCCTTCCAGTAATTAATCTTTTCCTGGTCTTCCTTGCTTGTTCCCGGAGTTTTTGCAATGTTCTCGCGGCATTCATCCATATAGCCCTTAAGACCTACCGTAAGGATTTTTTCGTGGTCGCAGGTTGTTTCACCGGAAACACCGTTTCTGAGACCGACCGTAATAATATCGTCCCGGATGCATTCTTCTGTATGCTGCGGAAGCGCAGTCTTGGACATATCTTCCATGGACTTGCCTTCCCAATACGGGAGTGTTTTGAGGATGAGTTCTCTGTCTTCCGGCGAGATGTCATACGGATCCTTCGTTCTTACCGGAAAATCATCGATATCGCTGATATACCAGGAGCTGGATTGGAATTCCGGATGAAGGTTCGCGCCTCTGTATTTATTGGTTGGAGTGCCGACGATGAGTTCATCTTCCATGATCAGAGTCGTCATGTGCTCCATGATGTATTTTACAACTTCGGCACGGAAGATCGGAATTGCGTCCCCCGCAAATTTCTTATATGCTTCTGTTGCCAAAACAAGTCTCTCCGCTGTGATGCAAGGTCTGGAGTTCCACAGCTTTGTTCTCATTTTTTGCAGTCTTTCGTTTAACATTTTATTTCCCCCCTATTATTTAAACATTGAATTAGTCGAGCATCTTGCCGCCGTCTACGAGAAGGTTGATTCCGTTTACGAAGGAAGCTTCGTCGGAGCTGAGATAGTAAACAGCATCTGCCATTTCGCTCGGTTCACCCGGACGACCGATGCATCCGAAGTTCACAGTGTCACCTGTTTCCTTATATTCCTCAAGTGACTGTTTGAGCATATCCGTATTAACCCATCCCGGAGAAATGGAATTTGCTCGAATGCCGCGGCGTGCATATTCATTTGCAACATTCTTCGTCATGCCGATAACCGCCCATTTGCTGGAGCCGTATCCGATTTCGGAAGTGTATCCCGTCATGCCGGAGCAGGAACCGAAGTTTACGATTGCACCTTTTCCCTGTTCAAGCATGATAGGGAGGGTGTACTTCATCATAAGGAAAGTACCAAATACATTGATTTCATAAATTTTTCTGAATATTTCAAAGCTGTAATCAATCGTTTCATCATATTTTCCTATGATTCCCGCAGTATTTACCAGAACATCAATCTTGCCTTTCTCTTCTTTAATTGCAGCGATTGTATCGATTACCTGCTGTTCACTGGAAACATCGAGTACCTTATAGATAACTCTTGTAGGATCCAGGTTTTCCTTCTCCATCAATTTCTTAAGTGTGTCTTCGTTAATGTCGAGCATGACTACATCATAGCCGTTATTGTAATATTTTTTTACAACTTCCGTACCGATACCGCCGGATGCTCCCGTGATTACACATACTCTTGCATTACTCATGATTATACCTCCTGATTTTCCTTTGTATTTTGAATTCGTCCTGCATTCCCGCAGGCTGTCCCATATTGAACTTTTACTCTTACACCATATTTTAATGTCCCGCAAAGTTAATTACAACTATTACATTGTCTGAAAATATAATTATTTTGCTATAAAATCTAATTATTCTTATTACTTTTGGGGTGGGTTTCATTATATAATTTTTCTATGGGATGATATTGTTGTGAATATTGCAAGGTAGGTATCAGCATGTTATTTGAAAAAATTACTTATCAGGATGATTTCCCGATCAATATTACGATTGCGTCAATAGAAGAGTATCCGCTGCACTACCATCAGGATATTGAGTTTGTCTATGTCCTGAAAGGAGAAGTGACACTGAAAAACGGGTACTGCCATTACACATTGAAGGAAGGCGATATTTTTACCAATGCAGGTCATGAAGTACACAGCCTGACCTCAACCGGCAAAGAAAATATCGTTGCACTGATTCAGATCAGCACGCATTATTTTTCGCAGTATTTTCCGTCGCTCAGCAAAGCCTGCTATCGTACCTATTCCAACAAGCCGACGACGAAGCGGCACGACAATCTGCGCGAAAAGCTTCTGCAGATCCTGCTCGCATACGAGATTAAGAGTTTCAACTACAAAAGCGAGTGTACTTATCTCATCGTTGACATCATCAAGTATTTGGACAAGTACTTCAATCTATTTGCGTTTGAAAACGATGTTGTCATCAATTTTGAAAACGGTGACCAAACCACAACCGAGCGCATCAGCCGAATTATTACATATATTTATCAGTATTATGCCGAAAAAATCACGCTGGAAGATTTGGCGTCGATGGAACACCTCAGCGAATTTTACATTTCGCATATCATCAAAGACTGCACCGGCATGAATTTCCGTGAATTCCTGTGCTTTGCACGCGTGGAATGGTCGGAGATTCAACTGCTTGATACAAACAAGAAAATCAGCCAGATTGCCAGAGATGTCGGTTTTTCAACCACCGCGTATTATGAAAAATATTTTTATAAATGGTTTAAGCGCACGCCGGAAGAGCACCGTGTACATTTCAAGCCTATGGTCAAGAGCGAACTGCGCCCCGAAATCATCACCCCGATTTCAGCCAACAAAGCCACATATTTGATTAAGTCTACTTTGTCTTCTTTGAACTCACAAAAGAACAGTTCTTCCGTGGTGAACAGCCTGAAGCTGGAGATAAATGTCGACAGAAGCGGCAAACCCATTACCTTCATTGACTATAAATTAAACATTCAAATCACCCTGGAAGATTTTCGGGAGATGAAATTTAATCTTTTTCATATACTGGACTGTCTGCATCCGTCCAGGGTAACCCTTTTGTTTTATCCCACGGACTCTTCCACGGAGGTCGATCGACTGCGCATGATGCTCACTGCCGCCGGGTTTTCGGTCGTGCTGAAGCAAGCAGTAACAATCAATGCACAGCCGTTTATATCCTACGGAAACGATACGATTGCAGCTCCGATTTATGTGTTGAGCCAGCTTTTGCGCTCATCCGACCCGTGGCTGACACTTCGGCTGCGAGACAGAGAGCAGGATGGAACTCTTCTGAAGGGTCTTCCGTCGCTTGTAACATCCAACGCAATCAAAAAGTCATCTTTCTATGTATATCAGGCAGCCTCCTTTGTGCATGGCGACATTATCTGCTGGGGTAAGCACTATTGTGTCATTCGCATCAATGATACGGTGCCTGCAGCATTTGCTGTAATTGTCTATAATTACAACGACAGCATCCAAAGCCTCTGCAAAAAGGACTCGTCGCTGCACCAGGTGCGAACGGTGTTAAATGAATTCAAGGACGAGATAGACTTCAGCTTCAACCTGAATCTGCCGCCGGGCATTTATTCCGTAATGAAATATACGATGAACCGTTCATCAGATATTTTCACATATTTTTCCTCTTTAAACTTCTCTGACGGCTCGGATACATTGAGCGTTTTGCACGATCTGATTCCGACTTCGCCTCAGCTTGATGTTTATCAAGAGGATGTACGAACCAATTTTCATATAAACTTTTCGATGAAGGGTGTCGGTGTGCAGCTGGCGCTGATAGCACTAAAAGGAGATTCAAAAAATGACAAGTAAAAATCATAGGCATCAGTGCTTCGATTTGTCTTGTGGGAATGTTTTTGTTGTGTTACGCTCCCGGCATGGGCGGGTTTTCACTTAATCTCGGCGACATTTTGTGTATTGTTGCCGCAATCGCAGGATCGCTTCACATTATCTTCGTAGAGAAGGTTGCAAAAAACGACAATGTTGATTCTACTCTGTTTACCGTGTTCCTGCTGGCTTTTATCTCGCTTTGGGGAACCATCATCGGTTTCTTTATCGGCGATTTAAACTATACGGCTGCAACTCCCGAACATCTAGGTGTGATTTTTTCCCTTGAGCCGGCGTCCGGATGCATTTTGTCGGTTCTCCTTCTCAAAGAGACGATGAGCTGGACGGCATGGCTCGGCTCTGCAATTATCATGATCAGTATCTTTTATATGGAATGGGCTAACAATAAAGCTGCGAAAGAATAGGAGGCATCCAATGTATTATAAAGAACGCTTTGAAACATATCTTGATGTAGACGAAATGCTTGACAAATATTACAACTACGACGAAACCTATCGCAAATGCTCGCAATGCCCGGGCTTTGGCGAAACATGGGCGTGCCCGGACTTCAATTTCGATCCCAAAGACTATTGGCTGCAGTTTTCACGCTTTCATTTCATCGTCGACCGCATTTCAAACGAAGGCACCTCAACGGTAGCGGAAGCGCAAGACCGTCTTTTTGCAGAGAAAAAAATTCACGATGAAGAAATGCTCGCCATGGAGGAAGTCTGCCCCGGCAGCAAAGCCCTTGCTGCACAAGAATGCACATTGTGCAAAAAGTGTGCACGCCTCAGTGGTCACCCTTGCGTTCATCCGGATAAGATGCGCTACGCACTTGAATCCCTCGGGATGCTTGCCGTAAAGATGGTTAAAGACTGCTTCGGATTCGATATTCTGTGGTCTGACGGTACCAGTATACCGGAATATTACCTCCTCGTAGGCGGCATACTTGAAAAATAACAAAACGTACAACAAAAGCCGGTTGTTTCCGAATGCTGATTAATCATGCGGATGACCGGCTTTCTTTTTGGGTTTATCTGTTTTTGTGTTTTTTCTTTCTTGCTTTTTCAGCTTGTTTCTGGCGGCGAATCTGCATTTGTTTTTCGGCAATCATTCTGTCGCGCTCTTCTTTGTAGGCTTCTCTTTCTGCTTCCGTACGACTGTCGACATACGCCTCCGGATTCATTCTTTGAGCGAACTCCATAACTTTAACCGCATCTTCAGGGGTAAAAACAAAGGCTCTTACGGACACATCCTTTGCGATTTCCATCATGATGTTCGGTTTGGCCTTTTTATAGTCGGGACGCATTGCCGTAATCTGATCCCAGGTCCAGCGATAGTTGTATGGTATTCCCAAGAAAATATATCGAATATCCACGCCCTCTTCCGAAATCACGTGTTCCTTGTTGTATCCTATACAAAAGAATGCTAAAATCAATGCCACTACGGCAAAAAAGTAATTTTTCTGCCAAATTTCCAAAGCTGTGATGCCAAGGCAGCCGAAAAACATGAGTATGCGTTTTCGCTTGCTTCTTTCGCGCATATTAATTCCTTTAAAAACCATTCTGCCTCCCCTTTGCTTACAAATATGTCTGTGCAAAAAGAAATTAAGCACCAATCTGCTTGTATTCGCCGCTTGCTCTCTTTGCTTCCAGAGCCTTCATAGCGATTTCGTGTGCTTCTTCCGGAGCCGCCGCAACGAAGTGGCCTTTCTTTACCTTGCCGCCGAAGAATCCGGTCTTGGAACCGTCAGCATACAGGATGTTGCCGCCGATAGCTGCCGTACCCATGGAAATCAGTGGGTTCAAAATGTTTACGAAGCAGTACGGTAAATATGATAATGTAGGAACACCTAACATTCCGGAGTGGTATACACCGCAAGTTGACCATGGAACCAGTGGTGAGAACAGTGTTCCGCCGTCTTCCATACATCTTGACAACATGTTTCTGGAAAGTCCGAGTTCGTCGAATTTGTCTTTGTACATGGTTGCAGGGATGATTAAACTTAAGTACTGGTCGCACATCGTCAGGATTGTGAACATTGCGGTACAGATAACCGCAACAGCCATCTGGAACGGTGTTCTGATATCCTTGATGAGGTTTCCTAATAAGGATTCAACACAGCCTGCTCTAGCATACATGCCGCCGAAACCGATTGCGATCAACGCCATGTTGATGGTCCACAGCATGGAATCCATTCCACCTCTGTTAAGTAACTGGTCAGCTAATTCGTTGCCTGTTTCTGCGGAGTAACCGTAGTGTGCCGCTGAAATGAATTCAGGGAAGCCTGCACCCTGGAAGATAACCATGAAGATACCGGCTGTTAATACAACGAGCAGGATACCAGGAATTGCAGATATCTGTAATACGGAAACTGCAAGGATAACAAGTACAGGGATTAACAGAACAGGGCTCATGTACTGGAAGTGATCCTTGATTGCATTGGATAATCCGTCTACGAGTTCCGGATCGTAAGCACCTGTTTCACCTGCAAATGAAATTCCGCAGAAGATTAAGAAACCGATAAGGAATGTCGGGAATGTGGTTCCGATCATTGCCTTAACGTGGTCAAATAATCCTGTCTGTGCAGATGCAGACGCAAGGTTTGTTGTATCGGATAACGGGGAGAATTTGTCGCCTGTGCAAGCACCGGAGAGAACCGCACCGCAGATGAGTGCCGGGTTAACACCCATGGTTGCACCGATTGTCAGGAACGCAATACCTAATGTTGCACTTACTGTATAAGCGGAACCCAATGCCATCGCTACGATTGCGCAAAGCAAGCATACTGCCGGTAAGAAAATAGCCGGCGTGAATAACTTCAATCCGTAATATACAAGGGCAGGAATTGTTCCGGCATATTCAAATGTACCAACCAAGCATCCTACGAATAACAGAATGAACATTGCTTCAAGTGACTGAAAAAGCGAGTCGAAACCTGCGGCTAACATATCCTTATAGCATATGCCGCAGCGTTTTGCAACAAGCACAACGGTAATAACTGCCATCAATACGTATAAGTGCGGGTCATTTCCCCACTCTAATACGGAATTTGCTACCATCAGGCCTAACAGCACGAGAACCGGTAAACAAGCCTCAAACTTATTAGGCAGACGTTCAGCCTTTTTGGTTTCTGCCATAACTAAAACCTCCTAAATAAAATAAGTGATAATACCAAGATTGTCGTATAAAACAATCCCCCTAAAAAATGTAAATATTGTTATATCTATTGTCATTTTAACAAAATAAAAACAAATGTCTTTAATTTTTTTGCTATTTTTGTTAACTTTTTTGCTATTTTGACATTTTTTACACCTTTGTGAGCCTGTACAAATCGAAAACAATCCCCCTGCCGCACGGAAGCAGCAAGGGGCTCAAGTCATAATTTATAAGTTATTCAAAATTATATTGTGTCACAATCGGTTCTCTTCCTTGTGTTTTGTCGTTGAAATACTCATAAAGACTGATGCCGAGGAAAGATCCGCTGATATTGTACACATTCGTGAAACCGTTTTCGATCAAAGTGCAGGTTGCGTAATAGGAGCGCTGGCTGGATCTGCAGTGCAGGTATACCGGAATATCCCTTGGAATTTCATCCAGTCTGTCTCTGAGCTCATTAAGAGGAATATGATGTGCCCCCTTAAGGTGACCCGTTTTCAGTTCACCGGCTCCTCTGACATCGATAATATACGCACCCTGTTCAACAAGTTCTCTTACTTTGTCCACATGGACTTGTTTGATTCGTCCGTTTAATACATTAAGTGCCACCAATGCCGCTAAGTTTACAACATCTTTTGCGGTTGAGAACGGCGGTGCATAGCAGAGCTCCAGTTCTTTCAAGTCTTCAAGCCTGCCACCCATTGTAATCATGGCCGCAATTACATCCACGCGCTTATCGCACTCGCCTGTTCCGATTGCTTGTGCGCCGAGAATTCGTCCCGTAGGAATCTCAAATACCAGCTTGAAAACCATATAGTTTGCACCCGGCATCAGACCCACTCTGTCCATAGGGAAAATCATAACAGAATCGTAGGAATATCCAAGGCGTTTGGCTTCTCTTTCGTTAAGTCCCGTGCATGCCGCATTCTGTCCGAAGACTTTGATGCAGGAAGAACCAATATAACCCTTGTTTGTGTTATACATTCCGCAAATATGGTCAGCCGCCGCACGTGCCTGTCTCTGCGTAGGGCCTGCAAGTGCAATCCTGCCCGGCGCATGTGCAAGCATATTATAGGATTCGATGGCATCTCCCACTGCGTAAATATCCGCATCGCTTGTCCGGTAGTTGTGATCAACCCAAATTCCACCCGTGGTTCCGATTTCAAGACCGGCATCTTTTGCAAGTTCGGTCTTCGGTCTTGCACCGACTGCCATAACCACAGCATCTGCGGCAACCGTAAATTCTTTTCCGTCTTTTACAGCCTTTACCTGCTTGCTCTCTATGGCGGTTACCGTCGCCGAAACATGAAGTGTAATGCCGTTGTCGTCCAGTTCTTTGTGCAGAATCTGCACCATATCATAATCGTAAGGTGCCAATATTTGCTTCGTGCCTTCTATCAGGGTAACTTCTTTTCCGATTTTTCTTAAGTTCTCGGCCACTTCCACACCGATAAATCCCCCGCCGACTACTGCAATGTTTTTTGTGCTTTCTTCGTCAAGTTTTGCCTGAAGCCGTTCAATATCCACCACATTACGAATTGTAAAAACATGCGGGGAATGAATGCCCTCAATACTTCCCGGCATAACCGGCTCCGTCCCGGTTGCGAGTACAAGCTTGTCATAAGCTTCATTCCTTGTTTCTCCGTTTTTCAAATCTTTTACGGTAATTGTTTTCTCTGCCCTGTTAATCTTCAAAACCTCTGTCTGCGTATAAACATCAATATTGTGTTTTGCCTTGAAGTCTTCCGGGAACATCATAATCAAATCTTCACTGCTCTCTACAACTCCGCCTGTATAATACGGGAGTGAACAGTTGGAGAACGATACATCTCTGCCTTTTTCAAAAATCGTAATTTCTGCTTCTTCATTCAATCTGCGTACTCTGGCCGCAGTGGATGCACCGCCCGCAGAACCTCCGATAACCAGTAACTTCATATTATTTCCTCCCTCTCAAATGCCCGTATGGCATCTTTTTTCGTTTAACTGAGATTATAGTACCATTTCCAAAACCTGATTACAATCTACCCGTTTGCTAATTATCTTGTTATTTTCTTGATTTGCTTGTTTTTTGCGTATGTATAAATTAAAATGTAGCTACAATCCGCCGTTTTAGGCGAATGATATCGAAAACGGTAAATGCAAAAGAAAGAAGGCGAATAGATATGCAGGATTATACGAAATTATCTCATGAAGAAAAAGAAGTTCTCGTGAAGAAAGCCATGGATGTGGGTTTCCAGACGGAAACGGATTACGGCAACTGTATTCAGAGCTGCTTAAACGGTCTATATACTGCTTTCCCTGATTTAGGAATTACGGAAGATATGCTTCAGGCTTGCTTCGGCATTGCAGGCGGATGCGGATGTTCGCTCCTTGGAACCTGCGGTGCATTAAACGCTGCTGCATGGGCAATCAGCCTTTGCTACGGAAGACCGATTAACGATCTTGGCGGTGATTATGAAAAATGTCACGAAATGATTCGTGAGCTCGTTGAAGACTTCCGCAAAGAATACGACGGAATCTTATGCTCGGAAGTAATGATTCACAACATGGGTGCTGTATATGACTGGAAGACACCGGAAGGTGACCAGGGATACATGGATCACAACGGAACTTTCCACTGTGCTACAGCCGTTGCATATTGTGCCGAAAAAATTGCACGTATGATTGTTGAAGGAAAGTTAAAGAAAAACTAACAGAACGAAATAAATCTTATTTCACTAAAAATCCGGCAGCTTCCGATTTGTGAATCCGCCGGATTTTGTTGTGTATCCTTATTATTTGTTATCTTGCTTCATCCAGTCTGTATGTGAAATACTTCTTTGCCGGGGTTTTGTAGAGAGCCGCCGCAAGAACACTTGCAATTACCACTCCCGCTGCGAACTGTCCGCAGTTTGCAGGCATGCTGAGGATTCCCGTCATGATGTTTCCCGCAAGGACCGCATCCGCAACGCCGTATCCGAGAACCATAACCGCTCCTGCGATAACCATACCCACGATTTCAATCAGCGGTACTCCGCAGACTTTCAGAGATTTGCTCTGTTTTTTTGTCATAAAATCGATGAACCATCCCATAACCAAAGCCATAAGTCCCTTGATTACAAAGGTCCATGGTGCAAATGCCACATAACCGCCTAGGAGATCTGCAAGAGCCGAACCAAATGCAGCCGCCACAGCACCGTTCTTTCTTCCTACGACAAGCACGCTCAGGAAAATCATTGCATCCCCCAGATGAACATACCCTTGGAAAGGCGTCGGAATTTTAAAAGTATAGGTTGTGAGAAGCACCAGGCACGTCATCATTGCCGTCATTACGATTGTATAAGTCTTTTCATTTCTGTTCATTTCTGTCACCTCTCTGTCACTTCTTATATTGCTATTATATATCCAATGTGTTATTATTAAAATATCCAAAAATAATTATTTTTATATGAACAGTTTGAGGAAATATACATTATGAAACCGATTTATATCAATCAAAATGACAGTAATGAGAAGTTTTTATACCTACAGTTGTATGACATAATTAAGCAACGCATTCTCACCGGAGAAATGAAATCCGGCGAAAAGCTTCCTTCCCTTCGCACTTTGTCGAAGGACCTTGGCATCAGCATCACTACAGCCGAACTCGCCTATAATCAGCTTCTTGTTGAAGGCTACATCAGCAGCCGTCCAAAATCCGGCTATTATATTGCGGAAATTTCTCCCTCTCCGTCACACGCGAAAGTCTCTGCACCGCTTTCGGAAATCAGCGGTTTTACTTTCGAGCCATCCGCCTATATAAGTGACCCGAGTTGTTTTGACTTCGTGAAGTGGAAGAAATGCTCAGCCCGAGTCTTTAATGACTACACCGACCAGCTTCTCTTCGAGAGTGACCCGCAGGGAGAACCCATTCTGCGCTTCGAAATTTCAAAATATCTGTATTCATCGCGCGGTGTTACCGCAAGTCCTGAACAGATTGTAATCGGTGCCGGAACACAGCAGATCACCAGCCACCTTTCCCGAATTCTCATAAAAATGGGACTGCGCTTAGTCTGCCTGGAAGAGCCGGGTTATCTCCCCGTCCAAAGCATGTTCCGTGATGCGGGCTTTACGATTTCTCACATCCCGGTTGCCTCTGACGGAATTGAAATTGCAAAACTCCCTGCGAATATACAATCCGCAGTGTATGTAAATCCTTCAAACCAATTTCCTACCGGTGCTGTAATGCCTGTAGGCAGGAGATACGAACTGCTTGATTGGGCCGCGCAAAACAACAGCATTATAATTGAAGATGATTACGACAGTGAGCTGCGTTATTTCGGCAAGCCGGTTCCTGCGCTCCAAGGCCTTGACAATCGCAGCTGCGTGGTGTATTTGGGAACCTTCTCATCTACCCTTTTTCCGGCTGTAAAAATCTCGTACATGGTGCTTCCGGAGAAGATGGCACAGATATTCCGATCTATCAAGCATGAATATACACAGACCTGTTCTAAGGCGGAACAGCTTACGCTTGCATTTTTCATGGAGGACGGCCATTACTACACGGGAATCCGAAAGCTCCGGAGTTTGTATTCACAGAAGCTTCAGGCGGCTCTGTCGGCATTTTCCGCACACGGAGGCGGCGTCGCTTCTCCGATAGATACCCACTCCGGCATCAACCTCACGGTAAAAGTCCGTTCAAGAAAAAAAGCCGAGCAGCTTTGCGAAGAGGCAAAGTCACTCGGTCTTCAAATGGTTCCCCTGTCCGAAATAACCGACCAGGAAACCAGTGCTTTGATTTTTTACTACAGCCGCCTGCCGCTGGAAAGGATTGAGCCGCTCATAAAAGGACTTATCGAGCTTTGGCGCTCATAACAGAGCGTGCAGCGTGCGTTTCTATTCCTCCGTAAAAGCGATTTCATTTGAGGTGGTGTGAATGTTTCCGTCCGTATCCACAAACACCGCCTCTGCGCCATCGATTTTTTGGATTAACGCCGTGCCTTTTTCGATTCCCAATGCCAGACAGCTCGTTGAGAGCGCATCGCCGTCCACGGAGTGTCCCTTATCCGCAATTATCGTTACCGAAAGTACATCCGTGTCGGCAGGGAATCCTGTTTTACTGTCGAGAATGTGGTGATATTTTTTTCCGTCTTCAACGAAGTATCTTTCATAAGTTCCGGAAGTCACAACCGTTTTGTCGTATGCGGAAACGATTCCGATGATGTCGCCGCTGTCCGAGAGCGGGTCTTTAATTCCCACTTTGAATGCAAGTGGTTCTCCTTCTGCGTTCAGCAGTGCTCCTGCTTTCCCTCGTATCGCAACAATGTTGCCGCCAAGGTCAACAATGGCACTTGTCACGCCTGCCTCTTCAAGAAACTGTGTCACCTTGTCCGCGATATATCCTTTTGCGATCCCCCCAAGGTCAATTTCCATTTCAGGATCGAGCAGTCTGACTTTGCTGCCATTTATTTCTATCTTCCTATAATCCACATGCTTCATCGTTTCCGCAAGTTCACCCTTTTCCGGAACTTTGCCCACCATTCCGGATTCTGTGCTTTCCCCGGCCTCGGCCTCACGAAAACCCCAAAGGTCTGTGGCTTTGCCGATGGTAATGTCAAAAGCACCCTGCGTCATTTCACCGTACAGGATTCCTTTCCGGATTACTTCAACTGTTTCACCGCTGACTTTTACGGCTTTTCCGCCTGCTGCGTTAATCCTGGCTACATCCGATGTCTCTATGGTTTTGCTTAGCATCTTCTCATACTTGTCACAAAGTTTAAAGGCATCCGTAATCAGCAGCAGAAGTTTTTGATTAAGTTCGTCTTCCGAAAGCTCCAAGAGCTCTCCACTCGAATCATATATGCCGAAAATCGTGATGCTGCACAAGGTATCCAGGAAAAATCCCGTTTTGCTCACTCCGGTATTTCCGTTTGTTTTTTCATTGGCGGTGCATGCCGTTTGTGTTATAATAAGGATTAGACATATCGTCAGAGTGCACATCCGTGTGAGCATGCGGCGAATTGTTTTTTTATTAAAGTTCATGGATATTCCAACCTTTCATAAGGAGTTTTTATATGATAAAAAAAGCAGATATTGTTTTGTTTTTATGTATTGTGGTGTTCGGCCTTGCCATTTCGTGGCATGCCGCTTTCTTCGACCGTCAGGGCAATGAGGTTGTCGTTACAGCAGGCGGTCAAGTTTTCGGTGTATATCCGCTTGCCGAGGATCGTGAAATTGAGGTCACGCAATCAGGCCACTCTAATCATATTACCATAAAAGACGGTAAAGTTTCAATGACTTCTTCCACCTGCAAAAATCAGGTCTGCGTGCAGACCGGTACGATTTCTCATACAAAGGACAGCATCGCCTGTCTTCCCAACAGAGTCATCGTCGAAATCAAGGCAGGAAAGAACAATCCCGAAGGGGGTGATGTCGATGTCATCTCGGGCTGATACAAGAATGAAAGAGCTTGCTTTCTCCGCAATGTTCGCAGCACTTGCATTAATATTCTCCTATGTCGAGGTCCTGATCCCCATTCCCATTCCCATCCCGGGCGTAAAACTCGGCATAGCAAACCTTGTCATCATTATCGCACTTTATCGCATGGGGTTTCGCCGTGCATTTTCAATAAACTGTGCTCGAATTGTGATGGCCGGGCTTCTGTTCAGCGGTGTCTTCGGTATGATTTATTCCTTTGCCGGCGGCATACTCAGTCTCACCGTCATGTATCTTCTGAAACGCACGGGCCTGTTTAGCATGGTGGGAGTCAGTATGGCGGGGGGTGTTGCTCACAATTTCGGGCAGCTCATTGCCGCATGCATGATCGTTTCCACTGCAAGTCTCATGAGCTATTTTACGATTCTTCTCTTTACGGGATTAATCGGTGGAATATTGATCGGAATACTGGCCTATACGGTCGAAAAACGGCTTCCCGCCGATATATGCTGAGAAAGGATGCATAATCATGGAAATTAAAAAAGTATGGAAAATTTTTTTCAGTGCGACCGGCACGACCGAAAAAATCGTGAGAACGGTTGCAGACTGCCTCGCCGCAAGCTGTGGTGTGGAGGTCACCGAATATGATTTCACCCTGCCGCCGGAACGCGAAGGGTTTCCGTCATTAACCGCAACGGATTTGGTGGTTTTCGGATGTCCGACTTATGCGGGCAGGCTTCCGAATCTTCTGCTAAACTACTTAAATACCATAACCGGAGGCGGGGCTTATGCCATACCGATTGTCACTTTCGGCAACCGTGCTTTTGACAATTCCCTTGCCGAGCTTTGCAGCCTCTTGGAAGCACATGAATTTCACACGATTGCAGCCGCTGCTTTTTCGTGCGAGCATTCCTTCTCAACCACGCTCGGCGGCGGCAGACCGGACGAAAATGACTTAAAAGATGCCGAAAACTTTGCGCTTTCCGTCTTTGGAAAGATGGTAAAATCGGTTGCGTTCTGTCAGCCTATCAATCCGGTTGAAGTTGACGGTGACCCGAATGCCGCTTATTATCAGCCTCGCGACCGTCATGGGGCTTCCATCGACATTCGTAAAGTAAAACCGGTTACAACCAAAGCCTGCACCCAATGCGGATTCTGTGCCGAGGTGTGTCCGATGGGCGCGATTGATAAGAATGACTGCACTAGGACGCCCGGCATCTGCATCAAATGCTGTGCCTGCATAAAAAAATGCCCGCAGGGAGCGAAACTCTTTACGGACACAGGTTTTCTTTATCATAAAGAAGAGCTGGAAGCCATGTACGGCGGCAGACGCGCCGAGAACAGCTTTTACTTGTAACTTTCTATTTAACATAATTAACTCCAAAGTTAATTAACTTTGGAGTTGATTATGTTTGCCTTAATCGTATTTGATTGTTCTATTTTCGAGCAAGCGCCTGCGGCGTCCGCAAGGCCAGTCAGTGCTCTGCGCACTGCCTTACGCTGCCGCTTCCTGCGCAGCTTCTTTCTTCAGGTCTTCTTCGTTCGTGCTCTTTCCGAGGAATCTTACAACCAAGTACAGAACAACGATACCGATTGGAAGACAGATCCATGCCGAAACGCCGAGAGCCGCCGGAATGAAGCCGCATACCGCTGCAACAATTGCTGCCGTACCCGCATACGGAATCTGCGTACGAACATGGTCCATAAGGTCTGCCGCCGATCCCATGGAGGACATGATTGTCGTATCAGAGATTGGTGAGCAGTGGTCGCCGAAGATTGCACCGCATGTTACTGCTGCGATAGTCAGAACAGCATAAGAATCCAGAACGCCGCCGTTTATGCCCATAGCCAGAGGGAAAGCAATCGGAATCATGATTGCAGTCGTGCCGTAGGAAGTTCCTGTTGAGAAGGAAACCAGGCAGGAAACCGCGAAAATGATAACCGGAAGAATTGCTCCCGGGACCGTTCCGCCAACCAGTTCTGCGATGTAAGCTCCTGTGCCGAGTTCGGACATGATGCTGCCGGATGTCCATGCAAACAGCAGAATCGTAACTGTCAAAAGCAGCTCTTTGCAGCCGTTCATCCAAACATCAATTGCTTCTCTAAGTGTCATAATTTTTTGAACTACAGCCATCACAATGCTGACGATGGAAGCGATGATAACCGCATAGAAAATACTTGAAGCGGAATCGCAGTCACCGAAGGCGTTTTTGATGGTTTCGATGCTGAAGGTATTGTCAAAACCGCCGCCTGTGTAATACATCGCAAAAAGAGTAACCACAATAAAAGTTACAATTGGTACGACTGCATTGCAGATACGAAGTGGTGTGCCTTCCTTTACATTCATGGCATCAAGCTCTTTGCTCATCATCGGAGTCGAGCCTTCATTTACCAGATTGCCGGAAAGGCGGGCACGTTTTTCAGCCGCGTACATCGGACCGTAGTCTTTTTGCGTTAAAATGATAATAATTACCAAAGCAATCGCAAAGATGTTATAGAAACGATACGGAACCGTCTCAAGGAAAATGCCGTAAGTGTTTTCAACCGCAAGACCTGCTGTTGTCAGCGCGATGCCGATCATACCGATTTCATAAGCAACCCATGATGAAATGAATGCCATATCGGTTACCGGACCTGCCGTCGAGTCGATAACATAGGAAAGTTTTTCTCTGGAAATCCGAAGCTCGTCCGTTACCGGTCTCATCGTAGGACCTACGATTAAGGAGTTTGCCATATCCTCAAAGAATATGATAATACCCATAATCCAGGTTACAACCAAAGCGTGTTTTGTGTTTTTGGATTTTTTTGCCATAGCCAGTGCCATCGCCTGTGTGCCGCCCATGCGCGCCATAACCGCAATCAGTCCTCCGACTGAAAGGATGAACAGCATTAAGGTTACATTCCAGCTATCCGTCACCGTGCCGACGATGTATTGGTCACACATTCTGAGGAAACCATGGAAAACATTTCCACCGTTTAAAATTACTGCACCCACGAACACCGCAGTTGCCAGCGAAAGAATTACTTGTCTGGTGATAAATGACAAAACGATAGCAATTAATGGCACAACCAAAGATAAAACACCGTAGTGAATCGGCGCATCCTCACCTTCTGCGAAAGCCATGCCTGTGAACGTCAGCATTCCGATTACGAAAACTGCCGCAAGCGCCCATCTTCTTCCTGATATCTTCTTATTCATTTTTCTTTCCTCCCGGGATCTATTTCCCTGCAAACCGCATATATTTCAGACTGATGTTCAGTTCATCAAAAATCATATTGGCAATTCTCAAAATCTCCGTCTCCCAAAGATAATAATCATAGGAGCCCTCTTCAGCCGCATTGTATTTACGCATTGCCCGGTCGAGAGCCGGAATCGGCTGCTCGGTCAGGTACGATCCGCATGCATCCTGTCCGTACTTGCCGGAGTAGCAGCGGAACATCGAGGTCTGACGTTCGCATGCCAGCGCAAGCTCATTAAACAGCTCCGCATCCTTTCCGGATTCCTTTATTGCCTGTAAAGCCTCCATCTTCGATGCGTATTTCTCAACCACGTCGTCAAGCTCCGCAATCAAAGGAAGTGCCTTTCCTGCATTTTCTTTTGCTTTGCCCCACTGCCATTTCACATCGTCTGCCAAAGCCTTCATATTGTAGCCGACGAAATCGCTGTTTGCGAGTTTGTTCATCACATAGAGGAAGTATTCCGCGTGTTTTTGCAAAAGCTCCCGGTCGATTTTGTCGATGGTGTCATTCGGTGTGTGCAGCCAAGGGCTGTAAAATGCGTAATTCAGCTCTTTCAGTCTTTCCTCCGTGTACTCCGTCGCAAAGGATGCGTATGGTACACCTACGCCGAAGAAGGAAGAATCTCCGCCGCCCTTGTACGCCTGATGCCATTCGCCCTCTTCACCGAAGATCGCCTGAATAGCCTCTGTCAAAAGATCCTTCATTTCCGGTTGTCCTTCCACACCCGGAACCGTCGTTCCCTGAATTGCCAGATTATCCAAATTCAGATAGCCCACGCAGTTTTCCGTCATATCCTGCCAGTAGCGATCCGCGTACCATGTCGAGCCGCCGCCTTCCGCGATTTCGTGTCCGTCCCAGAAAACAAATTCCACATCACGCTTCATTTCTGCGCGGTTTTCATAGCAGATTCTCGCGATTTCCAGGTTCAAAGCGTCTCCCGATGCATTGCAGATAGCAGATTTTCCCCATGCGTCAACATGGCTTCCCATCAAAATGTATTCGCCGTTAGACTTGCCGCCGCGCACTCTTCCGATTGGCTGACTTGCTGTAATCCATTCGCGGCTTGCGTTCGCCTTGATGTTTACGGTGACTTTTCCCTGCTCGCAAAGCGCCTGCAGTGCTTCTCCCTCTTTTCTGGAGATGCTGATTGTCGTTATGTGAAGAATTTCGTTCTCGTTTTCCGGTGTCGGGTTGCCCCACTGGGTTTTTACCGCGCCCATCTGAATCAGGTCGCTGTCCGAAGCGCCCCAGTTCATGATGATGAGAGCTTTTGCGCCCATCTCTTCGGCAATTCTTGCTTTTTCCGGACGCGCCGGACTCCAGTTCATGTCCGTGAGAATGATTTTGCCCCTTGCGTCAACGCCTTCGTAACGGTCGTAACCGCCGGTTCCCAGATAGAGTACTTCACCTTCAAGGCCTTCCGCCGGAGTCGAATCGATGTGGCAGACAGGTCTTGCCGGGATTTCATAGGCTTTCGGGCTGAGCACGCTGAGGCTCGCTTCTCCCGGATAGCTCATGTACATCGGAAAGTGGTCGATTCTGCCTTCTCCGATATTTTCATTCAGTCTTTTGCATATATATTCCGTTGCTTTTTCCATTTCCTTGGAGCCTGAAAGGCGTTCGCCCACCTCATCGATCAGGTAAGCCATGTCTTTGTAAATATTATCCAGGGAAATTTCTGCTTTCAATTTTTCGTAAAGTTCCATCGCTTTTCCTCCTTATCCGCGCTTCAGGAAAGCTGTGCAGCAGTGAATCGCACCGAATCCCTTCATGATTTCATCGAACTCAACAGGAATAACTTTAATTCCGTTCTTTTCCAAAAGTTCCTGGGAACGAGGATTTCCCGCAGGCATTGCGATCGTTCCCGGTTCGATTGCGACGAAGTTAATCGCGAAGGATTCCTTTGCTTCGATTCTGGACGGGCATTCCAGAAGCTTAATGCCTTTTTTCTTCAGCGCATCGCATACATCGTAAGGAACCTGAGATGCGTGAATCATCGCGACATCGTGGCTGGCCATATTCAGCAGTCCGTCAATGTGTGCATGTCCGTAAGGGATCTGCATGTGCAGAATGTCAGTCACGCCCATGCGGCGCAGTTCCTGTTCTACCATCTCATAACCGCTGCGGTTTGTACGTACGCCGGATGCCAGCACAATCGTGTGTCTGTCAATCCAAAGGCCCATCGCACCTTCAAAGGTTGCATCACCGCATATCGTACGGATAATCGGAACTCCAAGCTCTGCCAAAGCCTTTGCCATGTAGCGTTCTTCCCCTCTTCTGGCCTCCATCGCCGGTCTGGTTACGATTGCGCCTTCCGGTGTCATCAGCAAAAGGTCTCTGCAGAACAACGCGTTTGGTCTGTCCTCTCTCTGCTCTTCAATATAATGCACTCTCACGCCGTGGTCTTTGTAAACCTGCGCCAATCCGTCATGCTGCTTTCTGAATTTTTCCGGGTCGATCGGAGCCTTGAAGCGCGCCGCTTCCCAGTCGAAGTTTTCGATCTCTTTACCCGGACGTCTCATAATGACATCTCTCAAAGTGTCGACCTCGGAGCAAACGCCCCAGTCTCCCCAAAGATTTTTCATATCATCAACAATACTTGTTTCCAGAGGAAACCATCTTTCACCGGCAAGGGCGTCGATGTCTCTCACCTTTTCATTCATAATTAAACCTCCTGTCTTTTCTTCTGATACTTCTTGCATAACTATAAAGCAATAAATATGCCAAAATTTTTTTCGCTTATTTTCGCTTATTTTCGATATGCCGCCGCAAATTCCCTACAACTTCTTTACGTTTACACGAGTTTCGGTAAAAAAAACAGTACGCCGTAATAATTTCTTTACTATTTAGTAAAGATTTTTTTACAGCGTACTTTCTTCTTGTTTACCTATTTTATTTTATACTTTGTGAGCTTGTAATGAAGGTTTTGCTTTGTGATTCCTAAAAGCCGCGCTGCGCCCGCAAGACTGTCCGCCTCCCGAAGCGCATTTCGGATCATCCTCTCTTCTACCTCTGCCAAGGTCTGATTCAGCGTCTTTCCGGCAAAGGAAATGTCCTCAGGCCATCCCGATTCACCGAAGCGCTTCGTATCGCTTTCATCCGCCGCAAACGCATTTCCTGCCCCTTCGCCGACCTTCACGCGTCCTGCTGTTAAGGCTTCGGTCGCTTCCCGCGGAACTTCAAGCCATACGGGATTTGCCAAATACTCCGGCAGGTCTTTTTTCTGAATAAAACGCGTGGACGCCACATTAAACGCCCCTTCGATGATGTTTTTCAGTTCGCGGACATTGCCCGGCCACGCATAGCTGCGAAACAGTTCTTCAACCTGCTCATCAAGTCCCATAATATCCCGATGCATGCTTTGATTGTAAGCTTCGATAAAGCGGCTTGCCATATATAAAATGTCGTCTCTGCGCTCTCTGAGCGGCGGAATGTTTACCTGCACCACACTCAGGCGGTAAAAAAGATCCTCTCGCAGTTTCCCTGCTTTCACGCAGTCCATCGGCCGCTCGTTGACCGCCGAAATTACTTTGATGTCAGTTTTGATCGGCTCATAACCGCCCAGACGCACGACCTGTTTTTCTTCGATTGCCTTCAGAATCTTTGCCTGCACATTCATCTCCATTGAGTTGATTTCATCCAGGAACAAAGTCCCTCCGTTTGCAATTTCGAACAGTCCGGGCTTGTTTTCCGCTCCGGTGTAACTGCCCTTCTTCGTACCGAACAAGATACTTTCGAGAAGATTGCCCGGTATTGCCGCGCAGTTTTGCGCCACAAAACGCTTTCCCGCGCGCTTGCTTGCCGTGTGAATGGATTCTGCCACGAGTTCCTTGCCCGTTCCCGTCTCACCGTAAATCAGCACCGACGAGTCCGTATCCGCGATCAGCGGAATTCTCTGCTTGATGTCTTCCATCTGCGGTGACACCGTAATAATATCGTCAACGGTATAAAGTCCACCGCTGTTTGCCTTGAATTCCTTGGACTCCAGCGTAATGTCCTGTCTGCGGTACGGAGAATCAATGTAACGCGAAACATCCACTGCCCCTATGATTCGGTTGTTTTCCTTAATCGGCATCGTCGTGTTAATCGCACGAATGCTCTGTCCGTCATAGGTTTTCAGCGTCTGATATTCGTTGGAAATCGATTCCCCGCTCCGCAAAACCCTCATAATGCTGCTCGTCTCTTCCGTCAGTTCCGGATAGACCTCAGTGATATGCTTATGCAGGATGTTCTTTTCCTTTAATTTGTTTACATCCGGTCTGTAAGTCGCAAAATACTCGATATAGCCTTTGCTGTCTGTCACCAGAATGCCGTCGATGTAATTGTAAATACTGAGCAGCTGCTCCACATATCTTCTGATCATCGATTCCTCTCTTATATTCTATCCTATCCGCGTTTCAGGTATGCCGTAATGCAGTGCAAAGCCCCTCTGCCCTTCATAATCTCTGAAATGTCAGGCGTTTCAACCTTTACACCGTTTTTCTCAAGAAACTCCTGCGTCCTCGGATTTCCCGCAGGCATTACGATATGTCCCGGTTCCAGCGTCACAAAATTGATGCCGAATGTCTCTCTGACTTCCGTTCTGGACGGTGCCTCAAGAATCTTATATCCTTTCTTTTTCAGCATATCGATAATGTCATACGGTACCTGACCGGCATGAACCAGAACCATATCATCGCTGATTGCATTCATCAGCCCATCAATATGGATATTGCTGTAAGGCTGCTGCATATGATAAACCTCAACTCCCATGCGTTCAAGCTGGTATTTCACCTGTGCATAGCCGCTTGCGTTGCATCTTGAACCCGTTGAAAGAATTGCAGTATGGCGGTCTACCCACATTCCGCATGCTCCTTCGAAAATACCGTCTCCTGTGACGGTTGCCACAATTGGAACGCCGATTTTTGCAAGTGTCTGCGCGACATAGCGTTCTTCACCTCTTCTTGCCGCCATGCCCGGTCTTGCTAAAATCGCGCCTTCCGGCGTCATAAACACCAGGTCTCTGCAGAAAATCGCATTCGGTCTGTCCTCTCTCTGTTCCTCAACATAGTATACTTTTGCGCCAAAATCCGTATAGATCTTCGCAACAGCGTCATGTTGCTTTCTGATCAGCTCCACATCAATCGGTTCATCAGAAAAGCGCACCGCCTGCGCATCGAATTTTTCGATTTCTTTGCCGGGTCTGCGCATCAGAACAGCCTTCAGTGTGTCCACCTCAGAGCAGACTCCCCAGTCTCCCCAGTATTCATTCATGTCTTCCGTAAAACTTGTCTCTTTTGGAAACCATCTTTCTCCCGGGATTGCATCAATGTCAAACTTATGATTCAGCATTACTTTTTTCCTCCTTGTGAAGTTATTTGAAACAAGTAAATGCAAATTGTGTGCCAAGACTTTTACGCTCCAAAATTTTTTCCGAGCAAATATGCCTTCTGTGGGAATTCCGTCTGCTTGATTTCCTCGAGTACGCCGCATCCTCCTGCCGCGATAATGCCCGCGTCCGACCAGCCGAGATATCCGCAAATGCCCTTATAGGTTCCGATTGCGCCTGCCGTCACATCCCATTCCGCATCCCCACTGGTTAAAAGCAAGGCTGCCTTCTTCGGGGTCTGAATCTGCGCATTGCTTGCGTAAAAGCGGTCAATCGCTGTTTTCAGCTGCGCATTGATGTCGTAATAGTAAATCGGCGAAACAAAAACCACCGCATCGGCTTCTTTCAGCACCGGATTGATTTGGTTCATGTCATCCTGATATACGCACACGCCGTCCTTTCTGCGGCAGTGGTCGCAGCCGATGCACGGATGTATGTCCATAAATGCCGTGTCAAATCTTGAAACTTCATGTCCCGCTTCCTTCGCGCCGCGCATGAAGTGCTCTGCTAAATATGCAGATGTGCCGTTCTTGTGCGCACTTCCTGTCATCATTATAATCTTCATTTTGTCTCCGCCTCCTGTTTCCCTCTTTGTGCTTCGTGCGGCGGCCGTGTGAGTGCATTTCCGCCCGTGCTTCTTACTTTAAGTATACTCGGAAAGGCTTTCTGTGGCAAGGATGTTTTTAGAAGGCATATTCGAATTTTTCATTGCGAAACGTCGAATTCTGTTGTATACTGGACGAAATAAGGCTACAGATTGGGAGTTGAATACAGCTCAGATTCACTCTGGGCTTTTTGTGATGTTCTGACTCAGAAAGCATCAATCGACAGGGAAGGAGCACTATAGACAAAATGATCGAACTCAGACACTTAAGAAAAGAATATGAAGACATTACCCCGCTGGAAGATGTCAATGTTACCATCAATTCCGGCGATGTGATTTCCGTAATCGGGCCTTCCGGCACCGGCAAGTCCACCCTTTTGCGGTGCATCAACATGCTGGAACCACCGACTTCCGGGGAGATTATCGTAGATGGACAAGTCATTAACGACGGCAACTGTGATCTTAATGAGATTCGCAAAAAAATGGGCATGGTATTCCAGTCCTTTAATCTGTTCGGACATCTGACGGTCATCGAAAACATCATGAATCCGCAGATTACCCTGCTCGGCCGTTCTCGGCAGGAAGCCTATGACAAGGCAATGTCCCTCTTGAATACCGTCGGCCTCAATTCCAAGGCCTTCAATTATCCTGAGGACCTTTCGGGCGGACAGCAGCAGCGTATCGCCATCGCCAGAACGCTCGCCATGGATCCGGACATCATCCTCTTCGACGAGCCGACCAGTGCTCTGGATCCCGGTATGATTGGAGAGGTTCAGGCAGTTATCCGCATGCTGGCGAAATCCGGCATCACGATGATGATCGTGACCCACGAAATGGATTTTGCAAGAAAAATCGCGAGCCGCGTGCTTTTCATGGACGAGGGCGGCATCTACGAAGAAGGGACTCCGAAAGAGATTTTCGAGCACCCGCAAAAACCGAATACCATTAAGTTTATCAAGCGCCTCACTTCGCTGACTTATAAGATTGAAACCGTCGATTACGACTTTACCGAGGCTTATGACGAGCTGCAGCAGTACGCCGAAAAGCTCTTAATTGAAAACGAGCGAATCAGTGACCTGCAAATCGCACTCGAAGAAATCGTTGTCAATAATATCATGGAAATGACGGACGAGCCGCAGGTTCTGGTTCGCGTCGACTATTCAGAGAAGCTCGACCTGCTCACGCTCAGCATCCGCTACCAAGGTGAGCATCATGATCCGAAAGATTCGGACAATGAATTGTTCCTGGAAATGCTTGATGAGCCGACCACCGATGTACTCGACCAGATCGTCGAACCGCCTTTTGGCATTTACAATAACCTGATTCAAATCAATTTCAGATGGGAGGAAGCATAAGCATATGAAAAAAAGCAAAATAACGAAGAACTATGCATCCATCCTTCTGGTGCTGTTTGTGATCGGTCTGCTGCTTACCGGCACCTTGTCCACTGCTTACGCGGCGGAATATCAGACCATCGCCGACCTCAACGGAAAGAAAATCGGCGTACAGACCGGCTGTCTTTACGAAACGCATATTGCCGATAAGTGTCCGGATGCGGAAATCCAGTATTTCACCATGCCGCAGGACATGATTCTGGCTCTGAATTCGCAGAAAATCGACGCTTACCTCATCGAGGAAGTCGGCTACTATGCTACAGCGGCAGCGCATCCCGAGCTTGCGGCCATGAAAGAAAGTGCCGGGCTTTGCGAAGCGGCTGTCATCATCGGCAACAATGAAAAACAGGAAAAACTCTTGGCGCAGGTCAACGAGTTTATCGCTAACCACGGCTCGAACGGAGACGGCATGCTCGACGAAATGTACACTTACTGGGTCAAGAATTTTGACGCGGAAACCAGCAAAACCGAGCAAGGCGGCTTCACCGGCGAAAACGGCGAGCTGACCATTGCCTGTGAAGGCGGATACGAACCGTTTTCTTATGTCAACGAAGATGGTGACAGCGGCTACGATGTGGATTTCATCTTTCGGTTCTGCCGGGAATACGGATACACGCCGAACATCCAGCGTGTGGCTTTTGAATCCATCGCACCGGGCGCAGAATCCGGCAAATACGATATTGGCATGAACATCATCCTCAGCGACGAAAGAGATGCCAACGCATGTCTTTCCGATGTTTATTACAGCTGCGATATCTTCATGGTCGTACCGGGCCAAAACGATGATCAGGCAGGCTTTTTTGAACGCATGAAGGATAATTTTGAAAATACCTTCATCAAGGAAAGCCGCTGGAAGCTGTTTGCCTCCGGTGCTGGAATTACGCTGCTCATCACACTGAGTTCCATCATTCTCGGAACCATCATCGGCTTTGCGGTCTTCATGCTCTGCCGCAAAGGAAACCCGATTATCAACGGTGCGACAAACGCCATGCTCTGGCTGATTCAGGGCATGCCGACGGTATTGCTTCTGATGATCCTCTACTATATCATCTTTGGCTCTACCAGACTGAGCGGCACACTTGTCGCGATCGTTGGCTTTACGATGATCTTTGCCTGTGCGATGTATGATATGCTCTCGGTGGGCTTCGGCGCGATCGGAAACGGTCAGTATGAAGCTGCAACTGCGATGGGCTACAGCAATAGCCAAAGCTTTTTCAAAATCCTGCTGCCGCAGGCGGCGAAGCACTTCCTGCCGATCTACAAAGGTGAGGTTGTCACTCTGATCAAAGAGACCTCGGTCGCAGGCTATATCGCCATCCAAGATCTGACGAAAATCTCCGACCTTGTGAGAGCCCGCACCTACCAGGCATTCTTTGCCTTGATTTTTACGGCCGTCATATACTTCGTGATTTCCGGCATTCTGACCCGAGTCGTTGGAATGGTTGAAAAGAAGCTCGATCCGCAGTCACGCTCGGTAGAACAGATTCTTGAGGGGATAAAAGTGGAAGAGTAACTTCAGAAATATGCACTTACAAAAACCCCGTCGGAAAAAGTCCGACGGGGTTTCATTATTACATTTTAGAAAGGTCAATCCTAAGCTTCAGCCTTCGCTTCTGCTGCTGGTGCAGGAGCTGCAGCTTGAGCAGGTTTTCTCTTCGCCCTCATGTTATTGATAGCGCCTGTAGGACATTCTTTCGCGCAAAGTCCGCAATTCTTACATTTTTCAGGATCAATGTAAGCGTGATTGTTTTCAACGGTGATTGCTTCGAACTTACATACTTTCGTACATTTTCCGCATGCGATACATCCGTTTGAGCATGCCTTGCGAGTTGCAGCACCTTTGTCTTCCGAGTGGCACTGAACAACAACTTTGTTCTTAGCCGGTGCAATTCTGATTACATGCTTCGGACATGCAGATGCGCATGCACCGCAGCCTGTGCAAAGGTCTCTTGCTACAACGGCAACACCGTCACAAATCTTGATTGCATCGAAATTACAAGCTCTTGTACAGTCTCCGAGACCGAGGCAGCCGTATTTACACTGGTTCATTCCACCGTAAAGTGTGGAAGCTGCGGAACAAGTTGTAAGACCCTGGTATTCAAGAAGGGACTTAGCAGCCTGTGAGTTTCCGTTACACATTACAGTTGCAACCTGTGGTTCTGCAGAGCCGGCTTCAATGCCTAAAATTGCAGCAAGTGCTGCTGCACAGTCTGCTCCGCCTACCGGACATTTATTAGGTCCAACTCCCTCAGGATCAGCAGCAAGAGCTGATGCATAGTCGTCACATCCTGCGAATCCGCATCCGCCGCAGTTTGCGCCCGGGAGTTGTTCTCTGAGTTTGATAACCGTTTCGTCAACAGGTACGAAGAATACCTTAGCTGCGATAGTAAGGATCACAGCGAAAACAAGACCCATTGCGACTACCAATAATACAGGTGTTAAAATTGGATTCATATTTTTCGCCTCCTTCTTATACTAAACCGCCGAATCCCATGAATGCAAGGGATAACAGTGCGGCCGCAGTCATAGTGATGGGTACTCCCTGGAAAGGTGCCGGAATGTCAGTATTTCCTTCAAGTTTGCTTCTCATACCGGAGAAGATAACCATTGCAAGAAGGAAACCGATACCTGCGCCTAAAGAGTTAATTAATGCTAATCCGTAATTATATCCTGCGTCGATGTTGTTGATACATACACCGAGTACTGCACAGTTTGTAGTGATAAGCGGAAGATATACACCGAGTGCTTTATGTAAGGACGGGATGAATTTCTTCAGTACCATTTCTACGAACTGTACGAGTGCAGCAATGATAAGGATAAATACGATTGTCTGTAAGTACGCTATTTCCCAATCGTTCAAAATCTGCATGATTGGCCATGTAGCGGCAGTTGCAAGTACCATTACGAAAATAACGGCAACACCCATACCAACCGCTGAATCTAACTTCTTGGATACGCCAAGGAATGGACAGATACCAAGGAATTGAGCCAATACATAGTTGTTTACCAAAATCATAGCGATTAAAATGCTAATCCACTGTGCCATTATGCTTCAACTCCTTTCGTTTCAATCTTAAGTCCGTCTAATTCTTCCAGGCATTTTTCCTGGTTGCACATGCTTGCAAGCGCGCAGCCCTGGCATCCGAAATCTCTCGGCTTCTTGCCCTTGGAAGCAAGAATCTTGTTTACAACTGCGATAGCGCACGCATAAACGAAGAATCCGCCCGGAGCAAGTGCGATGATGAGCATCGGATGTTCGGAAATGAACGGGATAGCAATTGTAATTTTTGCAACCAAGTCCTCTCCGCCAAGGAAGAATCCGGAGAAAATCGTTCCGTTACCGATGATTTCTCTTACAGCACCGATGCATGTAAGGGAAAGTGTGAAACCAAGACCCATTCCGATACCGTCCAATGCGGAATCCAGAACGCCGTTCTTGTTTGCAAACATTTCGGCTCTTCCGAGGATGATACAGTTAACTACAATAAGAGGCAGGAACACGCCGAGTGAATTGTAAAGCGGTTCTGCGAATGCCTGTACGATGAACTGTACGAGTGTTACGAATCCTGCAATCAGTACGATGTAGCACGGGATTCTTACTTTATCGGGGATCAGCTTTGCGAGCAGTGAAATTGCAATGTTGGAGCAAATCAGTACTGCAGTTGCTGCGATACCCATACCCATACCGTTGAATGCAGAGGATGTTGTCGCGAGTGTCGGACAAGTACCAAGCAGCAATACAAGGTTCGGGTTTTCCTTAATGATGCCCTTCGTGAGGACGGCTAATCTATTTACTTTTTCTTTCATTAGTTAGCACCTCCTACTGCTTCAAACTGCTTTAATGCAGCGCATACTCCCTGGTAAACACCGTTTGTGGAGATTGTCGCACCGCTGACATGCTCTATAGCAGGGTCGCCTTTTACATTGTCAGCAAATGCAAGTGTGTCAAGGCCTTCATACTGTGTAACGTATTTGCCTTCGTGCGCTTTCGTACCAAGACCCTTCGTGTCCGCATGTGCGGTTACCTTAACGCCGGTGATGGCACCGTTTGCGTCAATACCAACCATCTCAGTAAGCAGGCCGCCAAAGGATGCGGATTTAACGGTAACAACCATTCCGCCGTCATTTGCGATATAGCAGTCTTCTACATATATTTTATCTTTTTCAACTTCAACCAAGTCGCCTGTGTATTCTTCGAATGACTGAGCAGCAGGAAGAAGAACTTTTCTTGTTTCTTCAGCCGCTTTCCGTGTGTTCTCAGCGATAATCGGTGATGTAATCGAGTTTACATATGCAAGCGCAAATGTGATTACAAGACAGATTGCTACGAGAACAACGCTTGGCTGAATATATTCTTTAAATGTATTACTTTTCATTCTTAGCACCTCCATACATTCTCTTCTGGAAGAAGCTGTCGATGAGCGGTGTCAGGCAGTTCATAATCAGGATGGAGAAGGATACGCCTTCCGGATACTGACCGAACAGTCTGATAAGCATTGTGATAACGCCGCATCCGATACCGAATACAACTTTTCCTGCAGGTAATAACGGAGAAGTTACATAGTCTGTAGCCATGAAAATCGCACCAAGCATTACGCCGCCGGCAAGGATATGGAAGACTGCCATCTGGAGAGCGTCTCCGTTTCCTGTTGCACTGTAATAGATGAGTGCGAATACGAATACCGTACCGATGAAGCAGCAAGGGATGATTGGGCTGATAATCTTTTTCCATACAAGGAAAAGTCCGCCGATGATAAGTGCGATTGCACTTACTTCACCCATGGAACCGCCGATATATCCCAGGAACATTTCCATGTTTGTAGGAAGCTGTCCGCCTTCAGCAATTACTCCGAGCGGAGTAGGGCCTGTAAGGACATCTGCAGTCTGGTTCATTCTTGGAAGCGGCCACGTCGTCATTTCCGTTGCGAAGGAAATGAACAGAACGATTCTTGCTGTGATTGCAGGGTTAACGAGGTTCTTGCCGATACCTCCGAATAACTGTTTAACTACGATGATAGCTACGAAGCAGCCAACAATTGCAATCCAGTAAGGAAGTCCGGAAGGAAGATTGAATGCAATCAATGTTCCTGTAAGTGCAGCACTGAGGTCGCATACCGTCTGCTTTCTCTTCATAAGTTTGTTCCAAGCCCATTCGAAGAACATGGAAGCTGCGATACATACAGCAGTCAGAATCAGTACTCTGAATCCGAAAACATATGTACTAACAAGTAATGAAGGAACGAGTGCGATGAGAACCATCAGCATCGTCTTCTGTGTATCCATTGCGGTCACAAGATGCGGAGACGCGGATACAATTAAATTGTCATAATATTTCTTGTCCATTAGATTCCCGCCTCCTTCAGTACTGTTTTACCTAAAGTATTGATGAATCCCAAAGGTCTGTGTGCAGGGCAGATGTAGGAGCAGGAACCGCAGTTCATGCACTGCATTACCCTTAAGTCTTTGAGTGCCTGTGCATCTCTCATTTCGTAAGCCTTAGCCAAAGCCGTCGGAATGAGCTTGAACGGACATGCCTGGTGGCATCTTCCGCAGTTGATGCAGGCTGTTTCTTCTTTTACAATGCTCTGCGGACCGGAGAACGCTAAGATTGCGTTGTTGTTCTTTACCAGCGGCATAGCGTCGGAGTAAATAGCTCTTCCCATCATAGGTCCGCCCATTAAGATCTTCTTCGGCTCTGCTTTGTAGCCGCCGCAGAATTCGATTACATCATGAACGGAAGTTCCGATTGGTGCAATCACGTTCTTCGGCTGAGCAACAGCATCGCCGTCAACCGTTACTCTCTTGGTTGTAAGTGGACGGCCTGTCTTGAAGTACTGACCAACGAATGCAACTGTTGTAACGTTGTCAAGAATGACGCCCATGTCTGCAGGAAGAACACCTGCATCCATCGTCTTGCCTGTGATTTCGTATACCAGTACACGTTCAGCACCCTTCGGGTATCTTGCCTGAAGCTTGAATGTTTCGATATTTGTGATTCCGCGTTCCTTGATGCGTTTGTCAAGAAGCTCGATTGCATCCGGCTTGTTTTCTTCAATTGCGATGTAGCCTTTGTCAAGTCCTACATACTTCATGATAAGTAAGCAGCCGTCAAGAAGTGCATCCGGTGTTTCCAGCATTAATCTGTGGTCGGATGTGATGAACGGTTCACATTCTGCAGCGTTTACGATGAGAGCGTGAACATCATCTATATTCTTAGGGTTAAATTTGATGTGTGTCGGGAATGAAGCTCCTCCGAGACCAACCAGTCCGGATTCTCTTACCGCTTTTACAAATTCGGCTAAATCCTTAGGTTCTGCAGGAACTTTAACTTCCTCTGATAATTCTTGTTTCTTGTCTGTTTCAATGACAACAAGCGTTTCAAATCCACCTGCTGCATTTCTCTGCTCCTCAATGGCTGTAACCGTGCCGGATACACCGGAGTGGATAGGTGCACTTACGAAAGCGTCTGTATCACCGATCTTCTGGCCGACTTTAACATAGTCGCCCTTTGCAACCAGCGGTTTACAAGGTGCTCCGATATGCTGAGACATAGAAATCTTTACAACATCCGGTGTAGGCATTATTTCTGTCGCACATCCAGCAGTGTGCTTATAATGACTCACATGAATGCTTTGTAAATGTTTTTGACTCATTGTGTGAGACCTTCCTTTCTAAATTTTATATAAAATCATACGCAATATATTATACTACAACAAAAAACAAAAATCACTAAAAATATTATTTCTTAGCACGAAAAAAGTCGAAAAAACTCCGCAAAGCCATGTTTTCAGCCTTGCGGAGCCTGTTTCCACATTATGTCCATACCGTTTTGCAGATTTCTCTTGCCATTTCTTCATATACCGAAACCGCACTCAAAAGCTGCCTTTTGCTGATTTTTTCGTGTATCGAATGTGCTACGGATAGGTCTCCCGGTCCAAGCACGATGCATTCGCTTTTTGTAAGCGCATTCATGAATCCCGCATCGCTCCATGCCGGAAAACATGTCAGCACAGGTGTCATGCCTTCCCTGCCGAGCGCATTTTCTGCGGCCTTGACAAGCGGCGAGTTTTCGTCTGTGCAGAAAGGAATATGCGGCATGGTCTCGCCGTTGAACACATCCCGGATTTCCGCCTCGAATTTCGGGTCCTCTTCATGTAGTTCGTCACAAATCGCCTGAAGTTCTTCATATACCTGTGCGATGGTCTCATCCGTAAGACATCTTCTGTCAAGTCTTATGCTGCACTTGTCCGCAACCGTGCTCGGCTGGTCACCTCCTGTGATAGTACCGATATTCAGCGTCGCGGTTCCCAGAACCGGATGCGTCCGCTTTTCAAGCTTCGGCAGATATTCCGTCTCCAGTTTATGAAGAAATCTGCCTGCCATCATAATCGCATTCACACCGTCCTTCTGTGCGCCTCCGTGAACCTTCTTTCCTTTAAAGGATATCTCGATCCATTCGAGACCTTTGTGCCCCAATGCGATTTCAAGTTTGGTAGGCTCCCCGATGACCGCATAGGTCGCTTCCGGCCCGGTCTTAATCAAGCTCTCTGTTCCGATTCCCGCTTCTTCTTCATCGGCAACTCCGCAGAAAATCAAGTCTCCTTTCAGCTTCGTTCCGCTTTCCTTTATATTTACCATGGCGCACATCATCGCTGCGAGCGCGCCTTTCATGTCGCAGCTTCCGCGCCCGTAAAGATAATCCGCATCCTCCCGTGCCGTAAATGCCTCCTTGAAATCGTATGCGGGAACGGTATCCATGTGCCCCGTGAGAAGAAGCGACGGATTGTTCTCCGAATCCTCTCCCTTCAAGATTGCAAAGGTGTTGTATCTGCCCGGCACGATTTCCGTCCGGTACGATGTTATTCCGTTTTCCGTGAAAAAATCCAAAATGTATTTTGATATTTCTTCCTCTTGATTCTCCATGAAAGAATAGCTTTTGATTTCCACCATCTCTTTCGTAAGCTGAACCGCATCTTTTTTCATCTTCCGTTTCCTCCGCTCTTACTTCAGTCGGAACTTCTTCCTTCCTCAATAAGGTAATCTCTGTATATTTCCACCGTTTTCAAGAAACTCTCTACGCTCTGCCTCTCGTTTTCCATATGTGCACAATCCGGCTCACCCGGAAAAACCGGCCCCCAGCTTACCACATCCGGCATGCACTTTGCGTAGCTCGAGCCGCTTGCAAGCAGGCACTCCTCACTCATGCCGTAGTCTGCGGTTACTTTCTGCATCCGTTTCAGCCACGGCTGATTTTCGTCTACATACACCGCTTCGTTAACTTCCTGCGGAAAGACCTCATATCCGTATTCTTCCTGTTTTTCCCGTAAGGCGGCTACGATGTTGTCTCCGGGAATTTCGTATGCCTGTCTTGCATTAAGATTCACGGTAATTACATCGCCTTCCTGTTTCAGTACAGTAGGAACAATCGTTAAATCTTCTTTTTTATTGGGCTCTCCGTCTCGTCTTACAAATGTAAAATTGGATGCAAACTTTCCATCCGGGAAAAATTTGTTTATCAGCTTCGCAAAACGGAATCCGTATTTTTCCGCATCCTTGCAAAGCAGGTTAATGGCATTGACTCCGAGTTCCGGAGCTGAACTGTGCGCCCCTTTCCCGTTGAACGAGACTGTCTTTTCTCCCAGCTTGTACTCGGCATAGGAAGGCACCGAATTGGTAACCGTTCCCCCTTTGAAAGAATGCGCATCTCCCGTAAATTGCTCCCGGAATCTCAGCTCAATGTCCATGAATCCGTTTTCTCTATTATAAATAGGGAAGTTCCCATCAGGAGTAAACCCGTAATCCGGAATGCTGAATTCCTCTTTGTAGTGCACCATATCTGTCCACTCTATTTCTTCCGAAGTTCCGATAATCATTCGAATCCGTTTTTTTAGTGGAATGTTTTGTTCTTTGATTTCCTTCAATGCGTAAAGACATGCGATTACGGGTCCTTTGTCATCTATAATTCCCCGGCCGTAAAGCATCCCGTCTTCTTCAGTAAGCTTAAACGGGTCGTGCTTCCAAAGGGAAAGGTTTCCCTCGGAAACGACATCGACATGGACAAGAATCCCCACCGTTTTTTCTCCTTCCCCGAGTTCAACAATTCCGACATCACCGTGTCTGCCGCATTTGGTCTCAAGTCCGAAACTTTTTGCAAGACCAAGCACACAGCCCAGTGCTTCCTTGCAGCACTCACCGTCTTCGCTGCGGCTCGGATAGGAAATCAATGTGTTTAAATCATCCAGTATTTTCATGACCGCTCTCCTTTTGCTTTTATTCTTGTTTGTCCGAATATTTATGGCACATCACGAAATGTCCCGGTGAGATTTCAATGTTTTCCGGCTCAATCTCGTGACATTTCGGCATTACTTCCGGACATCTTCCGCAGAATTTGCAGCCTTTGATTTCAACGCTTGCATTCGGCGTTTCGCCTTCAAGAATTTTTCGTTTTTCGGTCAGAACTTTTCCCGGCACCGGCATGATTCCCAAAAGCGCTTTGCTGTACGGGTGCTTCGGATTGTTTACGATTTCATCCGCTGTGCCGATTTCCATGATTTTACCCAGATACATGATCGCGATTTTGTCCGAAATGAGCCACGCAAGGGAAAGGTCGTGGGTTATGAACAAATATGCAACGCCTTTTTCGTCCCTCTCTTTGAGCATCAAACGGATGATTCCGGTTCGGATACTTGCATCCAGCATTGACACCGGCTCGTCCGCAACCACGAATTCCGGCTTCATTATCAGCGAGCCGGCGATTGCCGCTCTCTGCCGCTGACCTCCGGAAAGTTCAAACGGTCTTCTGTACATATAGTCATCTGCAGGCGACAGTCCGGCATCTTCAAGCGCTTCCTTAATCTTGGACTCACGTTCTTCCTGCGTCGAAACCAGTCCGTTTACATCCAGCGCTTCCCCGACGATGTCGGATATGTACTGTCTCGGATTGAGGGACTGATATGGGTCCTGATAGATCATCTGCGCGTTTTTCCGAAACTCCGAAAGGTCTTTCCTACCGACAATTTCCTCACCGTGAAAGCGAATGCTTCCTTCGGTTACCGGTGCAAGCTGCAGAATGGCCTTGCCGGTTGTCGTTTTTCCGGAACCCGATTCTCCTACCAGGGACAGAATTTCGCCTCTGTTTATATCGAGGCTCACGCCGTCAACCGCCTTCAAAACCTGCGGCTTCCCAAAGAGTGACGATGCAAGGCTCTTTTTTACCTCAAAATATACCTTTAAGTCTCTTACTTCAAGCATTTTCTCAGCCATGATACTCACCGCCTTCCCCGCACAGATGACACGAAACGAAATGCTCCGGCCCTGCCTGTATGTATTCCGGTTCTTTTTCCGAACAAATCCCGGTGCTTTCCGAGCATCTCGGGCAGAATCTGCATCCTTCAGGCGGGTCAATCAGACTCGGCGGATAACCCGGAATCCCTTCCGGAATCACTCTGCTTCCGCTGCTTATGTTCGGGAAGCACGCCAGCAGTTTCTTGGTGTACGGATGCATCGGATGGTTGAAAATGTCATCCACTGTCCCCATCTCTGCAATCTTGCCTGCGTACATGACCGCAATTTTGTCGCAGGTTTCACTCAGAATCGAAAGGTCGTGGGTTATGAGAATCATTCCCATGTTCAGTTCTTTTCTGAGTTTTTCCAAAAGCTCGAGAATCTGAGCCTGTATCATTACATCAAGTGCGGTAGTCGGTTCGTCGCCTATGATGAGCTTCGGGCTGCACGCAAGCGCCATTGCAATCATCGCCCTCTGCTTCATGCCGCCTGAAAACTCATGCGGATACTGGCTGACTCTCTCACGAGCAATTCCAACCATTTCAAAAAGATCTCCGGCTCTCTTCCACGCCTCTTCTTTGGACATTCCCTGATGGAGAATGCAGGCTTCGGCAATCTGCCAGCCGACCTTCTTTACGGGGTTGAACGCATTCATCGCGCCCTGGAAGATAATCGACACATCTTCCCATCTGTGTTTCATGATTTCTTCTTCGGAGAGCGTGCCGTAATCGATGCCCTCCATAAGAATCTGCCCGCTTTCAACCTTTCCCTCTTTCGGAAGCAGATGGCAGATTGACAGAGCTGTCGTTGTCTTGCCGCAGCCTGATTCGCCGACAAGTCCCAGGCACTGCCCGTAATCCAAAGAGAAAGAGACTCCGTCCACAGCTTTTGCTTTGCCCTTTGATGTTGTAAAATATGTTTTTAAATCTTTTACTTCTAATAAACGCATGCCGGGCCTCCTATCTTTCTTTCAGCTTCGGATTGAGTATTTCATCGAATGCATATCCCATAAGCGTGAAGCCAAGTGCAACAAGGATAACGCAGACGCCCGGTGTTATAAAGTACCACCATGCACCCACCGTCATTGCGCCGGTGCAGTATGCGTCGTTAAGCATGGTTCCCCAGCTTGGGTTCGTAGGGTCGCCTAAGCCAAGAAAAGCAAGCGATGTTTCCGTCAATATAGAAGAAGATACGATTAAAATTGCCTCAGCAAACACGAGCGGAAATACATTCGGCAGGATATGCTTCATCATGATATATCCTTTGCCGGCTCCGATTGACTTCGTTCTTTCCACATATGCCTGTTCCTTTACCGAAAGTGTCTGTGCACGGATGATTCTGGCGGTTCCGCACCATCCGGTAAGTCCGATTACCAGAATGATGTTCCAGATACTGTTGCCGAGAATCGAGGCGAGCACCATACAGAACGGCAGCCAAGGCAGTACAAGGAAAAAGTCTGTAATGCGCATAAGAAGATTGTCAACCCATCCGCCGATATAACCCGCGGAAATTCCGATTACGGTTCCCAGCAGCATCGATATGAGGGTTGCCGTAAGGCCGACGAAGAGAGAACTTCTCGAGCCGTTTACAAGGTAAGCAAGCACATCTCTTCCCAGATTGTCCGTTCCCAGCAGATGTTCCATCGAAGGCGGGTTAAAAACCGCGGTTCTCGTTATCGCTATGTCGGTTGTTTTGAAAGGCATGAAAATCGGTCCGAAGATTGCCATTAATGCAAAAACAGCAATAATAACGACTCCGACTCTCGCCATTTTATTCGACCATACTTCTCTTAGAAATTCTTTTGTTTTTACTTTTCGGAGATTTCGTCTGAGCTGCTCCGATTCATATCGTTTTCGCATAACCAAACCTCCTAACTCTTTACTCTCGGATCGATAAATCCGTAAAGCACGTCCATGATAAAGTTAACCAGCACAACCGCTATCGTCGAAACGAAAAAGCACCCCTGCAGAACCGGATAATCACGCCTGTTCAAAGCGTCATACATGAGCTGCCCCAGTCCCTGCCAGCTGAACAGCGTTTCAAGCTGAATCGCTCCGCCGAGAATCGCTGCAATGTTAAGTGCAATAATCGTAGCCATCGGTACCATCGCATTCGGAATCGCATGATGGAGCAAAATATATTTCGTCGAAAAGCCCTTTGCTCTGGCTGTATTGATATAGTCTTCTGTCAGAATGTTAATCATGGTGCTTCGCATCGTTACCGCATAGCAGCCTACCATCAAAAGCCCCATGCAGAGCATCGGCAGTATCATATGCTTGATATAATCCTGAACCAGCATAAATCCGTGGTAATTCGTTCCCGGTGTCGAGATTCCGCCTGTCGGGAATATCTGGATTCCGACGCAGAAAATGAAAATCAAGAGCATCGCAAACCAGAATGTCGGCATGGAATAAAGCACCAAAGACCCCGAAAGAAGTCCCGTATCCAGTTTTGTTCCTCTTTTCTGCGCACATACTACACCGACGATAAGTCCGAGTACGATTGCAACAACCTCTGCACAAAGCAGCAGAATTACGGTGTTCGGGATTCTTCCCACGATAATCTCCCATACATTCGAACTTCCGTCATAGGTATAGAAGGAATCACCGAAGTCTCCGGTAAGCAAATCCTTTAAATAAATCCAAAACTGAGTAAGCAGGGGCTGGTCTACGCCAGCCTCTGCAAGCAGTCTTTCCTTTACCGCATCCGATGTCGTTGCCTTTGCGATGATTGTGCTGATATCGCCGGGCATTACTCTGAACAGAAAAAAGTTAAATGCGATTACAAAAAATATTGTTATACATGCGAAGATGAATCGCTTCAAAGTCCTTGCTGCCAATTCCTCGCCCTCCTTTAATCTATTTCAGTCTTTATTTCAGTTCGATGTGGCAGTAGTTGTAATTGAGTTCGTTTCCGAAGAAACCGTTCTCCCCTGCTTTGTATCCTTTCCATCTTTCGGAATTGACTGCCTGAATGACTTCAGGGAAGCAGAGATAGGAATACGGACAGTCTTCATATAAAATTTCCTGACAATCGTTTATGTATTTTGCACGTTCCTTGTGATCGGTTGTCTGATATACTTTTGCGTACATATTGTCAAATGCTTTGCTCTGATACGAAACGCCCGCGTATCCTGTGTCCTCATAGTCTCTGAAAATACACATTATGAATCCTGGGTCAGCGTCTCCGCCCCAGCCGTCAATGATGAGCTGCCATCCGGGATTTCCGTCATAGCAGGTATCCCACATCGCTGTTTTTTCCATCGGGTTCCATGTTATTTCAATTCCGGCTTCTTTACAGTTTGTGATGAGCATATTAACCGTAGCACTCTGCCATGAACTTCTGTCGGAAGCTGTAATCACTTCGAGACTGAGCTTTTTGCCGTTCATTTCACGGATTCCGTCTCCGTTTGTATCTTTGTATCCTGCTGCGTCAAGAATCTCGTTTGCCTTCTTGATATTGAAATCTCTCTTGTCTGCCGGATCATATCTGTAATCCTTCTGCGTTACCGCACCGTACGCAACTTCCGCAAGGCCGGCATAACTCATTTCGATTACGGTATCTCTGTCGATACAATAGTCGATGGCATGTCTTACTGTCTTGTCTTTGCAGATATCGTCAAGCAGGTTGTAGCCCACATATTCAAAATCATAGGTTCCAAATGTCTGTACATCGATATTTCCTGCCGCCTCAAGCGTTTCTTTCTGCGTGATTTCGAGCGTATAAGCTGCATCCACTTCTCCGAGTTTCAGTGCCTGAGCGATTGCATCCGTATTGTCATATTTGGTGAATACCAAAACATCGAGTTTCGGAACATCGCCCCAGTATTCGCCGTTCTTTACGAATGCCGTGCTTCCGCTGCCGCTTCTTGCCGAATCATATCTGAACGGTCCGGAACCGACAATGTCTGTTGTTTCGTAAGTGAGCGGATCTTCTACATTTGCCCATACATGTTCCGGCAAAATCGGAATAATCTGGTACAGCATATCCGGCTTCGGGTGGCTGCAGTTGAAAACAACCGTGAAATCGTCCGGGCACTCGATGGACTCAAATCCGTCTGCATGAGTGGAGTACATATAACTGTCGATTGCATGCTCATAAGTCCATTTTACATCCGCAGAAGTAAGCTGCTCCCCGTCCGAGAAATAAATATCGTCTCTGAGGTTGAATGTCCAGGTTCTGCCGTCGTCGGAAACGGTCCAGTCCTTTGCCGCTCTCGGGATTGCATTGTATTCGTCATCGTACGCAATCAGAGAATCATACAGGATATTGAGCCAGTCATATACGAGGGAACTTTCTGTTGTAAAGAAGTTCATCGTATCGTATCCGCCGCTTGTCGCAACATTGAAGATTGTCTCTCCGTCATTTGAGTTGTTTCCGCATGCCGCAAGTGAAAAAATCATAATGATTGAAAGTATTACGGCGAGTAGCTTCTTTTGTTTTCTCATTTTCTTTTCCTCCATTAAATTACTCCGTTTTCCAAAACGGTAAAGGTCTTTTCGTCTGCATCCAGCCTGCACATAACTCCCAGAGGAAGCGTCGCCAGATGTTCTCCGTGTCCCATGGGAAGTCCGAACAATGCCGGCTTCTTCAGCGGCTCCAGGTAGTATAAGAGCACATCCTCTATGGAATCGTCACACAGAAAACCCGGCTCGTACTTAAACGGAACGCAGTTTTCGCAGTGTGCGATTACGAATCCCGCCGCGTCCGCAAGCTTTCCCGCATTGCGAAGATGGCAGAGCATGTGGTCGAAAATCCATGGCTCCGTATCCACATCTTCAATAAATAAAATCTTATCCTTACAATCGATTTCATACGGTGTTCCGAGGCTTGAGCAAATCAGTGTCAGACACCCACCCACAACAGGTGCTTCGCATACGCCTCCTGCAATCGTCGTCAGCCAATTCTTCGGGCTGACTTTTTTTATTTCGCCTGCAGGCTCCGCATTGGTAAGTGTCCGGAAAAAGCTTTCCTTCGTATACTCGGACAAATCCTCTTCATTGAATCTTGTCATTCCCGGCCCGTAAAACGTTACAACATCGCAGAACTTCTGGATGGCAAGATGCAGAGAAGTAATGTCACTGAATCCCGTGAAAATTTTAGGCGTTTTGCGTATCTGCTCAAAATCAATTTTATCTATGATCTGTGCCGACCCGTAGCCTCCCTGCGTAACGAAGACCGCATCGATATCAGGACGAGCAAACATCTCATTGATGTCATCCGCTCTCTCCTGCTCGCTTGCAGCCGTAAACCCTTTTTTCAGATTTACATTCATGCCCACTTCAACACGATACCCGAGTCTTTCGAGATATTCCTTTGCTCTCGTCACTTCACTTCGTGCCGAAGAAGGACTGGCCGGTGATACGACGCCTATTGTGTCGCCCGGTTTGAGGCGTTTTGCCTTTCGCATTCTTTCGTTTCCTCCTCTCTGAGTCTTCTTGTTTTTTGATTTATTTTTATGCAAATCAGCGTAAATGTCACTCCTGCGAGGAACGCAAGCAGTGCGATTACGAAATATGGTTTCTGGCTTCCGCGCAGGAGTACCGCTCCGTAATTTTGCTGAATCATAAACAGGCCGGGACTCATTTTACCGCTAAGTATCAAGCCCAATCCCCCAAGCAGCACCGCACACATGCACGAAAGTGCCGCGATTACTCTGTTTTCATGCCTGCTGCGATAAACTGCAGTCAGGCTGCGTATTCGGTTCATTCTCGTGCGATGATCCATATATTTTCTCACCCCTTTCTTCGCAAAATCCCTTCAATAAAATCTCTTTAACATATAAAAGACCGATTCAAGCAAAAACTTCCACCCTTTTTCCAAAAAAAAAACAACCGCAAGCGCAGTCGTTTCGCATCGCACATAATTCGTGCTGCCTTATTCAAGTCTCAAATTAATTTTGGGGAGAAGCCCCTTCAGCACAAAGATGCAGAGGATCAATAACGAAGGGAATATATATCCCACCTCCTGCCATGCGCTGTCCGATGTCACCAGCAGATTGTATATCGCATGAAAAACAATATTCGCTCCGAGTATCCCAAGCGTCCCGGCCGCCGCAAGCCAATGCTGCTTAAACACATACGCAATGCCGTATCCCATGGCAATTCCGCACAAGATATGCAGCGCACCCGCCGACACCCCCCTTACAAGAAGCAAAGCGATATCTCCGGCACCGTTTTCCGAAAGGTAACACACATTTTCAAAGGTTGCAAATCCTGCAGCGATTGCGATTGCTGCAGGGATTATTTCCCCCGGTCTAGGTTCAAATATCAATATAAAAAAGAGCAACGGAAGCAATTTCATGATTTCCTCACACACAGGTGCGATCTGAATCGCTGTTGATACGGCATCCGCCCCATACATTGTCATAAAGAAACTGTTTACATACGCCGATGCCATGCAGATGCTCATTCCGATACATATAAACATCGTAAAACTGCGTTGCTTTCCTTTTATGAAGAACAAGGAAATAAGCAGAGGTACCGTTATACATATAAAAATATTTTCAATATGTGCCATCTTGTTTCACCTCTTTTCCTAGGAAATAGGAAAGGCTGACATAGTTCAGCGTGAGAAGTATGTCCACTGCAAAGTATAGATTAAAGCTTGTGTAATCGGTTGTGTATCCTGACACAAAGTACAACAAATTCTGCAGGAAAATTGCGGCTGCCGCTCCAACATCTAAGCGGCGAATTTCCCGCTCCGCTTTTTTCTCATCCATGATGTTCAGAGCCGCATAATATACGATGCCGCCCGCGATGATTCCGAAGCCGCATGACATAATAAGCGACGGTCCCAGTATTTCGTTGTACACCGATATTGCAAAGGTCACTGCCGAGATGACAGCCGGCAGAATCTCAAATCTAACAGGCTTATCCGACTTGTTTTTTCTCATCGACATCAGCAGGAGCAGAAATAAATACGAAGCCATCCATGAAATATCCGACACATAGAAAATCCGGGGAATATCCCCGATTATGGTCATATGCAGAGTGTAGAACAATGTTCCCAGCATAAAACTCGCATAGGCGCACGACAGGACAATTGCCCTTCTGCTCCTGTATTTAAATCCAACAATCCCCGCTATCGTCATGCCCGCAAACATTGCTATAATCTGAAATGTGTTTTCCGAGATTTCGAAGCTATTCATACGAGTTCTATTTCCTTTCCGCTCTCTTGTTCTTCCTGCTTATGTAATATAAGAGCGTCGCAAAACATGCTCCCAAGGCAAAGGCAAAAACAGCCGTGATGATATACCCGACCGCCGCGCTGTTTCCTATCAGGCTGGCGGTTCCATGTATGTTCGACAGTTCGCTTTGTCCGATACGCTTCTGTATTTCCGGCATAATATCACAAACCGCAGTCATCAAAAAAACACAAATGCATGCCGCTGCAGCAGTGATTCCTATATTTTTAATTCTTCTTTTTTTCAGTTCCGAATGTCTCTTGATTTCTTCGCTTCGTGCAAATATCAATTCTTTTCGTTCTTCATTTGTCCTCATATGTAAATCCTTTTCGGTCTAAAATTTTCTTTAAGTTCTGCTTTCCTCTGTAGATGAGTTTTGTAATCTGGCTTTCCGTTTTGCCCATTACACCGCCAGCCTGCCTGTAGCTCATCTCTTCAAAGTAAACAAGATACAAGGCTTCCTTATACTCATTCTTCAGTTCTTCCATCGCTTCATACAAATGACGTTTCCTCTCTTCTTGATAAAGCGGCGTTTCCGCAAGCACTTCTTCACTCAATTCAAAAGGAATGTCTTCCACACTGACAAATCGGATTCTTCGCTTCTTTCTATGCCTGAATGCGAGATTCCTGGCGATTCTGTACAAATAACCTCTGAAGCCTCTTTCCCCGCGGATCGGTCTTGCCTTTGCAAAAATAAGCGCAAAGGATTCTATCATCAAGTCCTCCGCCTCATGAATGTCTCCTATGAATCCGTTAATATACAGAGTCAATGCATCCGCATACCGATCGACAAGCATGTCCGCCGCATCCCGGTTTCCGTTCACATACTGCCTGTACAGTCTCTCGTCGTCCATCTTAATACATCCTATTTCCCGACGCAAACCTTTCCGTCTGCTGTTATTCCGATAACCTTCTCATCCGCTGCCCGCCTTGCTTTTACATATTCGAGTACTTCTGCCGTCAAAATTTCTCCCGGACAGGCAATCGGCACACCCGGCGGATACGGAATAATCGAAGCGGCACAGACCTTCCCAGATGCTTCGTCAATCGGCACATATATTTTCTCTTTCGGAAGTTCAGTCCTCTCCAATCTCTCTGTCAAAGCCTCCGGCTGCCGCATTTCACGTTCGCCGCTCATTTTCCGCTCGGCAGCAGTGGCTTTCAGCCCCTCAATGAGCCGCTCATAGTCACATCGTCTATTGCCGATTCCGCTCATGCACATGATGATATTGCCGGTAACAAGCTCAAGAAAAATCCCTCTCTTCATCAAAAGTTCTTCAAGTTCGTTTCCATTAATATTATATGCTGACATATCTATGTTCATTTTCGTGCGGTCAAGAGTTTCTTCTTCCATAATCACAAGCCCCGGAATCTTCTTAGCCTCTTCATAGAAAAAGTCCAGATTCTCTGCCCACGCACGCATCAATTCCTCTCCTTTTTCGAGCAAAAGGTCCGCACTGATGTCAAGCGTTGCCATCATCGGATAGGAAGGGCTTGAGCTTTCAATCGTCTGAAGTTTGTCTTCCAATACATTAAGATCCGTTCTGTTCGTGCAGACATTCAAAAGTGCGCTCTGCGTCCATGATGCGAGTGTTTTGTGTATGCTGTTTATCACAAGATCCGCACCTTGCTCTTCTGCCGCCTGCGGGAAACCGCATACACCGTATTTTGAGAAAAACTTAAGATGCGCACCGTGAGCCTGGTCAACGATTAAAATTTTTCCACGTTTATGTACTTCATCCGCAATCGCTTTAATATCACTGCAGATTCCATAGTAATTCGGCGATGGAATAAGGACCGCATCCGCCTCCGGGTTTTCATCCAGACATTTGGCGATTTCTTGTGCGCTGACTCCGCCAAGGACTCCAAATTCATCTATAATCTCCGGATATGCATACACCGGCGCGATGTCTGAAAGTGACAGCGCATTGAAAACAGACTTATGGCAGTTCCTTGCCATTACAAGTTTTTTCCCCCTGCCTACCGTCGCGAGGATTGCTGAAATCAGACCTCCGGAACTTCCGTTTACCAAAAGGTAAGATTTTTTTACATCATAAAGCTGCCTGTATTTTTCCATCGTTTCGGCGATGATGCTTTCGGTCTGAAACAAATTGTCCGCTCCCGGAATTTCCGTAATATCGCAGTCCATGATGATATCCAGAAACTCTCCGTAGCCGTTTTCGCGGTAAATCCGGGAGCCTTTGTGCCCCGGCATGTGAAAGGATATCGGCTCAAGCGCCGCATGTTCTTCCAAAAATTGTCTGATTCCCTTATTCAACGCTCTTTATCTCCTCCAAGAATTCATTTTCTACCAATCCGTCCGCACGCATCAGATTCTGCATTGCTGCAATATCCGCTGAAATATCAATGCTCTCGGAAAGGAACATTTTGTCAAGTTGTTTCTCAAAAGCCGTAACCATCATGTCCATGGTGTCTTCAATCTTCCGTTTGGAGTCACCGATATTCGTGCCTTCAACGCCTTGTGCATCAAGCTCCGCATAACCGCGAAGCAGCTTCAGGCTTGTCGGAAGATAATAATCCATGAATTTTCGCATGCTTCCGAGTTTTTTCGGTTGTTCTTTTGCAATTTTAAAAATCTTACCTGTCAAATCCTCCAGGCGGCTGATTTTTGCGCTCATTTCCTCGCCCGGTATCAGGTCGTTCAGGTCGCGAAGCTCTTTCAGAATTCTTTCGTACTCATCCAGATTCTCTGCGGCGGCCCTAGCTGCCGCTTGCGCCGCCTCCTGCTCAGCCTTTGCTTTTTTTGAAATCGGCGCCTCGCCTCTTACCACCAGGCAGTCGGAGCGCATATCAAGATATGCCTTCTCACCAAACATTCCAAAATCAATGCAGCGCTGCAGCATTTTTGCTGTTTTTCTATGGGATGCAGGCAGTGCAGCCGCAACCTCATCGATTGAAATATGATCCGCATCACCCACGACTGCGACAATACGTCTGCGTTTTTTGGATGCAGAGCGCATCCCCAGCGATATAAAAAGCATCCCAATTCCGCATACAAGCCATATGGAATCTCTTATCAAATCTTCAAGTGCGTAACTGATGCCGCTGTTGTTGTTCATACACCAAACCAGGTATTGAATCGAGTCCGGCAGTCCCACTGCGCTGAAAATGATAAGCACCGTTCCTAAAACAAGCCATATATTCTGCGTATTTATTTTCTTCCTGCTGCCCGGCTTCTTTTCCTTGGCAGGATCTTTTTCTTCACAAGCCCTTGCTACAATCAAACACACACCGATTGGCCAGCCGCCGCATATAAAAGTAAGCACAATCAGCCAAGTTGGGATATGATACCCTCCGTTTGGATTACGAAATTGATCTGTAAATTTTTTCTTTTGTTCCATTTCCCCCATACTTTCCTTCAAATATTCTCTTTTTTTCTACGCACAGTATAGCACCTTACCCCTCAAAATGCAATGTTTCGACAAAAAACAAAAACCCATCGGTCTGTTTTTCCGATGAGTCTTTGCGTTTTACATATAAGTTTTTCAAAAAGATTCGTTATCTTGCTTTGCTCCAGGTTCTGCTTGCATACTTACACTGCTTGAGTGCTGTCTTTGCAACGAGTTTGCCGTTTTCATCGTAAACTCTTACCTGAACTTTGTAGAAGTATTTCGTTCCCTTCTTACCGCTTGTGTTCGTGTAAGAAGCAGTTTTCTTCGTCACGGTGGACTTATACGATGCTGCTTTCTTCGTTGAACGATAGAAGCGGTATTTTACGGTATAGCCCGCGTCTTTGAGCTCTTTGATGATCGCCTTATCCTGCTTGTCGAGGCTGACGGTGACCTTGACGTTCTTCTTCGCAGTCTTCGCGGAACGTGCCACCGGTGTCAGTTTCGCGGTCAGCGCCTTGGCGTCAACCTGCGGTTCTTCGACTTCCAGTCCCAGTTCTTCCGCGTCAACGAGCGCGAAAGTCGAGAAATGCGGCGTGGTAAATTCGTAGTACTTCTTGCCGCCGATGGTCAGGACTTTGCCTGCCAGCTGCTCGATCTTCGCGTCATCGGCAATGTAAATTGCCGCTACCTTCTTATCTGCCAGCTTCGCAGGAATCTCCACGCGAACCGTCGCCTTGCCCTTGTTGAATTCCGAGATGATCTTATCTCCGGACTTCACAACCAGTCTAAAGATGTCGCCGTTTGTGCCGGCAGCCTTCTTCTGCGCTTCGGTCGGCTTCGATACCTTTGTCACTTCGAGTGTGATCGTCGCGCCCTTCGCCTCGCCGATAATCGCCTTGAGCGCTTCTTGATCGAAGCTGACTCTGCCGTTTTCAGTATCGAGGGTCAGGCTCGCGTTTGTCTTATCGCTGATGTTCTTTACAAACGAAGTTTCCAGCTGCAGCTGCACGTTCTCCGCGCCTTTCGTGTCGGAAGCCGCGACCTCGAGGATAATCTCTGCGGACTTCTTCTCCGCAGCCTGCTTGAGGATCTCGCTTTGATTCTCTGCCTTGACGGTCGCTGCCGCGGTAGTGCCGCTGACCTTGACCTCGGTTGGAGAGGTGGTAGTTGCGGAGCCGGTCTTACCGGTTGTTTCTACCGGAGACTCCGGCGCGGCATCCGCGCCTACTATGGTGCTCACACCTAAGGCTTTTGCCAGCGCGTTGTAATTTTCCACGTCAGCTTTTGTGATGTACTTCTGCTGCTCCTCGCTGAGCTTCTTGTACGCCGCTGTCGCTTCGTTAATCTGACTGCGGTAGGCGTTTGCCTGTGCCTGTGTCGGATTTGTCAGCTTCGGCAGCGCCGCGAGCTTCGTTTTGGCATCGTCGATCTGCTGATAGAAGGTCAGACTCTTTTCTGCCTCCTGCAGCGTGCTGTAGTTCTTTACTTCCTTCTTCGCTTCCGCGGTCAGCGCGTCATAACCGTTTCTCGCTGTCTGTACCGTGTCCACTTTACTCTTGTAGTTGCTGTAGGAAATCTTACCGATATCGTCAATCAGCTTGGCGACTTCCTTGCCGCTCGCACTGTCGACCACCTTGATCTCGTACCAGGTCTCATCAAAGCGGATCTGATACCCTGCATTGCTGTTCATGCTCGGCCAGCCTTTGCCGCCGACGCCGACATAGATCGTATCGCCTGCCTTGACCGGAATAGATTCTCCGCTGCGATAGTAGTTGGAGCCGGTTTTACTGTTCAGATACATACGCACCTGATAATTTTTGTTGTACGCCGTTGCTGAAACATTGACACTGCTGCCGGACTTGACCAGCGTATAGCTCTTCTGCCCCTTCGTGAAGTTCGGTGTGAGCTTACCGCCGCTGATTTGCATCGAGGACAGACTGGTGTCCGGATTGTCCCAATCGCTGCCGATATCTTTGCCGAGCTTACAGGTATACTGTACCGCGATGACGTCGCCGTCCACCAGCTTGCCGTCCTTCGCATCGAAGTTATTAAATCCGAGGTTGACAAACCAGTCATTCAGCGTACCCATCCAACCGGATTCCGGCCCACCGGTAAACTCTGCCATCCTGTAGCCGTCCGGATTGGTGATTGCCGCGATATAGGTGATATCCTTGCCGGTCGCAGTCGTGCCGCCGGTTCCTTCCCATTTGTACTTATTTCTTTCGAGAGCATCCAAAATTACACTCATCATGGTTGTATTCTCATTCAGCGGCATGGTTTCAGCGATGAAGGTTCCCTGCATCGAAGCCGGAACATCCTTGCCGTCCACGTCTTTTCCGCTCAGGGTTGTGTTGGAAATCGTGACGGTCACGCTTCCCAGTTTACCGGTCGTTTCTCCCGGGGTCGAACTTTGCTGCTCCTGCGCGCGGGTCTTGACCGCTGCCATAGCGGTAAGTGCCGCCTGCTTCGCGTTCTCAACCAGTGTCTTGGCATTCGCCTCATCCGTGATCTTGTCGATGGAATTCAGTCCATCCTGATAAGCCTTTGCAAGTGCTGTCCAGCCGGCGGTCGTGTAACCAGCCTTTTGATAGCTCTGATACTTCGTGTCCAGCTCTTCTTTGGCTATTGTTTGATATTCCGCAAGGCTCTTAGGCTTATCGCTGCTGCGTACGTAAACTTTGATATGAATATCGTTGGCAGGGGTATTGGCAATACTTACAGTAGCAAGTCTCCAAAGCCCGGAGACATACTTTCCATCCTTATCAAAAATGGGTTCTATTGCAGTACTTCGTGGGACCGATTTGCTGATGCTGCTATTTTTCACTTCTGCGCCATCGACCTCGATTTTATAAATCTCGTAGCCCAGCTTTGATACCGGTTGACCCACGATATTACTGATGTTGCCTTTCAGGCTTGTGTAAAGGTCGAAGACATAGTAGTCACTGCCCTCCAGCATCTTAAAGCTTTCGCTGTCAAACGTTCCTAAAATTCGAGCTTGCCCTGTATAACCTGATGGTCCAAATGTTCCATACTCAGAGTTCCGGGTTATCATTTGCTGCCCCTGCTCGTTATAGTACATTTTTTCTTTTCTCTCATAGGAATGGGAACACTGAAGCGGATACGTCTTAGTTGCGGAAGCATCGCCTTCTATTGTAACCTTTACGGTCGCGAGCTTCTGCGCAGGAAGGCTCTCTCCATTCTCGCCGTAAGCCTTTCGCAAAGCTTCATACTGCGTGCTTTGCTGTCCATCCAGAAGTTTCTTCTGATAGCTTGTCGCTTTGTCATAAACCTCTTTGAGATTTTCAAATCTCTGCCGGTTTGCCTTTGTGAATCCACCTTTCGCGACTTCTTCCTGCGATGGCAGACGGTCCAGATACCAGAGCATTTGTTCAACTGTTCTGTCGTTTGCAATCTTATGCGTTTTCTGCAGCTGCTGCATGCGTGCGATCGCGTTTTCTTTGGCATCGTAGGCATCGCCGAGCAGCTCGGCGCTTGCGATAGCGTTGCTTGCCTTATTGTAAAGCGTCTTGACCGCTTCCGCGTCCTCGCCATAGAAGCCCTCCGCGTACGCGCGGTAAACCTCATCCAGTTCTGCCTGCAGCGTCTTACGCACCGTCGCGGTATCCGTTGACGGAACCACGTGTACCAACACATAATCTCCGGCTGCGAGGTTCGGGAACTTGCCTCCGCTCATCTCACCGCTATTGTTGCCGACGGTTGGCGTCTGCGGCGTCACATTGACGGCTCCCAGACGATACCAGCCCTCTTTATAAAGGGTCGCGCTCGCCTTACCCTCGATATCGGTTTTGCTGCCGACTGCCTCCAGTGCCGGTGCTGCTTTTGCGGCATCTTCTGTCTCCTGCTTTTCACTGAGGAAAAGACTGACGTCTGAGGCACTGGTTGTCGCTTTTTTTGCTTCCGCGGCCGCAGTCGTTTTCTCTACGTTTACAGTGAACGTTTTACCTGCTTCAACTTCAATCACGTTTTCCTTGATGTTAAGCAGCGCAAGAGAACCGTAGTAGAAGTTATACTGTGCAACACCTGCCGCTACGTCGCCGTAATAGTTATATCCCGGGCCCAACGCGCGGAGAATCACAATCTCATCTCCATCGTGAAGCTGTACATCAAAGTATAATTTGGAAGTATTCAGCTTGCCATCTTCCGTTTTTCCGATGTAGCCCTGCCAGGAATCAATATACTCACTACGGTTGACCGCCAAGGTACCGTTGATATACACCATGACCTCCGGGTTCTTCCAGCCTTCGCCGTACTGTTCACCATTGCTCGGTGTCTTTTCTTTCGGTGTATCATTATAGTCCATGGCAGACAGCAAGGCGGAGATCGTCTTATTGCCCGAACCTAAAGTGACATGCTGGTCAAAGGTCGCTGTCGCCGGATCTTTGATGGCGTATTCCGGGAACATCGCACCGAAGTTATCCGCGACGCGAACATGCACCGTAATATCCTTCGTGTTGCTGTCTTGCAGTTTATAATATGCCGTAGAGAGCGCGACCACGCTGCTCGTATAGGCATTATATCGGCTTTGGGTTTGATAACCGTCCCGCATCGCTTTTTGCAGCGATGCATAAGCGGTGTTCCAAGCACCCTTAGATGCCTCGGTATATTGTCCTTGCTGCACTTGCTGGTTTTGCGCGAGCAGCCAAGTACTTGTCTCTTTCCAAAGCGCGATACGCTCTTCTAAGCCCTTGCTTTGCAGCAAATCTTCCTTGGCAGCCGTCAGAACCTTCGCGGCGTTGTCAATATTGCCTTGTTTCTCAGCCTTATTGTTCTCTGTCGCAACACGCTTGCCTTCTTTCTCTTCAAACAGACCGTCGAACAAGCTCTGCGCCGTTTTTTTTGCCTTTACATAGTTATCCCAAGATACCGCGGTATAGCCCGTATTCTCCGTTGGTAAATCTCGAATGCCCTGCAGCGCTTCGTACAACATGGTCGTATTCGCCTGCGTGGACGGAATCAGCTTAGAGATAGCATTGTTTAAATCAGTGATTACATTTTTAACACTGTCTTCAGTCGCCACACCGGACGCTAATTCTTTCTCTGCATTTGAACGAGCAGCCCTATATTCTTCCCAAAAGCCAATCCGACTGGTGTCATTGCCATTGTAGCGGTCATTCTCATGATGGTACAATGTATCGGCATCAAGGCTTGGAGCTCCGGCGATAGCTGCTTCCAAAGCAGACTTATCTACACTGCTCTGCTGCGCATCTCCGGTTATAAAAACTACTACATAGAATTTTGTCTCCTCTTGAGTAGCAATTTCTATCGCTGAGTATGTATACTGTGAAGAAATGTTGTAATCAATATTTCTTCCTTCCCGTATTGCATAATTTAAATCACTGTACTCGCAGTGGTACGTCTCCAATGCAATAAGGTTGGTTAAATCTTCGATCTCATTATTTCCATCTATTCCTAATACAAAATCGCCTTCATCTTGACTTAATCCTGTAATTTTAATAGACGCAACATTTCTTGCATCCACAGAATATAGATAAGTAATTGCATCCCTACCACTTCTTTCCGCCAAGTAGGTGGCTTGCAAAGCTTGATTTTTATTATCTAAGATTTGAATGCTACTTCCAAGTGTGCTTTGGTTATTACTTGCATCATTCGCGAAAGCAGGTGTTATTGAAGTAAATACTAGCAAGATGCTAAGTAACACCACCAACAAATTCTTCAAAATAAATCCATTTTGCTTAATTAGACTCACTCCTTCCCATTCTTATATGTTTCATATTCTCCTCCTCTTTTTGTTTCGTTTCACTCTCATGACAGCCTGAGAGTCTTCCTCTTTACCGGCTGCTGCCCACCGTATCTACAAGCGGAGAAACATTTCTGTTTCCTACGGCATGGAAACACTGCCGTTTCTCCGTCGTGTATTCATTCTATTCCCACTGCTTCTTCAAGTCTTGCGGCTTCTGCCGCCTGTTGCTCGCGAAGCTGCCTGCGGTATTCCTTATGACGCGCGCGTTTTTCTCTTCGCCTTTGTTGTTTGTCGAGGTATGACTGCGCCACAGGTCTTGTGCCTGCCTGCTCCAGCATGCGATTCCACGGGCCGAAGCGTTGTTTCAATTCCCGGTCATACAGGACATCTGCCTGCATGGGCTCTCTGCCGTTTTCCTCAGTGAAGTCTCTGACAAGCTGCAGGAGTTCTTCGTCTGTCATTTCTTTATATGGTGCTCGAACCTCATTCAACTTTTGGATTTTCTCTGTTGCTGTCAGGTTCGGATTGTCCTTTATGCTCTGTTTTATTTCTCGTTGATTCACTTACTTCCCTCTCTTGTATCTATGCTGCCTTTTGTTCCGGCGGGCGGCGTCACCTGTTGGCACCGCCCGGTAAGGATGAAAAGAATTTTTTCCATTAAAAAAACGATGATTGTCTTAACCATCGCCTTTGTGTCTGGAATTCCGGCTGCGTACATGCCGGAGAGTTTAAATGCCGAAACGTCCCATGCGTATCACGCACAGGTTTCTTTCATTTCGGTGGTTTGTAGGTCTTCTGACTGATCTATTCAGGCTGCGCGTCTGATCGCCGCTTACGATCTCGCGCCTTACTGCCAACGCATTGCTTCAGCCTTCTCTCGGAGCCATGACAGCCCTTCCAATGACCGGTTTTCACCGCGCGCAAATTTCTCTGCACGGAAAACAATACTTTAGAAATACAGCTACTTTCGGAATTCTGCCTTCTCC
>OIWT01000236.1_pt1 | contig 80249 bp, 71 predicted proteins | sample 1587701 | NCBI WGS metagenome assembly OIWT01 (sample SAMEA3888904, study PRJEB22519) | human gut metagenome | biome: human gut; feature: human-associated habitat; material: faeces | place: Denmark | collected 2009
CTTGCCCCGTGACTCAGTAGGGAATCCTCGTCCTTCAGGGCGAGGAGGAAGTCAATCGGTTATTTGCGTTAAAAAGAAAATGAGTTTGTCGTTTGCCTCAAAGTCCTTTTCCCCGTGCTGAATCTAAAGCATCCACTCTATGCAGACTGACACGCGTCAGGACTTCTTAGTTAAATATTCCCTCTTTGAGGGTTTGATTCTTGCAAGGGCTACAATCCCTTGTCACGTAGTTTTAAGTGCCTATCATGGAAGATAGGAAGGAGTCAAATATTATGGCATTACCGCTGCGGATTAAATTCAGAGATTGGGACTTTTGGACACCGCTTCTTTTGGGCGATGTGAAAAGCGAAAAACTCGATATCAAGGCCGCGCGTGTGGCCTCCCTTATTGACAATGTTGCCGATGACCCCGAGTGCGATGCCGCCGAGATGAGTTTTTCGCGCTATAACCTACGCGTCGATCAAGGAAAGACCGAGGGAATCGTTGCCGTGCCGTTTTTCATCATGCGCGGATTTCGCACGCGCAACATCGTTACGACCGACGAGAGTCCGTTAGAGAGTCTTTCGGACTTGGCCGGAAAACGCATCGGTCTTTCGGGTTGGCAGGATTCAGGCAACACCTGGACGCGGGCACTCTTGCGCCGCATCGGTGTCGATTGCGATGCAATTGACTGGGTTCTTTCGCGTTGCACGGAAAAAGATCCCGTGGAACCGAATCGCGGGAGGGCATTCTGGAACGGAACGACCGTTGTGCATGAGCCGGAAGAAAAGCCGCTTGTCGAGCTACTTCATGAAGGGAAAATCGATGCGATGTTCCAGGCCTTTATGCCCTACGGGTACTGCTCGGGAGACTTGGGTTTGAGACCGGTTGTCCGCGACTTTAAAGCCGATGAAATCAACTACTACAACGCCGTCGGCTACGTGCCGGGAATTCATATTTTGGCCCTCAAAGAAGCCTATGTGCGTGCCAATCCCTGGGCGGTTCGGGAGCTTTGTGTGACGCTTGATGCCTCAAGGAAGCTTTGGCGTGAAAAGCGCCGTCGCTATGCGGAAACAACACCCTGGATCTTGCAGGATTTAATCGATGAAGGGCAACGCCTTGCTCCCGATTACGATGCCTGGGATCTGGAGAGTAACCGCACGATGATTGATGACTTCGGACGGGAAGCCTACGAGCAGCACTTAACGGTGCATCGCAATACGGCCGACATCCTTTTTCCGGAGCGCTTTTAAATGAATAACTCCGTTTTACGTGTCGCACTCGGGCAGTTTTTCGTGCAGCCCGAAAGCGGCACGAATCTTACGATTGTCAGTGAGTTGATTGACCGAGCCGATCAGGGCGGTGCCGGGTTGCTTCTTCTTCCCGAAGGCATCATTGCCCGAAAGCCCGGGGATAACACTTGGCCCGTGACGCATCGCGAACCGCTCGACGGCCCCTTTGTGTCCGGTCTATTGAAGGCATCCGTCGGGAAAACCGTCACGGTCGTGTGCACTGCGCAGATTGCCTTGCCGAACGAAAAACGGTACGCCAACGATCTTCTGGTGGTCCGGGACGGCAAGATTCTCCTTTGCTACCGGAAACTCCATTTGTACGATGCCTTCAACGCCCGGGAAAGCGACAATGCCGTTGCCGGCAATGCCGTTCCGGCTCTTGTGGATATCGGACCTTTCCGGTGCGGCTTTATGACGTGCTACGACATTCGGTTCCCGGAACTGGCGCGCTCACTGGCTCTTTCCGGGGCAACGCTTCTTGTGGTTCCGGCGGCTTGGGTGCGCGGTCCCTTAAAGGAAATGCATTGGGACATCAATATTCGCGCGCGTGCCCTGGAAAACACCTGTTATCTTGCGGCGGTCAGCGAATGCGGTCCCGTGAACGTGGGTCAATCGAAAATCGCCGATCCGTACGGCGTTGTCGTTGCTCAATGCGGCACGGCAAATCAATTGCTTTTTGCCGATATCGACGCGAAGACCGTTGAGGCTTGCCGAGGGAGTCTTCCGGTTTTAAAAAATCGCCGTTTTGCGGCACCGCACTTAAAAGTGCTCGGTGAAAACTAAGTTCTTTTGTCTTGTCAGGAATATCAACATGAAAATCTTTCGTAATAAAACCCTTTTAACCTTTGTCGGTGTCTGCTTTGCGGCGATGAGTGCGACGGCTATGGATTTGCCGAGTGAGGCCATTGAGGTTCAGCCTTTTGACAAGGAGCTGGCCTCGCAAGTGCCCGAGGCGATTCGCACCTCCGGGCGCATTCGCAATGCCGTCACCGGATCGTTCTCTCCGTATTCGATTACGCTACCTGACAGAAGCATTGTCGGTGCGGCAACCGATCTTTCGACGGCAATCGGTCAGATGTTGGGTCTTAAGATTGAGTACATTAAGAACCCGTCTTTTTCCGGAACGCTCATGGGCATTAAGGCCGGACGGTACGATGCGAACTTGGAGCCTTCCGGTGACTACCCCGATCGCGAAAAGCTCTACGACTTTGTCGATTATGCTCGTGAATATGTGATTTTTGCCGTCAAGGCCGGAAATCCCAAGAAGGTCAACGACCTTGCCGATACCTGCGGCCTTAAGGTCTCGGTGATGGCAGGCGGCAGTGCCGAGCGCGTCATCAAGACCCAGTCCGAGCGGTGCGTGAAAGAAGGCAAAGCTCCCGTGGAGGTGCTTGCCTTTGAGGGACAGGCCGCGCCTGCCATGGCGCTTTCTTCAGGCCGGGCCGATGCGTTCTTTTCGAGTCAAGCACCCTTAAGTTACTTTGTCAAACAGAGTAACGGACGTCTGGAATTGGCGGCTGTCGGAAAGAGTAACGGCTTCGGAACGATTTACCAAGGAGCCACCGTTAATAAGGGCGACCCCATGGGCCCTGTGCTTTTAAAGTGCTATCAAAAGCTTTTTGCTAACGGCACGTATGAGAAAATCATGCGTAAATGGGGTCTGGAAAATAATCTTCTGAGTGAGCCGGGAATCAACCTGGGCGGCAAAGCCAAGAAATGAGCGTAGGCTTTAGCTTTCCTAAAGCGGGTTCTTGCAACGCTTTTGTAAGAGCCCGGGTGTATTTGTTGACTCACAAAAATTCGCGTAAAACAATAAAAAAGGAACGCTTCTTATGACTGACTGTACTGACGTCGGCATCGATGTACGACAGGCCGTCAAGCTCGGTCATCCCGTTCGGCAAGTTGTCATCGGCATGATTGCTCTTTTGCTTGCCGCCATTGTGTGGCTCTGTGTCGTCAATCCGAACTTCGGTTGGTCGACGGTCGGGCACTATCTGTTTAACCCGAACATTATGACGGGCATCCGGATGACCATCGTTTTGACAATTGTCGCAATGGTTATCGGAACAGTCCTGGGTCTTGTGTGTGCCCTCGGGAAGATGTGCGGCGTTCCTTTTTTTATGCGTCTGACGGATTTGTATCTATGGTTTTTCCGCAGCACGCCGCTTTTGGTGCAACTGCTGTTTTGGTACAACCTCGCGGCGCTTTTCCCGGTTTTGGGGATTCCGGGCATTTACACGGTTTCGACAAATTCGGTAATAACGCCTTTGACGGCGGCCGTTGTGGGCCTGTCGCTTAACGAAGGGGCGTATATGGGTGAGATTATTCGAGCCGGTCTCGAATCGGTCGATGCTGCACAAAGAGAAACGGCGCAGGCCTTCGGCATGAGCCGCTCGCAGATTCTTTTCCGCGTGATGCTCCCGCAGGCCATGCGTGCGATTGTTCCGCCGACGGGCAATCAAGTGATTTCTATGGTCAAGGCCACGGCCATGGTTAGCGTCATCGCGATGGACGACCTTTTGTACTCCGTGCAGACGATTTACAACCAAACGTTCGAGATTATTCCGCTTCTGATTGTGGCGGTGATTTGGTACCTCGTGATGACATCGGTTTTAACGGTGATACAGGCGAGAATCGAGCAGTACTACAGGCGCTCCGATCGTAACGACATCGGTGCGGCAAGCGGCGCTTCCGGTCTTTAGGAGACACACGCAATGGATATTCAAACCGAAGTGAAAGCCGTCAACGAGGCTGATGCCACGCCCCCGGACGTTGTTGTTTTAGCGCGTAATGTGTGTAAGTCCTTTAACGGGAATCCGGTCCTAAAGGGGATTAACCTTGAAGTACACCGCGGAAAGGTTGTTGCCATTATAGGTCCGTCCGGCTCGGGCAAGTCCACGTTCCTGCGGTGTATTAATCACTTGGAAACGATGGATTCGGGTTCGATTACCGTTGACGGCGTGCAAATCGGCTACGTTCGCAAAGGGGGAAAACTCACGGAAGCCTCGTATGCGGAAACGGCGCGACAACGGCACCGTATCGGCATGGTTTTCCAAAGTTTTAATCTTTTTCCGCACATGACGGTCTTGGAAAACGTTATGGAAGTTCCGGTTCGGGTTCACAAAGAAGATCCGGAGACTGTGCGCGATCGAGCATTAAAGCTTCTTGCTAAAGTGGGGCTTGCGGATAAAGCCGACGAATACCCGCGGCGACTTTCAGGCGGGCAGCAACAGCGCGTTTCGATTGCCCGGGCGCTTTGCATTTCACCCGATTTACTGCTTTTTGATGAACCGACATCGGCACTGGACCCGGAACTTGTGGGCGATGTTCTTGCCACGATTCGCGATTTGGCAGACGGCGGATACACGATGATTATCGTCACGCACGAAATCCCGTTTTCTCGTGACGTGGCCGACTGGGTTGTCTTTATGGACGACGGCATTGTGGTCGAAGAGGGAAAGCCCGAAGATATCCTTGTTCAACCCAAACAAAAGCGCACACAGGACTTTTTAAAGCGGTACTTGGCGCAAACGCAGGAAAAAGCCCCGTAGAGTGACCTCAGCGCAATGGTTTTGAGCGGTTGCCATCGGCGGCAAGGCTTTCTGTTGCGTTTTCCGTGGTACGACAGTCGATTGGCGGAAAAAACCCGGTCAAACCGATAAGGAAAACGTGACGCGAGTACAATTTTTGACGTTCGTCGCCGGGCATACATATTGGATTGATCTCGTGCATATGTCGGCGATGGCGGTTCTGCAAAAATACACGGGACTCCGTGTCAATGTACATACGGCACTTCACACTGTTCTCATTGCGGTCGGCATTTCGTCTTAGCCTCTGTCGTGTCATTTTTGCTTTACCTTTTCGGAAAGGCCTCGGTTCGGTGCCTGCACCTTCGATAGCAAAGAGGTATTTGCAATTGTTCTTGCCCAAACCCGCACGTTGCCTGCGACCGAATTCTGCTAGGATGACGAGCATCATTCGGGAATCTTTTCCTTATCGTCGGAATCACAGGCATGCTTCGAGACCGTATTGACGTACTCATCCGAATTGCGTTCGGTGCGATTATTCTTTTAGGGTGCTTCATGGTGCTCCAGCCGTTTTTAACGGCAATTCTTTTTTCGGCTGTCCTTACAGTGGTTTCCTGGCCCTTTTACATGCGGGCAAGAAGTAGTTTTGTCGGGCACAAAACGCTTTCGGCAAGTCTGATGATCGGCATCATGATTATCACGATTCTCATCCCGATTTACATCCTTTGCGCCGTTCTGGCGCAGCAAATTCCGGTTGTCATTCGTTGGGTGAGAAACTGGATTGTCTCGGGCATGCCCATTCCCGATTGGCTGGCCTCACTGCCGTACGTGGGCGAAAGCCTGATGCACCTACATTCCGAAGGCTTTATCAGTGCCGAAACCGTGAACTCGGTTTTCCAGACAGCTGTCGATCCCGTGACGTCCTGGCTTGTTTCCGTCTCTCTCGGTGTCGGAAACGGCCTCTTGCAGATTTTGCTTGTCGCATTTATTTCCTTTTTCTTTTACCGAGACGGTGAGTTCTTAGCGGTCAACATCAAACGCATGCTCGATAAGGTTTCCGGGGGGCTTGCTGACGAATTCAGCTCGATTCTCCTTAATACCACGCGCTCGGTTGTTTTCGGCGTTATCGGTACGGCAATCGGGCAGGGTCTAGTGGCGGCAATCGGCTTTATCATCGTCGATGCGCCGGGTATCGTCCTACTTTCCTTTGCCGTGTGCGTCTTGTCGCTTGTTCCCATGGGGCCGCCCTTAGTGTGGTTTCCCGTCGCACTTTGGCTTTTTGCAACGGGTTCGCCCGGACTGGCCATTTTCCTATGCCTGTGGGGGGTACTGGCCGTTTCCTCGGTCGACAATTTCTTAAAGCCCTTGCTCATTAGTCGAGGAACGAGTCTGCCGCTCGCGCTCGTGTTTTTGGGCGTCTTCGGCGGCTTGCTTTCCTTCGGTTTCTTGGGGCTTGTGCTCGGGCCCGTGTTCCTGGCGGCCAGTATCGCCATGTGCCAAGCGTGGCTCAGACCCGCGGCGCGGCGCGTCCGAAAGTCTCTCAAGGACACAGCCTCGAGTGCTCCGAATCCTTAACGGAGCCCGTAAAGAGCGGGCACCTATTCGATTCGGGAAAACCCCGGACATCGGTACAATGTGATGGCCGATCGGAGGGACTGTCTATGAAACGGATTTTGATTACAAATGACGACGGAGCGATGGCCCCCGGGCTCAGCCGTTTACTGAAGGTGCTTTGCCCGTTAGCCCGTGTGACCGTTGTCGCTCCTGCGCATAACCAAAGTGCGGCGTCTTCGGCTCTTACGCTCGATCGAGCGCTTTGCGTGTCGCGGGAAGGGACGGACTTTTACACGGTTGACGGAACCCCGGCCGACTGCGTCCATGTGGCACTTACAGGCCTTTTGGCGGAAAAGCCCGACCTGATCGTTGCCGGAATTAATCGCGGAAAAAACCTCGGGGAGGATATCGTGTACTCCGGTACCCTCGGTGCGGCAAGGGCAGGGTATTTGTTCGGTGTTCCCTCCCTGGCCGTCAGTCTTGTCTCCGATACGTGGGATAACCCCACTCACGCCCCCAAACTTCGGGGCTGTAGGAGTCTTGTCTCCGATACGTGGGATAACCTTCCGACAGCCGCCTTTGTGAGCGAGCGCTTGGTATTTGCGCTCCTTCATGTGCCGGCGCTTCCCGTTGTACTATTTAATGTCAATGTCCCGGATGTCCCTATCCAAGAACTCCGCGGCATTAAAGAAACGCGTCCGGGCTTGCGAGATATTCCGAGGAGAGCTGCCGTACAACCGACCGTGGACGGAAAGCTTCTTATTCACCTCGGGCCCCAAGGGCAGCCCGTCGATTGTCGAGCCGGGACCGACTTCGAAGCGATTGCATCGGGCTATGTTTCCGTTTCACCCCTTAAAATGAGCCCCGTCAATGCAGACATCGGGATAGACTTTTCCGTCCTGATGAGTAGGAGTAAAGAGAAGTGAAATCGACATTTTGGATTGCGGCCTCGTGTGCCGCTTTGATTCTTTCGGGTTGTTCATCCGTTAAAACCCCGGCACCGATCGAAGATCGCACCGGGACGTACGATGCGGCCTCAAAAGCCGCTCGCGTTCATGCCGAATCCATTCCTGTGGATTCTTCCGGTGTCGTTGAAGTGGCTCCGAGGCACCTGGCAACGGATACAACGCCCGTCGATAGCGGTCGCGTGCACGTCGTCAGTGCCGGTGACACCTTGTATAACATCGGAGTGCGCTACGGCGTCAATCCTCGGGAGCTTCAAAAGTTAAACGACATTACCGATCCGACAACGCTTTCAATCGGACAGGAACTGCGCATCCCGGGAGGCGCTCAAAATCAATCCGAGGAGGCTACTCCTTCTGCATCAAGCGAGTCGGGCGTAACAGCATCGCCGACCGACTCGGCGCCTCTTGTTCAAGAGGCCGTTCGTCCGGCGACGGCCGAAGAAGTGGCCCGTAAAAAAATTGCCGAGCAGGAAGCCATCCGCAAAGCCGCAGCACAAGGCGACATGCACTTTATCTGGCCGGCTAAGGGCGACGTCATTTCCACCTTTAAAGAAAACAAGATGGGAATTGATATCGCAGGGACCCTCGGTGACCCCGTCTACGTGGTCTTAGACGGTACGGTGCAGTACGTAGGTTCCAATGCTCCGGGATACGGAAAGTTTCTCATCGTGCGGCACAACATTCGGCTCCCCGGCAAAGGCAACACACCGCTTATTACCGTCTACGGCAACACCTCCAAGATTTTGGTGCGTGTTAACGAGCGTGTGCGCGCCGGTCAGCAAATTGCCGAAATGGGCAAAACCGATGCCGACCGCGTCAAACTGCGTTTTGAAGTGCGTCAAGGCAAACCCCTTGACCCGATTCCGTATTTAAGTGAATAAGCGGCCTTAAGTGACGTTTTATGGCAAGAACTCCTAAAGAGCGGTTTACGGCCTCTTTGACCGTCGAACGATTAGATAACGAGGGGCGCGGCGTCGGACATCGTGATGGGAAAGTGGTTTTCGTCGAAGGGGCTCTTCCCGGCGAAGTCGTGACCTACGAGCGGTTGCGCAACAAGCCGTCTTTTGAAGTCGGCCGTGTTCTTGAGATTTCCCGTGAGTCTTTCATGCGCTCTGTCCCGAAGTGCCCGAATTTCGGGATGGGACCGGGCTCGTGCGGGGGATGTGCCGTGCAGCACATCGATCATGCAGCGCAGGTGGCCTTCAAAGAGCGAGTACTCCTTGATGCCCTTTGGCACATCGGAAAGGTAAAGCCCGAAAATCTTCTAGCGCCCATCGAGGGCCCGAGTTGGGGCTACCGGCACCGTGCGCGCCTGACGGTTCGGTATGTGGAAAAAAAGGGCGGAGTTTTAGTCGGTTTTCATGAAAAGCATTCCAGTTTTGTTGCCGACATGCACGTTTGCCCGATTTTGCCGACAAACGTTTCCGGGATGCTTCCTGCTCTGCGCGAATTAGTTGCGTCGCTTTCGCAACCGGACCGCGTGCCGCAGATTGAACTGGCCGTAGCTCAGGACGGGCGAACCGCCTTGGTTTTCCGACATTTGGAACCCTTGACGGACGAGGACTTATTAAAACTTAAAGCTGCCTCTGAGGTTCTTCACTTCGATCTTTGGTTGCAGCCGAAGGGACCTGACTCAGCGTACCCCGTGATTCCCGAAAACCGCGAGGCCTTAAAACTTACCCATCGCGAGTTCGGTGTTCAAATCGCCTTTACGCCGACGGACTTTACGCAAGTCAATCCTGCGATGAACGAAGCCATGGTCTCGCGAGCCGTACGGCTTTTGGCTCCGATGCCCGAGAGTCGGGTTGCGGATTTTTTCTGCGGCCTCGGGAACTTTACATTAGCCCTCGCGCGCCGCTCGGGACGTGTTGTCGGATTGGAAGGAAGCGAAGCCCTCGTGGCACGCGCCCGTGCCGGAGCTAAGGAAAATGCTTTGTCGGAAAAGACAACGTTCATCGCGCGCAATCTATTTACATGGGCGCTTTCCGATTGGGACGAGCTCAATGACGCGTTCGGTCCGATCGACCGTGTTTTAATTGATCCGCCGCGGGAAGGTGCCGAAGCTTTAGCGCACGTGCTTTCTCAAACGGAGAAAAAACCGGAGCGTATCGTTTATGTGTCGTGTAATCCGGCGACACTTGCGCGCGATTTGGCGATCCTCGTGCATACGGGCACGTGGCGCGTGCGTCAGGCCGGCATCATGAATATGTTCCCGCACACCTCGCACGTTGAAAGCGTCGCCGTTTTGGAACCCGGACAAGGCAAGGCAGCATAATCGACTACACTCCATCGACCGAGAGAGCTCGTTCTCGGTCAGGCGATTTAGCTCGTCTTTATATCGCTTTTTTCTCGGAGCATCTATAAAAGTATTCGTGACTCTTTCGGTTTAAGAAAAGCTGTTTCCGAAGCAGACACAACGGAAAATTCTCAAAACCTTACGTCGACAAATCGAAAAAACGGACACCTCATCGAGGTTGTCGCCGGTTGCGGTATGATGGCCCATTCGGGCGTAGCCTGCGGTGCGGATTATGGTTTCATGTGATGCTACTTGAATGCCGGGTCCGAGCTAGCCATTGAAAAAGCGACTTTGAAAGTCTTTCCTTCTAAGAATCATTGGAAAGTCTGATATCGCTTCTTAACGTCGCTTTGGCCCCCGCGATTCGTTATTTCTTCGGCAAGCGGGGGCTTTTCTTTGTCGGAATCCCGATAGGACTCGGCTCGTGCACCGGCATTACGCGAATCCCGATAGGACTCGGCTCGTGCACCGGCATTACGCGATTGAAGTTTTTTTCTTAGCCGTAAAACTGATGGTGTAACTTTCTGCCGGATGGTAGGAAACGGAAGCGGTCAGACAGCCGTGTTTCGAATTAAAGTAATTGCGCACGATGACCAAACACGGACTACCGGTTGGCAGATGAAAAAGGTCGGCGACATCTTCGGGCATACGCGAGGCCAGAAAAGTTTGACGCACTTCCGTGCATTCTTCGCCTCGCTTTTTTTCCAGCAAGGTGACAATGAGTTCGTACGGTCTCTCAAGAGCCTGTTTGTAAATGTTGGCATCGTTCGTGTCCACATAGACGAATGTGGCAACAACGACTTCGTTGTTTCTGTGCGGCGCCGTTCGGATATTACAAAAGCAAAATTTTGTTGCTCCTATCGGCAGCCCCAGACGATGTGCTGTGGTTTCATCAAGTGTTTCGATACGGCTACGAAGAATATGCCGCGGGAAAGTGTTGCCGAATTCGTCGATGGCGCGAATGCTTGAGAGTTCTAAGGAAAAGCCTGTTTGATCCGTGCCGTGAACAACACGAGTTCCCGTACGCGGAGTGCGTTCGAGGAATCCTTGTTTGACCATCTCGCCGAGGGCTTTTCGCATCGTGTCTCGACTGACTTTGTACGTTTTAACAAGGTCTGTTTCAGGCGGAATTGTTGTTCCGACCGGCCACTGACCGGTTGCGATATTGCGTACGAGCAGGCGGTATATTTTTTTCCAAAGGACGGCTTTCACGGATGCTCTCTTAAGTTCGGTGGGGAAAAGCGACGTTTCTTCTGAAAAAATTGTATACGTACTCACTTAAAAAGTCGCAACGTTCGGAATCGAAGCGCTGCGACTTTTCCTCAAGGCAACAGGACGGATTCTGTTAGTACAAGCCGATGGCTTTCCACCAGAGCATGCCCGTGGCAAACACAATGACAACGTTCATGGTTACGATAAAGAAATTAATCTTGTAAAAGCGCGGCCGTTCGAAGTACCCGGCCCCGAAGTAAAGCGGACCGGGACCCCCTGCGTATTCGGTAATCGCCCACATAAAGTTTGTGAAAATCGAAAAGCACAGAGCCACCATCATCGGAGGTGCACCGGCACCGATGGCGACCAGACCGAAGGGAACGAACATAGCGGCCACGTGCCCGGTTGCCGTCGCAAAAGCGTAGTGCAGGTAAATGTAGCCGAAGCCCAAAATGATAAAAGCCGTAATCCAGTCGACACCGGCAAGACTTGAGGCAAAGCCGGTCGCCATCCATTTGATAAAGCCGAGTTTTGTCAGGCCTCCGGCTAAAGAAATAATGGCCGAGAACCAGATGACAGTATCCCAAGCCGATTTTTCTGCCAGTACATCATTCCAGTCAATCGCTTTCGAGATGAGTAGGTAAGCGGCCAGGCCGATACCGATTGCGTTGGCATTGAGACCTGTCCACATGGTTGTTGCCCAGCCAATCAAAGCCAGAACGAAACCGAGGGTTACGAGTTTTTCCTGGCGACTCATCGGTCCCATGTTCTCCAGCTCTCTTCGTCCCATTTCTTTGGCTTCCGGTGTTTTTTTCATGTCCGGATTCATGAATTTAAAGGTTACGAGCGGAAGAAGGAAAAAACAGATTAACGCGGGAACGAGCGCGGCCCAAAGCCAGCCGCCCCATGTGATGTCGACGTTAAAGCCGTCTTTAGCCAAGGTGACGCAAAGCGGGTTGGCCGCCATGCCTGTCATGAAGAGGGCGCCGGTAATCGGAGTGAAGTGAAAACACGTCATCACGAGGAAATCACCGATTTTTTTACCGGTTTTTCCGGGACCTGAACCTAAAACACCGTTAATGGCTTTAACGACGGGAAGGATAATGCCCCCGGAACGGGCCGTTACCGAAGGCATGGCCGGAGCCATGATGAGATCGGCCGTCCCCAATGCATAGGCAACACCTAACGAAGAGCCGCCGAATTTCGAGAGCATGCTATAGGCAATACGACGTCCCAGACCGGATTTAACAAATCCGATGGAAAGGATGCAAGCTGACCAAATCATCCACACGGCGCCTGAGGAAAACCCGGCTAAAGTTTGTCCGAACGAGAGGGTTCCCGTGAAATAGGAAAGAGCCAGCGCAATGATCATAAGTGATCCCGAAGCGAGCGGAGCGGTAAGAATTCCGCAAATCGTGCCGGCAAAAACAGCAAACATATGCCAGGCTTGCGGCTTTAGCCCGTTTGGGCAGGGGCTGAACCAAATGAGAAGGCCTAAGATCAGGGGGACACCCCAGCGCCACAGTTCGTTTTGTTTGGGTTTCATACAAATTCTCCTTGACTGATTTCCTGTTATTTCACGGCACGCCATTTGGCTAATACGCGATCGACGAAGATCGGAGCCAGACCGATATAGCTATGCGGATCGAGCATCTTGTCGATTTCCGCTTCGGTAAAGGCTGCCTTGACTTGCGGTGTACGCATCAGAACTTCTTTAAAAGGAATTTCTTTTTCGTAGGTTTCCATCGCTCCTTTGTAGACGATTTCATGAGCCGTCATGCGACCGAGTTTGGGGGCCAGATGCATCATCACGCATTCGCTCATCATGAGTCCCTTCTGCAAGAAAAGGTTGCGCTCCATATGCTTGGGATAAACGATTAGGTTCTTGAGGATGTTTTTGCTCTTTTCCAAGGCACATCCGAGTAAGTGGCAAGCACGGGGAATAGCCTCCCATTCGGAAAGCAGGCACCCCCAATCACGTTCCATTTCGGAGACTTGGCATTCAAGCAAGACGGGAGCAATGGCGCGCACGTTGCGGCACAATGCCAAAACATTTTCCAGTACGGCCGGATTGCGTTTGTGCGGCATGGTGGAGGAGCCGATTTTCCCCATGAAGAAAGGTTCTTCTAACTCGAGAATTTCCGTGCGCTGCAGTGTCAGAATCTCGTGATTGATTCGGCCCAAAGTTCCGGCACATAGGGCCAGAACACAGATGAACTCGGCCTGACTGTCGCGGGCAACATGCCAGGCAATTGTCGGAACGTTCAGCCCCAAAATCTCAAACATCCGTTTTTGTGTTTCCAGACCATGCTCCGGTTGGGAGGCTAATGTCCCGACGGCTCCTGCCATTTGTCCGACGAAAACGCGATCGACCAGTGCTTCTAACCGTTCGATGTCGCGTCCGAGTTCATCGGCCCAGACGGCAGCTTTGTACCCGAAGGTGATCGGAATGGCATGAACGACGTGCGTTCTTCCGGCCTGTGCGGTATTTCGATACTTCTGCGCTAGATCCAGACAGTACTGAAGGCATAGCTTCATGTCTCGGATGATGACCTTGTAGGCATCCCGTTGCAGCAGCACGAGTCCTGTGTCAACAATGTCTTGACTCGTGGCACCCCAGTGAACGAATTCACCGGCATTGTCCGGAAGAACGGCCTTAAATGCTTTGAGTAGGGGAACAATCGTGATGGAGCTTTTGTAGTATTGGCCGATTGACGGGATGTCCAGGAGGGAGGCATCTGCGTATTGATTGATGATCTCGGCTTTTTCTTTCGGAATGATCCCCAGTTCGCCCTGAGCTTTGGCTAAGGCGGCTTCGGTATCGAGCCACTTTTGTGCCAAGGAACGGTCGCTGAAAATACTCCTCATTTCATCGGTGGAGAATAGACATCCGTGAATTTGACTGTCAATCACTGTAGAAGGCATAGACATATCCTTTGGTTTTTGATTTAACGAACACTCAAATCTCCCCTGCGGCGATTTGATGCAACCCACTATAGGTTGGGTAAAGCCCTTAAGATCATGAACCGATACATTTGTATTGATAATAGATAAAAATTTTTCAAGTTACAGAAGAAAACATAATGTATATCAAAGAGATATCAATTGTCTGCCTACAAACAAAGGCAATAAATAAGCAGACAAATAGGGTTTCTCATTGAAATTAAACAATAGTCGAATACAACAAATCAGGGTAAGCCCCTGATAAACGGCAACAAATGTAGGAAGTGTTTCTCTCGAAAACCGGACAAGAAGTCGTTATCTGCGGGCAAGGCCGGTGCGCCGCTTGGGAGGCCGATGGCCGAGAAGAGTAATTGCCGTTAAGACGATTTTTGTAGGCGCCACGAGATGACAGGAAGGCAATCAAGCTTGTCCGAGGAGCCGTCGGTTAATAGACCGAAAAAGTGATTTAAGTTCGGAACAAACTCAAATCAGAGACACCCTGCGAAGATGTCGGCGTCTCCTTCGGAATGTGTTCTAAAACACGTTCAATCTCGCTAGGCTCAGCCCCTTGCAAACAACTGCGAGGCGCTTGAGGTTGGCCATACCTTTAACGATTTCTCCCTGGCATATCGGTCGGCTTGCTCTTCTGTCTCGGCAAGGGCCTTTTGTACGGCCTCATCCCTGGCATTAGTTTTAAGGTGATTTAACTCGATGGCGTAACTCGGACGCGAGGTGTTGTGTTTTGGGGTTAGGAGCAAATCAATAAAGCCCGAGTTTCCATCGCGTGATTCAGTTTCAAGTATTCCGGAGTGCTCGCTTGAGCCCAAAAGCCTCGAAGAGAGTATCCCTGGGAGGGTTGTTTTTTTAGCATGTGTCGCCAAGCGTAGGGCGCTTGTTTCCGCAAAGCGCTTGTCGGAAAGGTCAGGCCACGGCTTGGGGTTTCCGTCGTTTCAAGGTTCGTATTTTGCACTCTTGTGACCTGGATGTTTTCGACTCTGAGAAGACTCACCGGCAATGAAGATGCAAAGGGTAATTTCCCGGAATCTGAATCTCGAAAAAGCCCTGCCGCATCGGATAATCGCCCCTTTTCGCTTTCATTTTTTGAAAGAAGAGCTTCGGTCTTTTTCGGCGTTGCCCCTGTTGCAACATGCTAAAATCGCGCACGATTTCCGGACCCGAAGCTCGTTCGGGGTCGGTCTGTTGTGTTTGTATTTCTTAGTCTCCGGATTGTCCGAGGTTAAGACGTGTTTTTCATGCGCTGTTGTCCAGCGTTTTTTCCATAAAAGAGAGTCAAAATGGCTGTTGAACGTACCCTTTCGATCATTAAACCCGATGCCGTAGCCAAGAATGTCATCGGCAAGATTTATTCGCGTTTTGAAGACGCGGGCCTGAAAATTGTTGCGGCCCAGATGCGCCTTTTATCCAAGAGCGAAGCCGAAGGCTTTTATGCCGTACACCGCGAGCGTCCTTTCTTTGCCGACCTTGTTAAATTCATGACTTCGGGCCCGGTGATGATTCAGGTGCTCGAAGGTGAAAACGCCATTGCCAAGAATCGCGAACTTATGGGTGCGACCGACCCGAAGAAGGCCAACCCGGGCACGATTCGCGCGGATTTTGCATCCTCGATTGACGCTAACGCCGTTCACGGATCGGATGCTCCGGCCACGGCTGCCGTGGAAATTGCCTACTTCTTCCCGACACTTGCCGTTCATTCCCGCTAATCGGTCCGAAGGTTTGACTGTTTCGTCTGTGCCCGAAGTCGATTCGCCTGTCAATCTCCTGGGACTTGACCCGGAAGGCGTCAAGTCCTGGTGCGCCGCGATGGGAGAAAAACCCTATCGCGCCGTTCAGCTCGTGCGCTGGATTCACAGGTTTTGCGAAGACGATTTCGAGCAAATGACGAATCTTGCCAAGTCCTTTCGCGCCAAACTGGCCGAAACGGCACAAATTCGGGCACCGGCTGTTTTGGATTGTCGGTACGCCGCCGACGGTACCCGTAAGTGGCTCTTTGACGTCGGGAACGGCAACGCTGTCGAAACCGTTTTTATCCCCTCGGAAAACCGCGGGACGCTCTGTATTTCCTCGCAGGCCGGATGCGCAATGGGGTGCCTTTTTTGCTCAACGGGCAAGCAAGGGTTTAATCGCAATCTCACAACAGCGGAAATCGTCGGTCAGGTTTGGACGGCAGAGCGAACACTTCGGCGTGAAGCCGGGATAACCGACCCCAACGACCGCGTCATCAGTAACGTCGTGTTAATGGGCATGGGCGAGCCCCTGCAAAACCTCGATGCCGTTTTGCCGGCCTTGCGTCTGTTTTTAGACGATAACGCCTACGGCCTTTCGCGCCGTCGCGTGACGGTATCCACATGCGGGCTCGTGCGACAAATCGACAAACTGGCCGCCTCGGTTCCCGTGGCCTTGGCCGTGAGTTTACATGCGCCCGACGATGCGCTGCGCGACAAAATCATGCCCGTCAACAAAAAGCATCCGCTTGCCGACCTCATGGCTGCATGCCGACGCTATTTAGCCGTCGCGCCCCGGGACTTTATTACCTTTGAGTATTTGCTCCTGGGCGGTGTGAACGACACCGATGCGATGGCGTATCGATTGATTGACCTGGTACGGGACGTCCCTTGTAAGTTCAATCTCATTCCCTTTAACGCTTTTCCCGATTCGGGTCTTAAGGCGCCCGATGAGGACCGCATCACGGCGTTCGCGCAGATTCTGAACGGCGCGGGCATTGTGACGACCGTGCGGCGTCGCCGGGGCGATGACATTGCCGCGGCGTGCGGGCAGCTCGCCGGGGAAGTCAAAGACAGAACACGCCGGGCCGAGCGCTTGGTGATTCAAAAAGAAGAGGCGGCTGACCTATTTGCCGCGACGAAAAAAGGGAGTCGGCAATGAGGGCAATCTTTTTGCCGCGCCGCAAAACCGCTCTTGTTCGTGTCGGCGACGGGGACAAAGCGGTTCGAATCGGCGGTCTCTCACCGATTCTGTTGCAGTCGATGACAAACACACCCACTGAGGATGTTTCCGAGACGGTAAGGCAAGTCACGGAGCTTGCTCGTGCCGGAAGTGAGCTTGTGCGCATGACGGTCAATACGCCGGCTGCCGCGCGCGCCGTTCCGTTGATTCGTGAGGCGCTTGAAAAAGCCGGGTGCTTCGTGCCTTTAGTGGGCGACTTTCACTATAACGGGCATAAGCTGCTCAGAGCAGAGCCCGCGTGTGCGCAGGCCCTGAGTAAATACCGCATCAACCCGGGTAACGTCGGTAAAGGTGCCTTACACGAAGAAAACTTTGCAACGATGATCGAGACGGCCTGCCGGTATGGGAAAGCCGTGCGCATCGGCGTTAACGGCGGGTCGCTTGATAAGGAACTTTTGGAAAAGCGCATTGCCGAGGGACGCGAAACCGGGAAAGAGGCCCGAGATGTTTTCCTCGATTGCGTTGTCGAAAGCACTTTGGCAAGTGCCCGCGAGGCGCTTTCGCTCGGACTCAAAGAAAGCCAACTTGTGCTTTCGGCTAAGGTAAGCGACGTTCCCGATTTGCTTTACGTGTACCGAAAGCTTGCTGATGCTTCGACCGTTCCCTTACACGTGGGCCTTACGGAAGCGGGAATCGGCACCAAAGGGTTAGTCGCAAGTACGGCAGCGCTTTCAATCCTTCTTTCTGAAGGAATCGGCGATACGATTCGTGTGTCGATTACGCCGGAACCCGGAAAATCGCGCACCGAAGAGGTCCTCGTCGCGCGTGAAGTCTTACAAAGCCTCGGGATGCGGCGCTTTTGTCCGCTTGTCACTTCGTGCCCGGGATGCGGAAGAACCAATAATGCGCTCTTTGAGCGTTTGGCTCAGGCAACGCAAGAGTTTGTCGCGCGCCGGGGACCGGCGTGGAAAGAGTCGGCTCCCGGGTCCGAGAGCATGCGTATTGCCGTCATGGGCTGCGTCGTTAACGGCCCGGGGGAGGCGAGTAACGCCGATATGGGCCTTAGCCTCCCGGGACGCGGCGAAGCGCCCGTGGCGCCCGTTTTTGCCGACGGGAAAAAGATTGCTGCATTAAAAGGCGAGAATATAGAGGCCGATTTTCAAGCGCTTATCGAGCAGTACGTCGCGAAACGCTGGTCCAAGAAAGCTTAAATAAGTGGTGGTAAACGATGGGAAACGCCAAAATTACCGGTATCAAGGGCATGAACGACATGCTCCCCGATCAGACTCCCGTTTGGGAGCGCTTTGAAGCGGCGGCGCGCCAAGCGGCCGCAAGCTACGGGTACCGACAGATTCGCACGCCGATTTTGGAGTCGACGGCGCTCTTTTGCCGCGGCATCGGAGAGGTGACCGATATTGTCGAAAAGGAGATGTACTCTTTTGAAGATAGTTTGAACGGGGAAAAGCTCACGCTTCGGCCCGAAGGGACGAGTGCCGTCGTGCGCTCGGCCATCGAGCACAACTTAACCTATAACGCTCCGCAACGCCTGTGGTACTTCGGACCGATGTTCCGGCACGAGCGTCCGCAGCGCGGCAGGTACCGTCAGTTCTACCAATTCGGGTGCGAGGCCTTGGGGTTTGCAGGGCCCGATATCGACATAGAGCTCCTTGCGATGACGCATCGCTTGTGGAAGATGCTCGGCATTGACGCCGCACTTGAGCTTAATAGCCTCGGAGCCGCTCCCGAGCGCGCCGAGCATCGCAAGGCCTTGATTGCCTATTTAACAGAGCACATCGACCTTTTAGACGAAGACGCGAAGCGGCGCTTGACGACTAACCCCCTTCGCATTCTCGATACGAAAAATCCGGCGATGCAGGACCTGGTGGCACAGGCTCCGAAACTCATTGACTTTTTGGGTCCGGACTCCTTGACGTTTTTAAAAAATCTGGAAAAAGGGCTTTCGTCTTTAGGGATTGACTACACAATCAATCCCCGCCTTGTACGCGGTCTTGATTACTACAACCACACGGTTTTCGAATGGACAACCGATAAGCTCGGAGCCCAAGGGACGATTTGCGGGGGCGGGCGGTATGACTCCTTAATCGGAATCCTCGGCGGGCGCGAGACGCCTGCGGCCGGTTTTGCCATGGGAGCCGAGCGTGTCATTGAACTCATGCAAGAGGGCGGAAAAACCTATGAGACGCCCTTGTGTCGCGTGTACATCGCACATCAGGGAGGGGAAACGGAACTTGTTGCCCGCGCAATCGGCGAGCGCTTGCGCGATGCCGGGATTTCGACCGTCGTGCACGCGGGAAGTACGTCCTTTAAGTCGCAGATGAAGCGAGCCGATGCGTCGATGGCCACCTGGGTTGTCATCGCCGGACAAGAGGAACTGGCGAGTCACGCCGTTTCCGTCAAACGCTTGCGTGATGAGGTCGGAGGGCAGGTTTTCGATGAACAAAAACGCATTTTGATTGACGAAATTGAAACAATTGTGCGTTCGGATACCTTCTAGAGCGCTTTCCTACGGTAGGATACGTTCGTTTTAGGAAAAGACACTATGGCATACGATTTAGAAGAACAAGAGTCACTGGACCAACTTAAGGCGTGGTGGGAAAAATGGGGCACACCCATTACGGCGGTCATCACCGTGGCCTGCCTGGCATTTGCCGGCTACAACGGCTATCGGTACTATGAAAAAAATCAGGGCGCCAAAGCAACGGCTGCCTACGTGCAACTGCAAAACGCCGTTGTCATGGACGAAAAGAAAAACATCAAGTCCTTGTCCGAGGGCCTGATGAAAGAGTACCCCAAGCACGTGTTTGCCTCGCTTGCGGCGTTTTCTCGCGCGGCAGCAGCGGTCAATGAGGGGGACTTAGAAGGGGCGAAAAAAGCCTTAACCTGGGTCATCGAAACCGGGAAACGTCCCGAATACGCGACGCTCGCGCGGGTGCGGTTGGCCGGGGTTGATTTAGATCTCGGTAAGCCCGAAGAGGCTCTTTCCGTCTTAAAGGGCATCGAGCCCCCCGAAGGCGATGTTGTGATCTATCAGGACCGCCTCGGAGACGTTTACTACGCGTTGGGCGACAGGGAAAACGCCCGCAAGGCTTGGAAGGCCTCTATTGAAGCCGATAAACGCGTCAATATCCTCACGCCTTTCGTGACGATTAAACTCGAGTCCTTGCCCGCCGAATAACGGGGGCAAAGACTCATCGGGAGATGGGTATGACAACACTGCGACACGGTCTCGGACCGGTTCTTTGCGCGGCAGCCGCATTCGTCCTGACGGCGTGCTCCTCGACAAGTACGAGAGAGCCCGCGGAACTGACGAAAGTGACGCCTCAATTTCAAGTAGAAAAGGTTTGGAGCGTTTCTCTCGGAGATAATCGTGCGGGGTTGCTCACACCGTCTTTAACGTCGACGGGAATTTACGCCGCCGGCGCCTCGTCGCTTTACAGGATTGATCCGGTAACCGGAAAAACCCTCTGGGAAGTTCCCGTTCACTCAACCGTGACGGCCGGGGTCGGGAGCGACGGCCACACGGTGGCGCTCGGAACGGCCTCGGGCCTGCTTGCGGTTTACGATGAAACCGGTAACGCTTTGTGGTCGGCCAAATTAAGTGCCGAGATGGTCACGCCCCCGCTCGTCGGTGCCGGGGTTGTTCTCGTGCGCACGTCCGATACGCGCATCTCGTGCTATGACGCCGTCTCGGGCGAGCGTCGCTGGCGTTATCAGACGCAATCGCCGGCTTTGTCGCTTCGCGTGGCCCGCGAGATGCGGTTTTCGCCCGCCGGGGTCCTTGTCGGAGAAAATTCTGGGCGTCTACTAGCTTTAGATGCGACCGGGAAACCTGTTTTTGAAATCCCTGTCTCGGAACCTAAAGGGACAACGGAAGTCGATCGCCTCTCGGATGTTGTCGGAGCTCCGATGGTCGATGCTACGCTCATGTGCGCGGCCTCCTACCAAGGGCGCGTCTTGTGCGTCAGCGCCGAAGACGGACATATGGTCTGGACGCGGCCTGTGGATGCCGTTTCAGGACCTGTGACCGACGGCTCTTACGTGTATGTGACGGCGTCTGACGGTGCGCTTTACGCCTTCGATCACGATACGGGAACGCCTGCTTGGACCAATTCCGAGTATCGATGGCGGTCCGTGAGTGCCCCGGTTGTCACAAGCGGGGGCCTGGCGTTCGGCGACTACGACGGAATCGTCAGTTTCCTTGACCCGACAACCGGCCGAACCGTCGCACGCTCGCAGATTCCCGGCGCCAGTGTCAGTGCGCCGGTTCCTTACGACGGCGGTGCGCTTTTTCAAACCAATGAGGGCAAACTCGTGTTCCTGCGGCCTGCGTTGCCGCAAAATGCTTTGAAGTAAAACGGTACGGTATGCTTCCGGTCATTGCTCTTGTCGGCCGACCCAATGTCGGCAAGTCGACGCTTTTTAATCGCTTAACGCGCACGCGCGATGCCATCGTGGCAGACTTCTCCGGTCTGACGCGCGACCGCCAATACGGGGAAGGTCGCGTGGGTCCTTGCCCGTACATTGTCATCGACACAGGGGGCTTTGAACCCGTAAAGGGCGAGGGGATTGTGCGCGAGATGGCCCGGCAGGCCGAAGCGGCCATTGCCGAGGCCGATATCGTCCTTTTTCTCTGCGATGCCCGGGCGGGCTTAACGCCCCAAGACGAGCGCATCGCACGGCGCTTGAGAACGACCGGGCGAGAAATTCACCTTGTTGTCAACAAAGCCGAAGGCCTTGATGAGCGCCATACGGCTGAATTTCATGAATTGGGCCTTTCAGATCCCGTCCGAATTTCCGCGAGTCACGGGGGAGGCGTTGCCGCCCTCATGAATGCGGTATTAACGCCCTTTGTCAGTCGCGAGCCTGAAGAGGAGGCCGAGGAGGACGGCCGCATTAAGGTCGCCGTGGCCGGGCGTCCCAATGTCGGAAAATCCACGCTCATTAATGCCCTGATCGGTGAGGAGCGCCTGATTGCCTACGACATGCCCGGCACCACGCGCGATGCCGTTCGGGTGGATTTTGAATCGGGAGAGAACCGATTTACTCTCATTGATACGGCGGGCTTAAGAAAGAAAAACAAGGTCTTTGAGACGGTCGAAAAGTTTTCGGTCGTCAAAACCCTTCAGGCCATCGCCGAGGCCAACGTCGTGATTTTGGTTCTCGATGCCGTCGACGGCATTACGGCTCACGATGCGCACATCGCCGCCTATGCCTTAGATTCCGGGCGGGCTCTTGTGGTGGCCGTCAATAAGTGGGACGGCCTCGATTCGTACGAGCGGTCGCGAGCCGATATCGACATCGAGCGCAAGTTCCGTTTCTTAAGTTGGGCGCGCTTTGTCCATATTTCGGCCAAAAAGAAAAACGGATTAAATCACCTGATGCGCGCTGTGCGCGAGGCGTACGATGCAAGCTTTGCTAAGCTGCCGACTCCCAAGCTCACACGGGCGCTTTTGGAGGCAACGGCCCAGCAACTGCCGGCCCGTGCCGGTCGTGTGAGACCGAAACTCCGATATGCCCATCAGGGCGGACAAAATCCACCGGTGATTGTCATTCACGGGAACAGTCTGGAAGCGGTATCTGAAAGCTACAAGCGGTACTTGGAAGGGTTTTTCCGTGATAAGTTCAATTTGGCGGGAACGCCCTTAAGGCTTGAGATGAAAACCTCCAAGAACCCGTATGCTAAGAAGGTTAGTTAATCGGGTACCGGACGTCTTCTTTCAGGTAACTGAAGACCGCCTCCTCAAAATGCTTCGGGGTCGTGCCGTTATCTAAGCTCAATCCCTTTTTACCGTTCGAATCGGTGAAAGTTTCGAACGCCGCTTCGGGCACAAAGAATCCCGAGAATAAGTAAACCTTGCGCCGACGGGACTGCTAGGCCCAGCGGAAGAGTAAGCGTCGCTACAAAGGCCGCCGAGAGAAAAATCGCAAGCCTTACGGCAATCGAATAGCGATTGGGGGAATACGCTTCGTAGCGATCAATGGCTTCGCAGCGCGCGAGCAACCCGTCGGCAAGGACCGCGGCAAACGCTAAGGCATAAAAGCACCAAAGGCTTTCATAGACCGTCAGGCGCGCAAGAAATAGGCGGTAGGAAAGCGTGAGCTTTAAGAAAACGTCATCGAAGGGAAGTGTATTCAAAAGACTTTTGACAAGGCGTGCGAGTTCGGCCTGACCGAGCCAGGCGGCCAGGGCCTCTGAGGGGAGAACGCTTTGTAAGGGCCCCATACTCCGAAGGGCTGCAAGCGAGGCCCCGTAGGCGCCTACCTCGAAGGTGCACGCGGCGGCAAGAACACATCCGGTAAGAAAAAGGACACTGACCGTTACAACGCGAGCGATGCTCATGGGGACCTCCTTAAATCGGGAATCGATCCTCACCCGTTAAAACCGGAACGCGCCCCTTGACGATCGTTGCTCCGGCAAGCGAAGCAAAGTATTCGGTATTGGGAAGGCGTCCGAGCCAAGAGGCCTCCAAAAGGGGTTCACGCTCGCTCGTTTCGCGACGCGTAAAGCCGGAAGAAAACCGCCCGGGGGCATCTGAGGCACTTTGGCTCACGAGCCCTGTTGTCGTTGAAGCAATCTTCGTGCGCCCGAAGGTTTCGATGGCAAAGCGCGCCGTCTCAAGGTCCTTCGTGCGAAGCGCAATGAGATTATTGAAGTTTCCGAGAGCCATGCGTGCGGCAGCCTCGCTTTTAAGACGCGCCGTCAGGTCGCTCACGGTTTGCATCGCACAGGTCGTGCGAATGCCTGCTTCCGCGCCTTTATTGAGGATTTCGATTAACGCCTCGCTCATGGCGTTCGAAGCCTCATCGATAAATAGGTGAATGCGCGTGGGCGTTTCGCGCGTGTTGTAGCGGGCGGCGGCAAGACCTGCGAGGTCGGCCAAAAGAAGCGTTGCGACGGAGCTTGCCGTAAAGGAATCGGCCAAGGCGTCGGTCGCAACGTACAAAACGCCCCGGGTCTTAATCAGGTGATTTAAGCTTGTGATCGGTCGCAAGGGGTCATCGGCGGTCGGGGAAAGGCTTTCTCCTAAGGGCCCTGCCGTCAGGCTCGTTAAAAGCGGCAGGAGACCTGCAATTAATTTGGCTTCATGGTCAGGGTCGGCCGCCAAAAGCGAGAGCGCCTCTTTAAAGGGAAAAGCAGAAGCTTTATCCTCCGTCAGAAGCGACTCAAGAACGCTTTGAAGTTGTTCGCGTTCACTGCGTTTCCCGGTCAGGGTCATTTGTTCGAGTAAGTAACTTCGGCCGAAGTGGTAAGAAGCCGTTCGGAAAACCAGATCTTGCGGGCCGCTCGCAAGGGCCTCGGATAGGGTCACTAAGGTAATGGGTTTCCCGGAAACGCGTAGTAGGGACGATGCCGTATAGACGGCCTTCCACGCAAAGGCAACGAAGGGCCCGGTTTCGTTCAGGCACCACGTGATGCGGCTCGCAATTTCCGAAAGGCGCCCGTAGTTGGCTAAAAGATTCATGCGCACTCCCACGTCGGACGCCGGGTGAAAGACTAGGGGCGGCGCGCGCCCTGCAAGGTCCGTCGCTCTTTGTAGGGCAGCGAGTGTTCGGGGACTGTTTTTCGGATCGATAATAAGAACCGTCTCGCCCCGAAAAATCGCTTCGCTGATAAGAAGCGTTAATAAGACCCCTTTACCTGATTGCGTGGTCCCGACAATGAGCGTGCCGCCGTCGGCCGCTTTCTCCGTCAATAGGACGGGCGTCTCGCTCGGGCCGATGCCGTGCAACCACCCTTGACCGATGGCGTTCGCTTTTTTGCCGCGGGTGCCGGTCAAAAGGGCACGCAAAAAGGTAGGAATCTTGTAAGGGTCTAAGGGCGCGTCCGTGAGGCGATAGGCGGTGTTGGCAAGTTCCGGTGTCCAGACAAAGCCGCGCCCGAGATAAACAGAGCCGGCCGGGATGCGCTTCACAAGCCTAAAAAGACGCACGGAGCTTAAAAACTGCACAGGAAAACCGGCAAGGGCGGCCCGTGCACGAAGCCGCGAGAGTGCCTGAGTTGCACGAATCAAAGCGAGAAGAAAAAGAAGGAGGACGGCAATTACCACGGGAAGCGCCTCCTCAGGCGGTACGGGAAGAGCAAGAAAAGAGGAAAAATCAAGTGCCGGAAGATTTTCTTGCAAGGCAAAGGCGACCGGAATCGTCAAAAAAAAGGCCGCTAAGAGGGGTCCGGTCGGGCTTAAGAAAAGGGAATTTTCCGAGGGGTTTTTCATCGGTAGTCCTTAAGGGAGGATTTTCTCTTGTTGCGTCAGTACCGCGTCTAAGGCACGTTTGGCTTCGTGGATTCGGCCTTTGGGGGCATCGGGTGTCAGGATGCCGTCTTTCATGAGTTTTCTTCGCTCCATGGTAAGAAGGCGCGTAATGTCGCCTGTTGCACAATCGCGGCGCCCTCGGGCTTGATTGATAAAAAGGATGCCGCTTACGGGTGCCGCTTCATAGGGCAGGGCGCAGCCCTCGGTTTTCGGGCCGATTCGGTAACGCACGACAACGCCTTCGGATGAGGCTTCGGACCCCGAGTAGATGCAATAATTTTCTGCAAGTTCCCGTAAGAGGGTATCGTCTGTCAAAGACACATCCGCGAGGGTCTTTAACGGAACAAAAAGGGCTACGGGACCTGTGTGAGGCGTGCTGTCGGGGCGATTGATGCGCCGTGTGTCGACAAAGTAAAAGGCCTTCTCGCGCGAAGATGACCCGGCAAGTGTCAGTGTCTTAGCAAGAATCTCGGCAAAGTTGCTTGATTGCGATGTGGCCAAGGTTGCGGGAAGTCGAAACACGCAAGCACCGATTTTTAGGTTGACTTTGGCCCGTAGCGCCCCGTCGTCTTGTAGGTAGAGCTTTTCGCGGTGCAAAAGATCGGCATTTCGACCGGCAAAAAGAGTCAGAATCGAGGACTTAATCGGCGCAAAGATTTCAAACATCGGCTCGTAGGGAACGCCGGTTTTGCTGCATTTGACGCGCTTGACGACAGATACAAGAGAAACTGACGTGAGTTTCTTAATCGCCTGATCAAACAGTGGGTCCGTTACGACGCGCGTTCTTAAAAAGAGGCGTTCGCGCGCATACGTAAACTCGGTCGGTGCGACGCGTGATGCGGATATAAGAAACGTTGCCTGAGCGCGCCAGAGGGACGAAGGGGACAGGGAAAGGAAGGCCTTAAGAAGCGCAAAAAAGTCCTTTTCCTCAAGGGCTTGATCAAAGCTCAGGAGTTTTAAGGTCGAAAGACGCCGCACCGTGAGTAAAAAGTCGGATCGTGTCAGGTGGTCCTTAAGAGACAAAAACGCTTTCGGACCCTCCAAAAGGGCCAACGCGGCGCCGTAGGCTGTTAAAAAGACGGCCAGGGTTTTGGTTTCCAAAAAAACGCGCAGAGCCACTTGCGTGCTCTTCTCGGAGACAAAGGGAAGCACTCGGCAGAGCGCTGCAACGCGCGAGACTTCGTCTGCCTCGGGAGTCGGGAGTGTGCCGATCAGGCGCTCTAAAAGAGCCCCAAGGCGTTGTCCTGCCACAGGAGCATCAAATAGGACGCGTTGCCGTTTTTTTCGAAAAAAGAACATAAAGAGTCCTTCGGAAATCTTCACAGCAAAAGAAAAAAGTGTCTTTTCCTGTCAGGGTTCCCCGACTGAAAACCCCGAGCAAACGGCGCAGCGCCGGTCGGACAAGTCCGTGGGCGTGCGACGTTTGTGTGCGGGGAACCTGATTTCAAAACAAACTCTTAGAACCCGCCGAGCGAAGACAAAAAGTCTTAATCAGCGAGCAAGAAAAAAGAATCGGGAAAGGAAAGGGCGGGGAATCAGGCGGGGCGTTACGGGCAAAGAGCGGCGAACTCGAAATGCGCGAGTTGCTGCAAATAGGCCGTATCGTCTTGACCGAGCCCGGCTGTAAGAGCCAAGGAAAGCGCCTTTTCCAAAACGTCCGAGGACGGGTTCGCTGTTGCTGTTTTCATCCGGAAAAGAATCCCTAAAAAGCGCTCGAGAACCCGGCAGGAAACCGGGTGCGAGCACTTTAGGGACGCGCTTTCTCGGGACTTACGAGCAAAGCGCACGGCAGCACGAACGGCCTTGGCCTCAAACGGACCGAACGAATCGGTGTACGGTCGAAGTTTGGCTTCGAGCATGGCTGCCTCGGCGGCGGCATCCGGGTAGTTAAGCCGAATGTGCCAGCATCGGTCGATCACGCTTGCATCCTGGTTGTTACGCGCAAGGTAGTCCGTCGCATCGCCCCCGGGGGCCGTGTTATCGGTGATGATGACACGGGTATTGGGGTGACGCGCCAGGACTTCGCCCGTGCGGTCGTTGACAAGGGCATCGCCTTCGAGAATGTCGTTGGCTGAGACCCAAACTTCCGGGGGCGCCAACGTGAACTCGTTAATGACGAGCACCAAGCCGTGCCGCCAAGCCGCCGATGCCGGGCCGTCTTGCCAGATAAAACCGCCTTGCTCACAGACCGTGTACGATCCGATCAAGTCGTTTTTATCCATGCGAGCGCGGCAGGTAACGGTGCTTGCGCGTGCGCCGACACGTGCGAGAAACTGCATGACACCGCTCGTCTTTCCGCATCCTGTGGGACCGGAAATATAAAGCGGAGCGCGCGTGTCGTTCCATTCCCACCAAAGCCGCAAGGCTTCGAAAAAATCCGGGTCGAAGCTATGGGCCGGGTCGATGGGAACGATTCTCCCGATTCGGGAGGAGTCTGATTTGAAACCGAGGACCGTTTTGTCCGAATCCAATCCGAACGCTCGGGCCGAAATACAATCGGTAAATTGCATCATGGTCATGCTCCTAATCAATACGGGGAAAAAGAAAACCCCGCACGAAGAAAAGCGCAACCCCCGATGCAGTACCGATGCATATCCGCGGGGCAACGCCCGCGAGGGGTCAGGTTGTGTCTTTTTCGGGTATCCGGCGAAAAGAATAAAACCGGTGAAACTGACGGGAGTATGCCTCGCGTTCTCGGAATTTTCAAGAAAAACGCGGATTGATCGAGCGCAGGCGACCGATACGTGCCAAGCCGTTGACACAATCGTCGTGCCGGGTGATAAAAGGTTCGTTTTTAAGGTTTCGGTGCCGCTTTATTGCGCCCGATGAAGGACTACCGGAGTACTGATCGCCTGACGCTCTCGGCACGCCAAGGTGCATTGTTAGCGGACGCGGACATAGAGCGACCATCGGATGCCCACCTGTGTGTCGGTCCGTGTGAGGCGATGCGTTTGTCGAGAAAGTGCTTTTTACCAACTGAGCTAAAGCCTTTTCCCTATTGCCGAGGGCAAACAAATGCCTAAAATGCCACCCCTTTGAGGAGGGAGGGAACGTTTTTGGCGGGGTCGTTTATGACACGCACCATAGGGAAAACACCACCGACTCAGTCGTGGCTACCGATTATCGGTCTGGCGTTTGCGGCTTTTGTTTTCAATACGTCGGAATTCTTACCGGTGGGTCTGCTCCCGGAAATTGCCGCATGTCTGAATGAATCGGTTTCGTTTACCGGCCTAATCATTACGGGATATGCTTGGGTTGTCGCCTTGATGTCCCTTCCGCTCACATTGGCAACCGCCTCGCTTGAGCGAAAAAAGCTCTTGTTGTTTCTAATCGCCTGCTTTGCCGCTTCGCACATTGCCGTGCTGTGGGCAACCACGTTCGAGTATCTTCTCGTGGCGCGTGTTGCCGTCGCCCTGACGCACTCGGTCTTTTGGTCGATTATGACGCCTCTTGCTGCCCGTATGGCACCCGAAGGGCGTTACGGCTTGGGTCTTGCCGTCGTCATGTGCGGGACGGTCGTTGCAACGGTCATGGGCTTACCGATCGGCACGAAACTCGGCCATTTGTTCGGCTGGCAAGAGGCTTTTGCCGTCATCGGACTTGCCGCTGTGCTGTTGATGGGATTTATTGCCCTCTTTTTGCCGCCTTGCCCTGCAACGTCGGCGGGCTCGGTTAAGAGCCTCCCTGTGATTCTCAAGCGTCCGCCCCTGTTGCAACTTTATGGGTTAACGGCAGTTGCCGTGCTCGGGAACTACACGGTTTATAGTTTTATTGCCCCGATTTTGCAGACGGTCGGAAGCTTTACTGCGTCCGATACGGTGGTTTTCCTGTTTGTCTTCGGGGCCTCGGGCATCATCGGCACAACGATTGCGACAAAGTACGCCGGCCGTCACGTATCGTCATCTTTAGTCGTCCCGCTCGGTGTTTTAGCGACATGTCTGGTTTTGATTGTTCCCGCTTGCGGCTCGTATGCCTCGGTTATGTTTCTTTTTGTTGTTTGGGGAGCAGCTATCACGGCTCTGATGATTGGGTTTCAGACTGTTCTTTTGTCAGTAGCCTCCGATGCGGCTGATGTGGCAACGTCCCTTTACTCCGGCATTTTTAATGTCGGAATCGGAGGAGGAGCATTTTTAGGGAGCCTGATTTCCGAGCATGCCGGTTTTGTTCCCCTTTCGTTTGCCGGAGCCTCTTTGGTCGGGGTGGCGACACTCTTTTGCATCGCCGTGTGGATTAAAACAGGGTGTGCCGTGCTTGCAGGAGCCAAAGGCGCCTCACGTTCGTCCGTTTGAACGTAAGCACTTATTGCGTCGAAATAATCGTTATGACGCGGACAAGACAGCTTTTATCAAACGGGCTCTTGTCGATGACTCTGCCGATGTCCTTCTGATTACGCGGCCGAGGTTGTGGATAATTCTTCTGGCAGGGTCACTACAGACGCATGTGTTATAGAGACGATTGGGAAGAGACATCGCCGTAATTGCTAATCGTGCGACGCCGTAAATGTTTGCCTCAATAATTAGGATTCCCGGCGCCTCAATAGATAGGAATCAGTGGCTCAATGCGTCATGTTTTCCACTGCTTTATGCGAGTTTTCTCTCGGATAGCAAATCATCAGGGCCAATATAGTTAAAGAACAAAACGTGATTGCATAGCCCTTATGTGTAAAGAAGGTATGGATAATTGAGTGGTTTTTAATGACAGCAGCCCAACCCATCGGCATTAAACTTGTCAGGATAAGTCCGAAAGCAAGACCTTTCTCTTTTATGAGAACAACTTTCATCTGAGACCGGTTCTTAAGCGCTCCTACCCCGAGGAATGCCATAAAGGCAAGTATCAGAATCAGCATCGCCTTAAAATTAAATACGCCCAGTTGGAATCGAAGCACACGCAAGACGGTAATCTCTTGCCCCTGCATCCCAGGGATTTCTCCGTCTAGCCTATATTGAATAGCGTTGTAGGCATTGAGAAAAACGTTTTGGTCGGTGATGAGTGTGGCCATAACCCATTTGCCGAACCACATCCCGAAATATCCGATGGCCCAAAGTACAGAGGCTCCTAGGACAAGTGACAAAGACCTCTTAATGCTCAAGGTGTTTTCCATATTCCGAGAGCACAGAAACAAGCAAAACGGTAGTCCGAGACTGACGATTGGATAGGTCAGGAGATCAAAAAACGAGGAGCAAATTCCTGATAACAAAAAGAGAAGGCAGGGAAAACTCTCCTGACGTTGTGTTTTTAGGCACAGGAGGCAGGCTATGACTGTCGTGTAGAAAATTGGCGCAAACTGCAGGGATAAGGCAGCCGATTCTGGATTAAGGACAAGGACTCCGAACCCCAACCCAACGAGACCGCGCCAACCAAACTTCTCATTGACGCGAACAAATAGGAATATGAGCAGGCCGAACTGCAACATATAGTTCAGGCATCGGATGTTGCTAAAGCTCATCGCAAGGAGTAGGGGTTTGAGAACGACGTTATAACCGTGCCAGTAACGTTCGTAGGAGCTGGCCTGGAGCTCGTCGAATTGACCGTTCACTTGATGGACCAATGCACCGGCAGGACCAGATCCGTCTTTAGCGCTGGCATAGTTGTAATTTTTCATGGCCATAACGAACGTAGAATCTTTTTTGGGAAAAATGGCCGTCGAAAGCATTAAAGCGTCTGTGAAGTTATCTTGTTGGGTGAACGTAATCCCTTTCGCCCACTGAGGATAGTTTCCTTCTTGTTCGAAGGTTGCGATGGAGGCTTTGACGTGTTGCTCCATCGGGGCCGTCGGGAGTGTGTAAACAAATACCATGGAAAGGAATCCGACTAGCCAGGCATAGAGGAGCGTGATTGCTACGGGATAGAAGCGACATTTAAGGATATCAGCAAGTTTTTTCATTTTTTTGAAATAGAAGTTTGCTTGTCAGAAAGTTCACAATGAGTCCTGCAATCGACCCTAAGGCGATACCGGCAACCGGGTAGGTCTTAACAAAAGGAGAGAGCACGAAGGCGACATAGAAAACGCCGATATTGACAGCGCCGCCCAAAACCATATTGGCGTAATACCGACAAAACTCGGATGCGTGCGCTCGATCGGTAACGTGAAATGTCAATCGGCGGTTCAAAACATAGGTAAAGAGCACGGCTGCGGAAAACGAGAGAAAACGGCTTAAAAGCGTCGGAAAAATCGTTGCTGCAGCAATAAAAACGCCCGAGTCAACAAGAAACCCTCCGGTCCCGACCGCACAAAACAGGAAAAAGCGCATCATGGACGGCGCTCAAGAAGGTTTAAGAGCAGTTCGAACTGTTTGCGAGCCGTTCGAGCTTGCCCGTCCAAAACAAGGCCGCACACAAAGAGCATCAGGGACACAACGAAGGCAATCCCCGAGGCAATGAACGTCGGGAGGCGATCGACAAGACCCGTTTGCAGATACTCAAAGAAAACCGGGCAAAAAAGCGTAAGCGCAACAAGGAAAAAGAGACCGGCCCAGGCAACCGAAAAAAACTGCAAGGGTTTGTATTCGCGAAACAGATTAAAGATGGTCAAAAGAACGCGTATGCCGTCTTTGACGGTACTTAACTTGGAAAAAGATCCGTTGGGTCTGTCGCGATAGGAAATCGGGATGCTCGTTAAAAGCAGGTTCTTGTCGAGTGCGTGAATCGTCATCTCGGTTTCGATTTCAAACCCCTGTGAGATGACAGGAAAGGATTTAACAAAACGCCGGGAAAAGGCTCTGTAGCCTGTCATGACGTCGACAATCGGATCGTCTTTACGGGGCCAGAATGTATTAATAAAAAGGCGGACAAGACGATTCCCGAAATTGTGCCCGGCGCGTTTGTTTTTCTGAAAGTAGGTGGTCGAAAGCCGGTCGCCGATGACCATATCGGCATCGCCCCGAATCACCGGGGCAATCATCTCGGGCGCCGCATCGGCCGGATACGTATCGTCGCCGTCAGCCATAAGGTACACATCCGCCTCGATGTCGCGAAACATGGAGCGAACGACGTTCCCCTTTCCTTGTCGCCGTTCTCGAATAACGTGTGCTCCGGCACGCCGTGCAATGGCCGAAGTATCGTCCTTTGAGTTGTTGTCGTACACGAAAATCTCGGCCGTCGGGAGTGCATGCCGAAAATCCGTGACAACTTTTTCAATGGTTATCGCCTCGTTGTAGCAGGGGATAAGGACAGCGATTTTTAACGGCTTAAGGGACGCGTCTTTTAGGGCAGTTTTTGAGAGCTGCCCATATGATTTTAAATCAGAATCTAAATTCTTCGTGGGGGGGTAATGGAGCCATTTTCGTTATCCGGGAAGGGATTTTCGACATTATAAGCCGAGGGGATTTCCCGGTGCGGGGTTGATGGCTTTTGGAAAGAGCGCCTTCCGAAAACGACGTGTATGCGCCGGCTCGTTCGGAGGCGACGATTTCCGACCTCTTTTTCCGTTCTCAGAACTAATGCGGCGTTTTTTGCCAAAGGACAGCAACCTTTTTGTTGCTTTGATGCAACAAAAAACACGTAATTTTTCTCATGTTTTTAGCTCAAAAAAGCCTTGTTCCTTATGCGAAATAAATGTCCGTAAATGACTTTACATGTCATTATCAATAATATTTATAATGTAGAAAAATATATGAATCATTGTCAATTATAAAAACAGTTAAAATCAAAAGGTTAAGTATATTCTGATTTTAACTTCTTTTTCGGTAATTATTATCATTTCGTTATAAATATTATTACATTGCTACACTGATATAAATACCCTTTTAAAACAAAGATATCAAGTTTTTGAATTATCCGATAGGAGCCGGGTTGGGATCCGTATTCGGGAAATCCCTCGTGTAAAAAAGTAGAGAAAGTTTGCATTCTATGGGAAAGTGAGCCTTGCGCAATGAATGGGTTGTTGCGCATTGATTTTTCCAATTAATGGAGATTTTTTATGGAAGCTATGCCTTTCTACGGCGCTCGATATGCGCGTTTTCTTTGGGTTCCGATTGCAGCCCTGGCTGTTTTAGTCCTCGCAGATCCGGCCCTTGCGGCCGAAACCGGAAGTGAGTTTTCCGAGCTCTGGACACTTTTGAGCGGCTGGTGTTCGGGCTTTCTCGGAAAGTCCTTGGCCATTGCCTTTTTGCTTGTTGGCTTGGCGATGGGGGTCGTGCGCGGTTCGATTGTGGCCGCCGCAGCCTGTGTCGGCGCTGCTGTGTGCCTTCTGATGGCACCGGGCATCATCGACTCGATGTTTGCCACGGGAGGTTAGTGCCGTGAAACCCGTACCCGTACCGCTCACACTCGATGCCCCGCCGCGTTTTCTATTTTTCGATATCGACTATGTGCTTGTGGCCTCGGTGGGTCTGACACTCGGAATCGTTTTGCACGGTGTCGGATTCGGCATGGTTCTGTCCTGTCTTCTTTGCTGGGGCTGGAGCCGAGCGCGGTCGGGACGGGGAGTGAATCGCGCCTTGGCCTTGTGCTTTTGGCATCTGCCGTTCGATGTTTTCAAACGCGTGCCCGCAAGCGCCAGGCGCCATTTTTTAGGATAAATGTCATGGATGTGTACACACGCCTTACCGAGCAAGCGGCCGTTCTTTTGGGATTAAAGCGCTTCATTCTCTTTGCCTTGGCTGCCAGTATTCTCACTAATGCCGTTTTAGCGTTTTGGATCCTCACACGAAGCGACCAAAGTCGCACCGTCATCTTAAGTCCCGGTGCAACGGAAACCTACGTGGCAACCGATTCGGCTGTAAGTCCCAATCTTTTGGAACGCTTTGCCGTTCAAAGCCTGAACCTTATCCTCAATCTCACGCCGGCAACGGCCACCTACCAAACGGATCTTTTCTTAAAGGAAGTTGCCCCGGATAGTTACGGCTCCTTAGCCTCGTCCTTGCGCCTTGCGGCCCAAGATCTTGAGCGTAATCAAGCCTCCACGGCCTTTTACCCCTTGGCCGCCTCGGTCGAGGCGGATGCCAATCGCGTTTGCGTGCAGGGAACCCGAAAGACCCTGATCGGCAAAGCCGTCACATCGTCCGAAACCGTCAACGCCTGCCTTGCGCTTGCCGTGCGAGGCGGGCGCCTATGGATTGTCAGTCTCACGCAAGGCCCCAAGCGTCCGAACGAGAAAAAGAACACAACAAACGAGGAGCCCCAATGAAACGCATGGTCTTAGGCTGTTTTTTGCTCGGTGCAGCACTTACAAGTTTTGCCGATGCCCTGGAAATTCCCGAGCCGATTGTGCCGGGAGCCGCTTCGCCCGAAGTTGCTCCCGTTCAAAGGAGCAAGGCGAGCCTTACCGACACGAGAACGATTTCTTCCGAACACGTCAATCTCGTGCGCGTGGAGGGCGAAGCCATTGTCGACGTGGTCTATGACTCCGAGGCGCTGGAGATCGAACCCGATAAGAGCCACGGGACGGTCTTTTTACGCGTCAAACCCACGTGGAAAGCCGCGGGCAAAGAGGAAACGGCCGTGTACTTGAATACCCCGGAAGAATCCTACGGCTTGATGCTAAGACCCGAGGATGTTCCTTCGCAGACTCTCGTGATTGCCTCGCGCGTGCCGCCCCAAACTCCCGACGCTTCCCCGCATGCACCCGAAGCCTCGCGCATGGGAAAACTTACAGCCGCCAGCTACGTCAGTCAACTTAAAGAATGCCTTTTGCGTGCCGTGCGCGAGGAGGCGTTTCCGACACACCCCGTCGCAACGACGTTTTCTCGTAAAGAGCGTACGTTCGAGGCGCTTGACTTTGCGCAACGTGAAAAAAGCTGCAACGGCTTTCTTTTAAGCCAAAGTCGCGCCTACGCCACACGCGACTACGCCGTCGATGTGGTTTCCGTGCGCAACCTCATGCTCGGGGTAAGAGCGATTCCGATCGGTCGCTTTGCTCGAGAAACCGACGGCATTTTGGCGCTTGCTCGCGAAGCGTCGCTTTTGAAACCCGGGGACCTCACTGATCTTATTTTCATCAGTCGCCGGGCCCTGCGCGAAAAGGACGGCCAAATCACCTTGGCTATTGATTCGATTTGTCGGAAAAAAGACCATATCGGAGCGCCATGATGACAGAGCAATCTACAAATAACCCTGTTCCCGAGGCAGGAAATACCGATTCCTCGAAGGCATCGTATGCCGCCGAGTGTGAGGAACGTGCCGCGCGCGAGCGCCTTAAAGCGCTTTACCGCAAAGAGAAAGAAGAAAAAGAGCGAGCCCAAGCCGACTACGAGCGGCGACTTAACCGCGTTTACGAAGGCCCTGAAAAAGTCGGGCGCCTTGAGGGCCTAAAAAATGCCGTTACGAATCGCCTTACGCGTTGGCGCCTTTTTATGGGCGAGCGGGCTCGAAGGCGGGATCTTTCGCAAACCGAAGGCCAAGCCGGAGAAAAGCGGCGGCAGAAAAAGAATTTATTGCTTTTGACGCTCCTACTTGTGACGGCCTCGTCCCTCATTGTATGGATCGGCACCCAAAGTCGTCCGACAAAAAAGCCGGAATTTAAAGTCGTTAAGAGCGACTTTCGCCTTGCGCCCGCTACCTTAGATAAGCAAAGTTTTCAGCGCCAGTACGAAGAAAAGTTCGAGCGCATGGACGAAGACGTGCGAGCCCTCAAAGCCACCATCGAGCAACTCAATACTCGACTAAAACGCGAAAAAGCTAAAAAAGATTCGACCTCGATGCGCCTCGTTCCCCCGATATCCGGCACGGGTGGCGAGACAGCCGAAGTTCTTTTAAATGCCGGCAAAGCCCGCGCAAAAGAAACGGCTCCCTTACGCCTTGCGCGCCTTAAAGTGAGCGATGCCAAACCGGAAGGAAAGAAAAAGGCAGCAAAACCCTTTGTCCGTCAGGCCGTTGCCCCGCGTTTGACGGAAGAACCTTTAGCTGTCAATCGCGCCTACGGGCAAGCTTCGTACTTACCTGCCGGAAGCTTTGCAACCGCCGTTGTCTTAAGCGGTGTGACAGCGCCGACGGGGGCGGCAGCGACGAGTAACCCCGTCCCGATGCTCCTTGAGATTACGGACTTAGCGAGGCTTCCCAATGATTTCGCGGCAAGCGTCAATCGCTGCTTTGTGACGGCCGATGCGACCGGGGACCTATCGAGTGAACGCGTCTGGATTCGTTTGGACCGCCTAAGTTGCATGAGAAACGACGGTCGCGCCGTCGACGTCAAAGTGCGCGGGTATGTCACGGGAGAGGATGGAAAAACGGGTGTTCGGGCACGCGTTGTGACGCGCTCGGGTCAAGCGATTGCCAATGCCTTGCTACTCGGGTCCCTTTCAGGCTTCGGAAAGGCTCTTGCGTCCTCGGCCTCTGAAACAACGACCTACACGAGCGGAAGCGTCGGTACGGTTGTCAGTAACCCTGTCCGAGCCGGACTCGGCACGGCGATTTCCGATGCGACCGACCGCATTGTCGATTACTACATACGCCTCGCGGACAAAATCTTCCCGGTCTTGGAACTTGATAGCGGACGCACGGTCGACGTGGTGTTAAGTCAGGGCGTGCGGCTCGGCGAAGAGGGGACGACGTCCGACATCCACCTCGAGGGGCCCGTCAACAGTGCTCAAGTCTTCGGAAAAACCTTGCAGCAAAAGCGCCTTACGGGCGCGCCGTAACAGGAGATCCCTATGAACGTTCGATTCACTTTGTTAACTTTTCTTAGTTTTGCCGTATCCGGGTGCTCATCGATTACGGGACTTGTGGATGCAAGCGACAAATTCGGGTGCCCGATTGAAAACGGCGTGAGGTGCTCCTCGCTTTCTCAAACCCACGAGCGGCTGCACGAGGAGCGTCGCGGGAAAGAGAGCCTCAAAGTCGCACCGAGTGCGGCAACCCCGTCTGTTGCCCCAGCGGAAAAGAGCCCTTTGAGCGAAACGCCGGAAACGGCGGTAAAGCCCGTTTCACAAAGCGTAGCCGCAGATCAGGCGCGCTCAGGTAATCCTCCTAAAGAGGAAAAGACACAAGAAACGCCGAACCCGAAACCTGAGTCACCGGCTATGCGTCACACCTCGCGCGTTGCCGAGCGCGTCATGGAGCTTTGGGTTCTTCCCTGGGTCGATGAAGACGGGGACTTAAATAGTGAAATGCGCCTTTGGGTGCGCGTGTGCGATGCGCGTTGGGGCATCGAACGCTTACGCGATGCGGCCATGCGGCACTACTCGGGAAGTGATGCGCTATGAAAGAAGAAAAGTCCCTCATGAGCACGATTTTCGGGAAGGTTTTTCCGATAGCTCAAAACGCACAGGGTCTTACGGACCCGCGCAGAAGCGGGCGCCCGGAGATTGACCGCTTTGCCGGCGTGTTAAGTGTGCTTGCCTACGATTCCCTTAAGGGTGTGTTTCTTTTAAATGCTGGGGGCGAGACGCCGCCTTGTGCCCTCGGGCGCGTCTTGGAAATCAATCCCGTACTCTGGGCCGACGACTCGCTTGCTTCTGTTTTCGAGAGACTGCTTCGCATTGAGTATCCGGCATCCACCACTCTGGCGTTTTCGCTTTACGCGTCGCCTAGCATCGAAAAGACGCTTGATACGTACGTTGACGCCCGCAATCGGTGTTTAGGTAAGGTCTCAAGTAAAGCGCACGAACTTTTGGTGACGATGGCTCGTGAGCGTAAGGCGCTTTTTGAATCGATGGCGCGTGGGGAAAACGCACGCGGGTTTCCCGCGAGGCACTTTCGGGTGTGGATGAGTCTAGTCTCGACAATCGGATCCGATGCGTTAAATCCCGAAAGCGGTGCCTTTAGTGCATTTGTCACGGCCGCCGATGCCGCCGAGGCCTCTCTTGCCGCAACAAGTCTTTTGTCGCACGCGTGGAAGGGGGCCGATTATGTCGCTTCTGTGCGTGAACTCATCAATCCCCAAAGAACTCGCGCAACGCTTAGGGAAAATGCCGCCTACGACGCCGATAGGCCCTTACGCGATGTGGTAGTTTCGCACGAAACGGCCCTTGATATCGAGCGCGATGACATGGTCTTTACCGATACGGGAGATAGGGGGCTTGAGCCAGTCTTCGCGCAGGCCTTAGGTGTCGCTTCGTACCCATCCATGACAACGATTAACGCCATGCATGCCCTCTTAGGGGGCGATAAGCGCACCCTCTCCCCGATCGAAGACCCGTATATCGTCACCTGCACCGTCGAACCGACGTCGCGCACGGATGACCGGACGACAACGGCCGTGAAACTTGCGCGCGTTAAGCAACTGACGCAAACCGAAATCGGGATGTTTTTAACGGACTTAAAGGAGCGCGCACGGGACCTGGAGATTGCATCGAACGCCTGCCGGGACGGCGCAGGTTTGGCGCGTATCACGCACGAAGTCGTGGTGTTTTCACATGAGGCAAGTGCCGCACGAGCCCGGGAAGCGGCTAAAGCCCTTTTAGCCGAAGCCGGTCTTGAAGCGGAAGTGGATTCCGGTCTACAGATGATGGGGCTCCTTCTGTCTCTTCCGATGGAGGCCTCCACCGCCCTCATGCAAGACGCGAAGGCCGCTCGCCACACGTCAACCAAAACGCGGGAAGCGGCTTCCCAGATGCTCCCGCTTTTAGCCGAAGCGCGCGGGGGGACGGTTAGGCCCGGGGAGTCGGTCCCGGTTCCGATGACGCTTCTTACGACTCGCGCAGGGGAACTTGTGACACTCGATTTATTTGCCAACCGCAACGGCAACAACAACGCCGTTGTCGCCGCGAACTCGGGCGCCGGGAAATCGGTTTTTATCGAAGACGTGGTCCTTGCGATGCTCGCGACGGGCGGTCGCGTCTGGGTCTTTGATATCGGCAAAAGCTACCGGCATTGCGTGGATTTGGTTGCCGGCCAGTGGATTGATTTTGAAAGCGACACGGGTCTTTGCATTAACCCTTTGGACGGCTTTACCGATGAGGATCCCCCGATTGACGAAATTGCCGACATCGTCGTGGCACTGGCAAACGGAAACGTCCCCTTGGAGATGACAGCCCTTGAAAAACTCAAAGGGATTCTGGAGGCGCTTTTGCGACGCGCGAAAGACGAGGCGCGCCTAATCACAATCACCGACCTTGTGGCCGATTTGATGGTTTCCGACGATTCAATTCTTCGGGACTTAAGTATCCGGCTTCGCCCTTATGCTGCGGGCGGTCGCTATGCCCGGTGGTTCGAAGGGAAAAACACCGTCAATTTTTTAAGTCCCTTGGTCGTTCTTGAGATGCAGGCCTTAGCCTCAAAGCCCGTCCTACAAAACGCGGTGCTTCTCATTTTAATTTTGACGATTGTCTCACAAATACGAAAGTTGCCGCGCTCGGAGAAAAAACTCATTGTCATTGACGAGGCCTGGCGACTTTTGACGGGAAACGCCGGGGCCTTTATCGAATGGGCGTGTCGGACGCTTCGTAAATACGGGGCGGGCATTGTCTGTATTTCGCAATCGTTGGAGGACTTTGAAGCGGGGTCGGCCGCGCGTGCCGTGCGTGCCAATGCCGATAACGTCTTTTTGTTGCGGCAAAAGAAAAGTTCCATCGACCTATTTACCGACGACCCCTACACGCGCGAAGTCATTGCGTCGCTTACAACCGAAGCGGGCGTCATGAGCGAAATGTATATGAAGCTCGGAGACAGGCCGGGAGTTGTCGTGCGGCTTTTCTTAGATCCTTTCTCCATGACCGCATACTCGACGCGCTCGGATGTGTTCGAGGCTGTCGAAAAGGAAAAGGCAAGCGGCAAGTCCGTCGTTGAAGCGATTCGGACGGTTCTTGCCAAACGCCAGGGAGAGGGGCTATGAAAGCGGCACTGGCCTTCCTTCTTTTATCGCTCGTTGCCGCAGGCCCTGCCGCATCGCAATGCATGGGAAATGCAAGCGCAACTCAACGAGGCGTTCTTAAGGCTCAAAAGCCGGTGCTGCTTTTAGCTCAATCAGTCGGCCCGGCGGTTGTCGCCACGGAAATGGATTTATCCGACCTTTTGATGCAGCGCGTGCGCGAAGCGGCACGCTTGGGACTCTTTACCCGGGAAATCAACAAAACACGCACGAGAATCAAAGAGATTGCCCGGGAGCCGGTATCCCTGTCGCTTCCGCCCGCAATCAAAGAGAAAACGCACCGTGTGCCCATGATGAGTGAGGAAAATCTTAAAGAACTTTCCCCCGAACTACGTGAGCACCTATTGCGTGAGTCCCGTCGCTACGTCTTTTTCGATGCCTCTCGGGAAGAAGAGGCAGCGTGGGCCGCGACCTTAGCGAGCGAAAACCCAAGCGCTCCCGTGCGCCTTATTGCCACACGGGGCGATCGCATCGCTTTTGAAAAGCGCTACGGACTTGCCCTTTTTGCCGACCAAGGGGGCGTGTATGTGCGCCGCTTTGCCATTGACGCTCTGCCGAGTGTCGTCACGCTCACGGCGCGCGAAGCTCTGGTGACAACGTATCCGATCGGAGGCGCTCTATGACGCGATTTGTCAACGCTTCGGCTCGCCAAACGGGCGAAGCCAAACTTAAAGCCCTCAAAGGCATCGATCCCTTTCTCTTTGAATCTTTTGCCCGCGAAGCCCTCATTTACCCTGATGCTCTTCCGAGCCGGCAGCATGCGACCCTATTGGGGCGCCTGGTGCTCCTTGCAGCCCTGCGGTGGATCAAAGAAAAGAACCTATCCCTAACCGATGACGCCGCACTTTTAACGGCCTTAGTGCCGCTTTCGGAAAACCTTCGTGAAACACACGCGACCTTACGCGCGTTTTCTCGAGCAACCGATGCGCTTTTATCTCGCGTCAGCCGTCGCGAAGCTGCTCGTGCAACGCGCTTTGAAATCGGCTCGGACGGCCACGCCGTAACGCGTGAGGCCTGTGCAAGGCTTAACCTCGCGCGGCACTATGAGAGAGCTTCCGGAGAATTTGCAGATCTTATCGAGCGCATCGTCCAAGCCCTGGCATCTTGGGGACCTGCCTATGGGCTCTGGGAAGCACGCACGCCGCTTCTTTTTTGCAATGCGAATTTATCCTCGCATCGACGGGTAGCCCGGGAGATGGCGCGCCTGGAAGCAGGAGGTGTCGCACTTGTGACGCCCCCGCTTTTAGAAAAGGCGCAAAAAGACATGGCCGGTGATGCGGCGCTCAAGAACTTACCGGTTTTAATTGATCGCGAGGGCCTCTTACATGAACTCCTAGCACCGGGCAATCCCCCGATTTTTCTTTTAGAGCGGCGCCTTGCCGGCTGGACTCTCACATACCCCTTAGGAGGCGCCGACCCCCGTGAGGCCCGCAATCGGAAACTTCCTGCTTGGGCCAGGGCTCTTGCGTTTGCCGATGTCGGGGAGAGCGGGACCGAGGAGCCGACCCGATGAAAGAGCGACTTTTGCTTTTCTTCGTTCTTTGGGTCGCGGGAAGTGAGGCCCTTGCCGCCTGTTACGGCCGCGTGCTAAATCCCGTGACGGACATTCCCTGGGACGGCGTCTTTCCGATTACGGTCGCAGGCGCGAGGCTTTCCAAGGCCGGAATCAATTCCCCGACAACCGATGCCGCCCCCGTCTGTGCCTGTCAAAAGGGGCCGATTTTGAAGGCGGGGGTGAATCTGTCGTTTTTCGAGCCCATTCGTACGGCCGAGGTTGTGCGCGAGCCCTTTTGTTTCCCAAGTCTCGGGGGTATCTCGATCGATTCGGGCCTTCGGGCACCGGCCCACGGCCGCAGTGCTTCAAGGGGGCGCGAGACCGAAGCCCGACACACGGCCTTTTACCAAGCGCACTGGTATGTAAGTCCCTGGCTTTTCGTGCTCGAGACGATTTTAGATACCGAGTGCCTTGAGCAAAGTCCGTGGGATATGGCCTACATGACCGAAGTCGATCCGATGTGGGATGACGCGTGGGCTAGTTTCGTTTTGGCTCCCGAATCGGCGCTTTTTGCCAATCCCGCAGCTGTTGCGGCCTGTGCGGCCGATTGCGTGGCCTCAACGAGCGGGAGCCCGAGGCCGGAACTATTTTGGTGCGCAGGCTGTCAGGGAAGCCTTTATCCGCTTTCAGGCTGGATGGCCGCAATGACGAACCCCGTCTCATCTTGGCATTTACTCGCCGAGCGCCTCGCGGTGAAACTTGCGCGGGAAGGAGTTTTGTGGGCGGCCTACGGAAAACGCGGGCAGTGCGGCCCGTACTTTGAGCCCATCCCCCGCAAAGATGTTTGGCGCACGAGTTTGGTTTATCCGGTAAGCGACAGGCGCGTTCGCGCCCTCGGAGCGAGTGTCCTCTCCGGGGGCCCTGGACAAACCTTTCCCGTTAAGGGTGAAGACGGTGCGATTTTGCTCTGGCGCCTTCGGGATTGTTGTGCGGGATATGCCCCGTAAAGGAGAATAACATGCAATCGAAGTGGGACCTACTGGCGCTCATTGCCACAGGCTGCGTTTTAGTGACGTCGGCATTGGTCAAGACCGATGAGGCCCATGCCGAACCCCTGCGCGTGACAGTGGCAGTTAGTTGCGCCCTTCCTGACGAAACCCTTCTTTCGCTTGCAAGGCAAAGTGATGCCGCGTTGGCCCGTCTTGTCGTCAAGGGTCTTCCGTTAACCGATGAAGAAAAGGCGGTTCTTTCCTCGCGCGGGTATTTTGCAGTCTCTCAAAAGATTCAAGAGCAAAACAGATTTCTCGTGCGGACCGGCTTTGCACGCTTAGCTGACTATGCACAAAAGGGGATTCATTTAACGATTGACCCCGTCTTTTTTAGGGAACGGGCGATTGCTTTCGTGCCGACTGTGGTTTTTGCCTTAGAGGGGAAAGAAGTGCGCTTGACTGGCTTTACGAATCTAAAACACGCGGCGCGGTACGGGGCGAAGAAAACAGATGATGCGGCGATGCGGCAAGCTCTTAAGACGTTTGCAGGAGATGCGCCGTGATTAAGGGGCTCCTTTTTGCAAGTGTCCTTTGTTTCGGGTCCGCGGCGTTTTCTCAAACCATGCCCGATGCGGCAACGCTTTTTGAGAACACAGCCGTGAAAGCCGCTTTAGAAAATAATACCGGCGCAACCGACTCCTTAAAAGCCCTACGGCAAACGGGCAGCGAATCGCTTTTTGAGCCCGGGCGCCGAGGCGTGGATGCGGCGTACACAAAGTCTGACCCGACATCGGCGGCCGTCGTCATTGTCGATAAAGGGGCCGGGAATCGTCCGACCGTCGAGCCGGACCCGACCGGGGATATCGGAAAGGACTTGGCGCTCGTTAAAGGGAAGGCACAAGAACTTCTTCCCGGGCTTGAGAACCTTAGTACCGTCGGCGCCTGCCGGCCGGTGACAACGACCGTGGCAGGCGACATCATCACACGCACGTGCGACATTCGGTCGTTTGAAAGTGCAGGCGGCTATAGCGAAAAGCATTGCTCCATTTCTTTGGAAATTCTTTCGCGATATCAAAGCCGTTTTCGGTGCACGAATGAAGCGTTCCGAGAGCAGGTTTTTGAACTTGCTGTCCCGGTGGTGCCCACCTACACAACGACCACGACGATGACGTGCCTGGAAGGTAAGCGAAACGCCGAGATTAAAACCTGCACCGTGATGTTCGAAGATAAAGAGCAAACCCGCGAAGAAGCCTATTGCGTAAGGCCCGTTTACACCACGTCCCGCAAGGTCTGCACCAAGCGTCTTAAGATCAAGCCGACGGCAACCTGTGTGCCCGGGGCCTTGGTTCGCGCACGAGCGCACGATGCGGGCAACCTTACGGAGGACTCGGTTCCCGGGGCCGATACCTTGGAAGTTGCTTATGCGTGCGGCAATGCAACGCGTCCTGTCATCCGGTTAGGTGTCAACACGAAAACGGGAAAGGACGTCGACTATTTTGTTGAGACGGCCGATACGGCCATCGACATCGTGCGCATTGTGGGAGGCAATACCTTGCGCTTTACCGGGTCCATTGCGTGTGATGAAGCCGCGTGTTCAGCGCCTGTGACGCTTACGGTCTTTCGGTCAAGTGGCGAAGACCGTGTGATTGCCGGGACCCTTAAAACCACGCTTTTCTTTAGCCCGTTTGCTGTCACAAGCGAAACCGAATACTGGGAGGAATCGTGCCAAGTGCTTTAAGACACCTCCTTCCGGCGCTCCTTTTCTTCGTTGCGGTTACTTCCCACGCCGGGTGCCTTGTGACGAAGAAAACCTGCATCGACCCGGGCGCAACGCGCGTGATTGACGGTATTGCTGTGACGCGGGATTGCTGGGGCTACGAAGAAGAAAAGACGTGTTTGAAACCCGATACCGGGACAAACGGCTGCGAGACCCTCTCCGATGATCAAGAAACAGGCGGCCAAGGCCGTTGCGAGCGCGTGTCGCTTACGTGTGAGGCAAGTGTCACCGATGTTGACGGTAAGGCCGTGTGCCTTAAAGAGTCGGCGGTTTACCGGTGCGACACCAAAATTCCTCTGCCGCCCGTGAATGCCGCATGGAAGGGGACGGTCACCGAAACCGTCAAACACATTAAAGACAACACCTGCACGGTGCTCGAAAGCAATAGTGCCTGCACGAAAACAGGCTCCGAAGACAAGGGAAACACACGGATTGACACCTATGCGTGTTCGGACGAGACCCTCGCAGCGTGCACGGAACTCATTGACAAAGGCTGTACGCGCCTTAGGAAACCTGCGTGTGACGCAGCGGTCGATCCCACGTGCGCCCTTAAAGTCGGGCGCGTGCGCTGCAGTAACGGCGCACATTTGCCGTACCTAGAAAATGGGTCGGTGACACTTCAAAGCTCAACAAATCGCGCCGATTCGGAAGGAAAGAAAGACGCGACGCCCCTTCGAAATCTCGAGAACGCCACAACATCGTGTCGCGTTCTTTCCAGTGTTTGCACGGACGACAAAGCGGGTTGGCGCGTTGTAAACGGCGCGCGCATTTATGCGACGTGCTGGGCGTACAAAGATACGGTCGTCTGTCGCGATACACGTTCGAAGTCAACCTGCGAAAGCCTGGAAGAAAATAGCCGCTGCCGCATCACAAGCTCCGAGTGCGAAGAAACAATCGAGGGGGTCTGTGCCAAAGAGACGCGTCACTACACGTGCGAGAGTCCGAGGGACTCGGTTTTAGAAGGCGAGGGAGAGGCGGTCGATGAAACTGAAATTTCCGAAGGCGTTGTTTCTTACTCAATGTGTTCGGAAATCGAGGGCGATGCAGCCTGTCGCAAAGTATCGGAGACCTGTGAAGAGAACGGCCGCGACGGTTGCAAAAAGCGGGTTCTTACTTACGCGTGCGGTAACGCCGGGGAATCGATTCAAACAAACGACTGCACCGAGCTCGAAGGCAACACCGCGTGCCGCCTTGAGGGCACGGAGTGCACGGGCGTTGACGCAAGCGGCGCCTGTACGATGCTTACGCGTCGCTATGTGTGTGAGGAAGACCGAAAAACCCTCACGTTGGGCGAATCGTGTGACGACACGGTCTGTGTTGCCGGTCACTGTCAAAAGCGGGAAGAAACCGACACGAAGGCCTTTTTACAAAGTGCGGCTCTCCTTGAGATTGCACGCGAAGCGGCTACCTACGCCGATGCAGGGAAAGGAACGATTTTCGAAGGGACGGCCTCGCACTGCTCCGTCAAAGCCGCCGGTTTTTCATGCTGCCGTAGGGCCAATGCGGCCGATGCGGCGCAGTTTTCCAACACCGGTTTTGAAGTGGCCGTGACGGTAGGGGCGGATGCAGGCTTTGAGCTCATTAAAACCGTCGGGAGCCCCTATGTCTACGATCTTTTAAGTTCGCACGAGGCGTTAAGCCCCGTGTTAACGCATCTTTATGGTGAGGCGGGAAGCGGGGTTTACCATCCTGACTTTTCGTTTTACGGGGTATCGGTAGGTGCCGACGCCGCCGGGTCTCTTACGCTTAACTTTTCCCCGGCGGGCTTTTTTGCAGCCGTCGCGATGCAGGTGTTAACCGATTATTTTTCCTGCACGCAAGAAGATCAACTGCATGCGCTTCGGGAAGCGGCAGGACTATGTCGTTACGTCGGTTCTTTTTGTGCTCAAAAGTCCGGGCTCGGGTGTCTTGAGAAAAAAGAAACTTGGGTGTGCTTTAACTCGCGCTTGGCGCGCCTTGTGCAAGAGGGGGCGAGGCGGGAACTTAATCTCGGGTGGGGCACGCCCGAAGATCCCTTAACGCGCGGCATTACGCTTGAAGAGCTGCAAGGCCTTGACTTTACAAAGATTGACCTTACGGCCGCGGTGGGGGAAGTCGCTCGCGTGAATGAAAAACAACTGACCGGGAAAGCCAAAGACTCCGAAGCAACCACAGCCCGCGCTCAAGCGCGCGTCACTCAATTAACCGGAGCAGAGGAATCCCCTTACGGGACCTACAGCACCGTCACAGGGAAGTGCTACACGGCTCGAGGGACTCCGACGCATTGCGCCTCGATTACGGCGGCGCCTTAAGTTAGGAAAAAAATATGGCTCTTTTCCTTTCTTTTCTTTTTAGATGTATTTCGGTGATGCTCTTAACCGTAACTGTGGCTTTAGGGGCCTTGAACAGTTCGAAGCCTTACTTTGAGGCCGATGTGTGGGCCGATCCCGCGCGCCCCTTCCTTTTTTACGGTCAGGGTAAGGTTTCAGAGACTCCTTTAAAGAAAAAGGAAGCACCCCGAAAACCCTTGAGCATCGCGGATCTTAAAAGTGAGGTTCAGGCAAGACTTGAAGCGGCTGTGATGGACCCGACCGATGAGAATATCGCGGCGTACCTGAAAATGAACGCTTTTTTGTTTGAAAAAGCCGGCCGCTTTGCCGAGCGCTGGCGAGATGTGCTGATTCGCTACCCTGAGTACGACTGGACGGCCGGTCACCCGGTTGTCAATTCCGCATCAACGACGCTATCGCGGGAGCGGGACAAAGCCAGGAGTGCGAAGCTTGTGACCCTGTCAGAGACCTGGGGCTTGGTGTTTTTCGGGGATGCGGGGCGTTTAACCGGCCTGATGCGCCCCCTTGTCGATCGCTTTGCAGGCATTACGGGAATGGAGCTGATTCAGGTTGCCGTCGATGGTCCCTCGCCGTATCTATCCCGTGCGTACCCGGATAACGGAATGAGTCGCCGGGCGTGCGGGGGCATTAAAAAGCTTCCGGCTCTCGTTCTCATGCACAGGGACGACTCGGATATTGCGCACGCGAGACTTGTTGCCACGGGCGTTGTCGATATTGCCGAACTCGGACGGCGCGTCGTGCGGCTTGTCGAAGCGCATGAAAGGCAAACGCCCTTTCCCCCGGCGCATGTGAAACACCCCAAAGACCTCGGAGAAATCCCATGATCAAAATGCTTTTTGTTGTTGTCCCGACGTTTTTATGTGTGCAAACGGCCGGGGCAGGCTTTGTCAAAGACTACTTTGATGCCACGCAGGCGATGAGTAACGTTACCGAGGCCGGGGTGCGCGAAGCCGGAGCCGTAAGTACCGTCACGGGCGGGGGGTTTGTGTATCGTACGCCGCGCACGGACTTTGTGCCCTTTTCCGTGACGCCTCCGTCGCTTAAAGCCGGGTGCGGAGGCATTGATCTCTTTTTAGGCGCCTTTTCCATCCCTTCGCGCGAAGAGTTCGTCTCGTTTTTAAAAAGCGTCGGAACGTCGTTGCCCGGGCTTGCATTTCAGCTCGCCTTACAAACTATGGCCCCCGACTTAAACGAACAAGTCGGGCGGTACGCCGATCTTATTCGTTCGTACACCAATCGCTACACCGATAGCTGTGAGGCGGCACGAGCGCTACTTGACAACACGGGAGCTACCGAACACTTAACACGCGTGGTCGAAGGCGCCAAAAACGCCTTGCGAAGCGACGGGTCAGTCGCCGATCAATCGGAAGCCGACCGTCGTGTGCGTGATAACGGAGAAAAAGCGATTGCCGCAAGTCCGATACGTAAGGACTCGGGCGGAAACGTCGTCGATGCCCCGGAAATTAACCTTACGTGGGCGCTGCTTTCAGGCGGAAAACTCGGAGCCGCGGACTTTGATTCCGTGTCGCTCAGGGAAACGATGATGACGCTACTCGGGACGACGGTTTTTACGCAAGAAGGCAAGGGAGAAAACGCTGTCCTTGTCGCCCGCGAAATCGCAGGCGTCGATTTGCTTCCCGTTCTCTTTAACGAAACCGGCAAGGACACCTCCCTTGTGAAACTCACGTGTGATGAAGCCAAGCGCTGTCTTTCTCCCGAAAGAAAGCCCATGTATGACACAGATCTTGTAGCTGAACTGAAAGAAGCGGCAGACCATTATCTTACGGCACTTAAAAGCCGCGATGCCTCTCTTGTGACCGATGATGAGATGCTTTTTTTAGCCTCGGTTTCCTCGGTGCCGCTTTTGAGAATTCTCAATCTTGCTTCAGTTGCACGCTACGAGGGGCTGGCTGCCGACATTGTCAATACGTACGTTGAGGCCGCCGCGTACGAAGCGCTCGTCGGAGCTTTAGAGGCATTAACGAGTGACATTCGTCGCGTGATGGGATCGTCCTCGGCGACAACCTTAAGCGCAGAACACGCCAAACATGTCAAAGCCCTTGTGCTACGCATCAGTGACGTGGAAGAGAGCCTTGCCTTACGTCGCGACAAAGTCGTGCAGGCCATGAATCGCGCCGCTGCGTTTGTCACACAACTCGAGCACATCGAAAGGAGTCTGAAAAGTAATGCGGCCCTCGATGAGACGGAGCTTACGCAAGGAGGACTTCGGTGACAGACGTCTTTTATTACGCCTATTGGAACGGCGAGGCGCTTTCGGACGTTTTTAATGCGACAGCCTCCGTGTTCGCGACGGGAGACTTTGCACGTATCACTTCCGTTGTCGTGTTGGCTTCGCTGTTGTGTGTCATTGCTTTCGGTGCAATCAAAAACGAAGGCAGGGCCGTGATTCACTTCGTGGCAGCAGCCGTTCTCATTTGGTTTGTCCTTATTGTCCCGAAGGCTTCGGTCGTCATCTACGACGTGCGAGGAGAAACGACGCACGTTGTCGACAATGTTCCGATCGGGATTGCGTTTCCTGCAAGCCTAGTCAATCGCTTAGGGTACTTTCTTGCGACAACCTATGAGGCAGTCTTTAGCCCCGTTGATGCCGCGCGCTTTACCAGGTTCGGTGCCGTGTATCCTGAGCGTATTCTCGAAGCGCTAGCCGCAACAGGCCCCGTGACGCGCAGCACACGCGCGGCTTTAAAGACCGTGATCGAAGGATGTATTTTGCCCGAGGCCCTCACGGATTCGGCGAAAGCAAACGCGCTCGCGCAAAGCCCCTCTTTGTGGGAAACCGTCACTCAAGACGGGTGGGTTAATCCTGCGCGACGCGTGGTTTTAAACGGAAAGGGTGTGCTTTCCTGTCCGAAGGCCGTTGCCGAACTGACAACGCTTTTGGAAACGGAAGAACTCCCGACACTAAAGCGCATTCTCGGCGCGAAACTGATGCCTGAGGCCGCGGACCCTGCGTCGGCCTTAGCTACTGCTCTCCCGCAAGCCGAAACTCTTCTTTACGGGCTTTCACGCTCAATGGATGAAAGCCTGCGACAAAGCGTTCTTTTGGCGAGCCTTCCGGCTGCGGCATCCTCGTTTACGGCGCGCGCCGATGCTCCGGTCGCATTAGCCGTCGCGCTTTCACGCGCACAGGGAGATCTTGCAAGCGAAATCAACTATCGCACCATGGCCTCGATTGCCCGCGATGCGCTTCCGAAGATTCGCAATGCCGTTGAATTCGTGGTCATTTCCCTGTTTCCCGTGTTGGCGCTTTTGTCCCTTGCCTCCGGTGCAGCGGCCGGCGTTCTTTTGCGCGGGTATGTCTCGCTGCAACTTACCGTGCAACTCTGGCCGGCTGTAGCCAGTGTTGTCAATCACCTCATGATCGCGGCCGATACGGGCCCCTTCGGGGCTCTGGCCCGTGAGTTCGGAGGCAATACCCTTGCGTCGCTCGCTTTAATTCGAGAGACCGGGGCCACAAGTCAGGCTATCGCCGGTGCCCTCATGTGCATGGTTCCTGTGATTACCTATGCCCTTGTCCGGGCCGGGGACGTTGCCGTCTCATCGCTCGTTTCGGGGTTAATGGCACCTGCGCAAAGTGCGGCAGCCTCACAAGGCGCACGCCTAGCAGCCGGAAATCTCGAGCAGGGAAATGTTCGCATGGGTAACCGTACGGTTAATACCGTTTCTGCCAATAAACGGGCTGTGGCCTCGGTGTCCGATTCGCCTGATGCTGTGGTGACGACAAGCGCCTACGGAACCGTCACACGCGACGGAGAGGGGGCTGTAACAGGATTAACACGAACGAAGATCGATTTCGGGGTTCGTCAGGATGCCACACAATCGGTGATGCGAACCTCAGGCTCGACACTCACACGCAAGGAAGCGCTGACGCAAACACGCACGTCGCGTTACATCTATGCCGATGCCCTTGTCAGTAGCGACGCCTCCGAGCGCGGCTTTGCCTCGGCGCTTCGCGATGCGGTGCAGGAGGGTAGGTCAGTGACGCAAGAGGCCAGCGGCGGCAGGTCCTCTGCCACCGGAATCGGGGCGATGTCCCAGGTCGGAACGAGTCGGACAGACACGGTCGGGGAGACTTCAACTGTTCAATCGAATCTCGGTGTTTCGCTCAATGTCGGTAGGTTTGATCCGAAGCCTCTGGGCGTCCCCGAGGCATTGCCGTATGCTCAGCAGAATCGAGAAGGGGCGCAGATTGCCGCACCTCAAAATGCCGGTCCCGCTCCCGTGTTACACGACGCAAACGTCAACAATTCCAAACTCGTATCAACGCTTTTTCCTAAGACGCAACTCGGCTCACGATTCAATGCACAAGATATGCAATCGCTCATTGATACGGCAACAGCGGGTGGGTCAGCCTCGCGTTCCGTGCAAGCGAGTGAAGCAAGGGCAGAGCTCACGCGAGCAGCAGAGCACGTTTCTCGGACGCATAGCGATGAAGGCGTTCGCAGTGCCGCCCGTCGCTTTATCCGGAACCTTTCGGCAACCGATGCCCATAGTCTTGAAGAGGGAACGACACTTGCTCGTGGGATCGAGACGGCAGGGGCTTTGTCGCAACACCGAAGCGGAGCAACGCTCACAACGGTCGATGAGAGCGTCCCCGTAATGCAAAGCGCAATCGAAGGGCACGGATCGGCAGAAGGTGTGCTCCGAGGAGCCTACGCCGAAGGCTTGCATCCTGTGGCGCATACGGCAGATGACAGAGCTTCACGAAATGTTGATAGACCCGAGATGTTCGGGGTCGGTTCCGTGCCTCCCGTTATGCCGCAAGTGGCTGATGCATACGAGACCTCGGAAGCGACGCTACAAAAAGCATCCGCTTCACACGATGCTCGTTTGGAGGCGGAAGCGACCAATATGCCTACACCGGTTACGCCTGAAGAGGTGAGGCATCCTGAAAGACAGTCTTCTTTTGAAAAGGAATTTGCCGTAACGCAAGGCGCCTTAACCGGGGCACTTCATTCGAATCTGTCTGATGCCGCTTTTGAGCGCGGGCTCTTGCTACTGACGCGTGAGTCTTATCGGCGAGAGAACTGCGATAAGAACTACGCCCTTCGCAATGCGTTTTTCTTCGGGCTGGGGTACTCAGCGCCATCTGAAATAGCTGCCGAACTTCGAGAAAAGGCCGAACGCAATCCGGATCTCGCTCGAAGCATTGCCGATTTAGGGGCGACATCACGCGGAAACATCTCAAGCTATGATTGGGGAACGCTTCGGAATCTGCTTGGAAAGAAACGATAAAGATGCCCTAGAAAAAATCATCTGTGAAATAAAAGTAGATGAGAAATTTCTTTTGTAATGCCGGAGGCAAATCTCCGATATGAGGAATTCGTTCGATACGTTCAGTAACAAAGAAAATTGGTTTAAAGAGGATTGAGATGAGGAAAAAGATGAACTCAATAAAATAAAGAAATGCAATGAGAAGTTTTTTCAGAATTTTCATTATACCCACTCAGACGCTAAGCAACCAAAAATAAATTTAACTTATAGAGATATTATATATGATTCAAGGAAAAATAAACTCTTTAGAGGAAGAAAACTTAAATTCCTTTGATTTTCATCAAACTACGAATGTCTTTCTTGAGTTTTTGAACGACCAGCATTGTGAATGTATTTTCGACTCGGTCGATATTATGGAGAAAAATCGCTATTTGAAGTATTTCGGACCGGCCGTCTATATTCAATTACGAACAAACGGATTTGTTTATGTCGGTGAAACATTTAATCTCTTTGCTCGGACGATGCAGCACATTCGAAACGGCGTCAAGATTGTCTACATGGGAGCAATTTCCGTCTGGCCTCTTACCAATGACGAGAGAAAAGACACCGAGACTTTTATCATGGGCCGGGCTATGGAAGCCGGGTTTCCGCTTGAAAACACCGACAAGCTCGATGATGCAATGGAAAGCGCACGAAAAGTCCGGGAGCTTAAAAAGAAACTTCTTGACTCAATAGAGTGGATTGCAGAGGCGCCAGATTCTCCTGGGTAAAAATGCTTCCTTTCCGCTTGTCCTCAGTAAAACTTAAGCGCAAAGCCCGATTTTTGGCACGGTGTCCGTTGGTGCTGGGTAAAGTTCGGTAAGCGGACTTTACGGGAAATCCGAGGAGCTTCAAACCTCTTGGTGCATTTGGGGCAGCTGTATAATTTGCTACACAAAGAAAGAAGCGGAATTTGATTTAGTTTTCGACACTTTAAGTCCATCGAAAAGGCTTTTTTCTTACACGGTTATTGAACTATTTCAATTAATAGCAACACGACGGATTCTTGACAAGTCATGCATAGTGATGCGAAGACGCGGGCACTGATGTCCGGTCTCATTCTCGGGTACTTAGCGATTACCGGCCTTCTTTTTGTTTTTGCCTGGTTAGCATTTCTCAATAATAACGGGGTTGTTGTTCATGAAAAGTACAACTGGTACGTAACGGCTTTGTATCTTTTTCTGACTATCTTTTTAGATCGGACCTACAGCGCCTTTTGGGTCTCGTGCTTAAAACCGAGGCACCTGATTTTCTCGCAGCAGGTTGTGTCTTTCGTAGCGGTTTTCCTCGTTTATGCAATCGTCTCGGCGGTTTGGGAGGTTCTCTTAAGCCCGGTGCCGTTTATTGTGCTCCTTTTAGCCCAAACGCTTGTCAATGTCCTTTGGTCCTATACGGCCGATGCCCTGTGGTTTTACTTTCATTCCCCCCTTAGGACCTATATTCTTTATGGGAACAAAGACAACCTCGTGCGGCTCTCGGAGGTTTATCGCTTCACGCGTAAGTTTCATGTGGTTAAAGAACTTGCCGTAACGCCCGATACCGTCACGCAAGTCTTAGGCGAGACACCCGATGCCCAAGCGCTTTTTGTCGTCGGGGCGTCCGAAGAGATTCGCAATCGCCTGATGATGTATTGCCTGGAGCATTCAATCGAAGGCTTTTTCCAACTGGAGATTCAAGACATCATTCACGCGGGCGCCAAGCAAGTTCACTCGTTCGTAATGCCCTTGATGGGAGTCGGTGTCCCGATGCCGGACCCCTTTTACATGATTGTCAAGCGCATCCTCGCGTTTTTCCTTGCTCTGATTTTTCTGCTTCTTGTGAGTCCGATATTAATCGGAGCGGCTCTTGCAATTCGTATCTTTGACCCGACGGGCCCGGTAATCTTTACGCAGCAACGCATGGGACGAAATTTAAAGCCCTTTACGTGCTACAAGTTCCGGACGATGTCTGTCAAGGCTCCGCACGACTGCCATCCGCGCGATTTTGATGCCAAAGCCTTTTTGACGCCCTTAGGGTCGTTCTTGCGGGAATCGTCCATCGATGAGTTGCCGCAAATTTTTAATATTCTTAAAGGCGACATGTGCTTTATCGGTCCGAGACCGGTACCGCTTACGGAAAAGGAACTTATCGCGCATCGAGCCACAATCGGGATTTATCAGCTTTATCCGGGCATTTCAGGACTCGCTCAAGTCTCGGGGCGCAATGCCGTGAACGATGCAGAAAAACTTCTTTTCGATTACGAGTATCTGGAGAAGTTTTCGCTGCTCCTGGATATTAAGGTTTTCTTTAAGACCGTGCTGTTTGTGCTGATGCGAAACGGCGTGTATGTGAAGAAAACCGGGAAGAAGGAATGATGAAAGTCATCGGTTTTACGGTCTTGGAATCTGTGTATGCTAAAGATGATCCTGTAGCGCTCGATGCTGCTTTAGAGAGTATTGCACGTAGTACGTGTCTTCCCGAAGCCGTTGTTCTTGTCAAAGACGGGACAATTCCTGATTCCCTAGAGGGCATTATTGGCAAATGGCAGAGTGGGGAGAGACTTCGGTTAATCGTAGTCGGCTACGCGCAAAATAAGGGGCTTGCGCACGCACTTTCCTACGGCTTGCAGTTCGTTCGGACTGAACTTGTCGCGAGGATGGATAGCGACGATATCTGCGCGAAAGATCGCTTTGAAAGGCAAGTTGCCTTCATGGACAGCCACCCCAAGATTGCGATTAGCTCGGGGTACATTGAAGAATTTGAAACCAATCCTCGTCAGCCTGTCTCCACGCGACGAGTTCCCTTAACCAGCGACGCGATTCATCGGTACTTAAAGCGGCGCTCGCCATTTAATCACGTGGCCGTGATGTTTCGTAAAAGTGCGGTTCTTGCGGCCGGCAACTATCAGAGCGTTCCGTATTTTGAAGATTACGACCTTTGGGTTCGGATGGACCAAAAGGGGTTTCTCGGAGCCAATCTTCCGATTACTCTTGTGTATGTCCGTATCGGAAACGATATGATCGGGCGCCGTCAGGGATTGTCGTACTGTCGTCACGAACTTTTCTTTTTGCGCAGGACTCGGGAAAGCGGTTTTTTAAGTTTTTCTGAGTACCTTATAGCCCTTGCTGTTCGGATTCCCGTGAGGCTCCTGCCGAAACCGGTCCTTGCTCTTGTTTATAGAATCGTCAGAATGCCGTCTACAAGCCTTGTAGAGCGCGTCCGCGCGATTTTACAAGGGGGGGGCGAAAGCTAAGCTATTTCCCGCGTGTAGGGGCTTTTTACGGCCTTTGCGCGCAGACGTCGCCTTCGGGGTTTGACATGCGACGCAGGGAATCCTCAAGCACCTTCGCTCGTTTTAACCGGTCTTTTTCCGCAAGTATGGAAAAAGGCTGCATCGCCGCTTTTGCCTCTTGCTCTCGGTCGTTTGCGATGCCGAAGGCTGTGCCCCCAAGTTCCTTTGTTCTGCCTTCTTACGCCCGAAAGGTGCGTTTTCTTTTTTGCCTCCCCTTGACCCTGTTTGGGGCGTTTGAATCGTGTGCGTTGAGCAATCGAAATACGTACGCGGCGTTTTCTGACCCTTTCCTCGGAGTGCCCCATGAAGCCTTTTGACTATCTGATTGTCGGTGCGGGACTATTCGGTGCCGTATTTGCCAATCGCGCGAGGGCCGCAGGAAAGACGTGTCTTGTCATAGATAAGCGACCCCACATTGGGGGCAATATTTATACCGAAGTCGTGGAAGGAATCGACGTACACCGGTACGGCGCCCACATCTTTCACACCAATAACGAGGCAGTCTGGAAGTTTGTGACATCGTTTGGCGACTTTAACAACTTTGTGAATTCCCCGGTGGCCAACTACAAGGGGCGACTGTTTAACCTGCCCTTTAACATGAACACCTTTTACGCGATGTGGGGCGTTACGACACCGCGCCAGGCTCAGGAAAAGATTGCCGCGCAGCGACAAGAGGTCGGCATCGAGCACCCGCGTAACTTAGAAGAGCAAGCCATTAGCCTCGTCGGGCGCGATATCTACGAGGCCCTGATTAAGGGCTACACGGAAAAGCAGTGGGGACGCGATTGCCGGGATTTGCCGCCCTCAATCATTCGCCGCCTTCCCGTGCGGTTTTTGTTTGATAACAACTACTTTAATGCCAAGTTTCAAGGGATTCCCGTTTCTGGCTACACAGAGCTTGTCAAAAAGCTACTTCAAGGCATTCCCGTGCGTCTAAATACGGACTACTTTGAAGGGAAAGCGGCGCTCGATGCCTTGGTGCACACCGTGGTCTACACAGGGGCCATCGATCGGTACTTTGACTACTGCGAGGGTGCTCTTGAGTACCGGCGTGTGCGCTTTGAAACCGAAGTTCTTGAGATACCCAACTACCAGGGCGTTGCCGTCGTGAACTACACCGACAGGACCGTTCCTTACACGCGCATCATCGAGCACAAGCACTTTGCCTTCGGAAGGCAGGAGAAAACCGTCATCAGCCGGGAGTATTCAGCCAAGTGGAAGGTGGGCGAAGACCCTTACTACCCGATCGGGGATGAAAAGAATCAAGCGCTTTACCGCAAGTACCGCGAAAGGGCCGAGGCACTGACAAACGTATATTTCGGGGGAAGGCTCGGCACCTACCAGTATTTGGACATGGACAAAGTCATCGAAGAGGCCCTTGAGGCAACGGAGCACCTTGTTTAGGAAGAACTTCCATGAAGAAAATTGCCATTGTGACGTTTAGCACGGCGCTCGCCGGAGAAAAAGGCTTAGAGCGCTTGTATTTTCTTGCTGACATTTTCAGTCGACACGGGTGGGAGGTGGAACTTATTACGAGCCGCTTTCACCACTGGACCAAGAGCTTTCGACCGAAGGATGCGTGTTACGACAAAGAGCACCTTAAAGTGGTCCTATGCGACGAACTCGGATACGAAAAGAATATTCAAATCAAACGCATCCTCAGCCACCGAATCCTCGCGCGCAATATCCTTACCTACCTAAAGCGTGAGACCTACGACATCGTCTATTGCCACATTCCGGACAATCACCTCGCGGCGCTCGTCGGCACGTATGCCAAGGCACGGGGCATTCCTTTCATTGTCGACATCGAGGACTTGTGGCCAGAGGCGATGCGCATGGTCTTTAATGTCCCCGTCATAAGCGACATTCTTTTTTATCCGTTTGCGCGCGATGCCCGGATTGCCTTTCGTGCGGCGTCGGCCGTTATCGGGTCGTCCGATGAATACCGTGACCACCCGGAAAAGTACGGCATTACAATCCCCGAGGCTTTGACGGTCTACGTCGGTAACGACTTGGCGCGGTTCGATGCCGGTGTGCGGCAGTATGCCGATTCCATTCATAAGACGCCGGGGGAGTTTTGGGTCACCTACGCCGGTACACTCGGGCAAAGTTACGATATCGCAACACTTGTGCGGGCTGCGCAGCAAATTAAAGAAACGGGAATTGAGGATGTTGCTTTTAAGATTCTCGGGGACGGACCCAATCGTACGGCCCTAACGGAGCTTGCCGGCAATAGATCTTGCAACGTTGAATTTCTCGGCTATCAGCCCTATGAAAAGATGGCAGCATTTCTCACCAAGTCCGATGTCAACGTCAATTCCCTAGTCACAAAAGCGCCTCAGGGATTTGTCTCGAAAATCGGGGATTACCTTGCGTCGGGAAAACCTATGATTAATACTGGCAGTAACGGTGAGTTTCGGCGAGCGGCTGAGCGTGAAGGGTGGGGCGTGAATGTTCCGGCGGAGAATGCGGATTTGCTTTCCCAGGCGATTTTGAAACTTAAAGCCAATCCGGCGCAGTGTCTTGCGATGGGGAAAAAAGCGCGGGCGGTCGCTGAGGAAAAGTACGATAGGAAAACGTCGTACCTTGGGATTATTCAATTGGCAGATCGGTTGCTGGAAAAAGCCCATTGCCAGGAGAAAACTCTCAGATGAAAGTCTCCGTGATTATTCCGGTTTATAACGCCGAGTTGTATCTAGACCGCTGCATTGCATCTGTCATCGGGCAAAGCCATCGCTATTGGGAAATGATTTTGGTCGATGACGGCTCGACAGACCGAAGTCCGCACATCGCTCAGCGGTGGGTTAAGAGTGATTGTCGGATACGGTACGTTCGAAAAGAAAACGGCGGGCCGAGTTCAGCGCGTAACCTCGGACTTACCATGGCTACGGGCGACTACATTCACTTTCTGGATTCAGACGATTGGATTGATCCACAAACGTACGCACGCTGTGCCGAGTTAATTGACCGGTACGAGGCGCCCGATTTGGTTGCCTTTAGTGCGGTGATAACGGATTTTCAAAGACGTGTCACGGCGCAAAGCGAAAACGTTCGGGTACTCAATAAATCCGAGATGTTTGGTTATTTTTTCCGCATCCACGGCGAGCTGTCGAACTACTCTATCTGGGATAAATTGATTCGACGGCCTGTTTTAAAAGGCTTTTCTTTTCCCGATACGATGTTCGAGGATGTTGAAGCCTCCTATGAGTTCTACTCACGCGCCGCATCCATGGTTAAGACCTCGGCCGTGTTTTACTACTACTTTAAAAACACGAGCAGTATCACGAACTCGGCGGTTAAAGCTAAAGATTTGGATTTACTTAAAGTCTGGAATCGCCTGGTTCAGCGGACAAAAACGGAGTACCCCGAATTTTATTCAGCTGCGGTTTTCAATCGCAAACGGGCAGATTTTACCGTGCTTGCCAAGATGCTCCTTAAGGGCTACGACAAAGCGAGCCCCGAACTATGCGCCATGCGGCCCGTATTAAAGAAGGCTGTTAGGGAAAACTTTTGGGCGCTTCTTTTTGGGAAAATGCCGATTTCAAGGAAAGTTTTGCTCATCCTTGTTGCGTTGTAGTCGGCTGAGCGAAGGGAACGGGAGGCGCACGAGTTCTTGCTAAATCCGTACAGGAGGTTTTTTGCTGCGAGTATGATGCTTTGGGTAAACTACCTGCGATTCTTCATTCGCTACAAATCATGAAAACTCTGAGTGTCATCATTCCGTGTTACAACGCCGAAAAAACGGTCGGAAGCTTAATTAAATCGTTCGGTTCAGGGCTCCCTTGGGTAAAGCTCATTTTTGTCGATGATTGCTCGAAAGACGGAACTATCGGAACGATTGACAAGTTTGCTCAGGAAAGCGGGTTTGATTACTCCATCCTTGTAAACGAAAAGAATTCCGGCGTAAGTTTTTCCAGAAATCGAGGTCTTTCCGTCGCCCATTCCGAATTTGTTCTTTTTGCAGATAGTGACGATTTTTTTGCTCCTGGCGCCTTTGAGATAATAAACAAGGCGCTTGAAACGGAGGCGGACGTCTATCTTTTTGACACGCTGTACGTTCTCGGAAAATTGAAACGGACGATACAAGGGTGTGCAGGGGCACTGGCCGGAGGCATCAAGCCCCAGGAGGCCATCCTTTCCATGAATTATGCTGTCTGGTCCAAGGTCTATAACCTCAGGACCATCGCAGAAAATAAAATTCTCTTTCCTCCCATGAAGATTAAAGAGGATTTTGTGTTTAATGTCGCTCTCCTTTCTTTTTGTACGAGGATTCGTTACGTTTCCGATTTTTTTTACGTCTATGTGAATAACAGCTCTTCGGCGATGAACACAACGCCGATGACCGAAGACATCCAAAGGACGGCTTTTAAAGTTCTCAGAGAGCGGATTCCGGAAAATGCCTTGCCACTTTTACCTGTGTTGGCTCTGAAGGATTTTTTGTACGAAGGAGCTAAAAATGCAGCGTTAGCTTCCGAGGGTACCGAAAGGATACGATGCATCGTTTCGGAGTTTGAAAAGGAATTCGGCTCTCAATCCGTAAACCTAACGCAATTGCATTACGGGTTTTACTACAAAGCGATGATTGCTTTGCTACTGGCGCATTCTTTTTGCTTGTTTCGACTGTGTGTTCGAATTCGAGCCTTGCTCATTCGCGGTGTCTGTCAAGGTAGTTTTCCACAAGTTTCACAAGAATAACTACTCCGTTGTTTCCTAATTAAGGGGCTCTGCCCCTCGCTTGCTCCGGGCGCTTCACCCCGCGGTTTTCTTTCCCGGAAAAGAGGCCTGCTTCTGCTGGCCGCAAGGTCACATTTCCCGATATACTCTGCGTGCACAGATAGGAGCGGTCCGATTCTGTGTCCCGGTGAAGAGGACTCTTCGCATTACCGCCTCGTTGGTTGGCTCCGAGAGGTGGTTTCTCTTCTAGGTGCCCATTCTCTGGATTAATCCATACGCCCCCGCTAGGAGCACAGCACAAGGTTCTCCCTTGAATCCACCTTTCCGGGTGCTCACGGCGTGCTTTTCTGATAACCCTTTCGCGCCGACGAAGAATCACCTTATCCTCCCCGCGGAACCGTGCTCCGGGCGTAACTATACGAATTCCGCTATGACGGTGCTCCTCGTTGTAATGCGCCACAAAGCCCGTAAGCCATTCCTGGGCCTTCTCAAGGCTCTCGAAGCCATACGTTGGGTACAGATAGTCGCCGCTGTATTTGAGCGTCCTAAAGAACGACTCCGAATACGGGTTATCGTTACTCACGCGCGGACGGCTATGGGAGAACTTGACGCCGCAATCCTTCAGGAGCGTCTGTGTGCTAGCGGCCTTCATTAAGGAGCCGTTATCTGAATGAATAGCGAGCGTTCCGGGACGTACACCGTGACCGACAAAAAGGCCCGGGCGCACTCGTCGTTATCCGCTTCATAAACGCGAGCGGAGATGATGTAACGGCTGTCAATTCAATGATGACGTAGCCGCAGTAAAAGCGCCCCGTATATTGGCTCGTGCGAAAGTACGTGATGTCCCACGTCCAGATTCGGTTGGGGCCTGATGCCTGATACGACGCCGGCTTATAGCGCCCCCGCGCATCGGTGCACGTCTCTTGTTCAAGCCTTTTGCCGCGAAGATCCGATATCACGTCGAAAGCGAGCAGTGGTATGCCTGCTTCTCGTCGAGCAATTTGTATACGGTCTGCGGGAGACTTAAATCGGAAACGTCTGCCATGCACAAGCGCTCTACGATTGCTTTCCCGGCTACTTCGGCAATTATCCGAACGCTATGGAAAGCCGCTCGCTTCGTGTGCCCATCTTCATCGCCGAGTCTTTTCCAATTCCGATAAGTCCTATCCGTTATCCCGACGGCGTCACACACTTCCTGCGCTGTGACGCCCATCGGCGCACCCCTTTTCAATCAGCTTCATGATTTCGCGGCAGTCTTGAGCGCTGATTAATCGTCCTTTTTCTCGAGAATCGCCTGCGCTTTTTTCGGTAACAGTAGCCTAGTTGCCGTTTTCGATAATGCTGTTTTTTATTTTTCCGGCTCTCGGCTCATTTGGGCTTTTTCCCGTATCTGCCAACGAATCCGGTCTTTCGTGGCCGTCAATTCCTCGCGGTTACAAGCTTCGGGATGTGCCTCAAACCACTGTTGCCCCTGGGTTACCTGCTCCGTTGTAATCCCCGCCTTACGGCAGTGCTTGCCGAACACAACTACCCCGAGTACGCGCTTTAATACGACAGCTTCATAGGACTTCCGGCAAGGGACGCTTTTTAGCAATATCAGTCAGTTCATCCGATTCCTTTGCGAGGTTAAAGCTGCCGGCATGTTATCGGCAAGAGCTCTGTCGCGCCATGTCCTGACCGTGACAACGGAAAACTTGTACGTCTGAGCCGCATCGCGCAAACTGATTTCTCCGGACAAGACACACTCAAGAGCCGCCTCTTTAAATGTGCTCGATTAGGGTTGCATTTTCCACTTTTCCTTCCTTCTTGAGACCTGAAAACTATTATGACAATTAATGATTCGCATGGTCTCGGGTTAAACGATGTGAGGGCGGAGATTCCTGAAATGAACACATTGTGATGAGGGTCTGCATTTTTCTCCCATAAATACTCTCGAAATCAATATAGACGTTCTAAAATTCAGGTACGTTTGTCATCCGCTCATATATGTAAAAGCCTTGCTTTGCGAAAGACAAAGGCGTCTTCTTTGAGTGGCAGAACCACAGTTACTTTTTTCCATGGAGTGATAGTCGATTCCATTATGTTTAGTGTCGTCATTCCGGCTTATAACTGCGCAAAAACCATTATTCCGGCTATCGAATCGGTCTTAACTCAAACGCGCTTGGAGTTGATTGACGAAATTCTCGTTATTAACGACGGATCAACGGATGACACGGATACGGTACTTCAAAGATACTTAACGCAGTCGCATGCCGTTCCGATTCGGTATTTCTCACAGACCAATCACGGCGTCTCGGCAACGCGCAATTTCGGCATTCACAGGGCAGTGGCGCCCTGGATTGCGCTTTTAGATGCTGATGACATGTGGCGACCTGAGAAGATTGAGCGACAGTACGAGGCGATACTATCTGAGCCGAAAATTAAGCTCTTGGGGACAAAGTACCCCTTAAAAATCTTTTTGCGCAAAAAAACAGGACTTGTGAAGATTTCTACTGTGGACATGTGTCTGCGGTCGATTTTTATTCTAACGAGCGTTGTCTTTGATAAAGAGTGCGCATTGAAATTAAAGCTATTTAATGAATCGATGCAATATAGTGAGGACTTAAACTTTTTTTCTTAAATTTCTTACCCTTGACGGGTGCTATGTTTTAGTTGAGGATTTAATTCGCAATGATTGTTGGAAATCTTTTTCTGGAGAAACGGGACTTTCTAGTCACTTAAAGGAAATGAACCAAGGACGAAATGATAGTTTGAAAGAAATTTGCTCGATGGGTTTGATATCTGTTCCATTCCTTCGGTTTCTCTTAGTTTTTAATGAATTAAAGTATTGGAGAAAAAAGTGTATCTGCTTTTTTAACCGGATGCGCAAATCAAGGTAATGTGCTATGAAAGTATCTGTTGTTATGGCTGTCTACAACGGCGAAAAGTATCTTCTCGAGCAATTGGATTCAATCAAGAATCAAACACGAACCCCTGATGAGGTTCTAATTGGCGATGATGGGTCTACTGATTCATCGGTAGCACTAATAAAAGACTATATTAAAAATAACAACCTGTCATGGCAAATTTCAGTTAATTCGAAACGAAAGGGATTTGGTAGAAACTTCTTTTCGCTCATGAATAGGTGCACAGGGGATGCCATTTTTCCTTCCGACCAAGATGATGTCTGGAGACTAGATAAGATTGAAAAAATGGTTGAAATACTCGAAAAAAACGATAATATTGCTCTTTTAATATCAACATATCAAATGGTTTCCATGGATTTTTCGTGTAGAGATTTCAATACTCGAAATAATCCTCTGAATCCAGAAAAATGTGGAATTGTAAGATTAAGTTTGCACGACGTGATTTCTCAGAAAGACAAGACTTGTCCGTATGCCGGAATGGCGCAGTGTATTCGTGCAAGTTTTTATTTTAATACATTTCAAAACATGAATCACTTTCCGCTTGTCCATGATCGGATTATGGTTTTATTGGCAGCTGATGCAGGGGCGTTTTATAAGCTTAATGATTTTACAGTTTTTCATAGAGTACACGTTAAAAACACAAGCGGCGTAAATAGAAGCGTCTTAGACAAAATCTTCAGAATTTCTGTGTCTGAAAGACTAAAGTTTTTGGAAAATTTTAAAAACGAAGATCAGAGCTATTTGGATTCTCAAGTTTACATGTCTAATACTCTTAGGGAGTACTTGGTCGCGAGATCGAAGTATCAAAATGAAAGAGTTAGGGCTATACGTTCTGGAGATGCTTCTCGGATTTTTAGAGTTTTTTTGCAAAATCGAAAGAAGGGACACATAAGTGTTCTTTCTCTTTTGAGCGATTGCAAATATATCTTAGCCAAGAACGTTTTTGGTTAGTCGAGTATTAGGACTTATATCCTATGAAAATACTATCATGTGCAAGTTTCTATGGGAGTGGATCTAGTGCGGTCCTGGACTTGCTGTCTGAATACTCTGAAGTCAAGTCAACGAATAATTTTGAGTTTCGTTTGTTGCATGATCCAGATGGCATTTCTGATTTAGAGTTTCATCTGGTGCAATGTCATAATCGACATAATTCTGGATTTGCCTTGAAGCGCTTTTTAAAACTTTCAAAATTTTACAAGGAGGATCCTAAAAATAGATATGAAACTTGCTTTAATGGTAAGTTTTACTCCCTAGTTGAACAATACATAAGTAGAATCACAGATTTTAAGTATCGGGGTTGGTGGTTCTATGATGCTTATGATGGGCGTGCTTTTTTTGAGTATTACTCGCTCATGTTGTTTCGAAAACTCCTCCGTATGATTACCAAAGGAAGATTTGATATATTCCCTTCGGAAGTTACCTATTGCCCTCATCCTTCTGCTGAAAAGTTTCTAAAGGAAACACAGTTTTTTATTCGAGAACTATGTCAGGCAGCAAATCCGGAACATTACCCTTATCTTATCTTTGACCAAGTTGTTCCATCTCAAAATATCTCTCGGATTCTTCGCTATTTTCTTGATGAGGTATTTGTATTTGTTGTCCATCGAGATCCGCGGGATGTTTTTCTATGCAACAAGTTTTTTTGGAAAGAGCACTTGTTGCCTGTTAAGAGTCCAGTGGATTTTTGCAAATGGTATCGCTATACACTCGAGAGTGGCTCACCAGAAACGGTGGACTTGTCACATGTAAAGAGCATTCATTTTGAAGACTTAATTTACCGATATGATACCCTAGTCAAGGAAATTGAGAATTTTGTTGGTCTGAAAACGATTAGTCATATAAAGAAATTCAGCTTGTTTAATCCCTTAAGATCTGTCGTCAATACACGTCTTTGGGAAAGGTACGGCACCCCGGAAGAGATGGCGATTATCGAATCAGAACTTTCGGAGTACCTTTACGATTTTGATGCCGTTAAGTCCAACAAGATTTCGGGTATTCCCATGGCAAAGTGTAGCGTGTTCTGACCTTAGTTCGGCAAATCTGTTTTCTTGCTCATGGCTAGCTCTTTCCAATCGGTCGCAGCTAGGACGGTACTCACGATAATGACGAGGCAGTAAACGACTTCGAGAGCCGTCGGAGTTTGGTCGAGTAGTATAAACCCCAGGAAAACGGCCCAGGCCGAATAGGAGATGTTCAGTGCCATTCCTTTGGCTGCTCCAATTTTTGCAATTGCCTTGTAGTAGAACAAATACGATGCCGTTCCTGCCAGGGCCGCACAGGCAAGGGTCGTATTAGCGGATGTCGGAACAACCGTGGTAAGAAAACTGTAAGCCCCGAAAGCAGGGAGGACTACAAGGGCATACACGATTCCGGAGGTTGTTTCTCGGATTTGTAAAGCAATCTCATTGTCAATGGCAGCATCTCGCATCCCACAAGCACATAAAACAGCTTCAGATCCCCAGCCGATGACGCACAAAAGCGCACAGAGGACACCAAGTTGTGCATTTCCGGTTCCTCCTTTTATATCAAGCGCATCTAAGCTCATTCCGATGATTGCCAAAAGTGCAACGCCAAGAGAGATAAGCCGAAGAACGGACAACCTTTCTTTGAGCAGGATGACGGCGAGTAGGGTTCCGAACGCCGGATAGAAAGCCGAAATAATCGCGGTGTAAGCCGGTCCGATGTTATTGATTGCAATGACGTATCCAGTCATTCCGATTGGGCCGCCGAGGAGGGCGCCGAGCAAAACGACTTTTCCGCTTTTTGTTCTAACAGCGGAAAGGGTTTCTCTGAGCCTCCCTTTCAATCCCATATAAAGGGCCATCCAAAAAGCACACAAAACATCGTGCAACGCCGAGCTTGTTATTGCCGCAAACGCAATTGTCTGAGCCGTGTTGTCCGAAAATGGAGCCAGAGAGAGGGCAATTGAAAGAATCGTTGTGTCAAGGGCCCAAAGAATTCCGCTGAGGATGCCGAATAGCATCAGTTATCTCCTTTCTCAGTTATCTGAGAGGATGGCGTTAGAGGCATTTTGTATAGATTTAAAGCCTCCTTTAAGTAGCGTTTGGCGTACCGGTAGTAGATATGTAGCCACGGTCCGACGCAGTCGCCTTTCTTTTCTTTAACAAGAGACCAGGCAAACCAGCACCAGCCGGCCATGCCGACTTGCCCGAGGTTATGCCGCAGTTCTTGTTCCGTCGGTTTGCGACCGAAATAGTGTTCAAGAGCTCGTAGCATCTTACTTCTATCTAATTGTTCACAGACGCTAAAAGTTCCGAAATCATTGGCGTAATCGCTCATTCCAGCATATTCCCAGTCGATTAAGTCTATGTGACCGTCGGGTGCTATGAGGAAATTCAGTCCGAAAAAATCATTGTGGCAAAGGACGGGAGAGCCCTCATCGCCTAGCAGGAAGGTATTTAATTCCGTTGCTTCGCGTTCCATCTCGGTCCAATCGGGAATATCAATTTCTCCGAAACACGAAAGAAGGGTCTTCTCATATTTTTTTCCTTCCTCGTAGAAACTAAAACAGCGATCGACTTTGGTCGAACACCGGTGGAGACGCCGAGCCATTTGCATGGCTAGTTGGAGTTGGGAGTCGTTGTGCGAGTCAAGGTTTTTGCAATCACGCACAAATCGTGAAATTTTCCATCCTCGTTTTGGGTCGGCAGCAATAAATGTCGAGTCAAGTTTCAAATTGCGCGCCGCGTTAAGCGCCGCACACTCGGCTTTGCGGTCGATAAGGAGTTCCGATCCGACCCCGGGATGCCGATAGACCCATTCGCCTCTGTCGGTCGAAAAATGGCAGGAAAGGTTTGTCAGACCTTGTTTTAAAGGGTAAATATTTCGAATTTCTGTCCTCTTGCACCCAAGAACGGAACAGATGTTGTCAAATATCTCGGAGTCTAGATTTTCGAGGAACTGCGGATCGAAATCTCGAAGGTCATCGAGTGAATCAAATTCCCAAATGAAGGGAGGGTCATACTTTCGCACAAACATTTCGAGCTCTTGAACGTGCTCTAGAAAAAGACTCTCCCAGAGTTTGTTGGCTGTTTGTGGTAGGTCGTATTCGGCTTCTAATATGCGACGAAACGCTTGAGAGAACTTGCGGTCAAAATAGGCATGTCCAATCATGTACCAGGCATCATGACCGCCGATTTCGGCGCCTGTGATGCGACCGTCGGCATCTACTTTCAAGCACCATTCTGTTGTTGGACCTTGCGCGTATTCGGCGGAGTAGTAGGCACGCCGGACATATTTCTCGAATGGGTTTTTCTCGAAGTAGTTATCGGAAGAGCAAACATAGGTATTCCCTAAATGCTCCCGAAGCAACATGAGGGAGGCATTGTTGTTGCGAGTGGAATAATCTTTGTTGATAACAAGATGCACTCCGAATTTTTCTTCAAGGTAGTAGAAGGACTCTTGTTTATAACCGACGACAACAAAGATTTCATTAATTCCCGTCGCTTGTAGTTGTTTTATTTGGCGCTCGATTAAAATTTCACCTCGGACTTTGAGTAAGCCTTTGGGGCGCTCATAAGAAATCGGAACGAAGCGGCTCGACAGACCAGCGGCAAGAATAACAGCGTTATCAACACGGTAGTTCTCGATCTCTTCGAGACCTTGGTCTGTGAGTTGTCCATGACAAGTTAGGCCCTTTGCTTCAAGCTCGTTGGAAAGGCCAGGGTCAATATTTTTAGGGGGGGGGCAAGAGTAGAAACTTGATAGCAACTGGAATTCTTGTTTATTTAGCATCTCAGTAGTTTTTATAATTGCTACAATTTTCGGAACAAAAGAATCTTTTCAAGTTGACTAGGCCCTTGACTGCCAGAAACCCAAGTTAGATTCGTGGCATTTTAGACCGTTTGGTTCTGAAAGCAAGACAGCTCCCAGGGAGAACGCACGGAAATTACTTATTGACAAAGACGAAAGCGGCAACTATTGAGACTGTAAACAAGTTTGTGTAAATCCAATATTTGTTAATCTCTTAGGAAGGAACAAAAATGGATTTACCCATGCATCAGGACAAACTAAAAAAAATAATTGCCAGCATTCCAACCGGACAGTTGCAAAGCGCTGAAAGCGAACCCTTCATCCAACAGATGCGCAAATATCTGATAGAACAAGCTCTACAGGGTGAAAGGGACGCCCATCTTGGTTATGACCGATATGAGCGTCACAGAGGTTCTAACAACCGAAATGGCTCCGGTCGGAAGACGTTAAAAACCGAAAAAGGTCCGATTGCAATTGCTGTTCCCCGAGATCGTGACGGGAGTTTTGACCCGTAAATTGTCCCCAAAGGACAAACACGAACCGGGGTGCTCGATGACAAAATTATCGCCCTTTACAGCAAAGGGATGAGTACTCGAGAAATCCGTGAAACGATTAAGGAACTTTATGATATTGATGCGTCGCCCACGCTCATTAGCAACGTGACAGGTCGAATCATTCATGAAGTCATCCAATGGCAAAATCGCCCCTTGGATTCGGTCTATCCGGTTGTTTTTATGGGCTGTATTGTTGTCAAAGTCCGAGACAATCAACGCATTGTTAACAAAGCCATCTATGTTGCATTAGGAATTAATCTGTCCGGTAACAAATAACTTCTAGGCCTCTAGTTAGCGGAAAACGAAAGAGCAAAATTCTGGTTGTCGGTTTTAACCGAGCTCAAGAATCGAGGCCTCGAAGATATTTTGATTGCCGGCATTGATGGTCTTAAGGGCTTCCCTGAGGCGATAGAGGCTGTTTATCCGAACACCCAGGTACAACTCTGCGTCGTTCACATGGTTCGCAACAGTCTGTGCTTTGTCAGTTGGAAAGACTACAAGCGTGTCGCAACACAATTAAAATGTTAGGCGAACGCATAAAGTACCCCCTTGACGAACTTTAATTTGACCCCCTCAGGAGTCAAAAAGTGAAGGAATCAAGAGGGAAAAAACATAATGAGGGTTTCCGTTTTCAAAGGAGACCCGACATGCTTGCAACTGAAGCAATCGAAAGGATTCGGATTTTGTCTGAGCGAGGACTAGAATCCAAAGCGATTGCCAAGAGTACGGAGATTACAAGGAACACCGTTCGCAAATACTTGACGCACATTCAACAAAAAACACCCATTGCCACAAGCGTCCGACGACCAAGCAAACTCGATGCTTACCGAGACAGAATTCGTGTCTGGTTTGCATCCTGTCGCGAGCACTGTCCGGTACTGCAACGTAAGCTACGCGAAGAACTCAACATATCAATTGGTCTGAGACAGCTGCAGAAGTATTGCCGGAAATGGCGTAGCAAAGAACTTAAAGGGAATGACATGACCGAGCGGTACGAGGTACCGCCCGGTGATGAAATGCAGATTGATTTTGGATTTGATGAGGTTTTGATTTCCGGGGTCAAGACACGGATCTGCATTTTTGTTGCGGTTTTGAGCTACTCCAGACGAGTCTTTGCCAAGGTTTATCCGAGAGAAAACCAAACCGCTTGGCTCGATGGCATCGAATCAGCCTTCAAACATTTCAATGGTGTTCCCGTTGCCGTCGTGTCGGATAACACACGCTGTCTGGTCGATAGCCGGGCCGAAAAGGGGAGAACCATTTTCAATCGACGCTATCTGCAATTAGCTCGATATTGGCAATTTGTTCCTGTCAATTGCAGGCCCTATCGAGCCAAGACCAAAGGCAAGGTAGAGCGGATGGTCGGTTACGTTAAGACAAGTTGCTTAGCGGGGCTGGAAGCGAATGATCTGCAGGACGTACAAAGGCAGATTAACGTTTGGATTGAAGTCGTGGCGGATATACGCAAGATAGACGGACTGTCAGGCAATCCGATTGAACGATATGCGACAGAGATTACGGCGTTAAAGCCGTACATGGGGCCCAATCTAACACAGCTCAGGTTGGAAACGAGAAAGCTCAACGTCAGCGGTTGCATTCAGATTGACGGAATTCAGTACCGAATCCCTGGAACAGACGCAGGTACTGATGTGGATGTTCTCATTGAGCAAGAAAGGATTGCAGTGTTTCTTCACGGGCAATGCATCACAGAATTGAACAGAACCGCTGACGCCTATGAAGCTAGCACATTTAAGCATCGACAGAAAGATATCTGGGAGCCGGGTAACGTCCGCAGTAGCTCATTAGATCGTTCATTATCCGAATACGACAGTTTTATCTAGGAGCACAGCCATGTCAGTTGTTAAGGCAATTTCCAACTCGGAGCTTGCAGCTTTGGCCAACAGATTGCGCTTGACTCTGATACGTGATCGAATGGAAGAAATGCTCGGTCTAGCCGCTGAAAAAAGACTCTCGCCTCGTGAGACTTTGGAATTTTTCTTTCGACAGGAAATTGTGCGCAGAGAAGAAAACCGAATCCGACAGGGAATCATGGGGGCTCATTTTCCAGCCGTGAGGTCATTGGATGATTTTGATTTCGAAGCACAGCCGTCTATTGATGCGAGACAAATTAGGGAACTATCTCAATTGGAATGGATCAGACAAGCTAAAAACTTACTGTTTTTGGGACCTCCCGGTGTCGGAAAGACTCATCTTGCGATTGCTTTTGGACGATTAGCTATTGAAAAAGGAATCAGTGTTGCCTTCTATTCGGCCGAGGAACTCGGGTTGCTCTTGGACAGCGCAATGACTGATGGCACAATCAAGCACAAACTGCTCCGACTTTCAAAACCTAAACTGCTGATTATTGATGAGTTCGGTTATACGCCGTTTTCGCCTGCGAGTGCCCCGTTGCTGTTTCGCTTAATCAATAGCCGTTATGAACAAAAGAGCATCTTGATTACAAGCAACAAACCGGTATCCGAGTGGGCTGCTGTCCTAGGAGATGCAACACTAACGACAGCAATGCTCGACAGACTACTCCACCACAGTGAGGTGGTTGTCATTCGAGGCGATAGCTATCGCTTGTTGGAGAAAAGAAAAGAGGGACTTTTAACATCAGTTCGCGCTGCTGGAACGTCTCTAACCGAGTAACAAACGGGGGTCATTTTAAAAGACGTTTTTGGGGGTCAAATTAAAGTTTGTTTGACAGTTCTCACTCAGTTCGGGAATAATACAGACACATTCACTCGAGAGGCTTTAGCTCTGATAATTACGACGGATATGGATATCTATAAGGAGTTAGAGAAGGTAATATTTGGTGAAAACACGGGGAATGAGACGTCGCAGATAAATACATAATAAAATTGCATAATTGTAATGGAAACAATGATTGAACTAGCTTGTAGACGACGGCATTCTCTTTTTACAGTTGCCTTATTTTTATTTATTATTGGAGCGGTTTTCTCTGAGGCGAATGGCATCGGGGACTATCTATGTCAGAGTTTTACTCTGAATGTTGGAGAACTATTAATTCAGAAGAGCCCGATTTCCTATTATCGGGCTGGCATTTTAGGACTCCTTCTCATTAAAATTGCTTTGGACTTGCTAGACCATTATAAGCTTTCTTTTTTTCAGATTCTAATTCTTGTTTTAGTTGTAGCCCAGGCTCTGATTAGTCATGGTCGCGGTCTTTTATTCTTATTTGTATTTGCGATTGCGGCACATGATGTTGATATTAAATTAATCTCAAAAGTTTTACTTTTGACTTTATCTGCTTCAATCGGCATCGTCGCTTTTTTAGCTCTTGGAGGATTTATTGAAGAAATTATTTCCGAGGGGGGGCAATGGTATAGAACAGTAAGGCGGTCACTTGGATTTGTTAATCAAAATACTTTGGCACTGTATCTATTGTCTCTAATATACGCTTGTTTTGTTTTATTTGAGCCAAAATTGAAAACTTTCCTTGGCCTAATACTGATTGCTGCTGTTGGCTTCTTTCTATCGGGAAGTCGAGGATTGGTTCTCGGTCTTTTTAGCCTCATTTCAACGTTTTATATTTTCAAAGCGAGTAACCCTACGTTCAGGCGCTTTATCGTGTTTCTTTTTCCGCTGATTGTTATTTGCGACCTCGTGTTTCTTTACCAATTCTCGTATGGACCGATTGAAGCGTATTTCGATAAATTATCGAGTTATCGATTTAGCTATGTGTGCCGTGTCATACAAGAGTTACCGATAACGTTCTTCGGAGATCCATCTTTCTTTACGGAAGATTCCGATCCGTTTGACAATTGTTATGCTTGGTGCCTTTTGGTATTTGGCATTGTTGGAACGACGGTTTTCCTTTTGTCCGTTTTCTTGGGGCTCCTCAAACATGTTGACAATATTACCCTATTGTCCATTTGCTCAACCATTTGTCTTATTGGGTTCATTGAATCTCGGATGTCTGACCCTGTGATGTCTTTCCCAATCATAAAAATTCTTCTTGACGGATGGGATACTCAGTTTCTTAAAAATGAGTTTGCTCAGATTGCCAAGACGTAATCTGTGAGCGATTTCGGCACCGATGACTCAAAGAAGGTGATTTTTCCAATCGTAAGAGCTTATTTGAACTTTAGAGTGGAAGGCCCTTTTCCCTAAGAACAATGATTGTGAGTGACCGAGCAAAATTGAAATAAAACGAACAGAACTTAAGATGAAAGACATCCGTCGCTATTTGGAACACGATAAATATATTTTGGTTATTGAAGGGTTTGATTACCTAAAAAATAGTTCAGGCACGAGTAAGGCCGTCAAATCTCACGAGCTTCTTTTTCGTGAACATGGATTTGATTACGTGTGCATCTATCCGTTCAATTTGAGCTATCACATCGGCATGAAGCACACGGGAATCTACGGGGTTTCCGTAAACGGCAAGGCCTGTGGCTATACTACTCTCAATAACCTAAAGTTCCTTTTGGCTCAGTGTGAAAGGAAGGGTCACGGTCTTTCAGGGATTCTGATTCATCATGCGATTAATAACCCGTTGAATCTGCTCGGAAGGTTCCTGGCAAGCTTTAAAGGCGTCCGCAAAGTCTTTTATTTGCATGACTATTGGACGTGTTGCCTTTCCATTGATATGATGCCCAATAGGGCAAAGAACACGTGGTGTCATAGCGATATGAAAGCCGGGTGCGACGGTTGCATTTGGGAGAAACGCAACGAGGCACATCGAGCGGTAATGAAGCGTTTTTTTGAGCGAATTGGTCCATGCGAATTCGTTGCTCCGTCTAAGTCGGTTGCGACCGAATGGATTAGAAGGAATCCTTCGGGATTTACGGATGTCCACGTCATCGGACACTTGAAGGCGAGAACTTTTAGTTTGCGAAAGGAGGATGCTTCGGAAGGGCCAGTTCGTGTGGCTTTTGTGGGAGCCGCTGCAGTACATAAAGGATGGCTGGAATTCCAATCCGTTGCCAAGCACTGTCATCGGAATGTTCGACTCTATCATATGGGACACACGGATCTTCGCCTGCTCGGCGTTCAAAAAGTGGATGTCCAAATTCACAAACAGGGACTTGACGCCATGATTCGGGCGTTAAGAGAGCATAGAATTTGCATTTCTCTCCTGTTGTCAGGATGTCTCGAGACCTATTCGTATACGCTTTTTGAGAGCCTGCAGGCCAAGTCCTTGGTCTGTTGCTTTGAAGGTAGCGGTAATGTAGCCGATGTCATCCATGAGACGGGGCTTGGCTGGTGCTTTAAGGATCTAGATGCACTACAGGAGTTTTTAAATTCAAAGGATTTGGGTTCGATTGTACGCGAGAAACAAAAGACGGCTGTGTTTCCAGAGGCGATGGTGACAAACGATGAAATCGTTGCTTATTTTGACGGAAAACCTATGGGAGACGGAAGGGAAGCTCTTTCGGCGCAGTTTAGCCTCTCGGAAGCGGTAAAGGCAGCTTTGATAGCAACAGCTATCTTGGCTTTTAATCGATTGAAGAGATTCGTTAAGGGTCTACTTAGAAAAATTCAAGGATAGGCACCTCCCCTTTTGTAACTCGGACTGCGCTCCTTAGTGCGCCCGTTGGCGTAAGGCGGTGATTTTTTCGCGAGCAAACCGAAGTGCAGTCTGACGGCCTTCGTCATTTAAGACAAAGAAAAAGCCAACTAAACAGAACGTGATTACAGAACACGTTCCGACAGCCAAAAACCTGATAAAACCATCTTGGGGCATGACAAAGGTAATCAAATAAGGAATCGCCAGTAATACCGCACCGTAAGCCAGAATTCTCAGGTAGGTATGTATAAAGAAGCGGCGTACTGAAAAGTGCAATACCGAGTGAATGATCCAAGAGTCGATGACACACTCTAAAACCCAAGGAATGATGTTAATTAGAAGAACGGTGTTGAGCGGGACGTCTATCCTGAGTAAAAGATAGGATACGGGAAGAATCAATATCACAATGGAACTTGATGCCATATTGTGCAGTTTTACAAGACCGATGGCATGAACGGCTGTCACAATAGAGCGTGAAATCGCAAAGATGACCGATTGAACTAAAAAGATTCGAATGAATGCTTCGGCATACTGGGGATAGTCGCCAAGCCAAATGGATAAGACGAATTCAACTTCAATGAAAAGCGGGACAGCAAAAAACATCAAAAGGAATGCGGCGAGATAGGAGCTTAACCGCATCATCCGAATCATTTCTTCGTGACGACCGGCATGGTAAAGCTTCATAATCTGCGGGTTGACTGCCGTCAGGAAGTTCCAGACAAACTGATTGACTGCCGCGATGACTTGGTTGGCGATTCCATAGGCAGCGTTGTAAATCAGTCCGAAAAAGGCATTGATGAGCAGATTAAGCCCTTGTTGTTGAGCAATTACCGTCAGGGAGCCCAATGCATCCCAGCCGGCGTATTTTCCTATGTTTTTTATGCGATGCCAATCAATGAGGTGAGGGTCTCGACAAACGCCATAATGTTTGAAACAGTAAATCACTGAAATAACGGTGATGATTACACTGACGCACGCAAGCAAACAGGCATAGGTCGGTAATTTATCCCAAGGAGAGAATGCTAAAAGTGCGGCAACGGAGAATTTCAAGACATCCCCCAAAAGCGTAATGGAAGCAAATGTTTTGATATTCTCCGTCGCAATAATCAAGGCCTGAAAGGGCATTGCGAGAACAAGGATTACCGCACTTGCTAGCGAGAAGTGAAATGCGGCATAGGCTGCCGAAAGCCGTTCAGGCGAAATCACCAAACAATTGGTGATGTACCAATAGCCGACAACTTCCACTAGACCGAAGATAAATACGGCGAGCGTGAGCATCAAAACACAGGAAGCTTTAAACACACCGGAAACTCCGATTGGATCTGAGTGACCGAGCTCCGCACACAGGAAACGGGATATTGCCCCATTCATAGCGGCCGAGATAAAGGAAAATGAAGCAATAATGCTTGCCACGACCGAGAAGGCTCCGAAATCCGAAACCCCAAGGGTTTTCAAAATTAATCGGGAAGCGTAAAGATTCAGAATCAAAGAGATTGCAGTGCGGATGTAAAGAAACATCGTGTTTTTTGCTACTTGTCTTTTGCTCCCTAATTTATTCGTCTGAATCATGTCATCTCTCTTAGCCCACAAAACATCTAGGGCTCCCAGATGCTTACTGTATTCGTCAATTTTTCTTTAATATGCCCACAATCTTTTGTATTGTAGCCCAATCTCATTTACGAAAAATCAAAATTGCATTGAATTATTTTAAACGAGGTTCTCTCTAGAATTTTGTTTTGCGCTCAAGAAAGAATAAATAGAAGTCAATTTGTTTCTTGTTTTCTTAATTTGTCTTTTTGTTGCTGGAAATACGAATGAGCGATTCTTCGCATTTCATTTATTGAATGCTTTAACTCATCATTCGTATATTTTTTATTGTTCTCGTTTTCTGGGTGATGAATAAAATTTCTTATATATGTTTCCACTGTCACAGAGAATATAGAAAGCGAATCGGAATTCTTTGGCTTCGACCACTGCTTGTTTTGACGGCACCCCTTTGCGACTAACCATTTGTCAAAATTTTTTTCTTTGGAATTATCGGAAGCTTCTTTAATTGCCTGGTCTTGTAAAAAACCATATAGTTCATTGTGGTACTCTTCGGATATATCACCGAAAGCTAAGTAGTTAACTTCATTGAGAGAACGATAGGGAAGATAGTCCTCTGGGATTGGGACTACTCTTTTCCCTCCATCTACTTCGGAGACGAGTCTGATTTGATTGAGTTGAAGTTGCTTTACTATGTCTGAACTGTGGGTTGTTAGAATCACTTGCGCCCCGACTTTTTCGGACAGAGTCTTTAATGTGTCTATCAGCATTCTTTGATACTGTTTATGTTGTGACGTTTCTGGTTCTTCGATAGCATAAATGATGCCTTTGAATCCTGAGAGTTTCTGTTTTCTTTCCGCTTCAGCCCTAAAGAAATTCAATAAGATAAGCCGTTTAACCCCGCTTCCTCGCTTGTTAATCGGAATATCATCATCGCCAGTAATGGAGAGCCCCTTAAAGACATCGGCCCATCTTAAATCTTTGGTCAAGGGAATTCTTGGATGAAGTGTATCTGCAATTTCTCGATCCATTTTTTTAATTTTGTCTAGAGTTAAATTAGCGACCTCTTGTATTTTATTCCTTACTTCTTCGGCAACCTTGTCAAGTTGTTCCTGTAAATGAGGCTCGTTGATAATTTGCTTAACTGCTTCCTTCAAAGGGTCTTGAATTTCACTGTCTTCATCAGAATTCTCGCGATCTGATTTGAATAAACTATAACAAGGTAGGTGACTTTGTAGTTTGCTCCATATTTCTTTTATATCACCGTCTTTCGAATTAACATCAATTTCAATGTCTTTTAGTTGCAGGGAATTAGATTGTTTAAATTTATCCCAGATTGCTGTTCGCAGACAAGCATTCTTGCGTTTATCTTCACAAGGTAAATTATATTGATTTAGAATTTCAAGTAATGATTCTTGTTTCTTTAAAAGTAAGTTGGCGCAGTTAGGATTGGTCGGATGGTAGGCTCTGATTGAAATTTTGATATTGGAGAGAGTAGTTGAAGCGTTTTTGAATGTTTTAGAAATTACCAAATCTTTGTCATGGCTGAGAAGGTACTCATCCGAAAGTTTTGTTTCATTGGATGTGTCAATGAAAATTTTTTCAGGTAGTTCGTCAAAGCAAACGGAAATCTTTATATCATGCTTTCCTAATATTTTATTTTCAATATTAATGTCATCCGAAGTTAGTTTTGACCGCCCTTTCCCGTCACTGAAGAACACATCTAACGCTTCAAGTATTGTAGTTTTTCCGCTGTCATTGCGCCCAACAAGCGCTGTTAATCTTTCAAAGCTTATCGTGGTTTTATTGCGGTAGCCTCTGAAATTTTCTATGACTATTGATTTTATTTTCATAGTATTTCTTGGTTTTGTAAGGTAAAAGCAAGATAGTCTGAGAGTAATACGTGACTATTCAAAATATTGTCTTATTAACTGTCCTAGTAATGAATCGAACCCGTATGATTTAAAAATTGAACGTATCTCATCCGCAGAAATGTAGGGCTTCCAGTCTACTGGATCTACATAATTCAGAACGAGTTTTATTAGCGCATGTCTCTCAAAAACTAGCCGAGGATGGTTAAGATTTGTTTTGCAAATAGTACCCTTTGCTAACTCTCTTAACCTGTTTGTTAAAGAGTCTATCGGACGAAGAACTCCATCTTCACATTCAAAACAGTTCTCAATCCTCAGTTCCGGAGTATCCGGTCGAAACATCTGCGCCAGTTTTATCTTCTTTCCTTGGGGCCCGTCTTTGTAATGACCGCAACTGTCAGCGGAATCGCAGCTAATAAAAAGGTTATTCCAGTCAAACGTCAATTTATCATTTTCGCCACGCGGTACAAAGTGTTCAATTGTGGCGTTTTTCTCAGTTACGACTCTTTCGCAGTACACGCAACGATACCCTTGTAAATCAAGCAATGTTTTTCGTAACGTTTCTTTTTCTTTGGTGTATCTGCAGTTCTTCCCGTTTGAAAAAACGCTCCAAGTTGCTCTCTGCCTGGTCAACTTCGGCAAAAAAGAGCAAGAAGAAGGGCAAGGTCCCTTACAAATACTCTTCATACAAGTCTCTCTTGTTCTCGTTTTCTTTTTTTAAAAACTTCGAGCATTCCTGTAAGAATTCTTGCTTCGTTCGAGTTTTCGCCAAAATGTTTTTTTATTTTAGTCAGTAATTCATGAGCTTCAGAAAATCTGTAGTCAGCGATGGCGTTTCTACAGCGCGAAAACCACTTGCCTTCCTCAATTTTCATCGGAGGCGTTGGGGTTTCCATGACCATCCCTAGTACATCATTGCTTGAGAGGCCTCGGGTTTGTAGTCTGGAGGACTTTAACTGTTCTTCCGGACGAGGTGTTTCAGGTAAATTAATTAACGATTCTCGGAAAACACACGATAACACCTGAGGACTGTGTGTTGTCACAATAAACTGTAGGTTCGGAAAGGCGTGCCTTAAGTTGTCGATAATTTGCACTTGCCATTGCGGATGTAAATGTAATTCAATTTCGTCAATAAGAACAATGCCGTTTCCATCTAATGGGTTCTCTCGAGATGGGTTAAGTAGTGTCAGCCGCCACACTATCTCTCCGAAGAGAAAGAAAGTAAGTCGCTGCCCGTCTGAGAGTTGCGCTACCGTTACGGGCTGTCCTTTCACAACAACCTGCAGCTCGTCAAAGCCACTGGACTGGTCAAGTTGTAAGGTTTCAAATTCTGACCAGAAAGATTGAAGAGCTTGAAAAAACGCATCGAGCTGTTTTCTTGCTTGCGCAGCAATATCAGTTGATCCTTCTTTACTTCTTTTTAAATTGGCCGTCAACCATGCGAGGAAAAAACGAGAATCTTTGTTATCTTTTAACGCATCTTCATACGCTACCGATCCATAAGCATCGGACAATACACTTCTGGCTTTTTTTTCAATTTCGCCAGGTTTAGTGCTTTTGGCGTAGGACGCTCCTCGATGTGCAGAAAAAAACAGAATTAGTGGGCAGTCGATTCTGCTTGTCGCATTCAAAACGCGAAACATTATCCCGAGCTCGCGTAAGCCTTGTACATCACTTCTCTTGGGAGTCAAAACACTCCTGAAACTTTTAGCTAGCTTAATGGCAATCTTTGAATTGCCACAAGAAAATGTTCCCTCTGTCTCAGTCCCATCGGCATCAGGTTCATCCTGTGCCTTATTCCTGACACGGATATCCGTTGTCTTTAGGGTTTGACCTGCGCCGTCGTCACTCCAAAAGCCAGTGATGAACCAACTTAAGAGGGACGCAATTGCCTCCAAAATAGTACTTTTCCCACGTCCATTTATGCCATGGAAAACAGTCAGATTCTCATTGAATCGAATGGATACTTTCGGAAAGCAACGGAAATCCGACATCTGCAATTTCACTAACTTAAACTTCATGCTTTCTGATGTGGTCTGCAGTGATTCAGCCATCTTACGTATTTCGTCGGAATTCTTTCCGGAGAGAAACGAATCTCTTTGTCGTGTCCATTGTGTTATCAGGTCGAGGTTATCCATTTTCTCCCCCTCTTTGAATCCTCTGAAGGATCTCGGGTGAATATTTTCTTTTCAACGAGAAAAGAAACGCAGAATCAGCATACGCTATGAAGTTTAAATACCCGCTTAGCCAACTCAAATCCTTATTGTTAAGAGTTCTATTAACTGCATGATATAGCATAGATTTTATATATCGTTTTTTTTGACGACCTAACGACAGGTTCCCTTCGTTGTTAAGAACAAGTCCTGTAACATGCCGATTGGTCCTCTTTGAAGCGAATACCGTTTTTGATTCGTTTAGGGTTAAGGAGGGGTATTCACTTCTTAATAGATTCTTTAGACGTTGATATATAAACGAGAGCTTACCGGCTTCGTTAGTAGAGAAAGTTAAATCATCTGCGTAACGTGTATAGGTGACATTGTTCTGCTTACACAAAGTATTTAGTGCTTCGTCGAATGAATTGAGGCAGAAATTGGATACAGCTGGCGAACTAGGTGCGCCGATACTTAAAACAAGTTTTCCCGAAACATGAAAAGAGGGGCGCCAAAACAGTAACTCCTCCACCCAGTGTTTTGAATTTCGTAATTCGTCCCTATAGGGTAATTCTGTGTTTCGGTCTAACTCTTGCCAAAAAAGAGTTGGCTTAATCGAAGGGAAAAAATTTTGTAAATCTGTCTTAAGTAAAAAACGGTGATTGACGTGGGGTAAGGCATTGTCACGAATGCCGATACCAGGACGGTAGGATTTAACACAATTGTGCAGGGGGAATGGGTAGAGTTCAATAAACGCACGTTGCAGAAGTTTAAGATCTTTAGAGGCTTGAGCAATAACTCGCCTTCCCATCCCTTTTCGCTTGGGAATTGTAAAAACCTTGTACTTCCGGCATCCATTGGTAAGTGTCTTTTCGACTTCTTGCTCTGTTTGACCGGTTTTTTTTGCTAGGCGGCTAATCAAATTCATAAATATGAAAGCAGTCAAAGAGCACTCGTCGTGAGTACTCCTGACTGCTCTTGTGTGCTCTTTACTAAGAGGCCGCGAGGAATCGCAACCTTGATGTGCTCGCACTTCTAGGTTGCGGTTCCTCGCAACTTCAAAGCACGCAATAAATTACTGTCTGGCTATTCACCCGACGGAAATACTGATGACTTCTATGACACTAAAGAGCGCAACTATTTTACATTACGCTAGGATCATTCCGATTACGTTTAAGACAATCTCATGATTCTGCTCAAAAAGCAGGCAGAAAACTTTCTCTTAAGAGGCGCTAGCTCCAGAAACTGGGTGTTTGTTCGGATTGTTGGCGGATGCAGTCGTTGTACCTCATCCACTGCTGCAAATCAAAACTGTTAGGTGTCAAGCGACATTCAACCTGACCCCAAGGAGGTGCGGACAAAAAGTTGGACCAAGAATAATTGATTCGAGGT